>Ga0209429_10001828_pt1 | contig 12881 bp, 9 predicted proteins | sample BarGraNGADG00212_3_FD_184493 | JGI IMG/M metagenome (GOLD analysis project Ga0209429, IMG submission 184493) | Arctic peat soil microbial communities from Barrow, Alaska - Barrow Graham LP Ref core NGADG0004-212 (SPAdes) (version 2) | ecosystem: Environmental > Terrestrial > Soil > Wetlands >... | reverse complement strand
CTGATCAAGAAACTAAGGAAGCAGAATGAAAAGCTTACGAAAGACAATGAAAGGGTAAAAGCTCTTTATGAGAAACTCTCTCCTGAGAATTTGAAGATGGCAGGTGAGGTGGAGAAGAGAGAGAAAGCGATTAAATTCAATATGGCGACTGTTCTGTTCGCCGATATTCATGGTTTTTCAAAACTTGCAGAAGGGATGGATTCCACCGCAGTGATGGATGAACTGGATGAGATCCTTTATGAATTTGACGCAATTGTAACGCGATTTGAAATAGAAAAGATCAAGACAATCGGAGATACGTACATGTGTGCCGGAGGTATTCCGGTCAAGAACATAACCAATCCCATCGATGTAGTAATGGCGGCACTGGAGATGAGAAATTTCCTTGAGAATTATGAGTTTAATAAGATAGGAAAAGAGAACAGGATCTGGGATCTGAATATTGGCATTCATACTGGTCCGGTTACGGCAACAATTTCGGGGAAGAAAAGGATTAACTATGACATAAAAGGAGATACTGTAAATACTGCAAGCCGTGTAGAGGCTGTTTCAGAAAATGACTCTATTCTTATTTCGGTGATGACGTATGAACTTGTGAAGGAATTTTTTGATTGCGAATATTTTGGGAAGCTGCCTGTAAAATATAAGGGCGATCTTCAGATGTATAAAGTAAAAGGGCTTAAGCCTGAATTTTCCGTTGACGGGAAGGGTATTGCACCTAATGAAAATTTCAGAATTAAATTAGGGCTGATCCAGTTTACGGATATCCAGGAAATAATTCTTGATAAACTTGAAAAAGAGTTACCCGATTACCTTTATTATCACAATGTAAAACATACTGTAGATGTTGTTACTGAGGTAGAATTGATTGGCTGGGGAGAAGGATGCACCGATGAAGAAATTTTACTTCTCAAAACAGCCGGGTTGTTTCACGATGCAGGACATACTGTTGCATACGATAATCATGAATATCATAGTTCGGTGATAGCAAGAGAAATGCTTCCAAAATTTAATTACACCCCTGAACAGGTTGAAAAAATATGTTCTATTATTATGTCAACCCGGTTACCTCCCAAACCTGCTAATCTTCTCGAGAATATTATCTGCGATTCGGATCTCGATTACCTGGGGCGAAGCGATTTTATTCCGGTTTCAAATACTCTTTATGAAGAGTTGAAAGCACAAAATAAGATGGGTTCGCTTAATGACTGGAATAAAATACAGGTTAAATTCATTTCGGGTCATCAGTATTTTACCAATACTGCAAGAAGTCTGAGGGAAGTAAATAAGCAGATCCAGATAGAGCGTATACAAAGCCTGATCACCAAATAATCATTTACCTGATCACCAGCATTTTTGTGACAAATGACTCACTCCCGTCATTACTGGCGCAGAAAACCAAATAGACCCCGGTTGTGACTCGCTTCCCGTTGTAGGTTTTCATATCCCACGAAGCCAGTCCCCCTTTCGATTCTGTTTCGAATACAAGGTTACCGCTTATATCAGTTATCCTGATCTGTGAATCCCTAATGAGCCCTGTGATGGTAACATTTCCGGTAAAATCTTCCCTTACAGGATTCGGAAAGGTGTACACTCCTGAGAATTTTTTCCCGCCGCCGGAGGCATCGCTCCTGTATGATAAAACTCCTTTTGATGTGCCGAACCAGACTTCTCCCGATTTATTGTCGATGGTAAGAGAAACGATGGAATTTGAAAAGAGAGGGCTGTTCTGTTCGTTAAAATTCTTTATAAGTGCCGTTCCGTCAGCTGATAAAAGAAAAGCCCCTGAGTTGTTGGTTCCCAACCATTTTCTGTTAGCACCATCAACAGATATTGATGTAATCGTTTCAGTTACCAGCACTCTGTCGGAGAGGCCTGAACCATCATTCCTTGGAGTTATAATTCTGAAAGCTTTCAGATCCTCATCAAATACTTTTTCAGGATTATAATAGACCAGCGGACCCTGATCAGTGCCTGCCCAGATATTCCCCTCGAGATCTTCGGCGAGGGAAAAAACAGATGTAATAATCTGGTTATCCTGATCTTTTATGAGTATCTTCTTTGACTTGTCGTCACTGAAAATTTCGGGAGTATCATTATCATCCAGTACAAAGAGTCCATTACCACGGGGGAGAATAATCCATTTATATCCGTTCCGGGCAATGATAATATCACCTGTTGCCGGAGCATCAATAGAGACCGGATTTGAAAGCCAGTTAGTTCCGTTTTTCCATGTCGTTCCATCAGTCTTTAAAACTTTTATGCTTCCGGAAACTCCAGTCTGGGTAATCCAGAGGTTTTTGTCTTTATCAAATGCCATTCCGCATATCCTTATGATGGATTGTCCCGGAATACTTGTTTGCAATGGAGAATTATCATTAGTATACTGTTCGATAAGAGTGTTGTTTTCATATTCAAGCAATCCTCCGCCCCATGTGGAAACAAATATATGATTGCTGTTATCAGGATCGGAAATTGCTCTCATTGCGTCAACAACATCGGGTGAGGAAAGACTGGTCCAGGTATTGTTTTCGAAAACAGAAACCTGAAATGGTCTTCCCAGATTGTTCCATGAATTGTCAGTGCCTCCTCCGCAAATTATAGTTTTCCCATTATTTGAAGAGATATGAAAGGCATTATTTGAAGCGGGTCCGGGAAGTGTCAGGCTTGAAAATGTTTTCATCGCTTCACCCATGACAAGACCTGCGTTTATATCGGCAATCCATATGCTGCCATTGTCGGCAACAGCTTGTGAAATATCTGGAGTACCCCATCCGTAAGACGAGATAGTTAATGTAGGTGAGCCATCGTTATGATAATACTTTACAGAACCCGGCGAGGTCACAGTGAATCCATCAGCATCAGCATCAAATGAGATATTATGAACTCCGGGCTGGTAAGAAAAAAGAGAAGACTCTGCATCGTCTATTAAAAAAACGGAGTCACCTGATGTTGAATCCGATTTATTTGCATATAACTTATTTCCTGAAAAGATCACTGAGGTATATTTTGCCAGTGGGTCGGACAAATTATTTATAAGGTTCCAGTTTCCGAAATAAGATAAGCCGGGATTTGAAAGTTCAGCCGAATAAAGCCCCATTCCGGTGGCTGCATAAACTTTATTATTAACGAATGCAATATCCCAGACCTCAGTATTCTGAGAACCGGGTCCCGGTTTCCACGTATCAAAGATCTCTTTTTTGACAATATCCACGACAACAATTCCAAAACTGCACGACAGATATGCATATTTTCCATTTGTTCTGATCCTGTTAATTTCTTTTTTCCCCGGAATATATTTTCTGCCGATATCAGGGATATTATAAACGATATTTTTAGTAAAAAGATCAACATTTGTGCTGCTGTAAGCAATAATAAGAGAATTATTTTCTTTTGACCATGCGATGGAACTTATTTCCGTTTCTGAAAGGCCGTTTACCGGTGATAGTTTTTTAAGTTCAGCAAATTCTTTATTGTACACAATTATTGAAGATCCTGTTGAAGCATAAACCTCTCCGTTCCCTACTGCAACATTTTTGGCTGTATTATAAATAAGGTGATCGGACCAGGAACCAACAGGTGTTTGCCCCTGTGAAGATAAAAGGGGAAACAACAAAATTGTTATTACCAATAGATATCTCATTTAGAAATAAACAATTAACTGGTTTCTTTATTGTTTGGAATGGTATAATGAGATAAAAACTTCCTTAATTTTTCAAAGGCTCTTGCCCTGTGTGAGATTGTGTTTTTTTCGTCAAGATCCATTTCAGCAAAAGTGAGGTTCTTATTTTCAGGTATAAAAACCGGATCATAACCGAATCCTTCATTGCCTCTTTTTTCACGGATAATGTTACCGGCGACAATTCCCTCGAAAAAAAATTCTTTACCATTAAAAATCAATGCTATCACTGTTCTGAATCTTGCCTTCCTGTTTTCTTCAATGGCAAGTAAAGAAAGAATTTTTTCAATATTTGCATTGGAATCCTTATTTTCTCCTGCAAACCTTGCAGACCGGATCCCGGGTTGCCCATTCAGTGCTTCAACCTCCAGCCCGGTATCATCAGCAAAGACATTCATGCCTGTGGATTTATGAATATAGCGGGCTTTATAAATAGCATTTCCTTCGAGAGTGGGCTCATTTTCAGGAATATCTTCATCAATATTCAGATCTCTTAAACTTAAAAGGGTAAAGCTGTCACCAAGGATATGCCTTATTTCCTTTAACTTATTTTCATTATTTGTTGCAAAAATTATTTCCATAAAACCTGAAACTTTATACGGTAAAAATATAAATTAACCACATAGTTCCGCGTGTGTTCCAATAAAGGATCACAAAGGTTATGAATAATTCAACTTAAATGTTATTTTTGAATTAGTTAACAAAATAACTGTTTATGCGCCATTCAACCGGGTTGATTCTTTTTTGTTGCATTATTTTGTTTTCATTTTTTTGCAAAGCTTCTGCAATTTCTGGTTCTGTTGGTCAGGAAGAAAAGCCGGTACTTTCAAGTGTTATTCTGAATGGCGATTCTGTAATTTCATTAAAACAAAAAACGGCAGGAGCAGATAATTATTCAACGAAAGAATTTGGTTTTGATTCCCGGCACAATAATATCAGGTTTGAATTAACCACATCCGGCACATTCGATTTTCAATATTTTCTTAAAGGGTTTGACAAAAAATGGACCAACTGGCAAACCAGCAGTTATAAAGAATTCACTAACCTTTATGCAGGAAGTTACATCTTTTATGCCCGGGGGAGAGGCCCAGGCGGTAAAGAGAGCGAAGTTCCTCCTTTTAGTTTTAAAGTGTTGCCTTTGTGGTATTTTTCCAGATTGGCTGTTATAATCTATTTAGTCCTGTTCTTTTCGATAATATGGGCAATTTACGATCAGCTGAATCTTCAGTTTGCCCGCAAACAATATTTGCTGGAACAGATAATCAATAAAAGGACGGAAGATCTGATAATTGAAAAGGAGAAAACTGAAAAACTGCTTGCGAATGTCCTACCGAAGAATACTGTGGATGAGATAATGGCAAAAGGAAAAGCAACAAAGATCAAGTACAATTTTGTGACTGTTTTGTTTTCAGATATTCAGGGTTTTACAAAGATTGCGGAGGAGATGAATCCTGAAGTTCTTATTGATGAACTTGATAAATTCTTTTTTCATTTTGATTCAGTTGTTGAGAAGTTTGGCATTGAAAAGATCAAGACTATAGGCGACGCATATATGTGTGCAGGAGGAATTCCTGAAAAGAACAGGACCAATCCGGTTGAGGTTATTCTTGCCGCTCTTGAAATGCAGAGTTATATGAAAATGCTTAAAGAGGCTTCTGAGGTTGAAGGTTTGAAATACTGGGATATCCGCATAGGTATCCATACCGGAACTGTTGTTGCCGGTGTTGTAGGCCAGAAGAAATTATCGTATGATATATGGGGTGACACAGTAAATACTGCAAGCAGGATGGAATCGGCCGGAGAAGCAAGTAAAATAAATATTTCAGGAACCACTTATGAATTTGTAAAAGAGTTCTTTTTATGTGTTCACAGGGGGAAGATGCCTGTCAAGTACAAAGGTGAACTTGATATGTATTTTGTTACCGGAATCATTTCTGAACTGAGTGATGAAAAAGGAGGCCCCAACAGGAAATTCATTCTAAAAATGCAAGTGATCAAGCTTCAGGATATTGAAGAGATGATCTTAAAAATGTTTGATGAAGAGGCGCCCCCAAACCTTTATTTCCATAATTCCCTGCTTTTAAAAAATATTACAACCCAGGTCGAACTCCTCGCCCTGGCTGAAAAAGTTTCGGACGAAGATTACATAAATCTTAAACTTGCTTCAGTATTTCTTATTACAGGCTATATCTCTGATTATGATAAACCCATGGAAGCATCACTTCTCCTTGTCGAAGAGATCCTGCCAAAATATGGGTTTAACCAGGAAAATGTTCAAAAAACCAAAAAGATACTTCTCAACTCATTTAATAATATCCTCGGGTCGGTGTCAGATAAGATTTTACATGATGCCAGATATGACTATATGGGACGGGTGGACTACCTGAAGTTAACTGATAAATTGCTTAAAGAAAGGACGGAGTACGGAAAACCATCAGACAGCAAGGCCTGGATTAATTTGCAACGGCAACAACTTATCAGTCATGAATTTATAACCGATACAGGTAAGCTTCTCAGGAGTATAACTCTTGAGGATCAGATTGCGGGGCTTCAGGCTTATAATGGATAATCCATTTTCTGGTCGAAAAACAGAGTAGATTTATTTTAATAATGTACTTTTGCGGCATGTGTAAAAATATTGTTTATGGAAAAGCTGGATTGGAAAAATCTGCCTTTTGGTTATATAAAGACAGATTATAACGTACGTTGTATTTATAAAGACGGGAAATGGGGAAAGCTTGAAATCTCATCTTCAGAATATATTGATATTCATATTGCTGCAGCAGGTTTGCATTATGGTCAGGAAGCCTTTGAGGGGTTAAAAGCTTATATGGGGAAAGATGGCAAGGTCAGATTGTTCAGGTGGGATGAAAATGCAAAGCGATTCATATCTTCAGCTAACGGTATTAAAATGGCACCCGTTCCTGCTGACATGTTCAGGGAGGCGATTTTTAAGGTTATTGAACTGAACCGGAGATTTGTTCCGCCTTACGGTTCAGGGGCCACATTATATATCAGACCGCTTCTTTATGGAAGCGGAGCGGAGGTGGGAGTAAAACCGGCATCGGAATATACATTTATTGTATTTGTTACCCCAGTCGGTCCATATTTCAAAGAAGGAGTAAAACCGGTAAACATGCTGATATGCAGGGATGTTGACAGGGCTGCTCCTCTTGGTACCGGAATCTTTAAGGTTGGCGGCAACTATGCGGCAAGCCTCCGTGCAATTGTTTCAGCTCATGAAGGTGGATATTCAAATGTTCTTTTTCTGGATGCAAAAGAGAAAAAATATATAGATGAATGCGGTCCGGCTAATTTTTTTGGAATAAAGGATAATACGTATATCACTCCAAAGTCAGAGTCAATTCTGAACTCCATAACTAACAAGAGCCTTATAGAAATAGCTAAAAGCATGGGGATGAAAACTGAACGGAGAAAAATCGCGGTTGAAGAGCTTTCGACATTTGTTGAAACAGGGGCATGTGGAACAGCTGCAGTAATAAGCCCGATCGCTAAAATATTTGATCCTGAGAAAAACAATATTTATGAATATTGCAAGGATGGTAATCCTGGAGAGGCATCAATGAAGCTTTATAAAAAGCTTATTGCAATACAGAATAATGATGAGCCTGATGAGTTTGGGTGGATGACGGTTGTGGAATAAGATAAAAGACAAAAGGTAAAAGACAAAAGTTGAGGAGCCAGACTGCAGGGGTGGCAAAAGATTAATGCAAAAGGTAATAGGTAAATGAAGAAAAGGGGAACAGGATCATCAAAAGGAAAGTTAAGAAGTTCTTATCTGACTCTTGTAATAAGTGTTTCACTTGTACTTTTTCTTCTTGGTGTACTTGGACTTGTTCTGATCAACGCCAGGGAATTGTCAGATTATTTTCGTGAAAGCTTATCATTCTCCGTTATGCTTGATGATGATGCGAAAGAGGCTGATATCAGGATGTTGCAAAAAGATCTCGATGCAAAGCCTTACGTAAAATCGACAGGGTATATCTCAAAAGATGACGCGGCAGTCAAAATGAAAGAAGAGCTGGGAGAAGACTTTATAAGTTTTCTGGGTGATAATCCTCTTCCTCCATCAATTGATGTCTATCTCTATTCGGGCTATACCAGTCCTGACAGCGTGGCAAAGATCGAGAAATACATTCTTCAATATCCGTTTGTAAAAGAGGTTTATTATCAGGAATCGCTTTTGTTTCTTATCAATGAAAATGTGAAAAAGATCAGTCTCTTTCTGTTGATATTAAGTTCATTTCTCTTTCTGATAGCATTGACAATCATTAATAATACGATCAGGATTTCAATATATTCGAAGAGGTTCCTGATTAGAACAATGCAACTTGTAGGAGCCACAAGGTCATTCATCAGGAAGCCGTTCCTGATACAGAGTGCTTTTCAGGGGCTCATTGCTGCACTAATAGCTATGACACTGTTATTAGGGCTAATGTATCTTATTGAAAAAGAATATTTTATGATGTTTACATTTGAAAGCACCAAACTTTTATTGCTTTTAGGGGTTGTTATTATCATCATCGGTGTATTAATTAATATTATTTCGACTTTTTTTTCCGTTAACAGGTATTTAAGTATTTCTGAAGACAAACTTTATTATTAAATATATCATGGCTGCAAAGAATGAAAATAAGGAAAAGCTGAATTTTGCCCTTGGAGCTGAAAACTATAAGTTACTGGCCATCGGTTTTGTTATTATAGTAATCGGGTTTTTACTTATGCTGGGTGGCAAGTCGGAAAGTCCCGATCAGTTCAGTGAGAAAATATTTAGTTTCAGAAGAATTACTCTCGCCCCGATAGTTGTCCTGGCTGGTTTTATCTTCGAGATTTGGGCAATAATGAAGAAGCCCAAACGCTAGCTCACTTTAGCTCACTTTTTATAATCTTAACTTTGATTTTTTATGAATTGGTTTGAAGCGATTGTCCTGGGACTGATTCAGGGTCTTACTGAGTTTTTGCCGGTCAGCAGTTCAGGGCATCTTGAAATTGCAAAAGCTCTGTTTGGTGTTGATCCTGAAGCCAGCTTTTATTTTACAATTGCGGTACATGGGGCGACTGTTCTCAGCACTATATTTGTCTTCTGGAAAGAAATCCTTAATCTTGCTGAAGGAACTCTGAAATTTAAAATGAACGATGAGACATCTTATGTTCTTAAAATAATTGTATCAATGGTACCTGTAGGAATTGCCGGCCTGCTTTTAAAAGATCCCATAGAAAAACTTTTCAATGGCAACCTTATTTTCATTGGGTCGATGCTTCTGGTCACTTCAGCGATACTTGCAGCAGCTCATTTTGTGACTAAAAGAGACAGAAGTATTGGTTACGCCGATGCAATTATTATCGGACTGGCCCAGGCAGTGGCCGTTATACCAGGAATTTCACGTTCAGGTGCAACAATTGCAACCGGACTTATGATCGGGAACAAAAAGGAAGAGATAGCAAGGTTCTCTTTTTTAATGGTATTGGTCCCGGTATTAGGAGCCAATCTGTTGGAGGTAGTTACAGGAAATATAAACACAACCAGTATCGGAGCAGGAATCATCCTGGCAGGTTTTATATCTGCATTTATTTCGGGATACATTGCATGCAAATGGATGATCGCGCTGGTAAAAAGAAGTAAGCTGATCTGGTTCTCAATTTATTGCGCTGCAGCCGGATTGCTGTCAATCTTTTTGGGTTAAGATGGTTAATGATCAGAAAAATATATTTGAAGAGGGGCAGCTCATGTTGTTTGATAAGCCTTTGTACTGGACCTCATTTGACCTGGTAAATAAGGTCAGAATAATTATAAGGAGTGCTTTTGGAGTAAAGAAGATAAAGGTCGGCCATGCTGGCACACTCGATCCTCTGGCCAGCGGACTTATGATAATTTGCACCGGGAAGGCCACCAAGAGAATTGAGGAGTTCCGTGATCTTGATAAAGAGTATGTTGCAACATTCCATCTGGGTGCAACAACCCCATCCTTTGATCTTGAGACGGAAACCGACGGGGAATATCCAACAGGGCATATTACTGAAGAGATGGTAAAAAAAGTCCTTTCAGGATTTACGGGAGAGCAAAAGCAAATCCCGCCTATGCATTCGGCAAAATTATTAGACGGTAAACGGGCGTATGAATATGCAAGACAGGGAATAGTAAAAGAGCTTGAACCGGTCACTGTTTTTTTCCGTGAGATAGAATTATTAGCGTTTGGGATCCCTGAGACAAAGATAAGGTTGCGGTGCAGTAAAGGAACATATATCAGATCATTTGCCAGGGATATGGGGCAATCGTTAAAGAGTGGAGCTTATTTATCGTCTCTTGAGAGAACTTCTATAGGCTTGTTTAATATTAAGGATGCATATAGTATTGAAAAATTTCAGGAAAAAGTAGAATTAATGAAACAAAGCGTAAAATAATACGTATAAAGGAATTCGTTAAATGATATAATTAGATATAAAAAATGAAATTATCACAATTCAGGTACAATTTGCCGCAGGAACTTATTGCCCTTTATCCTACAGCGAACAGGGACGAATCGAGGTTATTAGTGGTCAACAGGAAAGACGGAAAACTTGAACACAGGATATTTAAGGATTTACCTGAGTATTTTAATGAAAAGGATGTATTGGTATTTAATAACACTAAAGTTTTTCCGGCAAGGTTATATGGCAATAAGGAGAAGACGGGAGCAGAGATTGAGGTTTTTTTGTTACGTGAATTGAACAAGGAGCAGAGGTTATGGGATGTACTTGTTGATCCCGCAAGAAAAATCAGGATAGGAAATAAACTCTATTTTGGAGAAGATGATCTGCTTGTTGCCGAGGTAATTGACAATACCACATCGAGAGGCAGAACATTAAGGTTTCTTTTCGACGGCACCTATGAAGAGTTCAAGCAGACCTTGTACAGTTTGGGGAAGACCCCTCTTCCAAAGTTCATCAACAGGCCGGTGGAACCTGAGGATAATGAGCGTTACCAGACAATATTTGCAAAATATGAGGGAGCAGTTGCCGCACCGACAGCAGGGCTTCATTTCAGCAGGGAGCTGTTGAAGAAACTTGAAATTAAGGGAGTTGATTTTGCGGAGATAACATTGCATGTTGGTCTGGGTAATTTTCGAAGTGTCGATGTTGAGGATCTCACAAAACATAAGGTTGATTCGGAAAGAATAATAATTTCGGAAGAGGCAGTATCGATAGTGAATAAGGCAAAAGATGAAAAGTACAGGATATGTGCTGTCGGGACTACAGTTGTGCGGACACTTGAGAGTTCAGTATCGACCGACGGTTATCTGAAGCCCTTCGATGGCTGGACAAATAAGTTTATTTTCCCTCCATTCGAATTCAAGGTTCCTGATATGATGATCAGTAATTTTCATCTTCCATATTCGACATTGCTAATGATGGTTTCAGCGTTTGCAGGATTTGATCTGCTGTTTGATGCATATAAAACAGCAGTTAAAGAAAAATACAGGTTTGGTACTTATGGTGATGCGATGCTGATAATATAAATCGTTTGTTCGTCATTCTTACTTTTGACAGAGAGTTTTAGTCAGTACGAGATACATATTTAATTGCCGGATGGAGTAATTTCATCCGGCTTTTTGCATTAAAAAGATCGCCGCTGACTTGTTTTTTTAGTACACTGGTCAAAAAACTCCTAAATTTATTGAATTAATATTACCTTTAAGTCTGTTATTGTGAATGTTCGGATGCAACCATGCTTGATTTTTGATGGTCTTGAAAATAGAATAGATAATAATCCGTTTTTCAGTAAAAACGGATAGTTAATATAGTTTTAAAATGGTCGGCTTTAAAAAAAAATAAGTTTAAGGCCGGACGTGTTTTTTTTACATTATACTGAGATTAAAAAGTTGAACTGATAAAGTCATAAAATATATAATACCACACAAAATGAGGAGGTATATCATGAACAGGGTACAAAACAAAGCTTCAGGACCTTCAGGAGTAAGAAGGAACTTTGGAAAGAAAACAATTGCGTTTCGTTCCGGAATTGTATTGTGCGCAATAATTTTTATGCTGACATTAGGGAACCGGCAAGGTTTTGGACAGGGAGTAGGGATAAGTGAAACCTCGATAACTCCTGATCCTTCCGCTATCCTTGAGCTGAAATGGACAAACGGTCCATTCAAAGGATTTCTGGCCCCTCGAATGACTTATGCCAATATGTTGGCTATTCCTTCACCGGCTCAAGGTCTGTTGATCTATGCAACCGATAAAAAATCCTTCTGGTATTTTGATGTAACCTGGAAAGCTGTAATGGGATCTGGTACACTGGGTGGTCCGAACCAGTTGCTTGGGATGAATGGGACAGGAAGCGAAAATGAATACAAAACGTTATATGGAACTGCTAATCAGATAAATGTTAATCTACTTACATCGGGACAGATTACACTATCAACTCCACAGGATATTCACACCGGAGCGACACCGGCATTTGCAGGATTGACCATCAGTGGATTAACACCAGCCGGGGTTGTTCACAATAGTGCTGCTGGTCTGCTTTCAACCGGGTTAATTGTAAATAATGATATAACAATCGGAACGATTGATCTTAGAAGCAAGGTTTATAATGTATTGCCGATCGCTAATGGAGGAACGAACTCAGGGGCAGCTCTGACAAACGGGCGGGTCATGGTATCCAGGGGCGATAAGATCGTAGAGGCAGGAACAATGAATAATGGCCAGGTTATTGTAGGGTCTGACGGACTTGAACCGCAAATAGTGACCATGGGCGGGGATATCACAATCGATAACAGTGGCGCAACAACCATCGGTGCAGGCAGGGTACAAAATGGGATGCTGGCTACTGGTATAGATGCTAACAAAATTGGAGCAGGAACTGTTGATAATACAGAATTTGGTTATCTAAATGGAGTTTCCTCTGGCATACAAACCCAATTCAATAATGAAGTTACCAGGGCACAAGGTGCAGAGGCAACATTAACGACGAATTTAGCCACAGAGGTAACCGACCGTACAACCGGGGATGCTACTCTGACAACCAATCTTTCGGCAGAAGTGACCAGGGCCACAGGAGCAGAAACAACCCTGACGAACAATTTATCATCGGAAGTAACAAGGGCAACAGCAGCGGAAGGGGTTTTAACTACGGGCTTAGCAACAGAAGTAGCAGACCGGACAAGTGCAGATGCGACGTTGACAACAGATCTCA
>Ga0209429_10001827_pt1 | contig 12882 bp, 12 predicted proteins | sample BarGraNGADG00212_3_FD_184493 | JGI IMG/M metagenome (GOLD analysis project Ga0209429, IMG submission 184493) | Arctic peat soil microbial communities from Barrow, Alaska - Barrow Graham LP Ref core NGADG0004-212 (SPAdes) (version 2) | ecosystem: Environmental > Terrestrial > Soil > Wetlands >... | reverse complement strand
TCCAGGTGTGGTCGGCGGCGGCCTTCCTCGACCCGACGGCGGAGGCGGACGCCATCGTCGCCGCCGTCCTGGATGCCCGCGCTCGGTTGGCACCGGTTGCCGCGCCCGGCGTCCCGGCGGCTGCCGCCGAGGCGCCGACCGAGGTCCCCGACGAGGCGCAGGCCGAGGTCCCCGACGAGGCGCCGGCCGCAGCGGGCCCTGGCCGACCGTCGCGGCCCGCCGTGCAGCCCGGTCTGCCGATCGGCGCCTACACCGACGACCAGCTCGACGACCTGGTGGCCTGGCTCCGGACCGACGGGATCCCGCGCAACGACGAGCAGCTCGCGGCGGCCCTGCGCGCCGAGCTGGGGGTCGAACGGCGCGGCACCCGGGTCGACGCCGCTGTCGGCGCAGCGGTGCGCAGGGCCCGATGACCGAGCCTGCCAAGGAAGCGCCGCGGGACACGGACCTGCCGCCGGACCCGGTCAGCGCGGACCCTGACGAAGCTCAGGTGCCCCAGACCCCGGACGGGGACCAGCCCCCTGCCAGTGACGACCCGGTGCTGCCGCGCAGCCCCGACGAGTCCGACGTCGGCTGGGGTGGCCGGCCCGAGGACGACGACGAGCGGTTCCGCCGCGAGGTGCCGCCGCACTGGTGAGGTCGTGGTGACCGGGGGTGGTGCTCAGACGTCGCGGCGCGCAGCGAGCAGGTCGCGGATCTCCTGCAGCAGCAGGATGTCCTCGGCCGGCGCCTCGGGCTCGGGCTCGGTGCCGGCCTTGCGGCGTTCGGCGAGCTTGTTCATCGGCGCCACGATGAGGAAGTAGACGGCAGCGGCGACCAGCACGAAGTTGATGATCGCGCCGAGCACAGCGCCGAACAGGAAGTCCGCGTTGTTCACCGTGACGATCATCGCCCCGTCGAGGTTGGGCTTGCCGACGATCGCCGCGATCAGCGGCGTGATCAGCCCGTCGACGAGGGCCTTCACCACCGCAACGAAGGCGGCGCCGACGACGAATGCCACCGCGAGCTCGATCACGTTTCCGCGCATGATGAAGTTCTTGAATCCGACAAGCATCGGATGCTCTCCTTCGAGCTGGGAACTGGGCGAGTCCGCCGCGGTCAGGATCCTTCCACCAGCACCGCACCGAGGGAACCCCATCCGGAAGCCGCCAGCAGGTGCCCCTCCTGCGGTGCGACGGCCACCACGACGAGCGGCTCGGCCGATCCCACGGTCGATCCGCTCGCCGATCCGGAGGCCCACCCGCCGAGCAGGTTGCCGTCCTCGGCCACCCGGTCAAGGACCTCGAGCACCAGGGCTCCGCGGGCCAGCACCGTCGCGGGTGCGGCCTCTGTGCCGGCCCACCCGTCGACACCCGTCGGGGCCACCAGGTCGACCCGGTCCCCGGGCCGCAGCAGTCCCGCGACCGCGGGGTCGGCCAGCCGGATCGGCACGGCGACGGTGCCGGCCGGCATGGCCAGCCCGAACCGGTCCCCGTCCAGCTGGGCCGCCACCACCGGTAGCCCCGACGGCACACCCGCCGTCACCGCACGGTCCACCAGCACCGACGGGTCCGACGTCGCGCCTTCGGGCACCAGCCCGGCCGGCATCCGCACCACGCGCAGGTCGCCGGCCGCGAGCGGCTGGCCGGCCGTCAGGTCGTGTGCGGCGACGACGACGGGCTCGGCGGGCGGCGTCGGGGGAGCGGCCTGGCGCGCGACTGCGCCGGCCGCCAGCAGCAGCCCGGCCACGACCAGGAGGGCCCGCATCCGCCAGAACAGCAGCCGGACACTCAGCAGGACGGACGCGCGAGGCATCCCGTCACGGTAGGGACGGCGTCGGGGTCACGCCGGAAGGGGCGACCACCCTGGGGACGCGGACCGCGGAGGGTACGTCGGTGGAATCGCGCAGGTGTGTGAGGTCTGGCGCGAGGTCAGGCCGATGCGGCCGCGGCGTCTGCCGACCCGGAACCCGAACCCGAGCTGCCGGCCCCGGACGGGCTCGCCGCGGGAGCGCTCGCCGCCGCCGCCGCGGCCGGGGTCGTCGCCGGGGACGAGGAGTCACCCGAGCTGCGCCGTCCGCCCTTCTTGGCGCCATGGCCTGCCCCGGCGCGCGCATCCGTCCGATAGAACCCCGGACCCTTGAAGACCACGCCGACGTTGCCGAACAGCTTGCGCAGCCGGCCCTCGCACACGGGGCACTCGGTCAGCGCTGTGTCGGCGAAGGACTGCTGCGCGTCGAAGCGGTGGCCACACTCGGTGCACACGTAGGAGTACTTCGGCACTGTCCCTCCAGGTCTGCGCTGCCGGTCGAGATCTCCAGCACCGATCTGCTGGCACTCGACCCCTCTGAGTGCCAATGGTACGCGCCAGGTCGGCCGCATGCACGCAGCTCGGGCCGCACGCCGGCCGTCGCCCGGCGACCCCTGGTGCTGGGCGACCCGTTAGTCTCGCTCCGTGCCTCGAAGCCGTGCGCTGCGCGTCCTCCTCGTCGTCGTGGTGGTGCTCGCACTGGCGGTCGTCGCGGTGATCGCGGTAGCGGCCACCGTCGTGCGCCGGCCCCTCCCGGACGACTCGGGCGCCCTGGTGCTACCGGGCCTGTCCGCGGAGGTCACGGTGCTGCGGGACGCGCGCGGCGTGCCGAGCATCTACGCCGACAACGCCGAGGACCTCTTCCGCGCCCAGGGTTTCGTGCACGCCCAGGACCGCTTCTTCGAGATGGACTACCGGCGGCACGTCACGTCCGGCCGGCTCTCCGAGCTGGTCGGGCAGAACGCCGACGCGCTCGCTGCGGACAAGGTGATCCGGACCTTCGGCTGGCGCCGGGTGGCCGAGCAGGAGTGGGACCTGCTAGCTGCGGACACCCGCAGCTACCTCCAGGCCTACGCCGACGGCGTGAACGCCTACCTTGACACCCGCAGCGCGGACTCCCTCGGGGTGGAGTACACGGTGCTCGGCCTGCAGGTGGACGTCGAGAAGCCCGAGCCGTGGGACCCGATCGACTCCCTCGCGTGGCTCAAGGCGATGGCCTGGGACCTGCACTCGAACTACGACGAGGAGCTGACCCGGGGCCTCGCCTTTGCGACCCTCCGCGACGTCGACAAGGTCGACCAGCTCTTCCCGCGGTACCCGCAGGAGCAGCACGCCCCGATCATCCAGGAGGTCGTCGCGGTGACGCAGGACGCGACGGCGGGCGCGACCGGGGGGGCCGGCACCTTCACCGGAGGCCTCAGCCCCGACCTGACCCGCGCCCTCGAGGCCACCCGCACGGCGCTCGATGCCGTCCCGCACCTGCTCGGCGAGGGCGAGGGCGTCGGCTCCAACTCCTGGGTCGTCTCCGGTGAGCACACCGCCAGCGGCGAGCCCCTGCTGGCCAACGACCCGCACCTGGCGATCTCCGCGCCCGGGATCTGGTCGCAGATGGGCCTGTACTGCATCGAGGTCGACGCGAGCTGTCCGTTCGCCGTCTCCGGCTTCACGTTCTCCGGGTTCCCCGGGGTGATCATCGGCCACAACGCCGACCTCGCCTGGGGGCTGACCAACCTCGGCGCCGACGTCACCGACTTCTTCCTCGAGCGGATCGACGGCGAGGCCGGCACCTACCTGCGCGACGGCGCATCGGTCCCGCTCGCGGTCCGGACCGAGGTCATCGAGGTCAACGGCGGCGACCCGGTCAGCCTGGAGGTCCGCTCGACGGTGCACGGCCCGATCGTCTCCGACGTGCTCGGCATCGACCGGCTCGCGTCGTCGCCCACCGCCGATGGCACCCGCGGTACCACCGAGGTGGCGCTCGGCTGGACGGCGCTGCAGCCCGGCCGTACCGCCGACGCGGTGTTTCTGCTGGACATCGCCGCGGACAGCGCGGACATCGCCGCGGCCGCTGCGGCGTTCGAGGTGCCGTCGCAGAACATCGTCTACGCCACGACCGACGGCCACATCGGCTACCAGGCACCCGGCCGCATCCCGGTCCGCGCCAGGGTGGTCGACGGCCCCGTCCCGTCCGACGGCACCTGGCCACGACCCGGGTGGGACTCCCGGTACGACTGGCAGGGCTGGGTCGACCCGGCCCAGATGCCGGCCGTCCAGGATCCCGCGGTCGGCTACATCGTCGCGGCGAACCAGGCCGTGACCGCGACCGGCACCGGGCCGTACCTCACCTCCGACTGGGACTACGGCTACCGGTCCGACCGCATCCAGGTGATGCTGGACGAGCTGATCGCGGCCGGGACGCCGATCGACGTCGAGAACACGCGGCAGATGCAGAACGACGCATGGAACCCGTATGCGCAGGCGCTCGTCCCGGCCCTCGTCGCGGCCGGGTCGACCGACGCCTTCACCCAGGAAGCGGTCGACCTGCTGGCCGACTGGGACCTGCAGCAGGCCCCGGACTCCGCCGCCGCCGCGTACTTCGCTGCGGTCTGGGCGAGGCTCCTTGAGCTCACCTTCCAGGACGATCTGCCGGAGGAGGTCTGGCCCGACGGCGGCAGCCAGTGGTTGCAGGTCGTCGTCGCCCTGCTGGAGGAGCCCGACAGCCCGTGGTGGGACGACCACCGCACTGTGAACGTCGTGGAGAGCCGGGACGAGATCCTGGTCCGGGCGCTGGAGGCGGCGCGGTTGGAGCTCACCGTCACCCTCGGCAAGAAGGCGGCGGACTGGCAGTGGGGCCGGCTGCACATCGCCGCACCGGAACACCCCGTGCTCGGTGGGGAGGGGATCCCCGGCCCGGTCCGCCAGTTGTTCAACCCCCGGCCGCTCGCGGTCGGCGGTGGGTCATCGATCGTCAACGCCACCTCATGGGATGCCGCCAGCGGCTCGTTCGCGGTGACCGACGCCCCCTCGATGCGGATGGTGGTCGACCTGGCCGACCTGGACGTCTCGACCTGGGTCACCATGACCGGGACATCGGGCCACCCGGGGAGCGTGCACTACACCGACCAGTTCGACGCGTGGGCGGCGGGCGAGACCTTCCCGTGGCCGTTCAGCCTCGACGCGGTGCACGAGGCGTCGGTGCGCGAGCTCACGCTCCGGCCGGAGCGCCCCTGAGCCACTGCCAGCCGGTGGGCGTCGCGGCGATGTCGACGGCGCGGTCGTGAGCCTCGCGCGGCAGGGGCCGCGTCTCGGCGTCGTAGACCTCCTCCGGGTACACCATCGCGATGACGCACGCCTCCGCCGGGGCGTGCTGCAGCACCCGGTCGTACCACCCGCCGCCCTGTCCGAGGCGGCCCCCCGCGGTGTCGACGGCAAGGGCCGGCGCGATGATCGCCTCCGCCTGGGCGAGGGCCTCGACGCCGAGCGTCTCGCCCGCAGGCTCCGCCGGCCGCCCGGGTGCGCGCACCTGCAGGTCCTCCGTCGTCGTGAACCAGGCCCAGTCGCGCTGCAGGCCGCGACCCAGCACGGGGAGCAGGATCCGGGTGCCGCGCGCCGCCAGGCGCTCGAGCAGGGCCATCGTCTGGGGCTCGCTCGGGCGGGCGACGTAGGCGGCGACGCACCGAGCCGCCGTGACCTGCGGCAGGGTGGCCACCACGTGCGCGAAACCCTCGCCCGCGCGGCTGCGGGCCTGCTCGGTGAGCTTGGCCCGCTCTGCCCGGATCGCCCGTCGGAGCTGCTCCTTGACGTCGGTGATCTCCTCGCCAACGACATGCGGCGGATACGGCTGGCCGGCGCTGCTCACGGTCACATCATGGCAAAGAAATCGTCGGGGATGCTTCAGGGCGCTCGGCGTGACGGTGAGTTCACCCCGTTGCCGGGACCTGGCAGTGTCGGCCAGATAGCCTGCGTGTCATGGCCATCCGCAAAGCCGTCATCCCAGCCGCCGGTCTCGGCACCAGGTTCCTGCCCGCGACGAAGTCCACTCCGAAGGAGATGCTGCCGATCGTCGACAAGCCGGCGATCCAGTACGTCGTGGAGGAGGCGGTCCGAGCAGGCCTTGACGACGTCCTGATGATCACCGGTCGTTCGAAGCGCAGCCTCGATGACCACTTCGACGCGGTCCCGGAGCTCGAGGCGATCCTCGAGGCCAAGGGCGACGAGGTCCGCCTGGCCCAGGTCCGCCGGTCCACCGAGCTCGCCGATGTGCACTTCGTGCGGCAGGGCCAGCCGAAGGGCCTCGGCCACGCGGTGCTGTGCGCTCGCCGGCACGTGGGCAACGAGTCCTTCGCCGTCCTGCTCGGCGACGACCTGATCGACGAACGTGATCCGCTGCTGGTGGAGATGATGGAGCTCCAGGAGCGCACCGGTGGTTCTGTCGTCGCTCTGTTCGAGGTGGAGCCGGAGGAGATCGGCGCCTACGGCTGTGCCGCGGTCGAGCCGCTCGGCGACACCGAGGACCACGTCCGGGTCACCACACTGGTGGAGAAGCCGGACCCGACGCACGCACCCAGCAACCTGGCGGTGATCGGCAGGTACGTCCTGCACCCGGCGGTGTTCGCCGTGCTCGAGAAGACCGAGCCGGGCCGGGCCGGGGAGATCCAGCTGACCGACGCGCTCGCCACGCTGGCGACCATGCCCGCAGAGTCCGGCGGTGGCGTCTACGGGGTGATCTTCCGCGGCCGTCGCTACGACACCGGCGACCCGCTGGACTACATCAAGGCCGTCATCCAGATCGCCGCCGAGCGGCCGGACCTGGGGCCGGACCTGCGCGAGTGGCTGGTGGCCTACGTGGACAGCTGGGAGTGACGGCGGCCGGGAGCGCACCGACGACGATGACGAGGGGCTCCGGATGAGGTCGGTCTCCGACCACGTCTCCGCCGTGCTCGCCGCGGCGCGGCCGATGGCGCCCCTCGACGTCGTCCTGGCCGACGCCGACGGCGCCGTGCTGGCCGAGGAGGTGGCCGCGCCGCAGGACGTCCCCCGCCGGGCCGTCGCCGATCGGGACGGCTACGCCGTCCGGGCCGTCGACGTCCTCGGGGGCGAGGCGCGCCTGCCCGTCGTCGCCGATGCCCGGCCGGCCTCCGCTGTCATCCACCTGGTGGCCGGCAGCGCGGTGCTGGTCGCGGCCGGGGCGCCGGTTCCGCACGGTGCCGACGCCGTCGTCGCGCTCGAGGACACCGACCGGGGGCGCGCGAACGTCGCGATCCGGGGCAGCGTGCGACCGGGCGACGGGGTGCGCCCGGTCGGCTGCGATGCGACGGCGGGGCAGGTGGTGCTGACGGCCGGTCTCCGGCTGGGGTCGCGCCACCTGGCGTATTCCGCTGCCATCGGGCGCAGCCGCCTGTGGGTCCGGCCGGCTCCCCGGGTGGTGGTGGTCACCGTCGGCGACGAGCTGGTGGACGCCGGTCGCCGGTTGCGCGACGGCACGGTGCACGACGCCGACGGGCACGCCCTGGTCGCCGCCGCGAGGGAGGCAGGAGCGAACGCCGTCCGGGTCGGCCCGGTCACCGACGACCGTGCCGTGCTCCGGGAGGTGCTGGCCGACCAGCTGGTGCGCGCGGACCTGCTGGTGCTGGCCGGCGGGCTGAGCGCCGGGCCATGGGACACCGTCGCCGACGTCCTCGGTGCACTGGGCACCGTGCGGCTGGACGGCGTGTCGATGAGCCCTGGGGGTCGTCAGGGGCTCGGCACCGTTCGCGGCATGACCCCTGGGGAGCTCGACGGCGTCGCCGAGGACGACCGTTCGGGCGCGCTGGTGGTGGCGCTGCCAGGCCACCCGGTCGCGGCGCTGCTCTCGTTCGAGATGTTCGTCCGGCCCGCGGTACGCAAGATGGCGGGCTACACCGAGCTGTTCCGGCCGTCCGTCCGGGCCACTGCCACGCGGCGGTGGGGGTCGCCGGCCGGGATGACCCAGCTGGTACCTGGCACCGTCGTCGGGTCACCGGCGCACGGGTACGAGATCACCCCGCTCGGCGACCCGGATCAGGTGTCGCTGACCGCCCTTGCGCGCGCGAACGCGCTGGCCGTGATCCCCGAGGACACCATCGTGGTGCTCGCCGGCGACTCGGTGGCCTGCCTGGTGCTGGAGAGCTGAGATGGCGCGCGGCTGGCCCGTTGTGCTGCGCGAGGGCGACGTCGTCCTGCGCCCGCTGCGCCGTCGTGACGCATCCGCCTGGCTGGCCCTGCGGGCGCGCAACGCCGCCTGGCTCGACCCGTGGGAGGCGACGTCCCCGGAACGGCCGTCCGGCCCACCGCCCAGCTTCGCCCGCTTCGTGCGGACCCTGTCCGCGCAGGCCCGCGCGGGCACGGCGCTGCCGTTCGCGATGGCGTACCGCGGTGAGCTCGTCGGCCAGCTCACGGTGTCGACCATCGTCCGCGGCTCCCTGTGCTCGGCCAGCATCGGGTACTGGATCAGCGAGCACGTCGCCGGCCGAGGGATCACCCCGACGGCCGTTGCCCTCGCCGTCGACCACTGCCTCGGCCCGGTGGGCCTGCACCGGGTGGAGATCGCCATCCGGCCCGAGAACACCGCGAGCCTGCGGGTGGTCGCCAAGCTCGGCCTGCGCGAGGAGGGACTGCGCGAGCGGTACCTGCACATCCAGGGCCGGTGGCGTGACCACCGCACCTTCGCCGTGACTGCCGACGAGGTGCCCGACGGGCTGCTGAGCCGGTGGCGTCGGGTCAAGGCAGGCCTGTCCTAGGGGTCTGGGCCAGGCCCGGAGCACTCCTGCGCCCGACACGCCGCGACCCCTCCGCGGTCGGTGGCGCACGGGCACCTACCGTCGTGACGTGAGCCAGGCCGGCGTCGTGCTCCTCTGCGTCGCAGTCCTGTGGATCGCGTACCTGGTGCCGCACCTGTTGCGGTACCGCCAGCAGCTGCTGGAGTCCCGGACGGACGACCGGTTCTCCGAGTACCTGCGGGTCGTTCGAGTGGCTCGGGCGACCAAGGGTGCGCTCGCCGGGCGGCAGGTGGCCGCGCCGGCTGGACGGGTGCTGCTGCACCCGCCCGCAGGACGAGGAGGTGGGTCCGTGGACCGGCCGCATGCTCTCGCCGACCGGGTCGTGGCCGATGCCGCGCGTCGGACTGCGACCGAGCGCGCCCAGCGCGCGGCCTACCTGGCCCGTCGATCGGCCGGCGCGCACCGTCGGGCCGTCCTTGCCGCGTTGCTGCTCGTGCTCGCCGTCGCCGGCTGGGTCGGCGCCGCCGCGGGTGGACCGGTCCTGGCGCTGGGCCTCGCGCCGACCGCCGTGCTGGCCGCCGTCCTGGCGCTGGGTCGTCGCGCCGTGCTCCTCGGCCGGCGCGCCGACGCTGACTGGACGTCCGGTCGTTCCGCGGTAGCGCCGGCGCAGCGGGTGCCGATGGCTGTCGGGCACGCGGTGCGTTCCGAGGACGTCACCGAGGTGATGGCAAGGGTGGCCGCGACCGCCGCGCAGCCGGAGGCCGACGTCGTCCCGGAGGCCGCTGAGACGTCCGCTGCGACCGTCGGGCCCACCTGGGTGCCGGTACCTGTGCCGCGCCCCGCGTACGCCCTCAAGCCCGCGGTCCGTCGTCCGGAGCCCGCTCCGCTCGCGCTGGGCGGCGCCGGCGCCGCCGCCGACTACGAGCGCGCACCGCAAGTGGCCGCACCGGCCACGGGGGGGATCGACCTCGACGCGATCCTCGCCCGGCGTCGCGCGGCAGGGGAGTGACGCGGTCGGCAGGCCTCGTCCCCTGAGGCCGCCGGTGCTGATCGGCACCGGGGGAACCCGGACGGCAGGTGCTAATCTGGATCCCGCTCCGCGGGGCTGTGGCGCAGTTGGTAGCGCGTCTGGTTCGCAATCAGAAGGTCAGGGGTTCGAATCCCCTCAGCTCCACCATCAGGGCGGTCATCTGCTTCGGCAGGGGCCGCCCTGACGCGTCCCTGGTGGTGTCCACCATCTGGGCCGCGCGGGCCGACCCGGCACGCACTGTCCGGTTCACCGCCTCTCGCCCTGGATCAGTCGATAGCCTGGCCTCACCCCGACGCCGAGCCGGCCGTCGACATCACGGGAAGGCGGTGCAGGTGGTCGAGATCCCGGTGATCCCCGCGCCGCTGCAGGTCGAGCGCTGTGACGGCGCACCCTTCGTGATGCATGCGGGTGTGCGGGTGATCGTCGGGCGAGAGCCCACCGCAGTCTCGACCGCGGTGCTGCTGGCCGCCCGGATCGGCAACGACCTGGGTGCCGGCGTCGCGGTGACGCAAGACGACGACGGCTCGCCCGGTGCGATCGCCCTGCGCCTGACGACGGACCTCACCGAGCTGCCCGTGCCGGCCGACCTGCTGCCGGCGCTCGCCGCCGAGGCGTACCGGCTCGAGGTCCGCGCGCGCCGGATCACCGTGACGGCCCTCGACGTGGCCGGACTGCTGCGCGGGCTGGCCACCCTCGACCAGCTGGGCCGGACCATCGGCGACGGCGTGGTGTTCCCGCCCGTCGTGATCGTCGACCACCCGCGGTTCGCCTGGCGTGGCCTCTGCCTCGACCTCGCTCGGCACTTCTTCGACATGCAGACGATCAAGTCGCTGCTCGCCGTGATGGCCGCGGTGAAGCTCAACGTCCTGCACCTGCACCTGACCGACGACCAGGGCTGGCGGCTGCAGAGCCCGTCCCGGCCTGCGCTGACCGACCTGTCCGGAGCGACGGCGGTCGGCGGCGGCCCCGGCGGGTTCCTCACCGTTGGCGACTACACCGACCTGATCGCCTACGCGGCTGCCCGCGGCATCACGATCGTGCCCGAGATCGACATCCCCGGACACGTCAACGCGGCCCTGCACGCCTACGGCGACCTGACCGCCAGTGGCACGCCGACCCCCGCGTACACGGGTGTGGGAGTTGGCTTCTCGCGGCTGGACCCAGAGCTGCCCGCAACGGTGCCGTTCATCGCAGCCGTCCTGGGCGACCTCGCGGCCGTCACCCCCGGGCAGTACCTGCACATCGGCGGTGACGAGGCCCTGACCATGCACCCTGCCGAGTACGACCACCTGATCGAGGTGGCGGTGGGCACCGTGCGGGCAGCGGGCAAGACGGTGGTCGGCTGGCAGGAGATCGCCCGGTCGCCGCTGCCGCCGGGCTCCGTCGTGCAGTACTGGGACGAGCGAGAGGGCGCCGACCAGGTCGTCGCGGCCGTCGCGGCCGGCGCGCGGGTGCTGCTCTCCCCGGCCAGCCGGCTGTACCTCGACATGCGGTACGACGACGCGACACCGGTCGGGCAGGACTGGGCCGGTCACATCACGCTCCGGGACTGCTACGACTGGGAGCCGGCGGACCTGCTGCCGGTCGGCGTCGACCAGGTGATCGGCCTGGAGGCCGCCATCTGGACAGAGATCGTGCGCACGCCCCGCGAGCTGTTCATCCTGCTGCTACCGCGCCTCGCGGCCGTTGCGGAAGTGGCGTGGTCTGCACCGGAGCGCCGGGGCTGGGAGCACTTCGCCCGCCGGATGCTCCGCCTCACGCCCCGGTGGGACGCCACCGGCGTGCCGTGGTACCGGGGCGCGCTCGGCCCGCTGTCCTGAGCTCAGATCCAGCTGGGCAGCCACTGGTGCAGCTGCCAGAACCGCAGGGTGATCACCTCGCCGGTCCAGACCGGCCAGAAGAAGAGGGCCGAGCCCACCACCAGGACGCCGGCCACTACGAAGGCCGTGACCAGCCATCGCCACCGGTAGTCGTCGGGGCGCGCCCACCGGATCAGACGGGCCACCGCCCAGGCGAGCGTCAGGGCCAGCCAGGGCAGGATCGCGATCGTGTAGAAGCTGAACACGGGCCGGTTGGGGTACAGGAACCAGGGCAGCCACCCCGCGGCGACACCTGCGAGTCCGACGGCGGCCAGCCCGTCCCGGTGCCGGACCGCCCACCACACAGCGGCCACCAGGGCGGCGGTGCCCAGCCACCACACGAACGGGTTGCCCAGCGAGGTGACCGCCTGGGAGCAGCGCTCGGCGCCGCAGTACTGCTCGGCCGGCTCAGGTGAGATGTAGAAGAACGAGGTCGGCCGGATCTGGAGCAGCCAGCCGATCGGGTGGGCGATGTAGGGGTGGTCTGCGGTCAGCGTGGTGTGGAAGTGCCACATCTGCTGGTGGTAGTGCCACCAGGACCGGAGCGCCGCCGGCACCCAGGAGTCCCCCTGGGTCGCCGCCCACTGGCGGCCGTACGACTGCGAGGACGCGAACCAGGAGGACCAGGAGAGCAGGTAGGTCACCGCTGCCAGCCCCACCAGGGACAGTGCAGCGGGTGCGGCGTCGCGCAGCAACGCCCCCTGCCACCAGGCCCGGATGCCCGCCCGGTACCGTGCGGAGGCGTCCCACGCGACGGTCAGCAGCCCGAACGCGGCCAGGAACCACAGCGCCGACCACTTGGTCCCCACGGCGAGCCCCAGCAGCACCCCGGCCAGCAGCCGCCACGGCCGCACGCCGAGCCTCGGCCCGAACCGGCTCGGTGCGCGCGGTGGCGCGGTGAGACGATCCAGCCGCTGATGGGCCCGGTCCCGGTCGATCAGGAGGGCGCCGAACCCCGCGACCAGCCACATGGTCATCACGCCGTCCAGCAGGGCGGTGCGGGAGGTCACGATCGCGACGCCGTCCAGGGCGACGATGCAGCCGGCCAGGACCCCGAGACCGGTCGAGGCGAACAGCCGCCGGGCCACCCGGGTCACCAGCAGCACGGTCACCAGGCCGGCGAGGGCGACGCCGAGGCGCCATCCGATGGGGTTGTCCGCGCCGACCAGCCTCAGGCCGAGGGCGATCACCCACCTGCCGACCGGCGGGTGCACAACGTAGCTGGCCTCGGGGCTGTAGCTGTACACGTCGCCGGCCTCGAAGGCCGCGTCAGGGTTCACCGGCCACTTGGCCTCGTACCCGAGGTTGAGCAGCGTCCACGCGTCCTTGACGTAGTACGTCTCGTCGAAGACCAGGGTGTTCGGGCGACCGAGGGCCGGCAGCCGGAACGCCGCTGCCAGTGCGGTGACGGCCAGCGCGGCGGGCCACCCGGCACCTCGCGCGCCGAGCTCGGCCAGTCGGTGCCCGG
>Ga0209429_10001826_pt1 | contig 12887 bp, 11 predicted proteins | sample BarGraNGADG00212_3_FD_184493 | JGI IMG/M metagenome (GOLD analysis project Ga0209429, IMG submission 184493) | Arctic peat soil microbial communities from Barrow, Alaska - Barrow Graham LP Ref core NGADG0004-212 (SPAdes) (version 2) | ecosystem: Environmental > Terrestrial > Soil > Wetlands >... | reverse complement strand
GATGAATCTTCACCATAGCTTGTGTTGCTAGTACTAATATTTGAGGCCAGCGTTACTTCCTGTTTTGCATCGCTACTATCAGTATATTTAAAGGTAGCACCCTCAATTGTCTTTTTAAAGACCTCAACGGCTGCATAACTATTAGTCGCTTGACCGTCTATTGTAATAACATTGGTGCTTGAATCAACCGTAAAATTTGAGAACTGTACATTATTTGGCGCCGGAGGGATGATTGCAGTAAGTAAGTCAAAAAGACGAGAATCAATCTTTTTATTTTCGTTTAAAGCTGAAATTTTGGTTAACTGATTTTGAATAGTTAGTGTTTTAGAAAGATCTTCGACATCTGCAAGTTCATTGCTACCCTGTTTGATTGAAGCGTCGGCCAAGCCACTACGAACGGCTTGAACGGTGAATACATAGATAGCAAGTAGCGTTACAACCGCGATTGATACAATCCCAATAAAAACAGATCCTGCAATAACGTTTGAACGAATACGTTGAGCTTGAATCAGTTCTTGTTTAACGTCTGGAATTAGGTTAATTTCAATCATTTTATACTCTTCCTTTGGGCAAGTCCGATAACCGTTGCGAATTCAGATGCAATCGAACCAAGCTGTTGTTGGTCAGATTGGGCCACTTTTACTCTTTGCCAAGGATTAGCTACGCTAGCAGCAACACCGGTCTTTGCCATCATATATTCACCAAATTGCGGAACAATAGCAGCAAAACCAGATAATAGGATTCCACCAACTGGTGTATTTGGATAACGAGTTTGGAAAAACTTAATAGATTTAATTAGTTCATTCGCAAAGTTATCAAGTATACCTTCAATTGAACGATATACTTGGCCTTCAAGCCTGTCTGGAGCAAGCCCAAATTTTAGAATAAATTGTCTTGCCTGGTCATCTTGAACATTCAAATTCTGAACAGCAGCTTTAACAAGTGAGCCAAGCCCAGTTGGAATTGCGCGAACAAGTCTTGGACTACCACCAAAGGTAATTGCAAGATCAGTTGAACGCTCACCCATGTCAATAATAAGTCGTGCATCATTAATACCGTTTGGAAGTAATGATCGAACCATAGCAATAGGATCTGGTTCAGCCGCAATTACGTTAAAACCAAGACCTTCAATAAATTCTAGTCGCTCTTCAGAATAAGCGTTAGTTGTACTAGCTAATAAAACCTCTTGCTGTTTTGGATCATGCAAAGATTGCCCCAATAAGGCCCAGTCAACCTTAGTTTCATTAGCAGCCATTGGTATATATTGGTCAATCTGGTATTTTATTGTACTTTTAAGCTCGGCCTCGCCCATTGCTGGTATATCAATAACAGTTGTAAAGGTTTTAGCAGATGGCAATCCAATAACAACATTTTTTTCTTTGATACCACTCTGTCCGACGGCGGTCATAATTACTTCACCAAGACGACGCATACCTTCAGCTGAATTACTACTGGTAATTCTTTCGTCTACAGGGGCATATCCATAATGTTGCAAATTCCAGTTATCAGAACCAGCCGAAGATAGCTGAACCACACGCACGGCGTTGGTGCCAATATCTAACGCAAAAAAGTCGCCCAATCCTTTTATTAATGCCATATTGTCTTTTATTATACATAAGCATGAGCACTAAAAGCAAGCAAGAACTAAATATTAGAATCGTGGAGGAAGTTCGGTTGTGTAAACCGTTTGAATCTTGCTGTTAACATTAGCGCGAGCAGTTGCCCAAAGATATGCATCAGCGCGAAGATTGAATACCTCAGCAGGATCACCAATTGCAGTCGCATTCTCAATCCCAGATCCGGCTGTTCGATACAAATATAATGTTTTGGCAATCACAGGGCCGTTAACCGTAAGTTTATTATTACATTTGCCCACAGTGTTCCCTATCTCATTACAGGTCTTAATAGAACCACCAGTTTTGTCTACTGCAGGTTTTGCAACTAACCATGCATCAACATTTTTAACATCGCCATTTATTACAATATCCTTAGCAATAATAACTAGTTGCGGCAAATCTGAAACATTAGTATATGGACCATTACTATATGTCTGATTACCTATTATCGTTACAGTCCCTGACGCCTTAATAATAACCGTCTTCTTAAATAGCTCACTTGTATCTAATTTTAAATCACCCGCACTATAGATATGCACACCTTCGCCAGTGCTGCTTGGTACAAAAGTACCTGAAATAGGCTCACCATCACCTGGGAAGCTGGCTGCAATATCAGTTACCGGCCAAGATGAAGTATAATTGCCAATTATACTACTAGATGAGCAAGCTGAGGTTCCGGCATTAACAAAACTTAACATGCTATATCCACATGGAGAAACGGGAGTAGAAATTGGAGTTAAACCATTACCAGCAAATGCAGATCCAGATGCAGTGCCTTTAATTAAACCAGCAGCAAATATTCCATATTCTACCCAACTACCAAACATAGAAATACCTTTTATAGAAGTGCTGGATGTGACACCCCCACCGGAAATTAAATCTCCGCCCCATACTTGGACTTTTGGTTTTTTACTAACAATTATACATACAGCTACAGAATGGCTCCATTTGTTTTCGCCATTTTTATATGGTTTAACCGACAAAGCAAAACAGATATGAGTACCGACCGCATAGTCACCAGCCTCAGAAATATACTTATCAAGTTTCGTACCGCTTAACCAAGTACTATCATTATTAAAAACCGTCGTACCTGTTTCAACCCTCGAACAAACGGCATTGGCATTGTCATAGTATGTACACGGCTCGGTATCAGATATACCACCATTTTTGTTATCAATCGTTTTACCAGGCAAAACAATCGTTCTTGTTAATTGCCATTCAATACTTTCGCTTTTAGTTGGTCCTGAATTATTAACAGATGGAGACACAGTATAAGTTGCCCCACTTTCTATATATTCCGACGGATTAACAGTTACACTAGGTGTAAGGGTATAATCGTAAGGAATAAATTTACAGATAAAACTGCTAACATACTCTGGTGGGTTATTCTGCGATGCAGGTTTTGCTGATAAATAACCACAAACCCAATTATTGACATCATCTTGTTTGATTTGATAACTATAATTGAACCAATCAATTAATATTTTAGCCGACCCATTATTATTGCCAGTATTTGACGCTGGTATCGGATCGTAATCTAACTTTTCTTGCAAATTAGTACCGGCAGTGACATTGCCCAAACTAGGGCTGGAGCTTGCAGGCAAATTAACACGAGATATATGCGTAGTATAAGTTACGGGCGCATTTGTTTTTGTTTTGCCATTATTAGTTATTTTATGCTGAAAAGTAATTGTAGAGCCTGGAGTTTGTTTGTCAACTGAAATTTTTGTTTCCGGCGTAAGACTAAAGCTATATGGAATATTTATGCAGGCAGAGTCTGATGTTGTTACCCCGGTATCTGAAGATGATTTTGGATTTGCACCAGTAGCTCGACAAATATCTTTACCTACATCGGCTTGAGTCACTGTATAGCTTGATTCAAATGATGCAGAACCTTTAATTGCCGTACCAGAATCTAACTGATGGTTATCTACAGCACCACTAGCATCCTTATAATAATAAGACACATCTCTATTGGTAGCTGTCTTTCCATCATTAGTCACTTTGTGAGTCCAGGTAATGGTATCCCCTGGCTTATTTTTTGACGTATCATTAATAGTGCTTGTAGGGGTAATAGCCCAGTTATATGGAATATATATACAAATATTATTACCAGAACCATAAGCCCCATTATCTATTCGTTGAAATTGCACCTGCTCACATAGTGTTTTCCCAACATCACGCTGCTGCACATCATAGGTTGCATAGTCAGTAATATTTCTTATTACCCCAATTCCCTGCCCACCTTCAGTATATGCGCCAGCAATATCCGTACCCGATGGCCATTCGGGGATTCCAGTAATTTCAAGACGGCTATAGACGCGATCTGTAGTATACGTCGGTCCTCCATTATTTAGATTATGAGTCCAGATTATTCTATCCCCAGGCGCTGCGGTTGTTCTATTAATAGTACTTGTTGCCGTAATGTTCCAATTTGGAGCAATATAGACGCAAGAGTCATTACCGCGACCATCACGACCACCTGTACTATTCGACGGATCAAATTGAACCTTTTCACACAAAGTATGACCTACGTCAGCCTGTACAACTCCGTAAGTGGCATAGTCTGTTATAGTTCTAATCGTACCAAGACCAGAGCCAGCCGGGCTATCCCCGCCCCCATACTCCCCTGTAGTTCCCCAGCCATTACTAAATCCAGTAATACCTAAATTACTATGAACCGACGCGGTTGTCGGACCAGCACCATCGTTAATCAAACTATGATTCCATACTATAGTGTCTCCGGGCTTAGCCGCACCCGAAGTATTGTTTGTACTTGTTGCATGTAGACTCCACTGATCAACCTTTACGGGCAACCCATCTAATTCACCGACAGGGTTAGCGCATCTCTTTTTTAGTGCATACACAATTCTACCGTCACCGTCTCTAAAAACCCATGAATCTGCCGTTCCAGACTCAATATAAAATTTATCATCGTAAGTACCGCCAGAAGACCTAACATATCCACTGTTAATAGTGTAATAGTAGGATTCGCCAGCCACCGTAACAGCACCGTTATTAACTCTATTTGTCCATTCAGCTATCTCGTCTGAGGTTGGTGCTACTGTTCCGTGTGGTGAGGCTGCGCCAATCATTGTGTGTACAATAAAAGAAGCTCCTATTTTTTGATTAGTATCCCCACTGGCAAGTAACCCATTAATATAAGATAAAAATTTACTCTTTGAAAAATTTACACCATCATCTGTTACGCTAGCGTTTTCAGCACCCCCACATAGAACTCGATGGTACTTAACTCCACTACCACTTCCACAATAATCAAAGGTACTTAAATTTGACGCCGAATAGCCATGGAAGTAACTTGACCCAGTGTTCACCGCTGCAAAAACATTTGTGTTATAAATCAATGAAGTAATTAACACTAGCAAAAAAATGGGGATAAATTTTTTGAATTTTATCATTTATTTAACTCCTGCAGGGCCAATGAATCCTCGCCATAACTTGTACTTAGCCCATCTGAGGTTTTATCCTCTTCACTATATCGATTGAGTGTTAATTGATAATATTCTATAGCCTTTTTTTTGTTGCCAGATTTCTCAGCAATTTGTGCAATTAGACGACTTGTAACCCGACTTTTGGCAAGATCTTCGGCCTTTTGTGCAAAATTTAACGCATCATCATACTTTTTATTGTTTACAGCCAGAATTGCTTTACTAATATAGCCATCTATCTGTCCCTCATTGTCAGTTTTTTTTGCAAGCTCACCATCCAATAGCTTTTGCCCAGCATTATAGTCACCACTTGATGCAAGTTTAGCTGCTTGTTCTGAGATAGTCAGGCTAAAAGATGTTGATGGCTTTTCAACTGGCTGAACAACTGCCTGATTTTTTGGAATATATTTATAAATTAAAAACACACCAACGACAACAAGAATAATAGCCATACCAATAACCAACCATTTTTTACGTAAATGATTTTTATGTGATTTTTTTGCTAGTTTGTGCTCTTTGGCGTTATAACTCACAACTAATATTCCTTATGGTTACCTTACTGATAATAATAACATATTAAGTAAAAACTGTGACAAAAAACTAAGGCTCGTATTTTTTTACTACCTCTGTTAAAATAAACGCATGAGTTTATCAATTGGAATCGTCGGTCTACCTAACGTTGGCAAATCAACATTATTCAACGCGCTAACTAATAATGACATTTTAGTGGCCAATTACCCTTTCGCAACTATCGAGCCAAATACAGGTATCGTCCCCGTTCCAGACGATCGGTTAACAGAGCTTGCAAAACTTTATGGCACCAAAAAAGTAATTCCAGCTACTGTTACATTTGTTGATATCGCTGGACTTGTTGCTGGTGCCAGCAAGGGTGAAGGCTTGGGCAATAAATTTTTGGCTAATATTCGAAATTGTGAATCCATCGTTCACGTTGTCCGTGCCTTTCATGATAGCAATGTAATCCATGTGTCCGAAAAAGTCGATCCACAAAGTGATATTGAAATTATTAACACTGAACTGATTTTAGCTGATATCCAAACAGTCGAAACGCGCTTGGCTAAAGTCTTAAAAGATATAAAAGGACAGCCAAAGTTAAAAGCTATCGCTGATTATTTGAGTGAGATACTGACCCAACTTAAAGCTGGCACAATACTATCGACCATAAAAAACCTAGATACTGAAATCCTTGCCGACCTTCACCTACTAACTGCCAAGCCTGTTATTTATGCGTTCAACGTCAGCGACGATATGTTAGGCAATAACGACGAAAAAGAAATGCTTGAACAAATAGTTGCTCCAGCTAGGGCGGTTTTTATATGTGCCAAACTCGAAGATGAATTAAAGGGATTATCGCCTAGCGATTCCGCCGAATTACTTGAAAGTTATGGCGTCAAAGAAACTGGATTAGTTCAATTAATCCATGCCGCCTACGATATCCTTGGACTTCAGAGTTATTTAACCGCCGGCACCGATGAAGTACGTGCCTGGACTATCAAAAAAGGCTCAACCGCGCCTCAAGCCGCCGGCGTTATTCACACCGATTTTGAAAAAGGTTTTATTGCCGCTGCGATTGTTGATTATGACGATTTAATGACCGCTGGTTCAGAAGTTGCTGCCAAAGGCGCCGGCAAAATGCGCACTGAAGGCCGTGACTACATTATGCGCCCAGGCGACATTGTCGAATTTCGTTTTAACGTTAGTAAATAGTTAAGTAATCAACATCACCAAATCACCAACTTACCCATCTCCCTAAAAAACACTGCTCAGGGTCCAACCCTAAAAATATTATTTTAAGCCCATTGTAAGTATTATACCAGTTGCTTGTGTACTTCAGGGTCCAACCCTGAAAAGTTTATTCTAAGCTCTAAGTAAGTTTGAGTAATTCAAATAGAATGCTCCTATAATAAATAATTGTCAATTTGATCTAACGTCGTTTTATAATCAGTATCGTCACTAATGAAATCTAAATATTCATCTGAATTTAAACCATTTAGTCTATGCGGATTTAACCAATCCGCCTTCCTCACCCCTAGCCAATACACCAAGCTTGACCATTCCCAATGCAAATAGTCCGCTGGATTACGGTGAATATATCTACTCAAATACAATAGATACTCATCGCTATTTACCTTTACTGCTTTAAAGTTTCCTTGAAACAGTGTCCCGACCCGACCGTATTTTTGGTTAAAATACGTTACATAAGACGAACAAATAGCCCGCAATAGCTTCGTAACTGCATCCATTTTAATTTGATACAGCATAAGATGAAAATGATTTGGCATTAAACAAAACGACACTAGTTCAACATCTTCGGCCAACCATTCGTACGTACGCCCCTGCCTAACGGCACAAGAGTCGTGACTTAGATATCGCTTAATTAATACTAAAAAGACAGAATAGTCTTGATCATCTAAAAATATTTTACGCTTCTCTACACCACGATTATATATATGATAGTAAGAATCAACATCATAAATTTTTACAATATTTTTACATGGCATAGATATAGTATACAGCTTTTATTAAGCTGGATTAAATATTTTTATAATTTTCTATTAATAAAACACTTTTAACCAAAAAAACAGGGTCCAACCCTGAAATGATAAAATAGAGTTTGTCTACTCCGCGATCATATACGTGATAATACGCATTAACATCATACTTTTAATTACACTGCGGTTAGGCATAAGTATATAATACTGAACTCCTTAAGCTTTATCATAGTTATTTCTAACAACGAACTAAGATTAGTAATAAACGACTTGACTTAACCTTAATCAGGGTCCAACCCTGATTAAGTTATTACTAAGTAGTTTTTAAATATAATGACAGCTACTTTTTGTCTAACAGTTTTAACAAATAAAATCGCTCTTGGTTGCCTTTTGCACCGGCGATATCACTATCTCGCTTGCTTTGAATAAAGAAGTATTTGTGGGACCAATCTTCAAAATCCTTTAGAATTTGACGACGCATTGCATCGTTTTTGATGATACCCTTGTTAGTTTGATCTTTGCCCGCCTCAAATTGAGGTTTTACCATCGCAACAATTTGGGTATCTGTATCAGACAGAAAATTGTACAAATGTGGCAAAATTTCTCGTAAACTAATAAAGGAAACGTCAATAACAATGATATTTGGCTTTTCTTTCATGTAAAAATCACGAATATCTGTCTTTTCGTGTAGTTCAATCCGTTTATCGCCACGCAAACTTGGGTGTAATTGGTCAGTACCAACATCAACTGCAAAAACTTTTTTAGCTCCACGACGCAGTGCATAATCAGTAAAGCCACCAGTGCTACTACCAACATCAAGCACGGTCTTACCTCGAAAATCAAGCTTCAAAATATCCGCCACAGATTCTAATTTCAGACCGGCCCGACTGACATATTGAACCTCAGCCATCATCTTGATATCAGCATTCACATCAACAAAACAGCCAGGTTTTGTAATAACCTTGCCATTTACCGTCACCTTACCAAGTTTAATCCAGCTCTCTGACTGAGAACGGCTGGCTGTTAGCTTGCGCTTGGTTAGCGCGATGTCTAGCCGCTCTTTAGTCATTGTTTCCCTAGCCTTTTTTACGTTCTCGATATTCACCAGTCGTGGTATCTACCGAAATAATATCGCCAATTTTGATAAAAGCTGGAACTTTAACAGTTAAACCAGTTTCTAGTGTCGCAGTTTTTGAAACGCTATTGCTAGTGTCCCCTTTTACAACATCTTCACTATAAGTAACTTCCAAATATATATTTTTAGGTAATTCAACATTAATAATATTGTCATTAAATGACTGCAAAATTAAGTTTTCACCTTCTTTAAGATATCCAGCTGCTTCTTCGACGATATTGGCAGATAGTTCAAACTGTTCGAACGTCTCTGGATCCATAAAGTAAAAGCTTGAACCGTCTGAGTACAAATATTGTACAGTTCGACTTGTTACTTCAGCTGATTCAATTTTTTCTTGTCCCTTAAAAGTCTTTGGGATAACACTGCCGTCGATCAAGTTTTTAATCTTGACGTTAACAATACTACCGCCGCGACCTACGACTTTTTGGTTATAATCAACTACACGAAAAGGCTTGCCATCAACTGCGATGACAACACCTTTTTTTAATTCTGTTGGCGAATATGCCATATATTATCCTTGGATGATAAATGGTAATAGTGCCAAGTGTCGTGCACGCTTGATAGCAACGGCTAATTGTCGTTGTTGTTTTGCGCTAAGGCCAGTCTTACCAATTGACTTGATTTGACCATAAATATCAATGAATCGGCCCAAAGTTTTGACATCTTTGTAGTCAAAAAATACGGGCATGTCTTTTTTAAATCTCTTAATTGCCATATGATATCCTTTCAGGATTAGAATGTGGTATTTGGCTATTGGAATGTGGCCAATCTCCTACTATTCTATTTATTATTAATTCGCTATATTCCAATAGCTATATTCTATCTTCCGATTAAAATGGAATCTCACTTAAATCAATAGGTTTGTCGTCGATGTCTTCAATAACAACATCTTCAGTTTTTTTGCTTGAGCTAGTTGAAGCGTTTGCTTGGCTAGCGCCAGCACCGTCACTTGGGCCATCAAGGAAAGTAACGTCAGTAGCTGTAACTTCAACACTACTTCGTTTCTTACCAGTTTCTTTATCATCCCAGCTATCTTGGCGCAAACGTCCCTGTACGAGTACACGGCGGCCCTTAGATAGATATTGCATAACCAATTCACCTAGTTTTTCCCAAGCGGTAACGTTGAAAAAATCAGCGCTATCATCTTGGCCAATACGGTCAACTGCAATGCTAAAACTTACAATAGTTTTACCAGTAGTAGTTGTGCGCTGTTCTGGATCGCGGGTTAGGCGTCCCATAAGAATAACTTGATTAATGCTTCTTGCCATGGTTTTTACTCCCTTACGCGAGCATCAGTATTTGATGCTGCACTTATTTTTGCTTCAGCAAGAGCTTGGCGGCCCTTTTCATCGACAGTAACAAGTAGATATCGTAATACTTCATCTGTAATATTTAGCGTATTGCTAATTTTTAGAGGGGCTTCGCTTGGCAATGAAACGTCAAAATAGACATAAATTGCAAAATCTTGGTTCTTGATACGATAAGCGAGCTTCTTTTTGCCCCAGTTATCTTCACTAATAATGCTTCCACCTGCAGAAGTAATAAGGTTGCGTACTTTGGTAAGTGGCGCTTCGATATCGACTTCTAAGTCGGGGTGGACTAGAACGGTTAGTTCATATTCCTTCATAGATTTCCTCCTTTGGAATCCTTTTGGATGTTTATACCGGGTATAAACTGAGTTAATAACCCCTTAATTGTAACATAATCTTTAGGTTAAAGCTAGAGGCCGTCGGGTCGCATAATATCGTCGGCGCTACTAATCAAAACTTCACGTGGGCGGGCGCCATCAGCTGGTCCAACAATTCCTTGGTCTTCCATGTTTTCTATAAGTCGAGCAGCCCGAGCGTAGCCTACTCGCAAACGTCGTTGCAACAAACTGGCGCTAGCTTTACCACTGTCAATAACAACTCGAATCGCATCGTTATACATATCGTCTTCATTACTTTCGTTAAAATCCATCACTACCCCACCTTTGCCATTTAGGTGTACCGGTTGGCTGACAACTTCATTGTTGTATTGTGGAGGTGATTGCATTTGTAAATGAGCGGTAATTTTTTGAACTTCATCATCCGTCACCCAGGCACCCTGGATACGTTTTGGTTTACTCATAGCGGTCGTTAATAACAACATGTCACCTTGGCCAAGTAATTTCTCAGCACCAATTTGATCCAAGATAATGCGACTTTCAATTTGTGACGCCACCGTAAAGGCAATTCTGGCAGGGATATTGGCTTTAATTAAACCAGTAATGACGTCAACGCGTGGGCTTTGCGTAGCAAGCACCAAGTGAATACCAACAGCGCGGGCTTTTTGAGCAAGACGCACCACTAAGGCCTCAACGTCACGTGCTGCAACCATCATCAAATCGGCTAACTCATCAATAACAATCACGATGTATGGCATAGCGCCGTTCTCGTGTTCTTGAGGTATACCAAATTCATCTTCCACAGTAATCCTGGTACCTTCTTGGCGAATTTTTTGGTTATAAGTCTTGATATCCTTAACTTTATGTTCAGCCAATAATGAATATCGGCGTTGCATTTCATTTACAGCCCACTTCAAGGCGCTGATTGTTTTATCTGGTTCAGTAATAACTGGAGTAAGCAAATGAGGAATACCTTCGTACGGTGCCATTTCAACTTGCTTTGGGTCAACTAAAATAAGCTTTAGTTCACTTGGGCTGTTACGATACAACAAGCTAGTTAGTAAGGTGTTAATCATAACAGATTTACCTGAGCCAGTTTGTCCAGCAATCAAAAGGTGTGGCATTTTATTAAGTTCACCAACGACTGATTCGCCGGAAATACCTTTACCAATGGCAAAAGTCAACGGTTCAAAGCTAGCTTTCCATTGAGCACTTGTTAAAATCGAGTAAAGTCTAACATCGGCTGCCTTAAGGTTAGGCACTTCAATGCCTACTGCCCTTTGCCCAGGGATTGGGGCTTCAATACGCAAACTTTGAGCTGCCAAACTAAGCGCCATATTTGTTTCAAGTGCCGTAATGCGCGTTAATTTAACACCACTAGGTGGCTTAAGTGTATATTGAGTTACTTTTGGACCAATATTAGCACCTTCCATCTCAACATCAATATCAAATTCGTGAAGGGTGTTTTTAATAATCATAGCGTTTTGCTGGACATCGCCCGCATCAGCTGGAGACTGCTTTTTTTCAAGCAAATCAACACTTGGCGCTACCCAATCTGGGTCACTAACAGTTACTAGTGCAGCTTGTTCTTCAGCAGCCTTATCGCGAATAATACTACCTTTTATAGTCGATAGCTTTGAAGGTTTTTTATCATTAGACGCTGTTGAATCAAGCATTGGAACGCCTTCATTTAATTTGAAGTTACCAATCATGTCCGTTTTAGATAAATCAATCGCTGCGGCATTGCGCATAACTTTTACATTTGCTTCTTGCTCGGCTGCGTCGCGTCGGCTAAGTTCCCAAATTTTCTTGATAACTGCAAAAGGTGAAATTCTTAAAATAAATAATAAGGTTACTACGATTAATAATATATAGATAAAGGCAGCGATACTGTTATTCACCAGCAATAAAGTTCCACTATTAACTAAATCACCAACAAAACCACCAGTCGTCTGGCCGGCTTTATTTTTCAAAAGTCCAAATAATGCAGAAAACCAAACAATGGACGAAACAGTTGCAAATTTCATCGCTAGTGGCAATCGGTTGTTCTCTGCCCTAAAGATTTCAATTGCTACATATATAAACAAAGCTGGCAAAACATAGATGGCATAGCCAATACAAATTAGCGCATTATCATGTAGCCATTCAAGGACTGGACCACCAGCGTTAAACCAAGAGATAATCGATAATATCGAGATAGCAATCAAGAATACTGCACCAACTTGGGCCCAAAAACCAGATGGCAAGTTATGCTGAGGAGCTGAGTTTACTATTTTTTTTCTGCGAGATTTTTTTCTTTTTGCCATAATTAACCTTATTATAGGCGCAATTGCGCTCATTTAATAGACATATTATAGCAAAATTTACTACGTTTTGCAAGGGGCTTATGTTTTGAGTCGCAGCTCGTTTTGAAGCACATCACTTTTTTACCGTCCCCTATCATTACGTTTATACCAACAGCACACTCTACGTGTGACATTCGTCAGCACGTGGCGTTCGGCTGCTTCGCACAGTCTGTTGGGTATAAAGTAA
>Ga0209429_10001825_pt1 | contig 12890 bp, 14 predicted proteins | sample BarGraNGADG00212_3_FD_184493 | JGI IMG/M metagenome (GOLD analysis project Ga0209429, IMG submission 184493) | Arctic peat soil microbial communities from Barrow, Alaska - Barrow Graham LP Ref core NGADG0004-212 (SPAdes) (version 2) | ecosystem: Environmental > Terrestrial > Soil > Wetlands >... | reverse complement strand
AGCCTCTGTCGCTTACCATTTCGGCGCGACGTAAAACCAAAAGGAGGGGTCAGAAAATGCCAGGGGCAGCAAAACCAACCAATCTGCTCCGCCTTGAGGGGACTTCGCGCAGAAGTAAGGCGGAAATGGAGTTCAGGGAACGCGGGGAAAAGGCGTTGCAGACCGATCAGATGTTTTGTGAATCTCCACAGGTTAAAGCGGATGAAATCGCCCACCTGGAATTCATGCGGCTAAAGAAGTTGTACGCGAAAATAGACTTTGTTGAGGCGCTTGACCAGCAGATCATAAACCGTTACTGCCTGGAAATATCAAACACCTACCAGCTGCAGGAAATGATTGTAAAGCTCAGTACAGACCTGGATGGTGTGGAAACGATTGAGAACAGGTTGAAAATATACGGGTTGATCCACACGGCCAACGTGGCGATGACCAAGAATAAGGAGCTGCTGCTCAAATATGAGGATAGGCTCTTTCTGAATCCTGTGGCCAGGATCAGGGCGATCCCAAAGACGCCGCCTAAGGAAGAGAAACAGAGCGGAATGGCAGCATACATGGCCAATCGGGCCGAAAAATGATTGGCATTATTGAGGATGGTGGGGAGGGATGGCCTTTGAAGAAGCTAAATCGCGGGAAGTAATAGAGTTTATTGAGCTGCTGCACCTGACTGGCGACTTTTACGGTCATAATTTTACGCTGGAATCTTGGCAAAAGGACTTTATCAGTCAGATTTACGGGACGATTAGGGGCGATGGATACCGTCAATACCGAAGCGGATACCTTGAAATACCTAAGAAAAACGGCAAAACGACGCTGATTGCCGCCCTGGGGTTATACCATTTGGTCTGTGACGATCCCGGCGGTGAAATATATTGCTGCGCTGCCGAAAAGGAACAGGCTGCAATATCATACCGAGCGGCCAAATCCATGATCGAGCAGGACGAAGCACTTGCTGAAATTCTCAAAGTTGTTGACAGCAAGAAAGAAATTCACAATCGCAACACCGGAACGTTTTTGAAAGTGCTATCTGCCGAGGCTTATTCAAAGCACGGTATTTCACCCTCAATAATAATTTTTGACGAACTTCATGCCCAACCCAACCGCGAACTTTGGGACACGATGACATTTGGTTCAAGCTCAACCAGAAAACAGCCGTTACACTTTACAATAACTACAAGTGGTGACGATCCTGACCGCAAAAGTGTGGCATGGGAGCAGCATTTACTTGCTCAAAGGATCATCGAAGATCCTGCGCTTGATCCGACATTGTACGCCCGTATCTACGGCGCTCCGGAAGATGCCGACATATACGATGAATCGGTCTGGTACGCCTGCAATCCATCACTGGGCGTGACGATCCAGATCGAGACAATCCGGAGCGAGGCGGCTGCGGCGAAGAATAGTGAATCGGTCGAGCGTCTTTTTAGATGGCTGAGACTGAATCAGTGGATAGCACTGAAAAGAATCGGATGGCTGCCGATCACTCTCTGGGATCAGACAGAGCGGCCGTGGTCCGTGTCGGATCTGACAGGCGAGCGCTGTTATGTCGGCCTGGACCTGTCCAGCACAACCGACCTGACCGCCGCGGCCTGCATCTTTCCACCCTGCGAGAAGCACGAAGATTGGCGGACCGTAAAATATGCGTGGATACCCGAGGCAAGTATGAGGGAGCGCAGTCTGAAGGACCACGTCCCTTATGACAAATGGGTCAAAGAGGGCTTCCTGAGTGCTACTCCGGGGGATGTTGTGGACTATGGACTGGTCGCCACGGAACTTTCGGTGATCAATCAACGATACAATGTGGTCAATTTCTTCTCTGACCCGTGGCGTTTGGAGTACCTGAGGCAGCTTTTACCCGAAGAAATACAGTCTAAATTCGTCGAAATACCGCAAACAATGGCCGGAATGAGCTGCGGAATGAGTGAAATCGAGCGGATGCTGCGCGCCGGTGAGCTGACCCACCCGAGAGACCCGGCAGCGAGGTGGAGTTTTGGCAATGTCAGGGTGGCGATTGACGGAAACAACAACCAGAAACCAATGAAGCAAAAATCCATTGAGCGTATTGACATCACGGTCAGTCTGATCAACGCGATGGCCGGCGCAATCAAGATGGAGCCGAAGAAATCCGTGTATGAGAGCAGGGGACTGCGCGTAATAGGATGAGGTGATTAGATGCACATAATTGATACTCTGCCCGGCGAAATCAAACTGGGGCAGCAGAATGAGCACGGCGTGAGTGAGGTTGAGTTTGACATAACGGCATGGGTCGCCCTATATCCGACCGGCGCGGCAGTAATTGCGGCGAATCCGGGCGTGAGTGATGGCCTGTGGATGACCTACACGCGCAACGCCGAGGCTGATGTATATCCCGTCGATGCTGCTGATTTGGCCTTGTCCACGGTGGGCCTGGTTAATGTCCTTACATGGACTGTCCAGGAGGCCGTGACTGCGTTGGGCGGCCAGGGGACTGCGGTTATACACTGCACTGAGGACGGCGACGAGAAGCGCAGCCGGATGACACAGACGGTCGTGACGGATGGTCACGCCGCGGCCACTACACCGCCTGAACCGCTTGCCGATTATATCGCCAAGTGGGGCGCTGTTGATATCGTGGTCAGCGCCGTGGCGCATGATACTGTACCCACGGGCGGAATCACGCAGAACGAAACCGGCACACACATCACCCTGAACCTGGTTGATGGAGAGTCTGCCTATGACCAGGCTGTGACGGGCGGGTACACAGGTACGCTTGAGGGCTTCTATGATGACTTGGTGGGCTATGAGGGTGCATATGCGGCTCAATTAGCGGCAGAAACCGCCGAAACCAACGCCTCCTCCTCCGCCTCAGCCGCCGCCGCCTCAGCGCTGCAACTGGCATCGGGCGTGGCGAGTCCGGCGGGGTGGTATGATGATTTAGCCGCCTTGAATGCCGGCAATCCAGCGCACGATAAAACCTATGGCACCAAGAATGACTGGAAATTCGCCTTTTGGGATGCAGGAACATCGGCGTTTGTCGCGGGCGGGGTGTATCAGGCAACGGCGATTGCAGATGGGTATGTCAGCCCCCGGAAAACGATTTTCTTTGATGGGCCTGTCAATTTATTCAACCCTGAAACGATAACGGCTGTCCATTATTTAAATCACGCGACTGGTGGCTTGGTTGACAATGCTGACTTTTTCACCAGCGATTTTATCGCGGTAGACCCGGCTAAATCATACATTATCTCAACAAAAACATTCACTGCGCAATACGATTCCAGCCATGCTTTCATTGCAGACTCAGGCACGATTGGGCAAGTAACCAAGTACACTTTCACACCTGTTGCGACAGCGGCATACATCAAATTCTCAGAAGCCTTGGCTGCATTAAGCCTAACACTCAATGATGTTATTTTCACTGAAGAGGGGACTCTTGACTATACTTTTAAGGAACGCTATATACCCAGATTGTCTGTTAACATGTTTGATCCGTTAACCATTACGGACAATAAATATGATAGTGGTGGTACCTTGGTTGGCCATGCAGACTTTTTTACCAGTGATTATATTGCAGTAGACCCGGCCAGAAAATATATCATATCATCCGAAACGTTTAGCGCGCAGTATACAGCGTCTAAAGCCTTTATAGCAGGAACTTGGACAGGAGCACATGTGTTAAATTACATTCTCACTCCTGACGCGAATGCCGCCTATGTCCGATTTTCTGAAGTACATAACTTGTATGGGTCAGTCGATGATTTTGAATTTGTTGAATGGACAAGTTTTATCCACGTCCATATCGCAAACGAAGTTATGGTAAAGGCTGGTGGGACACCTGGCGTTGACTGCGATTATGTGAAACTAACCGATGCAATAGCTTATGCCTATGCAACTGGCAACATAACTGTGCGTGTTCTCGCCGGGACGTACAACATCGTGACAGAACTGTCCTCAATGGCTGGGGCGGGGCCGCTGGTTGGCAATGGAATGCACCTGATATTCAGCCCGCAAGCGTACATCGAGTGCAATTACACGGGCGGGGATGACGCTGTAGAGATAGCGTTCAGCCCTCTCAACGCGGGAATCGGTGATTTTATCATCGAGGAGCTAAACATCAGTTGCTCAAATGTGCGGTATTGTTTCCATGATGAACTTAGTGGGGCGTTAGGATTCCGGCGACATGAGTATAAAAACTGCACAATGTACATAGACAACCGGAATAGCAGTCAGGCGGCGGTCTATAAAGCGTGTTTCGGCGGCGGGCTTGGCCAGGAGGAATACATACTGATTGAGGGTGGTTATTACAAATCCGAAACATCTGACGGCGACCACGGCGCGACTATCCTTTGGCACGCCGGGGATGTGGCTGGTGCGAAATCTGAAATCATCATCAGGGACGTGTATTTTGACGGGGCACTCGCAAATTGCAGATTTGGGTATTACGGCGTTTCCACTGAAATAACAAAATGCTATGTTTCAAATTGCAGCATGACTGTGGCCCCGGTTGTTATCGATGAAACCGGGAGCGAGCCAAACGTCAATATGGAACTGATTGCGTGGAACAACGAAGTCCGGGTTTAGGATATCATTATAAGACAAATGATATGGATTTTGCATATCATTACGGTCGAAATGATAGGGATTTAAGGGTATGGATTTTAACCACAAAATGAGGGGTGAACGATGAGAATTAAACTTTTCGGGCGGACCTGGAACATACAGGCAGCAACGTCCACCCTTCCTGCCCTACAATCGGACAGCGGCTGGATTAGCTACCTTAACGGGCGGGGATACGCGGTGAGTGCTGATACCGCCCTCCAGATCAGCGCTGTGTTTAGGTGCGTGGACATTATTTCAAAGACTATAGCTGCGCTTCCCCTGCACATGTTTATGAACACGGATAAGGGCAAGGAAAAGGCGGTATCACATCGGGTGTATCCGCTTGTTTATACTTTACCTAACTATCAAACAACTGCCTACGAATTTTGGCAGTGTTTTGTCGCTAACCTGCTGCTGACCCGGGGCGCATTCGCAAAGATTCAGCGCAATTCAAGGGGATTTATAACGTCCCTCTGGAACATTCCAACGTCCAGGGTAGGCGGCGTTTACATCAACCAGGTTAACGGTGAAAGATTTATTGTCGTTACGCTGGATGCAGGCAGTCAGGAAACATTGAGAGAGGGAGAATTCCTGTACACTCCAGGATTTATTTTCGCTGACAGGAATGTGCCAAGCGACCCCATGACACTCGCGGCAGAAGTTTTAGGGTTAACTTCCACAGTCGCAAATTACGCAAAACAGGCCGTCAACAGCGTCAATCCCGGAGGCTTCGTCGAATATCCGTCGCAACTATCTGATAAAGCATATGAGCGTTTCAAGCTGGATTTTGAGGCAAATTACAAGGGCGTGGCGAATGCAGGGAAGTTTTTGTTCCTGGAAGAAGGTGGCAAGGCGGCCATGTTCGAGCGGGACATGGAGAAGATGCAGGTGCTGGAGAGCAGGAAATATGCGGTTACAGAAATCTGCAGGTTCTTCGGTGTGCCGGCCCATCTGGCAATGGACATGGAGCATTCGACATTTAGCAATATCGAGCAGCAAAACTTAGAGTACGTGACATATTGTGTAAATCCGCTCTCTGTTCGACTGGAACAATCGTTATACAAAGATCTTCTGACCGAAACAGAGCGCAGTATTTTCTTTTTCAAATTTAATACGAATGCGCTACTCAGGGGAGACACGGCGGCGCGAACTGCCTATTACAACAGTGCCAGGCAGAACGGCTGGATGAATGGAGACGAAATTAGAAGGCTTGAGGATTTGGACATAATGCCGGACGGGCAGGGAGAGATTTTCACAGTTAATGGCAACATGATCCCGCTTTCTGCCGTGCCTATGAATTTGCCAAAAGGTGCACAAAACGTTGTGAAATAGGCGTTTGTGTGGTATAATGAGATGTGGGATAGCGAATAGCTACGCGACAAGTAAGGTTCCCTGACTTTACTTCCCACACACGAATTCAGGGAGAATACTGCGGGGGGTATATTTTATATGGATTTAATGTATACGGTGTACATGCACACAGCTCCAAACGGAAAGAAGTACATCGGCATAACATGCCTTGGCATCGCTAAACGTTGGGGAAGTGGCGGCATAGGATACAAAAAGTGCCCATATTTCTGGAACGCCATTAAAAATCACGGGTGGGATAATATAGTTCATGAGGTGCTTTCCGAGGGATTAACAGAAGCAGAGGCCAAGCAATCTGAAAAAGAACTCATATGTTTTCATAAAACACGCGATTCTTTTTATGGCTACAACCTGACTGACGGGGGCGACGGAACATGTGGGTGGATTCCAAGCGCCAAAAACCGCGCAAATATGAGCGCGGCTCGGATGGGATGGAGCCCAAGCGCGGAGACTCGCGCGAAAATGAGCGTTTTGAAAAAGAATAGGCTTGTCACCGATGAAACGCGCGCGAAACTGAGCGCTTTCGGGAAAACACGAGTTCCATCAATCGAAACCCGTGCGAAATTGAGCGCGGCGCAGAGGGGCAAGATCGCCAGCGCAGAAGCAAGGGCGAATATGAGAGTAGCGCAGAAGGGCAAAGTTGTTTCCGCTGAAGCGCGTGCGAAAATGAGCGCGTCGTGGATGGGCATACCAAAAACCGCCGAAGCCAAGCAGAAAATGCGTGACGCGCACATTTTGCTTGTAAAAGATGTAGAACGCCTAACGATGGATGGAGAAGTCATTGGGCATTATGTTTCCTGTGGGGACGCGGCGGAAAAAACCGGAATAAACAAGTCGGGTATATGTCATGCTTGTTCAGGCCGGCACAAAACCGCCGGAGGCTTTATGTGGCGATATGTCACGAAAGAGGTTAAATGATGGATAATAAAAAATTCTGGGATTTCAAAGGGCTTGCCAATAAAAAAGGCGAGCTCTATTTGTATGGTCCTATAGGCGATGATTCGCTTTATGAAGATGTCGTTACGCCTGCTGCATTTCAGCGCGAATTGGCGTCTCTTGGGCAGATTGAGCAGTTGGATGTGTTCATAAATTCGCCGGGAGGGTCAGTTTTCTCCGGGATCGCGCTTTACAACATTTTGAAACGCCATAATGCAAACAAGACGGTCCACGTTGACGGTATAGCGGCCTCGGCCGCGTCGATCGTGGCAATGTCCGGAAATCGCATTGTCATGCCTCGTGCGGCTGTCATGATGATCCACCAAGCGTGGGGATGCGGCATCGGAAACGCAAAAGACATGCGCGCGCTGGCAGATGTGCTTGTAAAATTGGATGGGCAGCTGGCCGGTATCTACGCCGACAGAACAGGCAAGGAATCCTCTGTAGTTGCCAAAATGATGGAGGCGGAAACCTGGATGTCAGGCGAAGAAGCGTTGGCTGAAGGCTTTTGTGATGAAGTTGAGGAAGGCAAGGCGAAAATTGCAGCGTGCATAACCCCTGAATTTTTCGCCCGATACCAGCATCCACCTGCAGCACTTCACCCGCCACAGGCTGAGCCTGAGCCGGAGAAAGAACCTGAACCTGAACCCGAAACCGCCAAAAAAACTGGCGGTATTTTATTGCCCGTGGAGGCACCTGAACAGCCTGTCAACGGGGAGGTAATTCCTCAGCCCGTGTCAGATAAAAACCTGGATACCCTGACCGAACAACGAAAACGCCTGAACAAATCTATGGAAAAAATTACGGAGGTATGCAAACATGGCTAAACTTTTTGAAATGTTGCAGGATCGCGCGACGCTGGTTGCGTCTATGCGTGCAACAAAAGACAAGTACGAAAACACCGAAATGTCCGCCGAGGACGTGACTGCCTATGCAAAAATGGAAACCGACTTCGACGCGATGAGCGTCAAGATCAACGCCGAACAGAAGCAGATCGACCGTGAGCGTGTCATTGGTGAGAAGACCACAGAAGCCGTCGCTCATGGCGACACCACGAAGGCCGCGATGCTCACCGCGTTTAGCAACGTCCTGCGTCACGGCAATCAGGAAGCGAAGCAGATTTTCGCGGCGCTACAAATGGATAATCCTACCCAGGCTGGCTACCTGGTCGCTCCTGAGCAGTTCGTGAATGAGCTGATCAAGGAACTGGCAGACGCGACGTTCATGCGGCAGAAGGCCCGTGTGCTTCCCCCGCTGCGTTTTGCGCAATCGCTCGGCTATCCTACCCAGACGGCCGGCATGAGCTCCTTTGCCTGGGGCACTGAGCTGCAGGCCCCGACCGCCGACACTGCCCTTGCTTTTGGCAAAAGAGAGTTTAAGCCCCACGCCGGCACCAGTGAGATCTTGATCTCCAAAACCCTGGTTCGCAATGTGGCGAACATCGACGCCCTGATCCGTGCCGCAATCGCTGAGGAAGTTGGCGAAGCTCTTGAAACCGCCTACATGATCGGCGATGGCGTCAACAAGCCGTTGGGCCTGTTTGTGGCATCCGCTGACGGCATCAACACTGATCGCGACGTGTACCTTGGCAACACCGCCACAGAGATGAAATTCGACGGCCTGATCGAGGCCAAGTATGCCGTCAAGCAGGCGTACCAGGCCAACGCTGAGTGGATCTTCAATCGCCTTGCCGTCAAGCAGCTGGCGAAGCTGAAGAACTCTGACGGTCAGTACATCTGGCAGGCAGCCGTCACCCTGGGCACTCCTGACATGCTCCTGGGCAAGCCGGTCAACATGACCGAATTTGCACCCAGTACCTTCACCGCCGGCCTGTATCTCGGTCTGTACGGCGATCTGAAGAACTACTGGATCGTGGACGCCCTGAGCATGGAAATCCAGGTGCTCAATGAGCTCTACGCCCGCACAAATCAAGTGGATTATTTGTGCCGCATCGAAACGGATGGCGCCCCTATCATGCCGGCCGCCTTTGCCCGTATCCGCCTCGCCTAACCAACAACATACTGTGGAGGTATTAACATGATTCTTTCTTTTCTCAAGGAAGCCAAGTTTGACAAGGTGCTTGTCGCTACGGTGGCGGGCACCAATGATACCCTGTCCGGCGATATCCTGGACCTGGCCGACTGTGACAGCGTTGTCGGTGTAGCGATCCTGGGCGACGTACTGATAACCAGCGTCGTCACCCTGAAAGCCTTCACCGGCGCTGAACCTGCTCTGGGCGATGGCGCTTATGAAGCCGTGACCGCAACTATCACTGCTGCGGCCGCCACCACCGCGGACGACAAGCTGCTTGTGCTTGATGTGATCAAGCCCGGCAAGCGCTACTGCCGCTTTGATGTGGTCAGGGCGACCGCCAACGCCGTGGTTGATGGCGTGATCGCCGCCCGGTATAATTTCCGGCTTATCCCGACCACGCAGCCCGCTGATGTGGTTGCAAACGCAATTAACATCAACTGACGATTGACACGCCTATAGAAGGGGCGCACATCAGCGCTCCTTCTCTATTTAAGGAGGTTTAATAATGGCAATTCCTGATGGATACAATACCATGCCCACGGAGCAGTTTGTCGGCACAAACGATGCTAACAACGTGTTTCAGAGCGATCTTGTCGTTCCTAACGAGGACGGCTCCATGTTTGAGCGCATGGAGGACTTCAAAGCCAAGCAGTGGCGCGGCCTGAGCAAGGCGCTGCTCGCCGCTGACCTGACCGGCGCCGCCGTGACCCGGTTTACCGTGTCAGGCGTCGTCAAGGTTGTAAAGCTGGGCCTGCACATCTCTACGGCGCTCCCGGCCGGCGCGAACACCCTGAAGCTGCAGCACACGCCCACGGGCGGGAATGCAACCGATCTGTGCGGCGCGACCGACACGGCCAGTGCGGCCGTAAATACCCTGTTCCTGGTGGATGGTGTGGCAGCGACTGGCTTAGTGAAGGCAGCGACCGCCGGTATCGGCATCGCGTCTGAAGATTCCCACATGCCCCTCATCCTGGCGCCCGGCCTGATCAAGACCGTGTTCAGTGCCGCCGCGCCCGCCACCGGTGCAGCCACCATCTTCATCGAGTACGTACCGCTGACGGCGGGCGCGTCCATCACCTAAAGAAAGGGCCAAACAATGAAATACGCAGTAACTACCGCGCCGACCGTTGAGCCTGTGACGCTGGCGGATGTAAAAATCCACCTGCGAACGGTGACGGGCGACACATCCGAGGACGCCGCAGTCATCACGCCGCTGATCACGGCGGCGCGGGAGTACTGCGAGAACGTGACGGGATTGGCGCTGGCAGCACAGACCGTCAAAGCCTATCCGGATTCATGGGGGCTGTGGCGGCTGCCACGGTCCCCGATTACTACCATTACGTCCATAAAATACTACGATGTGGACGATACCGTATACACATTGGCCGCAACGGAATATCAGGTTGACGCCATAGACGGCCGGATCAGTATCCTTGAGGATCCCGGTATTGAGTTACGGGCGCTGAATCCCATTGTGGTCGAGTACACGACCGGATTCACCACAGGCAACCCCTGCCCGATGGCGATACGTCAGGCCATGCTGCTGTTGATTGCACATTGGTACCAAAACCGGGAGGCGGTATCTGTGGACGCGACCAGATCCATGCGTGTGGGCACAGCCAGCCGCGAAGTTGACTACAGTGTCGCCCGGTTACTAAGTCAGTACAAAGTGTGGTGGTCATAAATGGCAAAAACTGCAACGGCGGGCGAAATGCGGACACGGATCACGGTAAAGAAGCTGACTGTAGGCATTGATGCAGACGGTTATCCAACGGAAACCTGGGCGAATGTACTCACCGGAACCAGCATGATCCGGTGCAAGTGGGTCAGCGCTCATGGCAAAGAAGTTATGGAAAATAACCGGCTTGATCTGGGCCAAATTGCCACAATCACACTCAGGTACACGAGCCTGATTGATCAGCGCTGCAGGGTATGGCACGAGGCTGACACGACCGACGCGCTGGCGTGGGAGATTGTCAGCATCAATGACCCGGAGGATCGTCACGCCTTCCTTGAGATTACCCTGAGACGGGCGGTGGTCGCATGAGCACCGAAAGTACCCTAATCACGGCGCTGGCGGCCACAAGTGTGCCGGTTCAGCAGGATGTGTACACCGGCACGGCCACGACCTACATCACATTCAACTACTGGACCATCCCCATCTGGCATCGGGACGACGCGCCCGAATATGAGCAGATTATGATTCAGGTTCACCTGTTCGCGCCGCTTGCCACCAACATCACGACACTCAAAAAGCAGATCAAGACCCTGCTGTACGCGGGTGGATATGCCTACCCGGAAACAATCAACCTGACAGACGACGTGAACGGCCGTCATATTGTGTACGACACGCAGACAAGGGAGCTGATCGTCTGATGGTGGCGACGATCAAGACCCAGGGCTTTTTGGAGTTGGCAGATGAGATACAGAAGTTGGCCGACCAGTTTGTCGACAGCGGCCTGGGAAAGCTGGATGCGATCGTCAAGATGGCCGCGGAGCCCATCAAAGAACAGGCGATCAGCAACGCGCCAAGGGGCGCAACGGGAGACCTGAAGGGCGCTATCGGCATCGGCAAGAAAATATACAAACGTGGCGACAAGTGGGGCGTCACCGTAGGCGTGCACCGCAAGGACTGGCATCACGAGGATTACTACCCCGCCTATGTGGAGTTCGGCCACGGTGGACCCCATCCTGCCCCGCCGCACCCTTACCTGCTGCCGGCCTTCGACGCCAAGCAAGAAGAGGCTTACGGCATCATCAAAGAGCAGCTGAGAGCAGCGCTCGAACAGAAAACATGAGGTGAAATACAATGGCTGATCCTAAATCCCCAATTGGACTCAAAAACCTGGTGACGGCTGAACTGCTGACCGACACTGTGGCAGAAACCACATATGGGGCGGTTGAGTCTGTTGTCGGGGCAATCACTATCAAAGTGTCGGATGACAGCGGAAAGGCAGACGTCCAGTATGCGGATGACGCTGAGTACGACAGGCTTCATCCGCTGCCCAAACTATCCTTTAGCATGGAAACGGCTGATGTCCCCCCTGCCTGGCAGGCCAAGTTTTTCGGGCACGCGGTTGATACCAATGGCGTGACGGTGGGCAACCAGGTCGATAATCCGCCATACCGGGCCTTTGGCTACAAGAGCAAGAAGGCTGACGGCACATACCGCTACGTGTGGCTGTACAAATGCATCCCGGTCAAACGCTCAGGCGATCATGAGCACGCCACCGAAGAGGCTGATAAGGTTAACCGCAAGACCAGCACCATTGAATGGGAAGCCGTGCCCACCATCTACACGGGCGAGTACAAAACATTTGTGGATGACGATACCACTGCCTTCGCAAGCGCAAAGGCAACCTTCTTCAATGCACCCTATGTCGTCGTAACCGGCGGGGATATTGAGATCAGCGTGCAGCCGCTTGATCTGGCGCTGGCTGCTAATGCGGGCGGGGCTCTCTCTATCACAGCGTCCAATACCCCGACCTACCAGTGGTACAAGGCGACCGCCAAGACCTATGCAAGCGGCGTCGTGTCCACCTATACCGGCAACGCAACCGCGTCGCTCACTATCCCGACCAACATCGCCACCGCAACGCACTATTTCTACTGCAAGCTGTCCAAGGCTGGGTTCAGGGATGTCTATTCGGAGATTGCAGTTATCGTCGTTCACGCGTAAGCAATCGGGGCGGCTCATCATGGGTCGCCCCTTTCCTGTAAAGCATGAGGAGGCAACATGTTCACCATCGAGGTAAAAGGCAAGACGTACAAAGTTAACAAGGTAACGCCGCGGGCGCTGTACGAGATGCAGCCTGCTTTGGATATGTTCAATAAAATCAATAAAGTTACGCAGCAGTCGTTGAAGGGCGAAGTCATTGAGACGCAGCCGGACGACATCAAACAGGCGATGGATGTGCTGCTGGACTGGTTCGTCATCTTCTGTGGAAATCAATTTACCAGGGAGGACCTGCTGGACG
>Ga0209429_10001824_pt1 | contig 12891 bp, 5 predicted proteins | sample BarGraNGADG00212_3_FD_184493 | JGI IMG/M metagenome (GOLD analysis project Ga0209429, IMG submission 184493) | Arctic peat soil microbial communities from Barrow, Alaska - Barrow Graham LP Ref core NGADG0004-212 (SPAdes) (version 2) | ecosystem: Environmental > Terrestrial > Soil > Wetlands >... | reverse complement strand
TTTACACGAAGCTATGGACCATGGCACGCCGGACATTGTACATCAATATGTTTGACAACTTTATGGACTGCCCCGATCGTGAACGGGCTTTGTGGTGGGGTGATGTTGTGAATCAGAGTGGAGAAGTTTTTTATACGCTCGATACAACGGCTCACGCACTGATCCGTAAGTCAATCAAAACTTTGGTCGACTGGCAAAGAGATGACTATACCTTATTTGCGCCACCATCTACAGTTTGGACATCTGAACTGCCTCAGCAAATGCTGGCTAGTGTCGGATGGTATGGCTTTTGGAATTACTTTATGAATACAAATGACAGTACAACGATGCGTGAAGTATATCCTGCGGTACGAAAATATTTGAGTATTTGGAGTATGGGCACGAACGGACTTGTACAGCATCGCGCCGGTGGTTGGGATTGGGCCGATTGGGGTACCAATATTGACGTGAATCCGATGGAAAATGCATGGTATTACCTCGCATTAAAATCGGCAATCCCGATGGCAACAATGAGTGGATTTGCCCAAGATACCGTACAATACCGCACCCGTATGAACAGCATATCGACAAATTTTGCTAAAGTCTACTGGAACACTGCCGGACTGTACTTTCGTTCTTCTGCGCTTACCATTCCTGATGACCGGGCCAATGCAATGGCTGTGATAGCAGGATTTGCGAAACCGGAACATTATGCAGGAATCCGCAAAGTCCTTAAGGAGAGATTATATGCAAGCCCATATATGGAAAAATATGTGCTTGAGGCTCTTTGTAAAATGGGCTCCGATTCACTCGCATTGGTCAGAATGAAAAGCCGTTATACAAATATGGTCAACAGCACAAAGTACAACACCTTGTGGGAATTGTGGAACGGACTGAGTGAAGGTACCATCAATCATGGATGGAATGCGCCGAATCTCGTACTTTCGCAAAACATCGCGGGCGTATCAACCATCACACCCGGATGGAGTACTTACCAGATACTTCCTCAAATGGGCGCATTGTCACAGGTATCTCAAACCGTTCCGACTGTCAAAGGAAATATAAAAGTCAGTAATTCTTTGACTTCAAAAAGTTTCACCATGAACTTGGAATCTCCTTTGGGTACCAAAGCGATTATCGGTATTCCTAAGAAACAGTCATGGCGATCAGTCACCGTGAATGGTCAACCGGTATGGACTAATGGAGTCTTTGCAGCCGGTGTTACGGGTATCACCGGTGTCGGTGAAGACAGTAACTACATCCGGTTCTCGGTTGAGCCGGGTACATGGAAGTTTGATGCATCTCTGGATACGGTGACTGGCGTTGGTAGCGTTCAACAAGTTAACAGTTTTGTGGAAATTATCAATTCACCGTTGTCCATTGAGGTTTTCTCGCCGACCAAAGTTGATTTTAAAGTAAAGGTTTTTGATCTGTGGGGCAGACAAATCAAAACAACCCTGCAGTCGGAAAACTTTCGGGTCAGTATTCCAACAAGTTCATTCCTGGCAGGGGCTTATGTAGTTCAGGTCAATTCGGCAGATTCTTCCATTGCGAAGAAGATTGTAATATAAACTCAAAAAATTTCATACTAAAAATATGATGAAACCATTTGATTTAAAGTTTAAACTATTAATCGCAATGATTGTCCTTATGGGTATAAGGGTAAATGCTGCTGAAATCTGGATATCAACAAGCGGATCTGACAGTAATATCGGGACAAAAGATCTCCCACTGGCTACACTTTCCAAAGCGGTGCTTCAGGCAAGGGCGTTACGTCAGTCAAATGATCTTTCGATAGTGGGAGGAATCCATATTATTTTGAGAGGGGGAACGTACCGGCTATCTGAATCGGTTGTGCTAAGTCAAAAGGACGCAGGATCAGCAGCCAGTCCTACCTATATCGAAGCTGCACCGGGCGAAACGCCTATAATCAGTGGTGGTATGTCAGTAGTTGACTGGCAGGATGCCGGTGTTGTTCCCGGATTACCTGCTATAGCCCAGAATAGGATTTGGGTGGCTAATACACCTCAAATAGCGGGAACTAATCTCAATTTCAGGCAGCTGTATGTGAATAATACGAAAGTGAATCGTGCGAGTAGCATGGAATCAATGAACCGACTTGTTTCGGCAGATAAAACAAACCAAATTATTCAAATTCCAACGCCCAGAATGCCGGTGAAAAATACCAAGAATATGGAACTTACCATCATTCAGGATTGGGAATTGGCTAATTTGCGCATCAAATCAATAGATTCGCTTGGGTTAAAAACTCAATTTACCTTTCAACAGCCCGAAAGCGGCATTGAGTTTAAGCGTCCGTGGCCGTCACTGGTAGCTACCGAGGGTAATCCATACAATCAATTTTTCTTTTTGTCAAATGCCATTGAATTGTTGAACAGACCTTTGGAATGGTATAACGATAGCACTGCCGGAAAGCTCTATTACTGGCCGAGAGCGGGTGAAGATAAGGCAACTGTACAAGTGATTGCTCCTGCGCTTGAAACCCTTATTAAGATAGAAGGAACTTTGGACAGCACCGTTTCATATATCAAATTTAAAGGGCTCAATTTTGAACACACCACATGGATGCGCCCATCCTATGCAGGACATATCCCGTTGCAATCGGGACACTATATTCTGGATGCCTACTCGGATGCCTCTGCTCCCGGAGGGAATGTGGCATGGGTTGGCCGTCAACCTGCCGGAGTGACTGTAAAAGGTGCAAGCCACATCAATTTCGATGGTTGCACCTTTCAGCACATGGGAGCTAATGGCCTTGACTTTGTAAGCGGAACTCATAACGACTCCGTTCAAGGTTGTGTCTTTACCGATATTGGCGGAAGCGGTATTCAGATAGGCTATTTCGGAGATGAAAATTTTGAAGTGCATAGAGCGTACAATCCAACCGACAAACGTGAAGTTTGTCAATTTGAAGTAATAAAAAACAATTATATCACCAATGTCACTACCGAAGATTGGGGTTGTATTGGCGTTTCCGTTGGGTATGCATCGGATGTCACCATTTCGCACAACGAAATCGGTAACGTAAATTACTCGGCAATTAGTGTTGGCTGGGGTTGGACAAGCACAGCCAACTGCATGAAAAACAATAAGATTATCGCTAATTACATTCATAATTTCGCAAACAACATGCAGGATGTCGGTGCTATTTATACGCTTTCGACACAGCCTAACTCCCAAATGACTGGTAATCGGATCGAAAAGATGGGGGATCCGATCTATAATGCCAACCGATGGGCATTTTGCATATACTTGGATGAAGGAACCGATTACTACACCGTGTCTAATAACTGGACAGAAAAACCATCGACCAATACCAATAAAGTAGGTTCAAATATTGTCTGGGGTACAAATGGTCCAACGGTATCGAACACCTACAAACTGGCTGCCGGTTTGGAATCTGCGTATAAAAACTTATTGCTGAAGGTGCAAACTCCATCACCCGTACCTGCAGATTCAATAGCAGAATATTCTGCGTGTTACACCCCTCTTTTCGCAACTGGAAATTTGGTAAGCGATCCTGAATGTACAACCCTTACAAATTTTAAGAATTGGGGTAGCGGAGTTATTATTTCAGATGCTAATGCTTATTGTGGAACAAGTGTTCAGGTAACTGGTGCTTGCGGTGGATCCATTGATTATTCTCTTACTGGTAAAATGTTGAAAAATACGACTTATCGGTTTAGAGCCATGATGTACACCAATGGTAATGCGGGCATCACTTTGAATGGTTGTGGTATTGACGGTTCTGCATCCGATTATCAGAAAGCGATAAATACAGGAAGTACATGGCAGTTAGTAGATTTTGTATTCACCACGGGTGCTTTAGCCACAGCTCAGAACTTTTGGTTCAATAGCTGTGGTACAAATAATGCGACCGATATTCGTCTTGATAATTTTGAATTGTATGATATAACATCGATTACGTCTATTCCTAAAATAGTTGGTGTAGAGAGTCAAAAGATATATGTTAAGGACAGGAATATTGTGACGGATATCTGCCTTAATTCAGCAAGTAGCGTTACGTTTGAACTATTCACTGTTCAGGGGCTGTTGATTTCTAAACAGTCTGGTTTCTACAGCAATGGAAGCTCTCATATTGTCCTGAATGCTGCAAACCTAAGTAAAGGAGTGTACCTAGTGAGAACGTCTGTTAATGGTAATTTTGACTTATCTAAGATTGTTATGTAATAGGAGCTTTCTGTATTTACTATAAGACAATCGTTTCATAACTACATTCCAAATGTTTAACGGCATTTGGAATGTTTTCGTTTATATAGTAATCTGAAGTCCCCACTTTTTCGTCTGAATTATTCCTTTCAAGAAAAACAACTCTTTGATTTTTCTAGTCTAATTCCTTTTATGTTCCATATTATAATGTGGAACTAAATTGAGGCCAAATCATGCGTATTTTTTTTTGGTATTATATATGTTTGTCCTTGAAAAACTCATTTCGAAAAACACTTTTTATTTTCTTCTCAGCAAATTCTCAGCAAATTGTAAAGCGTCTATTGAAATCGGAGACTCTACAGGAATACAATATCATAAACGAGTTACTACTACTTACTAACTTTTACTACCAAATAATCAGATTCTATGAAAAAACAACTTTTACTAAAACATCGAGGCATTTTTATTGCCTTATTAAGCTTTTTATGCGTGATAAGCATAAATGCGCAGACATGGACTGCTCCCGTTCCGGTGGGTAGTGTTATGACAACCGGTTCACAGTACTACGTGTACAGTGTTGGAGCTAAAGCCTTTATAGATCGTGGAGGTCAGTATGATTCTCAGGCTATCGTAACTCCATCCACAGGTTCTGTAATCACTACTGTTGCTAGTAGCTCATTATGGATATTGCAATTCGAAACCAGTGCTAAATGTTTGAAACATGATGTAGGCTCAGGATGGACATTTACTGATGGTAATGTAAATAATACTTGGGATGTTCAGGTGACCGATCCCGTGAATAATGTTTATTCACTTCAGGTACCAAGTACTTTTACACCGGATTACAATGCGAGTCAGTTTTTAGGAACTTCTTCAACTCTATATTCCAGCAATAATGAAGGAACGGTATATGACGTGAGATATAACCGCACTGCAAGCGATTATACAAAATGGTTGTTCGTTACTGCAGCTGATTTGGCTAAGTTCAATGCCCAAGTTAAGTTGGATAAATATATGAATATCGCTAAATATGTAGGAAGTAGTGTCGATTTAACTTCTTATATCAGTACGTATACTACCGGTACACCTTCCGATATCAATACAGCTGTAACAAATCTGAAAGCTGCTCTTACAATGATTGATAAAACTTCATCGATCAATAATGCCGGCTTCAGTTCTGCTCCAAATGTCGGTTGGACAACTGCAAATTATGGATATACTAATAGTGTGTGCGAGTTTTGGCGTAAAAACAATGCAAGTCTTTCTCAAACTATTAATAATTTACCAGCTGGACTATATGTGGTAAAAGCTCAGGGTTTCCAACGTCCGGTTGATCTTCTTAATACAGGAGAACGTGCAAAATATACCAATGGTTCGGATATTCTTGCGAGTAAGTTATATGTTACTACTACTGCATCCGGTACAACTTTTATTCCGTTAAGAAGCATTTATTCTGAAACTACTTGCCCATCAGGTACAGCCGTTGATGGTCCAAAATTTCCGAATAGTACAGCTGAAGCGCGTGCTGCATTTGATGCTGGCTTGTATGAAAATGAATTGGGTTATGTGATTGTAGATGGAACTGGTTCTCTTACACTTGGTGCAAATATTTACTATCAGCCTGCTAGTACGAGCCCCTATGTAGGTAAAGATGGTGACTGGAATGTGCTTGATAATTTCCGCTTGTACTATTACGGGGGACTGCCCGTACCTGCTTCTTCGGACGAATTTGCGGCACTTAACACATCTATTGGTACTGCATCAGGTCTGTATACAAGTACAAGTTCGAATGAAGGAAATCTACCAGGACAATACCCTGCCGCAAATCGATCAACATTGTCGGCCGCTATTGCAACTGCACAAGCAGTATATAACAACTCTAGCGCAACGTCAATTGTTGTAAATGCAGCAAAATCAACCTTAGATGCTGTAATAACTACTTTTAATAGTTCTGTTGTGCCTGCTGCAGGTTCGCAAGCCGAATTTGATGCGCTTGCTGCTTCTATAGCTACAGCTCAAGGTTATTATACAGGTTCAGCTTCAAATGAGGGTTCTTCTGTCGGTCAATATACCGCTACAAATCGTACAACGTTGGCGAACACCATTTCTGCAGCTCAGGCAGTACACGACTACCAATATTCAAGTAGTGCGCAACTTACTTCTTCTAAGATATCTGTTGATGCAGAAGTAACGACATTCATTAATTCGATCAATATTGCCACCAATCAATTAGCCGATGGTGATTATTTTATTGTATTAGGTGGTAAATATGTGAGCGATCCTGGAGTTGGAACTATTGCCGACGGAGTAGATCCAAAAACTACCAACGAAGGATTGCAATCTCAAATCAATATTGCAGATGGCACTCAGATATTTAAAATTGCAAAATTGTCTGGTTTTGATAGAACTACTGTAATTTCAAGATATTCATTCTTTAATGCGAAAACATCGCGCAATTTAACTGAGAATGCAGTATTGCAAAGTACTTGGGCAGGTCCAGCAAGTACTGGCGGTGACGATATTTATAGAACTCAGAATATCTATTATAACGGAACCAATTATGCCATACAGGCAGCCGGAAGTTCAGCAAGCAAAGGAATGTGGTATCTGAAAACTGCAAATGAGTTGACATACAACAGTATTAATAGAACGCCAATTGCAGCTGATTATGTTTTTACATTAACGTCTGTATCAACGGTATTTAGTCAGCAGGTTGCTGCCGGAAGAGCTACTTTCAATGCGACTACTATGGGTGATGCGGTAGGGCAATACAATGCAGCAATATATAATGCATTTCAGTCTGCACTGGGAACTGCTGAGGGTATTGTGGTTGCAGGAACAGCAACAAAGGCAGATTTATATGCTTATAGTGCAGCATTACAATTGTTCGTTGCAAATGCTAACCTGACTTTTACTGGAGATGCTAATTGGAGTAATACTGCTAACTGGTCACCCAGTAGACTACCAAATTCAGGAGATTTCGTAACTGTATCAAGCGGTACTCTTATTATTGCCCAGAATGTGTCCGTTGCTGGTGTGACTGTGAATCCCGGAGCCAGAGTTACTCTAAACTTAGGCAATGCGTTGACAGTTACAGGTAATCTCACAATAAGCAGCGATGCTACCGGTACCGGTACATTTGTTGACTTAAATACAACAGGTGGATTGACCGTAAATGGAACTTCTACCGTTCAGCAATATCTTACCGGTGCGGATGCCAATGTCGATAGCATACCTGATGGACGATACTGGTATCTGACCAGTCCTGTAGTGGGTGCAACCAGCTCAATCTTCACTCCATCAGCCACTGCTAACAGGTTGTGGTCTTACAATGAGGACGGTGGTACTTTGTCCTCTCAGGTTTATACACCCATCACCGATGGAACTGTTGCCTTGACCTCAGGTAAAGGCTATGTTGCCCGCTTGACAAGCAACACCACCATCAGTTTTGCCGGGACAGCGCTGACGAACGGTGCACCTACAGTTGATTTGACCTTTACGGCTAGCAGTCCAAAAGCTGGATTCAACTTGATCGGTAATCCTTATCCTTCTTACATGGACATTAAAACAGCGATAGCTGGAGTGACGGAATTGGACAAAGGAATTTGGTACCGTTCATTTACAGGAGATGTCATGGGATTTGACACCTACAACACAACGGATGGCACACAAGCGAAACATGATGTCGGTACTACGACTACGGTCCTGACCGATTTTGTTCCGCCGATGCAAGCCTTCTGGGTAAGAACTTCAGCTGCCAAGACAATAACGTTTGCAAATAGCCTACGTAGTCATCAGCCCACCGGTAATTTGCTCAGAAGTGTAACTTCCAGTTTGCAGAAAGTACGCTTGGCAGTGTCCAATGGTATACATTCCGACGAAACGTTGATTGGTTTTTATCCTGATGCGATCGATGCATTCGATAATCATGATTCACGCAAAATGTTCAATGGTGTTGCCTCTCTGCCCGAGATATTCACTCTGGCTGGTTCGACAGAAGTCGCCATCAATGGCCTGTCACCTTTGGTGGATGATAAAGAAATCATCTTAGGTTTCAACACCATGCAAGCTGGAACATTCACAATAAAAGCTTCTGAGGTATTGAATATGGAAGAAGGTCAAACTGTAATCCTTAAAGATAAACTTCAAAATGTGACTCAGAACCTGACCGAAACTCCGGAATACAGTTTTACTTCAACTGTCACGAATACCACGGATCGTTTCAGCCTGGTGATTGGTAAGGTCGCTACCGCACTGGCAACGGTGAACAATCCTGTTTTTGCAGTTTGTGCAACCAATGGAAATATGTTGGAAGTCGCACTTAGCGGAGTGAATACGAATTCTGCACGAATTACGGTATTTAATGCCGTAGGTCAGGAGTTAGCTTCCTTAAAGGCAAGCGGTTCCAAGACTGTTATTGGCAAACGCTTTGAATCTGGAGTATATGTGGTGAAGGTTGTTGCTCCTGGTTTCCAGGCTACGCGCAAAATGATCATCAACAACTAAGCTTCTATTAAGATGATTACTTACAGAAGTAAACGAACCTATATGAACCCTTCTTTAGAGCGGGTGGAACTGGACAACGATATTTCGTTATCTCTGGACTCCTCCTTCAATCCTTGGGGTGATCCTTCTATGCTCGTAAAAGGTGTTGAAGTTGCATCTGAATTATTGGGAAGCCCGCTTAAATCTCTTATATAAAAAGATCATGAAAAAAAGTAATAATATAAAACGGGCATATTCTGAGCCCTCCATAGAACAAGTAGTGCTGGATAACGATATCTCTCTGACGTTGGATTCTTCTGGGATGCCATGGAATGATCCAATGATGAACTCCGCTTTAGATCCTGGTTTTAATTTGATGGACCAACCCTTGACGACTATGCCGTTGTAATAAAGATTGTTTATTAATATGAAATCCTCGTTCCTGAAAAGACGGGGATTTCATTCTTTTTTTGTGCTTGCCGCAACGTGTTTGCACACATTTTTGCTTATAAAATAATGTTATATGAAGAATAGTTTACTGTGGGTGGTTTTATTTGCACTGAGTTCATGTGCAGGAGTTAACGATGGTTTGTTTGTGGATCGCGCCTTAAATTATTGTGCAAGTCAAACGAATAGGTCTATAAAGGAGCTTAAGGGCGATTCAACAGCGGACTATACCCAGATGCCACGAAATGTACTGGTTGGTGAAAGTAAATGGAATTGTCGTAAAGCAAGTGAACAAGAATGGACTAGTGGATTTTGGCCTGGTGTGCTTTGGTATGATTATGAATTTACAAAAGACTTAAAAATTAGAAAAGTTGCTGAAAAGTATACAGCCTCTTTAAGTTTTTTAGAAAACAAAAAAGCCTACGACCATGATTTAGGTTTTCTGGTCTTTTGTAGTTTTGGGAATGCGTACAGGCTAACGGGTAATCCTGCTTATAAGCAGATCATACTTTCGGTAGCTGATTCTTTGGCTACATTGTATAACCCGAAAGTTGGGACTATTTTATCATGGCCTCGAGCAATAAATGAATACCATTGGCCTCACAATACGATTATCGATAATATGATGAATTTGGAGATGTTGTTTTGGGCGGCCAAGAACGGGGAAAATGTTGACTTGTATGATATGGCTGTTTCTCATGCAAACAACACGATGAAAAATCAATTTAAACCAGATTTTTCATGTTATCATGTGGCCTTGTATGACACAATCACGGGATCATTTATAAAAGGAGTAACCCATCAGGGATATAAAGATAGTTCAATGTGGGCTCGTGGGCAAGCTTGGGCGATTTATGGTTTTACAGTCTGTTATCGCGAAACACATGATGAAAGATATCTTGAATTTGTTCAAAAGGTTACCGACGTCTATTTAAAAAGATTGCCAGATGATTACATACCTTATTGGGATTTTGATGGGCCAGGCATACCAAATGCTCCCCGTGATGCTTCTGCAGCATCTATTGTTGCCTCGGGTCTGCTTGAATTATCTACTTATGTCAAAGGCGATAAAGGTGAGCAGTATAAACAGATTGCAATACAAATTTTAAAAAAATTAAGTACCAAAGAATATCAGAGCCGAGATAAAAATCCATCGTTCTTACTACACTCAACAGGTAATTGGCCAAATAATTCTGAAGTAGATGCATCTATCATATATGCAGATTATTATTATTTGGAGGCCTTATTGAGATTAAAGAAACTCAATGAAGGAAATAAATAGGCTCACTCATTTATGCCCTTAAAATATTCCGAAGGAGAGATCCCCATCGATTTCTTAAAGGCTCTGTAAAACGTGGTTTTTGAGTTGAACCCACATTGTTCGGCAATGGCAGATAACGTGTATTTGGTGTATTTGCCACTTGCAATTCTTTCTTTTACTTCCGCAACCCTGTACGAATTGATGAAATCAGAAAAATTCATCTGTACCTTTGAGTTTAATACCTGAGAAATCTCGTGAACCGAAAATCGCAATACTGTCGCCACATCTGCTTGTTTAAGTTCAGGGTTAAGAAATGGTTTTTCTTCATTCATGTAGCGGATTAAATAACTTTCAATTTCAGTACCCTTGTCTACTGATATTTTTAAAGCTTGATGAGTCGTATTTTTTTTGTTTTTTGAATCTTCAAATTGCTGCTTGACTTTTTCAATTGCATTCATAAAATAGGAACGTGTATAATAAAAAGTAACAGCTGTCAGAAGAATGATAATTAGTATAATAAATAAATTTGTTTCATAGAAATAAGGACTTATTTCAATTTCAATTTCTAAAGGTTGGGTTGTCCAGACGCCATCATTATTAGATGCTAAAACTTTTAATGTATGTTTTCCTGTAGGTAAATCATTATATGACACAATATTGTTTTCCGAAGGCTTACTCCACTCTTTATCAATGCCGTCGATGAGGTAGGAGTAACGGTTCATTTTTGTACTGTGATAGTTCAACGCTGCAAATCTGAATTCAAGATTGTTATTTGTACGTCCTTTTATCAAAACCTCATAATTTCCACTTGTTGTTTTGTTTACAAATGACAGCGTATCAATAGACAATTGTGATCCATTAATATAGAGGCCGGTAAACAGAATGTTTGGAATAACCTTATTCTCGGCATTAAATGCATAGTTTAAATTTACAAGACCTTTATCATTAGCCCACCATATGCTTCCTTTTGAGTCTTTTGTTGCTGAATTTGGGCAAAATGATAACCCCGTCAAGCCATCTTCATATCCAAATGCATGATTTTCGCCCGTTTTACTGAGTTTGTAAAGACCCTTTTGAGTCCCAATCCATATATTATTGCTTTTATCCTCGATGATTGATGAGGGTGCATTCTCAGGCAGTCCAATCTCAGAGCTTATCCATTGTTTCTGAAGTAAATTCGTATCAATCTGAAGCACGCCACCCTTATTGAAACAAAACCAAACGTTGTTGGACTTATCTGCAAAAATGGATGTACACTGATATTGGTAGTGCTTGCATGCGTTTGGAATGACAAAGTTTTTATTTTTCAAAGAGTAAAAACAGACACCCACACGGGTTCCTATCCAAAGTCTGTTGCTTTTATCTAAATGCAAATCAAATAATTCATTGTTTCCAATGACTTTTGATAAATCATATTGTTTTAAGGATTTGTTCCCAATATTGTATTTAAATAACCCATTCAATGTAGCAATCCAAATATTGTTCTCGTCGTCTGCAACAAATTTGTAAATTGTTCCATTTTGCAAGGTGGGATTTTTAGAAATGTCATAAAATTTACTTGATTTTAGGTCAAAGATTGATGCGCCTCCACCAAATGTTCCAATCAAGAACAAATCGTTGTTTTGCGGATATGGGCAGATTGTAGTGATAATACGTGAGCGAATTCCAAAGGTTTTGAAGGGTGCAAATTCACGTTTGATTTCAAAACCGGGAGTCATTACAAAGAGTCCATTCCTTGATCCTACTAGTACATCACCATTTCTACAGAAATTAAGTGACCTAACATCTATTTTTTTTGTTTTTCGAAGGTCAATGGTATTGAATCTTCTGAATGGTAGTAAGTTGTAATAGTTTATTCCTTCTGAGAAAGTACCCGTCCAAAGGAAACCGTTTTTATCGAATAAAACAGAAAAAACAGGTACACCATTATTGCCAATAGTCTGAATGGTATTCGATTCGAGATTTTTCACTAGTATACCGTCTTCTTCAGTCCCAATGAACAATTCGTTGGTATTGACATCAAGCGATAAAACAATCTTATTCTCGGTCCCTGAGATGGTGTTGAATTTTTTTGTTACTAGATTAAATGTATAGGCACCTCTTTCAGTTCCTATTGCTATTTCGCTTGGACTAATCATGATGATTGACCGAATCACATTTGCATCGAATACTGAATTATTACGATAAAATTCCTGGCGTTTACTGGATGGATCATAGCTGAACAAGCCTTCAAGGCTGCTTATCCAAAGTTTCTTTTTCGAATCCTGAACGATTCCATTCAATGAAGGTGGTTCGTTAATGTTTTTTTTAAGGTTGATAGGTCTTGCCTCAAAATTTATGGAGTCGAGTATGTATAGACCTTTATCAGTTGCGAAATAGATCATTCTGTCGGAAGCTCGAAAAATTTTCCGAACACTAATGGTTGGTTTATTGAAATCGACAGCCGCAATGTGATTTCCTCTTTTATTGTAGAGGAAGGCTCCTTGCTCGTTCCCAATCCAAAAAATGTCATTTTCGCATTCCAGGAT
>Ga0209429_10001823_pt1 | contig 12899 bp, 14 predicted proteins | sample BarGraNGADG00212_3_FD_184493 | JGI IMG/M metagenome (GOLD analysis project Ga0209429, IMG submission 184493) | Arctic peat soil microbial communities from Barrow, Alaska - Barrow Graham LP Ref core NGADG0004-212 (SPAdes) (version 2) | ecosystem: Environmental > Terrestrial > Soil > Wetlands >... | reverse complement strand
CGATGGCACACAGGTTGTCCAGCTTGAAGTGTGCACCTGCCATCAGTGCCTCCCAGATCTGTCCCTCCTGGATCTCTCCGTCACCGGTGAGACAGTAGGCACGGACCGGCAGCTTGTCGTACCGGGCGGCATATGCTGCACCCACGGCGATGGAGAGCCCCTGGCCAAGCGAGCCGCCCGATGTCTCGACGCCCGGAGGACTATCCTTCTTGGGGTGTCCCTGCAGACGTGAGCCGAACTTGCGCAGCGTCTTGAGTTCTTCCCTGGGGAAGAAGCCCTTGTAGGCCAGCAGTGTGTACAGCAGTGGCGCGATATGCCCCTTGGACCAGAAGATGCGGTCACGGTTCGGGTCGGCAGGCGTCGCCAGGTTGGCGGCTCGGAAGTAGAGAGCCGTCATGATATCGGCGGCCGACAGCGAGCCGCCCGGATGCCCTGAACCGGCGGCCGTGATGGAACGCAGCGTGTCCTTGCGGACCTCCGTCGCAAGATGCTTCAACTCCTGAATACTCAGCAGTGTTTCCATGGTTACTCCTTCATTGCTGGGACGGTGGTCCCGGATAGACAGAAGTCTTCTGGCTTAAAGATATAGTTACAAGCTGACACTCTTGAAGCTCCCTATTTTTGTTCTTTGTTTCAACAAAATCATAGGCAAAAGGCGATTTTTCTTCCACCTCCCTTTCGCTTCTGATTGATTCTCACATTTTTACACTAATACTTTTCCTATTAATGTCAAAGTTCGTGTCAACTCACGTAGGAGTGGAGGTGAGCCATCAGGCCGTCAATTCACCAGAGGTTGTCTCCTTTTGGCAATCTCATCCTGCTGGTCTGTTCTCGTCCGAAAGACCAGCGCTCTTTCATGGACTATCAAATTGTCTAATCCCTCGAATCCTTTCCATGAAAGGCCCCCGGATTTAATGTATGACCATCAAGAACGGCAGTTTTCGTATTTAATACCTCCTAAAGTTTTGCCCATGCAAGGTTCAAAACTCTTTTTGCGTTGGCAATTACCAAGTCCGGATCCTCGTCCCCAAATGGTTTTACCTCAAAGCTGACAATTGGCCTTTTCTCTTTACTGATAAACCCTATTGATTTCAAAACTCCAAGATATTCAACGAGTTCATCAACATCATTTTCACCACCTGGGAAACCAAATCTTGGGTGGGAATCTCCGTACCCGGGAAGAGATGGATCCTTTACGACGCAATTCCCCATGTGAGCATGAATTATATAATCTCTTACAGGAAGAAGCGATTCTTTGATAGTTTCGTGAATCATTGGGATGTGGCTCAAGTCAACCAGGAGCCCAAAATTGTCAAACTCTTTCCTGATCTCTTCAGCGAATCTTTTACCAAGCGGTGCAGGGCCTATAAGAGACTTTTTATCAATGTCATAATCAAATACCTCAAGTTCTACCTTTAAATCACCCCTGGATTTTGCATATTTGCATAATTCCCTTGTCGATTTAACAAGAGCCTGGTAAGCTTCTTCTTTTCTTTCCTCTGAATACTTACCGCTCAGAAAACCAAATCCACATGCACCAATTTCATATGCCTCATCAATGCCTTCTTTAAGGGAGGCTAGTGCCCTTAATCTCCCATCTTCATTCAAGTCATTTACGTTAAGCCCTGCAGTTAAAAGCCTTGGCTGTCCACCGTATGCTACAGTGAGATGAGATGTTTCGATAATATTTCTTGCTTTCTCTCTTACCCTTTTGTCCTTTATCCATGTAAGCTCTACGGCATCAAAATAATCATCGCTTGCAATTTTTTTCAACGTTTCTTCTATTGGTCCGTCACCCTTCATCACTGAAGGATATGCCATAAATTGAATTAGACCAACTTTCATATATTCATGTATTGATTCATCCATTCTGGTCCCCCTATTCAGATTTTGATCCCAAATCTAGGTCTAAAACGCTCACACAGATTTTTATAACTTCAGATCTAGTTGAAGCATTTAGAACTCTTTCCAAGTTTCCGGCGTTTCCAATAAGCTCTGAAAAGTTGGACAAGAAAACAGCCCAATCCTGGCTTCTATTTAAAGATAGAAGAAATACAGCCTTGGCGTCCACAGTAATAGTGTCATCGCGCCGATTTCAGCATTCTGGTTCAGGAATGTTGAGTATCGACACCTGGCTTGTCTGCACTACGTTCCTTGTCGTCAATGAGACTGACCTTGTGGAGAAAACGGGGCTTGTCCGGGTTCAGCTTACGCGCAATCGAGAGGCTGTAGGCAAACAGTTGCGCGAACAGAGCGTTCTCCAGTGGATAGACAGTCGGGTCTGCAACGGGGATACGAAACGCAATGTCACCGTATTGCAAGGCTTTGTCACTGTCGGAGACCACCAGCACGTGAGCACGCGTCGACTTGATGCGCTCCAAGACAGCTATGTTGAGGTCCAGACATGCATCGTTTGGAGCAAACATGAGGACAGCCCTTTCTCCAGCATCACCACTATTCGATGATCAGTACCTGGATGTCACAGACGTTTGTGTTGGTTGGCCCCGTCAAGAGCAACCCGCCACATTTCCGGCTCCATGGTTGCATTTACAGAGGGGATCATAGTGCTGATTTTAGAACGCCAACCATACATATCTTCCTCCCTTTCTTAAATATAGTCTTGTTCGGGGTCTGTTAAGATATTATAGAAATGACCGGCCCGGTGCTTGCGCAGGTTTGCTCAAGTCTTCAAGGGCAAATTCCAATCCTAAACTGCGTAGAGTTTCAGGGGTTGGTAAACCATTCTCTCGGTTCCAGCCATGTATGTCATAATATACATCCAGCATGTCATCCCATTCCTGTTTATCCAAGCAAGCGCCCTTGGCAGGACCAGTCTTGGCCTTTTCTTCAAAAAATCGCTCGGGCGGATAATCATCTACACGAGTAAAGCCAGCATGGGCATAGTTGAATACTCTTTCCAAGTTCACTAGGGCCAGCATGGTGTCTTTGAAATCCTCAACAGTGATATCTGTGCCTGTAGTTACCTTGAGCAAACGATTGATATCCTTCAAGTCTAACAGGTGAAGCTCCTCCCAATCAGACACAAAAAGACAAAGCCCCATACTAGAGCAGGCACGGTCCAATATCTCATAGTATTTAACTAGCTCTGGCTTACCACTATACGTGCGGGGATCGTTGTAAGTAGTGACGCCATATTTAGCAAAGGCCAATTCATGGTCGTCAATCCTTTGAGTTTCGCAAAGGGGTGAGCCTAGCACGTGACCGCCGCCCATGGGGGATACTGCCGAGCCCAATGCATAGCCGATGATGGAGCGCATAGTCTCATATAGATCATTGCCCTTCATGTGTCCGGCATAGTAGCAGGACTCTTTACTAAGCGCTGCGGACGCACGGGCTACACCCTCTGATAAGATTGCACCAACACCGTCCCGATATGCCATTTTACGAATCAACTCCAAGGCAACTTCTTGATTGCCCCAACGCGGTTCTAAGCCATCAAAATCCTGGGCACGTAATATGTCTTTTCCAAGGCATTCCATTGCCCAGCCCACAATCTCGCCAGCCACATCGATATCCATTCCTAAATCGTCACACAATGCTGTGGCCTTGATAACAAAGGCGAAGTCTGATATGCCTAACTTAGTCCCAAAATCTTGGGTGCCATTGTAACTGGCTCCTTCCATCACCAATCCCGCATATGGACCGAATTCGATGCGAAACCGATTCTGACAGCCTATCATGCAGCCCGCACACGAAGTTTGGCGTTCACGGTATTTGGCACAGGCATTTTTGCCCTCAAATGCAGCACACATCTCTTCCGGAATATTCAGATCCTGGCCATGTCGATAGACATATCCACCGAATTCTGCCTTCGCTCGCACACCTCCAAGGGTTCCATACTTTAGGAAGCCTTCGAATTCTTTATCTTGCTCCACACGTCGATACATAGCATCCACTGCCTTAAAGAAACCGGATTCGTCATAAACGGATACCCCCCCGCTACCCTGCACTGCAATGGCCTTGATATTTTTGGAGCCCATGACAGCACCAAAACCACTTTTTCCTATAGCATGGTACTTGTCTACCATGACACAGGCACAGCGTGCCAGATTTTCGCCAGCAGGCCCAATGGAGAAGGTATGGGTTTGCTCACCATGCTTTCGCTTAAACCAATCATCGGTTTCAGTTACGGTTTTTCCAATGATGGGTGTAGCATCCAACAGCGTTGCTTCACCATCACAAATCCACAGATAAACTGGTTTTGCGGAACGTCCCTCCAAAACAATATGGTCAAAACCAGCATATTTCATAGCTGCCGAAAAGTGTCCCCCCGCATTGCCTGAGGCCATACCCATGGTCATGGGACTTTTGGTAACAGCGGTAACCCGGCCACTCCCCGGGAAAATGGTTCCATTGAGTGCGCCGGTGCCTAGGATGATTCGATTACCCGGATCATAGGGAGTCATCCAGGGCTTTACCTCGTCATAAAGTATTTTCTCGCCCACTCCCATGCCTCCAATCCAACGACGGTAAGGGGCTGTGTCCTCTCTACGCATTTTACCCGTACTTAAGTCAGTGCGTAACATAACCCCTGTATAGGCACTCTTTGTCATATATTCTGTCCCTCCTTATCCAAGTCAAGGAAAGCACGCAATACATCTCTTTTAGGGCAGTATTTGACACAGAGCGGCTCCACGCATCGGTCACAGGTGGTGTGTTCATCAGCGAGTGCATCAAAATACCTTTCTACATTATAGCCATCTTCCACATCTCGTACGACAATACTCGACTTTGCTGGGCAAAAAGTGCCGGTGTGATGATAACCGCAAACGGCCTCACATATTCGGCAGCCTGTACATCCAATTAGTTTCATAGATGTAGCCTCCTAATGCCTCGTAATGGTCAGAAATTGGCTTTTGTTCATACTCTCGTCCGACGCCAGGGAACCACCGATTAATGCCTACTTTTAATGGATTATTCCATAGAAACGTCAGGGGTTACAGCTCACATGCGAACAAGTCACTAAAGAGGTCTGCTGGAACGCTCTTGTTCAAGGGTTCTCCTGAAACAAGGGCATACAATCTCATTGGTCAACATAGCGCCCGCTGGGCGCGTGCCTGTCTGGCATACAGAACAACTTTTGTGGAGACAAACAGCATGGAGAGAAAACTGCGGTTTTTGGAAATGCCACGATACCACACTTTGTGAAAACCGAATAGATTTTCCATAATATGAAACTGGTGCTCCACCTTTGCACGCACAGACGCTTTCTCATGCTCAATGTTTAGAACAGCATCCTTTTCAGACCCGTCCTTCATCCTGGCCACAATACTGTGAAACATAGCGATTCCCCACTCCGCGTGTTCATGTTCTTTCTTGATTTGGGGGCGTTTGCTGACGCTAGCATATCCTGCATCGCCCTAGACGACCGTATCTGTCCCATGCAGCAGTTTTGATGTGCAAGTGACCTTATGCTCATTGGCACCTGTGGCCAAGACCGTATAAACCATCCCCCTTTTACTCTCCACGCCAATGTGTGCTTTCATCGCGAACTACCACTAGTTGCCCTTCTTCATCTGATTCATTTCGGGGTCACGCTGGTTCTCTTTGTTCTTTGTCGAGCTAGGAGCTGAGGTAACAGTGACATCGACATTAGTTCCTTCTTTCATCAGAGAGCCCTTCTGGGAAAGAGTATCGCCCATCCGACGGAACATCCATCCTGCTGGTAAGGTTATGCTTCTCCAATAGACGACGGAATTTGAGGAGGATGGTTGCATCCGGGCAAGGAGATCCACGTGATCCTGGACAACCTCAGCACGCACAAGCCGAAGTACGACCTGTGGCTGGCGCGCCACAAGAATGTCCATCTCCATTACACCCCAACGCATGCGAGCTGGCTCAACCAGGTCGAGGTATGCTTCTCGATCCTTACTGGTGCGGCCTTGAGAGGAGCAAACTTTACCTCTCTCCAGGATGTCCGGGACGCCATTGATCACTTCGTGGCGGTCTACAACCCCAAGGCTCATCCCTTCCAGTGGACCAAAGACGTCGTTCATCCGAAAACCCTCGAAAAATGTTACGCTAATCTATACAAGTAGGTACGAGTTAAGCCACAATGTGTCCAATATTAGTGGTAAACCATAGTCACGAAATAATAACGCCATCTTCATAAATTATCTTGCCGTCCACAGTATAGGTTGGTTTCCTCATAAGCATGTCGATATGTATGGGAGTAGCATTATTCCCGCCGAAAGACAGGTTGTTGCCAATACCGATATGTATCGTTCCGAACACACCCTCATCTTCCAGCATCCTACCGCTCATGGATGCGCGGGTGTTCATCCCGAAACCTACCTCTGCGACAAGGTATACACGGTCGTCATTCAGGCCCTTGAGGCTCTTTTCAAGAAACTCCGCCTCCTCGCCACCCTCGATTGAAGTGATGTACCCCTTGGAAACGTGTACTGTGATGAGCTCCTTGATCACCCCTAATCCTGGCAGCGGAATGCTTCCATCGATGACAAGAATACCTTCCGCGCTGTTGTCGACCGGTCCCACAGCAGTTTCTATGTTGGGCGGCGAAGCCGCCATGCCCACCTGATTAGCTATCCCGTAGTTGTTGACCGCCTGGCGACCAGCAATGGATGTGGTGAACCTTGTGCCGGCGGGCGTTGTGATGGTGCAGCGTTTGCCCACAATCCTCGCCGCTGTCGAATCCACCAGCGCACGTGCCTTCGCAAAATCCACAAATAGACATCCCTCTTCGAGCATCGACATTGAATAGTCCGCCATGTTCACAAACCTTGCCCCTGCTTTGCAGGCATTGATCCTTGCGGGAGTATTGTAAAGCGAGAACTTGGTAGCTGAAAAAATGATATCGGACGCAACCATAGCGGCTCTTACCAGTTCGGTAGGCGGTGCGCCATGCGTATTGCGATCGCCCATACGAACGAGAGTTGTATCGGTAAATGTCGATGTGTATCCATACATCAATTCACCGATCTCTTTGCTGCTATCATCGGTAATAACCAATACTTTCTCACCCTTTTTTGCACCCGCGCATGCAAATAGCAAAACCTCACAGCCTTTCAATGCTCTTTGGTTCATAATGGCACCTTTCCTATTTTTATGAAGTATCTACATCGACTCATCTAGTATCGACTCATCTAGTATGTACCTGAAATGTGTCCGTGAACTCATGAGAAAAAGTACCTGAACGATGACAGAATACTGCTGGTGCTTGGAATGAGAAAGGAGCAGCGAAAGTGGAGCTCACAATGCAGGAACGGAAGAAACTCATCATGGCCAAGGCACAGGCGTACCTGAAGGCAGACAGGGCAAAGAAGACGGAAATGCTGGATGACTCTTGTCAGTCCACGGGGTACTGCCGGAGATATGCAGCCCGGGTCCTGCACCAGGCAGGACAACGCTCCCTCCTGGGTGACTGTCTCCTCGTGGCTGATCCTCACAAACATATCCACCAGTATCGTCCGTCCTCCCCGGTATGGCCCCCTCATGCAGCAGGCACTGTTCACGATTTGGGCATGTACAGGAGCGATTAGGAAACGCCCAAATAGGCCTTGCGTACTGTATCATTCACCAAGAGCTCGGAGGATTTTCCCATCGTTGTAATATAGCCCGTTTCCATAACATAGGCTCGATTGGAGAGCTCCAGCGCCAACATCGCATTTTGCTCCACAAGCAAAATCGAAATCCCAAGCTTGGAAATGCCAGTGATGATATCTGCAATCCTATCCACCGCCTGAGGCGCAAGCCCCATTGATGGTTCATCAAGCATCAGCATCTTGGGCGAAGCCATCATCGCACGGCCCACCGCCAGCATCTGCTGTTGGCCCCCGGAAAGTGTCCCCCCCAACTGACTAATGCGTTCCTTCAAGACGGGAAACAACTCCAACACCTGCTTCAATGACTGAGTAATCTGAGCTCTGTTCGTAATCGAGTAGGCACCCATCAGCAGGTTCTCTCGTACGGTAAGCTTGGTAAATATCTTGCGTCCTTCGGGAACATGAATGATGCCCTCCGATACAATCTTATGTACCGGCATGCCCACGAGCGACTTGCCATTAAACATGATGCTCCCTATGGTTGGCCTCAGAATGCCCGAGATGGTGCGCAATGTTGTGGTCTTGCCCGCCCCGTTGTTCCCGATAAGCGCTACAACTTCATTCGGGCCCACATTAAAGTCCACTTTGTGAAGTGCTATGACGTTACCATATTGTACGGTCAAATTCTTTATCTCAAGCATTGGCTCTAACCGCTTTCCTTGCCGAACCCAGAAAGGTTTCAATCACTTTCGGGTTGCTCTGTATCTCAATTGGGCTACCGGTAGCCAGCACCACACCCTGCGACAACACGGTGATGTGTTTGCTCAACTTCATTACAAACCGCATGTCATGCTCTATGACCACGATAGTCTTGTTCAGCTTCTTATGGATATCCATAATCAGAAATGATAGTTGCTCCTTCTCCATAGTATTCATGCCCGCACAAGGTTCATCAAACAGAAGTAGCTGTGCACCCGTCGCTAATGTTCTGGCTATTTCCACCTTGCGCTGGAGACCATATGAGAGATTTTTGGCCATCTCACTCTTTAATGCACTCAGCCCTACAAATTCCAAAGCTTCTTCGGAATCCATCTTGCTTCGCTTCTCTTCTTCCCTATACCGTTTGCTGACACACACCGTATCGAGGAAGTTTTGCTTTAGCGTATGATCCCGGCCTAATTGTACATTCTCTAATACACTCATCCCCTGCAATAAGCGAATGTTTTGGAAGGTTCTGCTGATCCCTTTCGAAACCACTTTATAGGCGGGCAATCCTTCGATGCACTCGCCATTGTAGATAACCTTACCTCCGGTCGGTACAAGAAAACCGGTGATGACATTAAACAGCGTGGTCTTCCCCGAACCGTTGGGACCAATCAACGCCGAGATCGTCCCTTCTTCCACCGTAAGGGCTGCGTCATCCAACGCTTTCAGTCCGCCAAATTGAATGACTATACCTTTTGCTTCCAGTAATGTTCCTATGTCTGACCTCCAGCTTCTGCATTTTCAACCGCTTTCCTCTTGCTAAACCTCAACATCCTCCGCTTTAGCACGTCAGATATGATGTTCGGCCAGTTGCGTTCTCGGGCTATAACACCGACTACCATTACGATACCGATGAAGACAATTCGATAAAGTTCTGCAAATCGCAACACCGCGGGCATGATTGTGAGGATAGCAGCTCCCGCTATAGGGCCAACCAATGAACCCGCGCCGCCCAATACGACCATGCACAGCACTGTGGTGGAATCTGCCATCGTAAAAGTGCTGGGACTGATGAAAGCGACATAGTGCGCATAGATTGTTCCCGCCATGCCAGCCACACATGCCGACAGAGCATAGGCTTCTACCTTATAGAGTGTGACGTTGACCCCCATCGATCTAGCTACTGTTTCATCATATTTGATGGCAAAAAAAGCACGCCCTAGTTTGGACTTCATGATCTGCCGTGTTATGTGCATAGTCAGTATCAACAGGGCAAGTGCGTAGTAGATATAAGAGATGCGGTTAAACGTCAATCCTCCAATAGCCGCCGGACTTATGCCACCAATCCCCATGGGACCGTTTGTGAGTGATACCCAATTAATCTCCAGGAGGCGCATCGCGTTACCAAATGCAATAGTGACCATCGCCAAAAACACGCCTTTAAGCCGTAGGGTTGGCGCTCCAAGAATCACTCCGAATATCCCCGCTATGAGTCCTCCGGCGACTAAGGTGACATAGAATGGCACATGAAACCGCGTATTCAATATGGCTGCCACAAAAGCACCCACCCCAAAGAACGTCACATGCGCCAAGTTGGACAGGCCCGTAAATCCGACAGCTATGTTAAGGCTGGATGCTAGTATCGCATATATTACGCACATCAGTATGATGTGGGTCAAATACGGGTTCTTAGTAAGCCAGGGCACAACAATACATATCATTGCTACAAGTAGTATCGGACTCTCCGTAATGACACTAAGTAATTTCTTCAATCGTTGACACCCGCCTTCCCCAGTAACCCAAAGGGTCTAATGATCAGAATGAGTATTAACACTACAAAAGAAAGACTTTGACTCACCTCGGGATTGAAGAGGGTTGCCGAAAAGCTTTCGATGACACCCATCAAAACGCCGCCCACCATAGCTCCCGGGATGCTCCCTACCCCACCTAGAACTACTGCCGCAAACGCCTTGCTCCCCATCGCTGAACCCATTGTCGGATATATTTGCGAATAATATATCGATATCATGATCACCGAAATACTGCCCAGCACTGAGCCTATGAAAAATGTCAATGAAATGGTTGAGTTGACATTCACCCCCATCAAACTGGCAGTGTCCCTATCGAGAGAGATGGCACGAATACTTCTCCCTGCTCTTGTACTATGAATAAACAACTGCAAAGCGACCATCAATACAAGGGACACTGCCAGTACCTCTATGCCAACCGAATTGACAAATACGTTCCCTAATTTATACACCGCAACGTTCTTTACAGAAAAATCATAGGCCTTCGTGCCAAAGATTATCTGTAACCCCACTTCAATGATGTATGAAAATCCTACGGATATGATTATCATTACAAGCGCTGATGACTTTCGGACGGGTCTGTAGCCAACCAGCTCCATAATTACGCCAACAATCCCGGCACACAAAATTCCAATCAAACATGCGAGCAAAAACGGCATCCCCATCCTAACAGATCCATACCAGGCGACATATGCACCTACCATGGCAACCGGACCATGTGCAAAGTTAATAAATGACAGTGTTCCAAATATTAAGGAATATCCCAATGCCAGCAGGGCATACATTACGCCAAGCGTAAGTCCGTTAATCAGCTCCTGTAGTAGCATGCATTCATTTCCTTTTATTTGTCAGCATACTTCTCATAACGTCTAAACCTTCTCTATTTCCCCGTGTAGAGAACAAACTGGCCGCCCTTGATCTGAATAGCCACATACGGGACTGCAATATCGCCATTCTCATCAACGTTGAGGGTTCCGACAACGCCATCATAATTCTTCAGGTTCGCCAAGTACTTCTGTATATCGTCACGGGTCTTGGCCCCGTTCTTCAGTGCAGCAGCTATCATGTTGATTACATCATATGCACAAGGAGATGCGGAGTTCGGTTTTACCGTCTCAGCTCCCGTATAGCCTACATTGAGCTTATCGAAGAGTGCCTGTATCTTGGCGGGTACCTTGTTAGGATCATACATCATGTCGCCTGCCACCCCTTCAACAGCTTGGCCACCTAACGGAATTGTGTCAGGACGATACAGGGTCGTTGAAACAATGAAAGGCTTCCAGCTCTGTTGTGCACACTGCTTAGCAAAGATTGCAAGTTCGGTCTCATCTGCAATACAGACCACCGAATCGCAGCCCGCGGCCTTCATCTTGGTGATAGTTGCATTGAAGTCATTTGCTTCGCCACGAAGGAATGACTGTGATACCAGTACCTTAAGGCCTTTTTTTGCCAGCGTGTCCTCAAGTACTGCTAACCCACCACGGCCAAAGTCGTCATTCTGATATATGCTGCCTACCTTCGTATATCCGGCGTTCAAGACAATGTTAGTGTCGAAAACCAAATGAGTGGTATCGTTAACCCACATACGGAACGTATATGGTCCTGCAGTAGACACTTTCGGAGAACTGGAACCTACACTAATGTGCACCAAATGCGCACTATTGTAGATCGGTGCCCCTGCAAGGGTACATACGCTGTTATAGTCTGCTATACAAGCTACAATACTTGGGTCCGCTACAAACAGGTTGGCCATATCCGCGGCTTGCTTAGGATCCGATTGGTCGTCTTCTGAAACTAACTCTACCTGTTGGCCGTTGATGCCCCCCGCTGCGTTTATGTCCTTAACCGCAATTTGTGCACCTCTTAGTGCACAGTTGCCATCCGTTCCGTTAGTACCCGTCAATGGTAGGGCTACACCGATTTTTATGGTCCCCGCTGCTTGCCGTTTACAACCCGAGAAGAACACCACTACCATAATGGCTACTAACACCGTGCATAACAGCTTTCTGGACATGTTAACTTCCTCCTCTACCTGGATTTTTTGTTCTGTACCTTTCAGTACTGCATGACTCCAGTTCTAACTCGGCGCCACAATAAACCAACTCTAACAGTAACCCCCGCTAAAGTCAAGTCCCATATTCCCGCACCTACTATCTACTCCAAATTGCATCGTTGCATCACGAAGAAATCATCGCAAAACGAGAGGGGGTAGCCATGATGTTGACGTCCTTGCGTGAGTATGTAGGAAAGGAGCAGCATCATGGCCCTAACAATGCAAGAGAAACGGCACGTCGGAAGAGAGATTGCCTTACGGCATCTCCGTGCCCGGAAGAAGCAGAAAGGAATCATGCTGCAGGAGTTCTGCGCCACGACAGGATACGACCCTCCCTATGCAGCCTTCTTACTGCGTACGTAGGCAAAGCGGGTCGTCTTGGGGAATGTGACGCTGGTTGCTATCAGGCCCTCTCCCTGGCCCAGAGAGCGGAAGCATGTGTACGGCCCTGCCGCTGTGGAAAGACTCATCTGGATGCAGCACCTGAGCGGGGAGCTCTGTAGCAAGAGACTCCCGGCAGCCATGCCGAAACTCCTGCGTGCCCTGGAGAGATCCGAACACATGCTCCCAGCGCTCCCCTGACCCGACTCCAGCAAGCTCCCGAGGTCAGTGATCAGGCAAAGACACGACTCCTGTGTCAGCTCCGGGATGTTGATCCCATCTCTCTGCAGCAGGGCATCTAGACCTCCTGATTTGAGCTCTGTTCTGCCAATCGTAGAAAATGTTCATGTACCCTCGTATCGCTTCCAAGCTCCGGATGGAACGAAGAAGCAAGGAGCCTTCCCTGCTGCACATAGACCGGCCCCT
>Ga0209429_10001822_pt1 | contig 12908 bp, 6 predicted proteins | sample BarGraNGADG00212_3_FD_184493 | JGI IMG/M metagenome (GOLD analysis project Ga0209429, IMG submission 184493) | Arctic peat soil microbial communities from Barrow, Alaska - Barrow Graham LP Ref core NGADG0004-212 (SPAdes) (version 2) | ecosystem: Environmental > Terrestrial > Soil > Wetlands >... | reverse complement strand
GTCACCCCCTACGTCTGGACCATGCGGCAGTTTGCGCAGGACCGCCTGCTCCCCTTCCTCTTCGCCGAGGGCGACCAGGAGACGACCAACCTCTACGGCCTCATCCAGCACCTCACCAACCGGCTGGACTACCTGGCCTCCGACCACAACATGGAGAACGACAAGCACAGCGAAGCCCTCGTGTTCCAAGGCCAGACCATCGGCGACCTGTACGACCTCATCACCGTCCTGGAAGCCGACATCATGGGGCCGGTCGAGGACGAGGGCAAGAAGGGCAAGCGCCCGTCATCCGGCGGCTGGTTCACCTCCTTCGACAACCAGGGCACCCAGCTGGCCTTCCTGCGCCGCCTGCGCGTGGCGGCCGACGCCATGAAGGGCGTGATCCGCAGCGATGTGGACCACCCCGACAAGTACCGCTTCGAGTTTAACCAGCACCGCGTCACCGTGGTGGACATCAGCAAACTCAAGCCCGTGGCGCAGAAGTTCATCGTGGGCAGCACCCTCAAGATGCTGATGGCCCAGAAGGAGGCCCAGGGCCGCAAGCCCTACGTCTTCGTCGTCCTGGACGAGCTCAACAAGTACGCCCCGCGCGAGGGACACAGCCCCATCCAGGACATCCTGCTGGACATCGCCGAGCGTGGCCGCTCCCTGGGCGTCATCCTCATCGGCGCCCAGCAGTCCGCCAGCCGGGTCGAGAAGCGTATCACGGGCAACGCCAGCATCCGCGTCAACGGGCGCCTCGACTTTGCCGAGAGCCAGAGCCCCGAGTACGACTACCTGCCCGAATCCTTCCGCCTGCGCAGCACCATCATCAAGCCCGGCACGATGATCGTGCACCAGCCCGACATCCCCGCCCCCGTCCTCATCAACTTCCCTCTCCCCGCCTGGGCCACCCGTGGCGAAGAGGTCGACGACCAGGACCTGGACAAGCAAGCAGAAGAATTTGCGGAGAGGTTCTAGTGGAGAATCGTCTCAATGTTCTTCAGAGTCTCCTGATCGATGCTCAGCAGCTCGCCCGTTCTGCTCAACAGGACTACAGCCAGAAACAATGGAATACATATGACTTACTTATCAAGGAATTCAACCGCATCCTCGGTGATATGCGAAGTGCTGGCGTAGATGTGGGGCTGGCTGAGATTGCTCCGATGCCGATAAATGCGCTAGGATACTTCAGGTACACTGGTATATCGGTAGAACAGGCGAAACTTCGAGAAATCGTAAACGCCTCGGAACGACTAGCGTCGAAACTAGAGATACTCCTGCATAATTCCTCGACAGCGAAGCCTGATACACTGGCTAGAATTGAATCCATCTGCAATGGGTTCCACTCAGTCGCCAAGTCCCTGAGGAAGCGCCACACTCAACGACCAACTCTCGACGTGGCCGACGAGTACGATGTTCAAGACTTACTTCGGTCGCTCTTGGCAGTAGACTTTTTTGACGTCAGGCCGGAGGAGTGGACACCGTCGTACGCAGGTGGAGCTGCAAGGATGGATTTCTTGCTCAAGAGCGAGCAAGTCGTCGTGGAGACGAAGATGTCACGCGACAGCCTCGGGGACAAGGAGCTCGGGGAACAACTGATCATCGATATTGCCAAGTATGCCGAGCATCCAGATTGCAAGACGCTTGTCTGCTTCATATATAACCCCCTGGGACTTGTGTCTAACGCGGCAGGTTTACAGGCCGACCTGGCGAAACAGTCCAATGAAAACCTGACGGTTCGTGTGCTAGTTCGACCGAGTTGACTGTGAGGCACAAGGCCACAAGAACCCGCCGTATTCGATGAGGCCTGTCGCAGAAGAATGCCAGATAGTGTGTTGCGCGAGGACTCATGGTGCATGAGCCCGGAACCGAGCACAAGCGCGACAGTCGTGGACAGTCTCGACTGATCGAATGGCACGGTAGCTATTGCAGATATCGGTCGGTATGGTACACGGCAAGATGTGACAAGTGGAACCGCAGGTCGCCGATAGGTGGTCATGGCGTCGGAGGAGGGGCTAAACCAATGTCAGAACCAAGCAAAGAGAATGGCTCGTTACTTGAACAAGTCCTCCAACGAACTCTTGCTGATCTCGCTGCATCGGGCACATGGGACGCCGAGTCGCTGGAGAGTCTCAGCAGCCTGCTGACGATTTCAACAACGCTGTCTCAAAACAGCCTTATGGCTGTTCTGCGCAGTCGCGACACGGAGGAGAAAGGATGAGATTCCTGGAACTCGAAATCACCAACGTGCGCGGAATTCGTCACATGCTGCTCCGGCCACAAGGTCGGAACCTGCTGGTCATCGGCCCTAATGGTGTAGGAAAGAGCTCAATCGTCGATGCCATTGACTTCCTTCTGACAGGTGACATCTCCAGACTCACAGGACGCGGAACTGGAAGCATCAGTCTGGCAAGTGCAGGACCGACTCTGGGCTGTAGCCCTGAACAAGCTGTTGTCAAGGCAACCATTAGCATCGAGGGAATCAAGGACGAGATTACGTTCGGGCGATGTATGGCAAACGCCAAGAAGGTCGTCTGCGAGGAGAAGTACAAATACGCGCTGGATCCGCTGCTCGCTGTGGCAAGCAAGGGGCAGACGATACTTACGCGCAAGAACATACTCAAGTTCGTCGCAGAGAACCCCAGCGATCGTGCCGGCAAAATAAACGATCTGCTGAACCTGCAAGACATCGAATCCTTGAGGAAAACGCTTGTAGAAAGCGCAAACAAGTGCGGCAAGGAGTTCGACGTGGCCAAGGCAATCGAGGGCAACGCGGTCCGGGACTTCCTGTCAGCTGTTGGTCAGTCCGCTCTTGATTCAGCGGCAATCTTGGACTATGCCAACTCCCAGCGGAAGGTTCTTGGGGCGTCTTCACTGGCCTCGTTGCGCGCCACAAGCCCCAAAAACGGTGTCGTGCCCCCATCTGCTACTCCCTCACCCACCGTTGACTGGAATGAGATCCGGTCAACGACGACGTCTCTTGTAAAACAACTGCAGTCGGCACCCGTTACCTTGAGGGAGTACGTTAACGACTTCAACTCTGTCATCCAGGAATTGCACTCATCAGACCAAGTTGCTGTTGATGCCAAGCAAGTTCAGCTGACCACAATTGGCCTAGAGTTGTTGGGCGATGATGATGCTTGCCCACTCTGTGAAACGGACTTTCCCCATGGCGAATTACGCACCATCCTGGCACAGCGTATCAAGAACGCCGGCATGCAATCTGAACGGCTAGGTCGACTTGGTCGTATGTCTGGCCAACTGAGAGATAGCGTGGCTCCGCTTCGCGCGTCATGTGAGCGCCTTCTGAAACTCTGCGGCCCCATATTGACCGACACCTGCACAGCGAATCTCAAGCAATATGGGGGCCAGTTGACTGCTCTGGAATCCCGTGTTGCTGAAGCACATGAGAGACTCACATGCATCGCGCTCCTCGACACAGAAGGCGAGGCTATTGCAGATACTTCGGAGCTACTGAAATGTATGGAAGGACTGTTGGCCTCGGCCAACGAGAAGGAGCATGTGTTCTCACCCGCCCAAATTGCTTGGGACAGGCTGACTCGCCTAGAACTGAGTCTTACATCGCTGGACAACTCAGTAGCAGACCGCAAGCGTGCAACCGCGACCAACCTCAGGGCTCAATCACTCCTGAGATCATTTGTGACATCCAAAGACGCTCTGCTCAACGAACTCTACGAGTCAGTTCAGAATCGGTTCATCGAATTCTATCGTTTTCTCCACACATCAAATGAGCCGGGCTTCACTGCAACCCTTCGGTCTGACAACGCTGGGCTTGACCTAGCCGTCGACTTCCTGGGACAGAAGATGGCTCCCCCTCTGGCATATCACAGCGAGGGCCATCAAGACAGCATGGGCATTTGCCTCTACCTTGCTCTAGCTGAACATCTAGGCATGGGCAAGATACATGTCACAGTGCTTGACGATGTCGTAATGTCTGTCGACACTGAGCACCGACACGCTCTCTGCGCGCTTCTGCAAGAGAAGTTTCCAGACCACCAGTTCGTCATAACAACTCACGATTATGTTTGGGCAATGCAATTACAGGAAAGCGGAACGGTTCAACATAGGGACTGCAAGGAGCTGTCACAGTGGAACCTTGATACCGGTCCCTATGACGGTCCCCTGCCCAACCTCTGGGAGAGAATTGACCAAGCACTGGCAAAGGACGATGTCAAAGAAGCTGCGCCGCTACTCAGACGCGGAGCCGAGGAATTCCTGCAGACTGTCTGCGACGCGCTGCACGCGAACGTGGTCTTCAAGAAGAGCCATCGCTACGAACTGGGCGATCTTCTGCCTGCAGCACTCGGACGTTACAGGAGGTTACTGAACGAGGCGAAGTCAAGCGCCATTTCATGGGGAAAGTCGGAGGATGCTTCCACCATTAATGAGCTCGAGAGCATACGAAGGCAGGTTTCACAGCAGGTACAGGCAGAACAGGGCAACGTTAACCGGGTAGTGCACTACAACGAATGGGCCAATCTGTCCCCAGATGATTTCGGACCGGTTGTGGCGGCATTTCACAGTCTCTACGACCTCTTCTTCTGTTCTGCCTGTGGCTCTGCCATTTATGTCATTCCTGAGACTGGCGATTCACAGTCTCTCAGGTGCAAGTGCACCGAGATGAACCTGAATCTTGTGCGAAAGACAGCGCCGTGACACTTGTCACCGCGGTCTCAATGCGGAATCGACTGACTCTTGCGGAGGAGTTCCCGACAATACGACACTGGTCACGAACGCGCCACATTGCTCAATCTTGGACCCATACCTGCAATTCCTGAGTCAAAGACTCCCACTCATCGACAGTGTCCTCAGATGCCGTCATGCGTGGTTCGAATGCGCATGTCAAGCCAACTACTGTTGCAGCAGATTCGCGCTACCCGCTGATGACTCGCTTGAAGTGTCTAGACATCCAAGACCCGAAGAGCAGACTGCTCTAGCCTCACAGCGTTGGGATCGATTGCCAACTTGGTCCGAATCTGTCGTCGTCGCCAGCTCAGACTTCTGTTTGGATCTGCAAGTCGTGGATCCGCATTGAGATAACCACGAACGGCACTGAGCACGTCTGGAACAGCGCTTGCGACACCAAGATGCAGCCTGTTCTGCGGATCGAATGCTGGCACAATATCGAATGGAAGGGAGTGTACGTGGCGTGCTCCGAATTGGCCCCGGGGCTGGAATCCAGAGATCCTGTTCTGGACCGCTGTAGAATTCAGCATTCCAACGAAGTAACAAGCCGCTATCTCCGAGTCAACAGCCAACCAGTACAGGGTCTGGTCAATGAGCGTGTCCGTGAGCTCACGTGAGGAAACCGCTGCAGCGCAGATATTGGAGCCTCCGGCGCCCATTAGAACAACCCAAGTCGCGTCTCCAAACTGCTGAGACGTGAGCTTCCTTCTCGCATCCAGACGAGCCTGGATGGAATCACATCGAGTGGCCGATAGCTCTTCCAGCTGCCGGCTCACGCTCTCGAAGTACAGCCCCGATGCACTATCGTCTCGCATGATCACGTCCAGAGGTTGGACATGCCATCCAACGCATGAGTCTCCGACAACAGGAATGACTATGGTTGGCTGGGTAGGTGACACGACATACGGAACCAGATTCTTCGAGATCAACCCATGGTGAACGAATCTCTGCTGCACCCATCCTTGGACCGCAATTGACCCGCCGCTCTTAGCTTCAGCGACTGTATAGTAGAAGCTCTCAGCGATCTGTGGCGACTTCGCATAGACGCGAGCGGCCGTGCGTGCGGTGATTGTCACAAAGACCGCCTTCCGTGGCATGAGGTCCGCCCCTTCCCTAGCCGTCGCATGCAGCCCATGAGACGCTGTGCTGGGCGCCTGCTGATCTGTCGCAGCCCAGGAGGTCCTGCCTGTGCCCATCTCCCACAGGTTCAAGCTGTGGTCTGTCACACCATGCTCATTGATCGTTCCGCCGGCAATATCGCCTTGGATACTACACGATTCATCAGATTTGCGGCCCCTCAAGACGATGGCCTCCACATTGAACGTGCCAACCGGAACATCCCATATTGCCTCAATGACCAAACGCACTGGTGATTGAGCTCGTAGGAATCCACCGTCCCGGAAAGGCTGATGATTGGCTCCGGCTTTCACTGTTCCCGGCAAGAGACACGTAACAGTGGCTCCGTCACGCAGATAGCGATCTACCGCGTCGATCAGGTACGTCGTGGCTAACTCCAAGTGAGGAGCTGCCTCGCTGCGAGGCACAAGGCCGTAACGTCGGGCGCGATTCCGTAGCCCTTCCGAGTATGGGTTTCCAGCCAGAGAGCTCATCGCGAGCCAGGGAGGGTTCGTGATGAGACCATCGAACTGGTGAACCAGGAGCTCTGGACGTGAAGAGTCACGCAGCATGAAAGCCCAGATTCCATCGCGACGCTCGCGGATCTTCTCGGCCAGACGGTTTGCCAGACTCAAGGACGTTGACAACGTCGCACGCCATTCACTAGATGTCAGCCTTTGGTGCTCCAATTCCATGATGTTAGCGACAGAGGCCTCCAGATCAGCCTCAGCAACGTGATCGTCGCCCGTTGCATTTGCGGTAGCCCACCAATAAGCCTTCGACACCATGCCATCGAACAACTGCAGGCGTGCAGGACTAAGCAAGAACGGCGGAATGTCGACCAAGCTTCCGTCCATGTCGAATGCAGTCGGAAACACGGCGTTCTGTTGCGATGTACTGACAGTCCATGTGGACGATAGAGCCAGCGAATCCGCATTGTAGATGGGAACGCTTGTGACATCCATATCGGTGCGAAGACGGTCGGCGAGTACCGCGATCCATGTGGTCTTGGCAAGAGCCACTGCCATGGGGTCTATGTCAATGCCGACTATCGACGATGCAAGATCCGCAGAAGACATGCTGGGCTTCATCTCCTGAAGGACAATCAGAAACTGCGCGATGATTTGTCCAGTTCCACAGCACATGTCAAGATACCGAACCTTCTGGTTCTCTCCAAGATCAGCAAGCGCTGAGACCGCCATGCAACGTGCTAGCCACTGGGGAGTGGCATGTTGCCCGAGAAGTCTGCGATTGGGAGTGAGAGCCAGTTGAACGAGCAGATCTCCTACGAAATCTGGATCCGGTGCCACGGAGAAGTCGTACACGAGCAGGGTGCGCTGGAGCTCGGACATCACAGGCAGTGTCTCGGGAAGATATGCTCCAAGACACAGCCAATGAAAGTAGTCTTTCGTGACGACATTCTCTAGATGGAATCGCTGGTCAAAGAAACTGCCCGTCAACACACCGGTCAGGTCATTCTCTGACAGATCGCTCGTACGCCCAAGAACGCAGGCCGAGAGCAACCGCGCAAGGAGGCTGAGGTATGCCTCTTGGGCATAGACATCCCCCCGAAATGCGTGTCCGGGTCCGCTCTCCAGCCCATCTACAAATTGCGACCAAAGATCGCAGGCAAGTGCAACTGACGTATCCCTCGTCCTGGCAAGCATGACCGCGTGTTCAAGTTCAGAGACTGCCCGTCGGGCTATCGAGGACTGCGGCCCAAGATCCATGGCTACGTTCGCCGCCGTGAGAGGTCTTGAGCACTCGCGGAAGACGTGCTTGCGGAAGAGCCGAAGCAGTTGCTCTCCATGTCGTTCAGTGGCCTCAGACAGATGTGCTTCCTCGACGAAGACCAACTCGAGATCATGCTGTGCCAGTGCTCCATGTCGCGACTGAGGAACGCCGTCGCGCAGTCTGACATCATATACGTACCAGTCCACAACGTCACTTACTATGGCGCGGATTTGGCCGACCGGAATACCCTGTTGCGCCAGGGATGCAGCATACTGCAATGCCTGTTCTCTCGCCCCGCGAAGATGTGGTGTGGATCGAAGGTCTGGCTCGAATTCCATGGCTGTTGCGCCAGCAAGGACGTCAGCGAAGCCCCGTCTGGACGAGATATCGGACACTCGTGTCGATACCGGTGCCTCGATATCTCTTATGAAACGGTCGACCTTTGTGTCCTCGCCAGGGAACATCGCCCGCAGCTGTGAGCTCAGTAGGTGTCGGAGCGGACTCTCAGATGATCCGCGATACCTCATTTCTTGGGCTTGATGCAGCAATGCAATCGCAGCTTCAATATTAGTAGGCATGGGGTACTCCGTTTCTTACCGTCGCTGGGCGCAGGTGTCGACTAGCCGAGCTCGCGTAGCAGTGCTTGCCGCTCGGACTTCCCGTGAAGAAGCTCCTATCGGCAGAGACAGTCGAGACATAAGGTCGTCCACGAGTGGCAGGACTCCAGCATCGTTCTTCATGGCACCGCCTAGCCTATCTAGCTCGGAGATGCTCTGGCGCGTGATAGCAGGCACGCCTACCTGTCGCAGCTGCAGGGCATCCAGCTTGAGTGCCCCTCCTCCTAGGCGCGTGCCTTGGCGTTCCATGCCGAGGCGCATCCAGCTGGAGTTCAGCAACGCCAGAAGCGCATTCTCTGTCCATGCGCCGTCCGTGCTCCAGACCGTAATGAAGTTGGCATCGACAGCAACATTGCGATCTCGCTTGAGGTATGCTCTAGGGGAGTCGTCGTTGACTCTAGGGATGAATATCGACGCCAAATGGCGCGGCTGGAGTGTCGGAAGGACGTACCATAGCTTGACCCCTCGGGATCTAGCCAATGGAGCAATTGCTCCTCCCGTATTGGTGCGAACTGCTGACAACAAAGGAATAGGCGTCAACTCATGCCTCCTTCCAACTCTAGTCTGTGCTGCAGCTCTAACATGATCGGCTAGCTCGAAAGGAAGTTGTGTCCAGGACTCTTCCATGGAGGCCGCATCATCACAAGAAGCCGCCAAGCGCCGAGCGTCCTCGGGCAGGAACCATCCTGCAAGATACAGTAGCACGCTGGTAAGATTGCTCGAAGAGACAAAGGGCCAGCTCAGCTCGCCGTAGTGACGAATTGCCAGGCGCAGACACTCAGTGGGAACAGACACGTTCCTCTCTCCAAACACGCGACCCGTGACAATGGACGTCTCCCCATGGGACGGAAGAGAGCCACTCGCCAGTCTCGCGTAGAAGAAGTCGTTGCAGCCAGTTCGGAGCCCTTGTCCAACGTGTATGCCGCTGGGACAGAGTTGCTCGAACGTCGTGATGCCAGCGCGTTCTCCGACCTCAACCGAACACAAGACACCGCGATCACTAGGCGCAATACTATCCAACACACGGCCGTCAGGCTCAAGGGTACCATACCATTTGTGCCGAGAAGCTCTCTGGAGCGTCTGAAGCCTGAGATCATGAACCTTTTTGGCGCGGAGCGATGCCTTGCCTGCAAGTGCTTTCTGGACCGTCTTGACGCGATCGTTCAGCTCGGATGAACACGGTCCCATCGCCATCAGCAGTTCTGATACGAGTTGCACGGTACTGACACTACCGTTCATGTCCAGCTCGAATACCGACTCGCCCGATATCGCAGGACGCCTCGCTAATGGTGTCAATGCGTCGCATGCATCGAGCCGCTCCGCCACCAGAAGAGACGTGTAGACATGAGCACCGCCAAACCACCTTGCATTGATCCCGCGTACGACAAACTCGGGGCGAAAGAAGCGCCAGAGCATGTACATAGGCACATCAGCGTAGTCCCGGGTCAACCATGAATCGGGAAGTACAATTGCCAGTCTGCCACCGCTCTTCACGAGCAGGCTGCACAGGAACCACGACGGAACCGCGAGATCCGCCGTTGCAGGATAGGCCCCCAGCAGCGCATCCCAGACTTGTCTCTCGGTGTCGGGGAGCAATCGGGCAGAAGCATCCCTTAGCGCCTGCTGCAACGCACGGTGCTGAGTCGCTACACCCGATCCCGCCATAGCGATCCTCTGGTACCTCACATATGGTGGGTTCGCTATCACGAGATCGTACTGCTTGGACACACTTTCGCAAGACAGCGCCCGAAAGACATCATCAGTTAGGATACTCGCGTCCTTCACTTGATACGCTAGTTTGACCTCAGCCATCCTTTCCGCTGAGATGGCAGCCAGTGACGTGTCGATCTCCACACCCAGCAACGTCTGCAAGAGCACAGAGCAATTCCAGAGTCTTTCGGCAGTGGCGTCGAGGAGATCACCTGTGCCACACATGGGATCAACAACTGAATGCACATCAGAACCACAGGAGAGTGCCGCCAGGATGCGAGCCAGCGGCAAACGGGTGAAGTACTGCCCCAACGCCTTCTTCCTGAAAGCGTTGGGAGCACTGAAGGATTCCAATGACTCCCTAAGCTGCTGCAGCCTGGCAATTGCAAGTTCAGTCGATCCCAATACCATGTCTTTTCCTCAGAACAGCGTACAGGCTGGTGGCATCGAGTGCAACCACATAGCCATGGAGCAGACACTCTGCTACATATCTTGAGTGAAGCCGTTGCTGAGTCAGTTCCACAGCGTCTCGCGTCGCCCGGGCTCGAGACACGAGTTCCTCTATGAGGACCCGGTTCTCATTCGCCGTGAGCGGTCTTGGTTCAGTGGATTCCCCATGGACTAGATCGACTATCAGATCTCCCCGCACCGATCCGTCTGTAGTCACCTGCTTCAGAGTCCCCTGGGTCTTATTGAGAACCCCTATCTTGGAGACGCGGAATCCCGCGCGGATGAACGCTGACTGAACTGCCCCCCAGACCGACCTGTCGGACGAGTGGAAGACGATTGTTAATGTCCCTATGGCACTAAGGATTCTCGCGAACTCAGTGAATGCTTCAAACATCATCTTTCCATAGGTGGCAACGGTCTTGCCCAGCGCCTTACTCACCACAATCTCGTTCTCTGGGTCCGTCATCTTGCCAAGCCAAGCCTCGTTGATTGAGTTGACCTCGCTGTACGGGATGTCTGCTCCAAACGGTGGGTCCGTAAATATGTAGGCAACTGAACCGGTCTTCAGACGCGTCTTTCGACAATCACCTTGGACAATCTTGATGGTCGTCTTGTGGCCGTGAGCCGCCCCTAGTGCGGACGCCACCAACGCCACGCGCCTTTCCAGGCCGCGTAGCACGTTCTGCTCCAGCGCTATCCGTGGAATGTACAGCACCCCTGATTGTGCTCCCGAAATCGCGAAACCCTTTGCACCTTTCTTCACCACGAGCCGAGGCATAAGTGTCGAGTGGGTGGCGTTATAACCGAGAAGCCAGTACCGCAATGCATCCCTGAGCTGTGAATCGAACCGAGACGTGGCCTCCCACAGCTGCCCCATCGCGACAAGATTTCGACGCGTGTAGAATTGGTGAACATGGGTGATGCCCGAGTGGTAGCCGGCCCGATAGAGATCTCCGAACGGTACTTTGACCACAGGAACAGCCGGCGAAATTGGCGTCTTGGCGATGCGCTGGATAAGGCTGTCGTCTTGGGGAGTTGTTCCCCTGACCCAGAACGACGACCCTGAAACGCCATAGACTTGGGCGAGTTCCCGTTTTCTCCGCGTGACATTCGTGTTAATAAGCGGATCCTTGCTCCTAGATAGCACGGGAACAGTTTTATGAAGCGGCGATGAAGTCCCACAAGTGAGGCATCTGTACTCACTGCCAATAGATGGAGGGGAGAGTGTCACACATCCGTTCCATACTGTCGATTGGTGGCCGCACTGCGGACATTCAACCACTTCTGACCAGATGGCGTAGCGAAGCTCACTGTGTTCGCCGTCAGGTCCGACACACTCATACATCCATCCAATCTGTTTCTTCACGTCCTCCAATATAGAATGGGCTGCATTGACGAATCTGGCTGGGTCCGGCGGATTCGCAAGCACTCTCGAAACGAACGATCCAAGAACCCCAAGTTCATACACCACGGTCTCTCGCGGTCCGTACCGGCGCGCCCGTGCAGAACTCACGCCTTGGGGTGCAGTCTCTGTAAGAATCGATGCAAGTGCCGTGGACCCGACTCCTCCAAATCCGTCAAAAACGAGATCTCCAGGGAGTGTGTGCTTGAGTATGCATTCAGCGATGGCCTCGGGCGATATCTTGGTCGGATACGGAAAACCGTTGAACATGGCTCCTGTCCGAGTCGACCTAACTGTACTCATGGGCGTCCGTGGGCTAGCGATTTCGTGGGTGGTCTTCCTTGGATCTTTCGTCTGTGTCTTCATATCTTTTTAGTATACACTGCCGGTGCCTAGCGTCCAGGCACCCGCATCGACTCATCCAAGACATACGTGAATTGACTCCGTAAACTCATGAGAAAAAGTACCTGAAGAACGGCAGAATACTGTTGGTCCTTTGGATGAGCAAGGAGCAGCGGCAAACCTTGTCCATGAGACACCTACGGCATTTCCAGCGACAATGGACTTGCCAAATGACCATAATACTGTCCGTATATGTTACATCATATTGACATAATACATTACACACTCATAGTCTGATCGAGAAGGGCTCAGAGGAGGCTTCAGCATGGACAACGCCAGCGATTTCGACGGGCTCCTCAGCAAACGAATCCGGTCGATACGGGAACAGCTGGGATACAGCCAGCAACGGCTTGCAGAACTACTAGGTATCTCAAGGGTGACGGTGTCGCAGATGGAAGCCGGGAAGCGAAAGCTTTCGGCAAGTGATCTCAAGAGACTGTCGGATATTCTGGAGATTCCGGCAGATTATCTGCTGAACCCAGACAAGGAACCAGAGGTGGTTATCCAGGGAGTGAGGGAGAACGAGGAACCCGTTCAGTCGATGCGCGTAAGTGTCCCGCAGGAGAAGGTGGACAAGTTCAAGGAAGTCCTGCTCTACATCCTGAACAGGGTTGGCGCCAAGCCCAATGTTGGCCGGACTGTTGTCTACAAACTTCTGTACTTCATGGATTTCGACTACTACGAACAGTATGAGGAACAACTTATTGGGGCTCGGTATCAGAAGAACCAGTATGGCCCGACACCGATGGAGTTTGCCAAAATCGTACAGAAGATGGAACAGGACGGAG
>Ga0209429_10001820_pt1 | contig 12915 bp, 12 predicted proteins | sample BarGraNGADG00212_3_FD_184493 | JGI IMG/M metagenome (GOLD analysis project Ga0209429, IMG submission 184493) | Arctic peat soil microbial communities from Barrow, Alaska - Barrow Graham LP Ref core NGADG0004-212 (SPAdes) (version 2) | ecosystem: Environmental > Terrestrial > Soil > Wetlands >... | reverse complement strand
GCTCGCACCAGCCGGAGCAGCTGCCCGCGGTGCTCGAGAGACTCAAGACGGCAGACATGGTCAAGGGCTCGCGGTACGTGCCGGGCGGGAGTGTCGTGAACTGGCCGAAGTCGCGGGAGTTCATCTCGCGCGGCGGCAGCCTCTGGACGCGCCTCATGCTCGGGATCGACGTCAAGGACATCACCGGAGGGCTGAACGCGTTCCGCGCCGCGACCCTTCGGGCGATCATCCCGAAGATCTCCAGTGTCGGCTACAACTTCCAGGTCGACCTCACGTGGCAGGCGCTCCAGCAGGGCTTCACCGTCGCCGAGGTTCCGATCGAGTTCGTGGAACGCGAGCGCGGCCAGTCGAAGATGAGCTCGAGGATCGTCGTCGAGGCACTGTTCCGTACGACCACGTGGGGGATCCGTCACCGCCTGTCCCAGCTGAAGAACCTGGTCAGCCGGGGCAGCAAGGCCGGGTCGTAGGAGCCGCCATGGGGTCCTCTCGAAGAGGTTGGGTGGTCTGGCTGGTCGTCGGCCTGATCATCGCCCTGCCCATCGCCGAGGTCGCCGTCCTGATCGCCACCGGGCGCCTGATCGGCGCCTGGCCCACGATCGGGCTCATGCTCGCGACCTCGCTCCTCGGTGCGTGGTTGGCCCAGCGCGAAGGACGGCGCTCCTGGGCGGCGTTGCGCCGAGCCTTCGCTGAGGGCCGGATGCCGACCGGTGAGCTGGCCGACGCCGTACTGGTGATGATCGGCGGTCTCTTCCTCATGCTGCCGGGCTTCATCTCGGACGTCATCGGACTGATCTGCCTGCTGCCGTTCACCCGACCGCTCGGCCGGAAACTGCTCACCTGGCTCGTGGGGCGTGCGGCGACGAATCGCGGGATCAATCTGGACAACCTGCGCAACCAGGCAACGATCATGCAGGACCCGTCCAGCGTGATCCACGGCGAGACCGTACCCGATGCTCAGCAGCCTCCGACGGACGACGTCGTCATCCGCGGAGAGATCGAGGACTGACGCCCGACCTCAGTCCTGCTTGCGCAGGATCTCCAGCCGTTCGGCCATGAGCTCTTCGAGCTCAGGGATGCTGCGGCGCTCACGGAGCATGTCGTAGTGCGTACGGGGCGCCTTGACGTCCTTCTCCTCAGCGCGAGTCCCATCGGCGCGCACCGCGGTCTTGCCGCACTTCGTGCACTCCCACTCAAGGGGCAGCTCGGCTTCCTCGGAGAACATCACGGTGAAGTGGTGACCCGTTGGGCAGTCGAACGCGACCTCCTGGCGAGGAGCGAACTCCACCCCTGTTGCGTCCTCGAAGCTACGAGCGCCGATACTTCTGCCTCGTAATGCTCTGTCGGCCATGGTCGACCTCCTTCTGACTTAGATCAACGCGTCGAAGTCTTCGCCTGTTCCGTGGGGATGTCACGGACTCTGAGCATCACGATGAGTCCCACGAGCAGGAGCACGACTATCCCCAGGATGCCCCAGTACTGGGAATTGTCCTCGTGCTTCAAGGCGATGCCGATCTGGACGGCCAGGCCGAAGAAGACGGGGGACAGGAACGAGATGGCCCGGCCCGTGGTCGCGTACAGCCCGAACACCTCGCCGGACTTGCCCTCGGGGATCAGCCTCGCGAGGTAGCTGCGGGCGGCGGACTGTGCCGGACCGACGAACAGCGTCATGCCGAGGCCGAGGATCCAGAACGCCCCGGTGCCGCCCGCGTGGAACACGAAGACCCCGCCGCCCAGCACGGCAAGAGCGGCCAGCGAGAACAGGATCACGCGCCGTGGACCGATCCAGTCGTCGAGGAACCCGCAGAGGATGGTCGAGATCCCGGCCGTGACGTTGGCGACGGCCCCGAAGATGATGACGTCGCCGGCCGAGAAGCCGAACGTGCCGGCGGCGATGACCGCCCCGAACGTGAACACCCCAGCGAGCCCGTCACGGAACACTGCCGAGGCGATGAGGAAGGTCACCAGCGGCCGGTCGGTGTGCCACAGGTTGACCAGGGTGCGCCACAACTCCCGGTACGAGCCGAGGATCCCTGGATGGGTTCCCTCGGTGATCTGCGGGGGCTGGTTACGGAGCATGAGCAGCGGTGCCAGCGTGAACAGCAGCGTCCACGTCGCACAGAAGATCATCGAGACCCTGATGCTGAGTCCCTCCGCGCCCGTCACCCCGAACAGACCGACCTTGGGGTGGATGAAGGCGAAGTAGATCGTGAGAAGCGAGACGATCCCCCCGATGTAGCCGAAACCCCAGCCGAACCCCGAGACCCTGCCGACGCTGCGTCCGGAGGCGACCTGGTCGATCGTGGCGTTGTACGTCGCGGCGGCGATCTCGGCGGCCAACGTCCCGGCGGCGAAGAAGGTGAGGCCGAGGACCAGGTAGTCCGGGTGCGGCTTGATGAGGAACAGCGCCGCCGAGAGCACGACGATGGCGGCCGTCAAGACTCGCAACAGGGTCACCGTCCGGCCGCTGCGATCAGCGGACTGGCCGAGCACGGGAGCCAGCAGCGCGATGAAGAGGCCGCTGATGCCCGTCGCCACCGAGAGCGCGCTGGTCGTGTGGTTGACATCGCCGAAGGACGATCCGGTGATGTAGACGGCGAAGACGAACGTGATGATGACCGAGTGGTACGGCTGTGTACCCCAGTCGTACAACGACCACGTGATCACTCGCCGCCAGTTGAGTGGAGTGTCGGTCAGGGCGGGGCGGAAGGGCCCGGTGTCCGTTGGGAGGGTTGGCCAGGAGGGATCCTCCGTCGGCTGCTCCCCGACTGCGCCACCCTGACTCATCGTTCCTCCCAGATGCCGCGTTCGGTGAAGACCTGCTTGAGCACATCCGTGCGATCGCTGACGATGCCGTCGACGCCCATGTCGAGGAGCCGATGCATCTCTTGCGGATCGTCGATCGTCCAGACGTGGACGACTTTGCCGGCCAGGTGGGCGTGCCTGAGAAGCCGCGGGGTGAGGATTGGGATCTGCCGTGAGCCGACCGGCTGGGACACAGGAATCTGCAGCGCCGTACCGGGGGAGTTCAGCAGCCGCGGCAGGAGCGGTACGTAGCCGTTCCAGACGATCCCGATGGGCGACACGGCCGTGGGCACACGCCGCCCCATGAGCCTGCGGAACGCCCGCAACCGTTCGTGGGAGAACGACGCCACGCACACCCGATCGTGGGCCCGGTGCCTGTCGATCGCTCGCACCAGGGTCGCGACGGCCCCTTCGTTCTTCAGGTCGATGTTGAACCGGGTGTCCGGGAACGTCTCGAAGACCTCGTCGAGGGTGGGGATCGTTTCCGACTGGCCGACTCGCAACTTGTTGATCTCTGCGAGCGTCCGGCCCGCGACTGTGCCGCGCCCGCCGGTCAGCCGGGTCAGGTCGTCGTCGTGGAACACGACGAGCTGACCGTCCAGAGTGGCGTTGACGTCGGTCTCGATGTAGCGGTAACCGAGAGAGACGGCCTGGCGGAACGCCGCGATCGTGTTCTCCTTGCCGACCAGGTCAGGATGGCCCGCGCCCCCGCGATGCGCGAAGGCCGCCCATCGTGGGGCGAACATCGGGAAGTCGGCCGCGCGCACGGTCATGAGTATGGCCTGAGGGAGGGGTCTCAATGCAAGGATCGCCGGACACCGGTCTCAGCGACCAGCAGCGTTCACCCGTTCGACGCCTGCCCGACGAGGTGTGACGCAAGGAATTCCAGCGTCACAGGCCATGCCGCTGCGCTCGCCGCCGGGTGGTGGAACGGGGCCTCATTGTTGTCGAACGCGTGGCCCGCGCCCTCGTGAACCTCCCACTGCACCGTTCCCGGCGAACTGGCGAGAGCCTCCCGCGCCTCCGCCTGTGAGGGGCCCGCGATGAACGAGTCCTCCGTCCCCCAGTGGTGCAGCTGTGGCGCCGTGACCTGCGGGGCCAGGGAGAGCAGGCGCGGTAGGGCGGAGCCGTAGTACGAGACCAGGGCGTCCACCTCCGTCAGAGCCGCCACGTTGAACGCGAGGCCGCCGCCGAAGCAGAAGCCGAGCAGCCCGACCTTTTCGGTGCCAGGCTCGGCACGAAGCGTTGCGACCGCCGCGACGACGTCTCGTGCAGCCGTGTCCCAGTCGAGCCCGCGGGATGCGGACATCCCCTGCGTCAGGTAGTCGGGCGACGAGGGGTCGAGGACGGGCTTCTCCGGCAGCCGGGTGTACAGGACCGGCGCGTACACCACGTACCCCTCGTCGGCGAGGTTCTGGCAGCGCCCGACGATGTAGTTGGACACCCCGAAGATCTCCTGGACGACCACGACGCCAGCCCCGTTGGGGGAGCTCGGGGCGAAGCGGAGTGCGGGCAGATCTCCGTCAGGGGCTGGGATGACCACGGTCTCAGGCATGGGGGACAGTCTGGCGCCAGACGACGCCCAGCACCAGGGGACGGTCAGGCATGGGACGCAGCCCCGCCGCGGGCAGATGCCCATGGTGTTGAATACGGCGCGTGACAACCATCCTCTCCATCCAGTCATCCGTCGCGTACGGCCACGTCGGCAACTCCGCGGCCGCGTTCCTCCTGATGCGGATGGGGGTCGAGGTCTACCCGGTCCTCACGGTGCACTACTCGAACACGACTGCGTACGGGACGTGGCGTGGGCCGGTGCTGTCCGTGGACGACATCCGTGACGTGATCCAGGGGGTCGACGAGCGGGGGGCTCTCACGGACGTGGACGCCGTGCTCACCGGCTACCAGGGGAGCGCGGCCATCGGAGAGGCGGTGCTCGACACCGTGGCCCTGGTGCGGGAACGCAACCCGAAAGCCATCTACTGCTGCGATCCGGTGATGGGGGACGTTGGCCGTGGGTTCTTCGTCGCTGCCGGCATCCCGGAGATGTACCGGGACCGGATCGTTCCTCAGGCCGACATCATCACCCCCAACCAGTTCGAGCTGGAGTTCCTGACGGGCAAGCCGGCGAGCACCCTCAGTGAGCTGCTGGAGGCGGCTGACGCCTTGCGTGCGAAGGGGCCCGGCACGGTGCTCGTCACGAGCGCTGTCACCTCGGATCTCAACCCCGACGAGGTGAGCATGCTCGCGGTTTCCACGAACGGCGCGTGGCTGGTCTCGACGCCGCAGCTGGCCCCCACCTTCAGCGGTTCCGGCGACATCACCGCCGCGGCCTTCCTCGCAAGCTTTCTCGAGCTCGGCTCGGTGCCAGAAGCGCTGGCGAAGACTGCAGCGATCGTCTACTCGGTACTCGAGATCACTGCCGAGTCCGGTCACCGCGAGCTGCGCCTGGTCAAGGCTCAGGACGCGATCGTCCACCCGACGCACAGCTTCGCGGTACGTCAGATCCGCTGAGCTACTCCCGGAACGTCTCGATGTCGGCGCCGAGCTGCGCCAGACGCTCCGGCAGGTCCTCGTACCCACGCTGGATGACGTAGATGTCGCGGATCACCGACTCTCCGCGCGCAGCGAGTGCCGCGAGCAGCAGGCACACCGCCGGCCTCAAGGCAGGCGGCGAGACGACCTCCTGGCCGCGCCAGCGGGTCGGTCCCGTGACGAGCAGCCGGTGGGGGTCGAGAAGCTGGACGTCCGCCCCGAGCTTGGTCAGCTCGAGAAGGTGGATCGCGCGGGTCTCGTACACCCAGTCATGGATCATCGTGGTGCCCTCGGCCTCCGCAGCGATGACCGCGAAGAAGGGCAGGTTGTCGATGTTGAGCCCCGGGAACGGCATGGGGTGGATCTTGTCGGCGTGAGCGTGCAGGACGGACGGCTTCACCGTGAGGTCCACGAGCCGGGTGAAGCCGTTGCGGGACAGGTACTCCTCGCTGGTCTCGAACTTCAGCCCCATCTCCGCCAGGACCGAGAGCTCGATCTCGAGGAACTCGATCGGCACCCGGGTCACGGTGATCTCGGACTTGGTGACCACCGCTGCGGTGACGAGGCTCATGGCCTCGATCGGATCCTCGGAGATGTCGTAAGAGACGTCGCGGTCGATGTACGAGAGGCCGTGGATGCGCAGCGTCGTCGTGCCGATGCCGTCGATCTGGACGCCGAGGGTCACGAGGTAGGCGCACAGGTCCTGGACCATGTAGTTCGGGCTGGCGTTGCGGATGATCGTGAGGTCCTGGGTCATGGCAGCAGCCAGGAGAGCGTTCTCGGTGACCGTGTCGCCGCGCTCGGTGAGGACGATCTGACGGCGCTTGGCCGGCATCGGCGAGCTCTGGCACTGGTAGTAGCCCTCGGTGGCCGTGACGGACAGGCCGAACGGGTGGAGTGCCTGAAGGTGCGGTTCGACAGTACGGGTGCCGAGGTTGCAGCCGCCCGCGTACGGAAGCTGGAAGTGACCGGTCTCGTGCAGGAGCGGCCCGAGGAACATGATCACGCTGCGCGTCTTGCGGGCGGCTTCGGCGTCCATCGCGTCGAGGTTGAGCCGTGCGGGCCGACGGATGCGCAGTGCGGAGCGGCTGTCGACCCAGGTGCACTCGACGCCGATGCTCTCGAGCACCTCAACCAGCCTGTTGACCTCTTCGATCCGGGCGATACCGCGCAGCGTCGTGGTCCCGTGGTTCAGCAGGGACGCGCAGAGCAGGGCCACGGCCGCGTTCTTCGAGGAGCGGACCTCGATCGAGCCGCTCAGACGCCTGCCACCCTGGATCCGTACATGGACCGCGCCCTTGCCCGCGGCGATGATCTCGCTGTCCAGGGCGGACGCGATGCGGTTGATCATCTCCAAAGACAAGTTCTGGTTCCCCGATTCGATGCGATGAACGGCTGACTGGCTCGTGCTCAACAGTTCGGCCAGTTGGGTCTGGGTGAGACCGCGCTGTTTCCGAGCGTCCCGGATCAGCATTCCAACCTTGAGGGGTGACGTATCCACCGGGTGAGCATATCTCACATGGGGTATATCTCTGCCTCGAGCCCGACATTCCCCGCCCTCCGGGCGCGCGGCAGGGGTGCGTTCGGGGGAGGAGGGCCGGTAGGAATCGCTAAGGTTACGGCCATGAGCGTTCACTATGACGTCGTCGTTCTCGGTGCGGGCCCGGGCGGGTACACGGCCGCGATCCGCGCAGCCCAGCTAGGTCTGAAGGCCGCGGTCGTGGAGAAGCAGTGGTGGGGCGGTGTCTGCCTCAACGTAGGCTGCATCCCGACCAAGTCGCTGCTCCGCAACGCCGAGGTGGCACACGTGTTCACCCACGAGAAGGAGACGTTCGGCATCACCGGCGATGTGACGTTCGACTACGGCAAGGCCTTCAGCCGCAGCCGCGCCGTCTCGCAGCGGATGATCAACGGCGTGCACTTCCTGATGAAGAAGAACCGGATCACCGAGTACAACGGCTGGGGAACCTTCGTCGACGCGAAGACGCTGTCAGTGACGACCGACGACGGCACCGAGACCCTCACGTTCGACAGCTGCATCATCGCCGCCGGCTCGACGACGAAGATGCTGCCCGGCGTCACGAAGAGCGAGCGCGTCGTCACGTACGAGGAGCTGATCCTCTCTGATCACCTGCCGTCGTCGATCGTGATCTGCGGCGCTGGTGCGATCGGCACCGAGTTCGCCTACGTCCTGCGCAACTACGGCGTCGACGTCACGATCGTCGAGTACCTCGACCGCATGGTGCCGCTCGAGGACGCCGAGATCTCGGCAGAGATCGCCAAGGCGTACAAGAAGCTCGGCGTGAAGCTCATGCTCGGTCACGGCGTCAAGACGATCACGGAGTCCGACGGGGGAGTGTCCGTCACGGTGGTCCCTGCATCGGGCGGCGACGAGATCGTCCTCGCGGCGGAGAAGGTGCTGCTCTCGATCGGGTTCGCGCCGAGGACTGCCGGCTATGGCCTCGAGAACACGGGCGTGCAGCTCACGGACCGTGGCGCGATCGCCATCGATGACTACATGCGGACGAACGTGCCCGGGCTGTACGCGATCGGTGACGTCACCGCGAAGCTCATGCTGGCCCACGCGGCCGAGGCACAGGGTGTCGTGGCTGCCGAGACCATCGCGGGTGCCGAGACCATGCCGATCAACTACGACATGATTCCGCGCGCCACGTACTGCCAGCCGCAGATCGGCTCGTTCGGCTACACCGAGGCGCAGGCGCGCCAGATGGGCTTCGACGTCAAGGTGTCGAAGTTCCCCTTCACGGCGAACGGCAAGGCCTGGGGCCTCGGCGAGGCTGTGGGCTTCGTCAAGGTGATCGCCGATGCCACGCACAACGAGATCTTGGGCGCGCACATGGTCGGTCCCGACGTGACGGAGCTGCTGCCGGTGTTCACTCTGGCGCAGATGTGGGACCTCACGGCCGACGAGATGGGCCGCAACATCCACGCCCACCCGACGTTGTCCGAGGCGATCAAGGAGGCCGTCGAGGGCATCGCCGGCCACATGATCAACCTCTGAGTAGCGGAAGTTTTGCCTGTGCGGTGGAAGTTTTGCCTGTGCGGTGGAGGTTACCGGGCGTCGAACTGCTGCCAGGAGGGCTTCTCCGCGTACGTCTGGACGTAGTAGTCGCGCAGCTCGAGGTTGGCCGCCGCCGCGCCGTCGATGACGACCGTGGCGTGCGGGTGGAGCTGCAGGACTGAACCAGGCCAACGCGCGGTGATGGGCCCTTCGACGAGAGCCGCGATCGCCTCGGCCTTGTGATCGCCCTGGGCGACCAGTACGACCTCGCGCGCGGCCATGATCGTGCCGAGACCCTGCGTGAGGCAGTGGTGCGGCACGTCGTCGATCGACGCGAAGAAGCGGGCGTTGTCCTGCCGCGTGGTCATCGTGAGCGTCTTGATCCTGGTGCGTGAGGCCAGCGACGAGGTGGGCTCGTTGAAGCCGATGTGCCCGTTGCTGCCGATCCCGAGGATCTGGACGTCGACGCCACCCGCATCGAGGATCGCCTGCTCGTAGTCATTGGCCGCCTGCTCGATGTTCTCCGCGAAGCCGTTCGGGGTGTGGACGAGGGAAGGGTCCATGCGGAGCGGCTCGGTGACGGTCTGGCGGATGACCTCGGCGTACGACTCGGGGTGACCGGTAGGCAGCCCTACGTACTCGTCGAGCGCGAACGCCGACGCCTGCGACATGTCCAGCCGACCGTCCTTGACGCGCTGCGCGAGGCTCTCGTACAGCGCGACGGGGGAGGAGCCGGTCGCGACCCCGATCACCACGTTCGGGCCGACGTCGCGGCACACTCTCGCGACTTTCGCTGCGGCCACCTCAGCGACCTCGTCCGCGGTTCGACACACGATGACTTCCACAACGCTCCTGCCCTTGACGACACCCCATTCGTACTCGAGTGCGCCCCAGTGCACAAACGGCGTCTCAGGGAAGCCGTGCGGTACGGCGTGTGGGTGCACGACTCGCCATGAGAAGGGTCACCTGAAACGATGCAGTTCCGCGGCGCGGCGAGTATCGTTCACCTACGGGTCGCGTTCGAGAGAACGTGACCTCAGTACTGGGCAGAGCGGCCCGTATTGCTTATCCGTCACGCGCTAGAAGGGGCCGCTCGAGGCCATGCCTCACATCACTGCTGATCATCTTGCCCTGATCGTCGGCTGGCTCGCCGCCGGTCTGTCCTGCTTCATCTCGGCTCCCCAGCTCGTCCGCATCCTGCGTGCCGGTACGACGGCTGGAGTCTCGGCGATGGCCTGGCAGCTGGTCCTCGGGGCAACCTGACCTGGGGCCTGTACGGGCTCATCCATGGGAATCCCAATCAGTGGGTCCCGAACGTCGGGCTCGTCATCATCACCCTGATCATCCTCTCGCTGTTCCACCGTCACGTGGGTACACCGTGGGTGGTCCTTCTCGCGCCCGGCGTCGCCATCGGGGCGACCACCACCACGCTCGACCACACCGTCGGCACGATCGCGTACTCCATCGCCGCCTTTCTCCCGGCGAGCATCTCGCTGCTGTCCCAGTTGAAGACCACCGCGTCGAGTCCGGACGTCCGGGGCCTGTCGATGGGCAACCAGTGGATCATGGTCGCCAATCAGTCCATGTGGTTGGTCTGGGCGGCGCTCATCAACGAGCGCTCCGTCCTCCTGGTCGGCTCGTCATCGCTGGTGCTGATCGTCGCAAACCTGTCGATGGCATTGCTTCGAAAGTCGGGAACACTGGGGCCGATCACCCGCGATGGGTTCCGGCTGTCGCTCAGCCGCGCCTGATCAGCTGACCGGCCAGCCGAGCCCGGCGAGCCACTCCACGGCAAGGTCGGCCCATTGCGCAACCTCGGGATTGTCCTCTGCGAGCCCCAGCCCGTGCTCCCCGCTTCTGAAGATGTGCCCCTCGTGAGGCACCCCGGCCACACCCAGGGACAGCAGCATCGACGAGGTGTGCAGCACCGAGACCGAGTCGTCGTCGCTGGTCGTCCACAGGAACATCGGGGGAGTGGGGTCGCCCTCGTCGGGTGAGGTCACCCGGGTGCTGGGCGACAGTTCGCCGCGGAGCTCCTCGGACGCATCCCCACCCAGCAGGCGCTCGGCCACTTCCGCATCCAGATTGGGGATCCGGCCAGAGAACGCCTCGCGCAGCTCGATGACCGGGTAGCAGAGGATCGCCGCGTCCGGACGACCGGCGAACGTCCACCGTTCCGTACGGCTCACATCCTCGCTGTCCGTCGCCAGGAGCCCGGCGAGGTGGCCGCCCGCCGAGAAGCCGATGACGCCCACGTGGTCCCGCAGGACGTTCAGCTCGGTGTCGCCCTCGCGCAGCATCGCGAGCGCCTCGCGGACGTCGTGGAGCGCCCGAGGGAAGCAGCCCTCGCCGACCGCGTACCGCACGACGAGCGCATGCACCCCGTGACCGTTGAGCCATTCCGCGATCGCCGTGCCCTCGTGCTCGGCGTGGTGGCTGTAGCCGCCGCCAGGAAGGACTAGGAACGCCGGCGCAGGGCCGGGCCCTGCCGAGTACGTCGTGCTGTCGATGGCCATGCGCACATCCTCCCGTACGGGATCGGTCACATCTGGTCGGGTGCCTCGATGCCGAGCAGGCCGAGGCCGCGCGAGAGCACACGCCGGACCCCCGAGCACAGACCGAGACGGGACGTACGGACCTCACCTGCTGCCGTCAGGACGGGGCACGCCTCGTAGAAGACGCTCAAGGCGGTGGCCAGCTCGAACAGGTACGTGCAGAGCTTGTGCGGCTGCAGGTCGTGGGCCACGCCGGTGACGACTTCGCCGAATCGGCTCAGCAGGAGCGCGAGCGTCTGCTCGATGGGCTCGTCCAGCACGGTGATCGCGTCCCACGCGATGCCCTCGGCCTCGGCCTTGACCAGGATCCGGGTAGCGCGGGCGTGGGCGTACTGCAGGTACGGGCCGGTGTCGCCGGCAGTCTGCGTCATCCGCTCGGCGTCGAAGACGTAGTCCTTCTGCAGCTGGTTGGACAGATCGGCGTACTTCACGGCCGCGACCGCGATCGGCCGAGCGACGTGCTCCTCGGCGCGATCGAGCAGGTCGTCGAGGTGCGCCGCGCCGCCCTTGCGGGTGGCGAACGGCTTGCCGTCGGTGCCGAGGACCATTCCGTACCCCACGTGCTCGGCGGTCACGGTGTCGGGGAGATAGCCCGCCTTGCGAGCGACCTCGAAGACGAGCTGGAAGTGCTGGTGCTGCCGGGCGTCAGTGACGTAGATCAGTCGATCCGCCTGAAGCGTCTTGACCCGGTACGAGATGGCGGCGACGTCGGTGACGTCGTACCCATAGCCGCCGTGCCGGTTGCGGAGGATCGCGGGGGCGTCGAAGCCGTCCACGAACACGACGAGCGCGCCGTCGTCGACGACCGCGATCCCGCGAGATTCCAGGTCGTCGCAGATCGGTTCGAGCATGTCGTTGTACGTGGACTCGCCGGCCAGATCCGCATCGGTGAGCAGGACGCCGAGCCGGTCGTACGTGGCGTTGAACCCTGCATTGGAGATGTCGATGAGCTGTTGCCACAGGGCGTTCGTCGTCGGGTCGCCGGCCTGCAGCGCCACCACGCGGGCGCGGGACCGATCGGCGAACGCGTCGTCAGCGGTGAGGTGGGCGTTCGCCCTCAGGTACAGCTCCTCGAGCCCGGCGAGATCGAGCCCGGCCAGTTCGAGGTTCTCCTCGAGCACCTGCTCGATGAGCATGCCGAACTGGCGGCCCCAGTCGCCGATGTGGTTCTGCGCGATGACGGTGTTCCCGCACGCATCGAGGACGCGGTGGAAACAGTCGCCGATGATCGTCGTACGGAGGTGGCCGACGTGCATGAGCTTGGCCACGTTGGGGGAGCTGTAGTCGATGACGATTCGTGCGGGATGCTCGGCTGCATCGATCCCGGCGGCCTCGTCGTGAAGCACCTCGTTGGCCACGCCCGCCAGGACGTCGGCACGGACACGGATGTTGATGAAGCCGGGTCCCGCGATCTCCAACGGCTCGCACAGATCCGCGACGTCGATGCCGGCGATGAGGTCTGCAGCGACGTCACGCGGCGGGCGCCCCTGATCCTTGGCAAGCCGGAGGGCGGCATTGGACTGGAAGTGACCGAACTGCGGCTTGGTCGCGGGCCGCAGCTCCGGGTCGGTCCCCGCGGCGGCCTCGAAGCGTTCCGTGAGTTTCCCGATCAGCGACAGCACCGGGACATCGTTCCACAGGCGAGCTGATCGGATCGTCGCGACCCGACTCGCGGACGCCCTCATCACCCTTGCTGGCCGCGCTTGCGCGGAGGGCCTTCGAGGGAGTAGAACGCCTCATCGTTCGGTAACAATTCGGTAAAGCCGACTCCTCCTGCGACGGTCTGTAACACAGGCGAGACAAACGCATGGTCAAATGTGCCCACTCCCGATGCTCGCAGTCCATACGAGGTGGGGGTACACGTCAACAAGGAGGAAGCTCGCCATCGGACGCGCCATGATGAGCCGGCCCAAGCTGCTCATGCTCGACGAGCCCTCCATGGGCCTCAGCCCGATCATGACCCAGACGATCATGAAGACGATCCTCAAGCTCCAGTCGGAAGGC
>Ga0209429_10001819_pt1 | contig 12918 bp, 10 predicted proteins | sample BarGraNGADG00212_3_FD_184493 | JGI IMG/M metagenome (GOLD analysis project Ga0209429, IMG submission 184493) | Arctic peat soil microbial communities from Barrow, Alaska - Barrow Graham LP Ref core NGADG0004-212 (SPAdes) (version 2) | ecosystem: Environmental > Terrestrial > Soil > Wetlands >... | reverse complement strand
AAGAAAAAGAGCAACAATAAGGCTCATAAAAATATAGATAGGGATATTTTCGTTTTCCGAAAAAATGTAAATATCAGAATCGGGGTCAGGTATATACCGGATTATGAAAGAAAGAATAAAGCCAAGAATTGGTGCTTCCAGAAGTGTGAGAGCAACATACTGACCATTGGATATCTTACTCTTAAAATCTCTGTGGAGGTAAATCAGGAACTGCTTCAGCATTCCTGGCCTCTGTAGATTCTTATGAGGTGGTTCCTTTATTTCAGGCATCCTGGTATAAGGATGCCGGGAATTAAAAGAACTTGCCCATTCCTTCGGTTTGACTTTCCGTTTTTCGGTATATTTTCCAAATTCATCAACAACCTGGGTTTCAATAATATTAAGGATAGTTTCAGGATTGACATTGCCGCAGGAGGGGCACTCTCCCTGGTTTGAATTGATTTGGGCATCAAGAGTTTTAAAGTAGATTACAGCATCGACCGGGTTGCCGAAATATGCCATACAACCTCCCTGATCAAGGATTACAACCTTGTCAAACATCTTGAAGATCTCAGATGACGGCTGATGTATAACTGTAAAAACGAGTTTTCCTTTTAAAGTAAGATCACGAAGCAGGTCCATCAGGTTTTCTGAGTCTCTTGAGGATAGGCCTGAAGTAGGCTCATCAAGAAACATTACTAATGGTTCCCTGATAAGTTCCAGTGCAATATTCAGTCTTTTTCTCTGGCCTCCGCTGATAACTTTATTAAATGGGGAACCAACCCTGAGTTCTCTCTTCTCGAATAAACCCAGATTTGAAAGCGTCTGGTCGACTATTTCAGTAAGCTCTTCTTTTGATTTGTCTTTAAAACACTGACACGCAGCAAAATACAGATTGTCAAAAACAGTGAGATCCTCAATAAGCACATCATCCTGGGGAACAAATCCAAAAACTCCCTCCAGTTCACTAAAGTCATCAATAATATTCAGGCCATTAATTTTAACACTTCCGGAGGTTGATTTCTGAATACCACTCATCAGGTTAAGTAAAGTCGTTTTGCCTGATCCACTTGCTCCCATAATACCAATTAGTTTCCCTTCCTCAATTGAGAAACTTATATTATCAATTGCACGATGCCCCTCCCTGAAATCGGAACTTAGGTTTTCGACCGTGAATGAGATTTTATGTATAATTATATCAGACAGAAAACTCGAGTTTATGTCACTGTAGTAAATTGAATGTCCCGACCGCGATCTGATAGAACCTCCTTTTGCAAATGTGTAGACATTTCCGGATGTGATTGGAAGTCCATTCAGATATAGCTGATGTTTTGAGATATACTTAACAAAATATAGATCAACACTTGCAACCCTTAAAACAATAATTTTGGTGTTGCTGTACCCGGTTATCATCCTTTTGCATAATTCACACTCCTGATCTTCAGGACTTAGCACGAGTATTGCAGGATTTTTTAGGTTTTCAGGGTTGTCATTCATCACGAATTGCTCTGTTGCAGCAAATTCATCGGCAGATATTTTGAAAACTTCAGCAACTGTGTTAATGATATTCATCCTCTGCGGGGTAAGCTGGCGATCTGCATTTACCAGTTCATACAAGCGCATGAGAACAACAACTTTCTGTTCCTGATTCAGGGTCCGGTTAATCTTTTTACATATTCCAAATATCTTAACTGAATCTTTTACAGAAGGAGCAGAAGGTTCTTTTATAGATGACCTTTTCACAACAGGTCCGGCATGTGAGTTAAAAAGAGCAAAGTATTCTTCAACGGTTTCTTTGGTCAGCTGTTTGTAAAGGAAACTGGAAACATACTCTCGTTCATTCATGAGTATCCCACCGTCCTGCTTCACAATCAGGGCAAATAGTTCCATTAATGCCTTTAGAATCTCCTTACTCATAGATCAGGCTTATATAATCCATTCCGAAAGACCGAAGTTAGAAAAAACTATTTATTTTATATTATTTTTGAAACATATCTTTTATTTAAAACCTGAAACATGAAATCGATCAGAATCATCTTTATCCTTTCGCTTTTTTTAATTTCATTATCAATAAACAATACGGTTACAGGACAATCTTCAGGGAGAAAAGTTCAGAATTTTAATTTTGACTGGAAGTTTTTCAAGGGTGATATCCCTGATGGTCAGAATCCGGCACTTAAAGATGATAACTGGCGCAAACTCGATCTCCCTCATGACTGGAGTATTGAAGGGCCTTTCAGTAAAGACTTTGCAAGTGGTACGGGATTTTTGCCTGCAGGCATAGGCTGGTACAGAAAATCATTCATTATTCCTGCAAATGAAAAGAACCGGAAGGTATTTATATATTTTGACGGAGTCTATAATAACAGTGAGGTATGGATAAATGGAAACTACCTCGGGAAACGACCAAACGGCTATATATCTTTTCAGTATGATCTGACACCATATCTTAAATTCGGCAAGGGAAACCTTATTGCAGTAAAAGTTGACCATTCAAAATTCGGTGATTCCCGCTGGTATACCGGTTCAGGTATTTACCGTGATGTGAAACTCATTTCAACTCCGCAGGTACATATTAAACAGTGGGGAGTGTTTGCTTCTTCAATAAATATATCGGAACAAAAGGCGTCATTAGCGATAAAGGTCTCTGTAATAAATGAATCAGTTAATGCGAATGAAGTTTTTGTCACTAATTATCTGATTTCAGGAACAGATACTGTTATGAAAAAGGCTGAAAAACTGAAAGTTGGCTCTAAGTCTGAGGGTGTAATTGATCAGAAAATGGAAATCAATAATCCAAAGATCTGGGACATATACAGCCCTAATGTTTACACTCTGCTTACAGTTATTAAGGGAAAGGGCATACTTGACAGCCAGATAACTAAAATTGGCTTCCGGAATATCAGTTTTGATGCCGATAAAGGATTTTTTCTTAATGGGAAAAGTTTGAAATTGAAGGGAATATGTATGCATCACGATGTTGGAACATTGGGATCAGCAGTTCCCCGGCAGGAGATTGCACGGAGGTTAGATATATTGAAAGAACTGGGATGTAACGCCATCCGAACAAGCCATAATCCTTTCTCAACTGATTTTCTTGATCTCTGTGATGAAAAAGGATTTCTTGTGCTTGATGAGGCATTCGATGAATGGGAACTTCCTAAGAAAAAATGGATTGAGGGCTGGAACAAAGGGATCCCCGGGAAAGATGGCTATTCGGCATATTTTAAGGAATGGCACGCAACGGACCTGAACGATATGGTTTTGCGTGACCGGAACCATCCTTCAATAATAATGTGGAGCATCGGGAACGAAATTGACTACCCAAATGATCCTTATACTCATCAGATATTGAATACTGAAGCCAATCCTCAGACATGGGCTAAATATGATGAGAAACTGCCAAATGCCAGCCGTCTGGGTGAGATTTCCAGAGAGCTCGTATCAATTGTAAAACACCTTGATACCTCCCGGCCTGTAACAGCAGGACTTGCATCTGCATTAATGTCAAATGAAACCGGTTATGCTGATGCACTTGATGTTGCCGGGTATAACTATCAGGAATTCAGATATGCGCCTGATCATCTGAAATATCCGAAACGTATCTTTTACGGAAGTGAAAATAGTATGGCACTTGATGCATGGAATGCAGTCACGGATAACGACTTTGTTATGGGGCAGTTTCTGTGGACAGGTTTTGAATACCTTGGAGAAGCGGGGCAGTTTCCAACACGTCACAGTACTTCGGGAATAATTGATCTTGCAAGTAATAAGAAGCCTGAGTTTTACTTCCGTCAGAGTCTGTGGAGCGACAAACCTATGATTTTTATCGGGACTACCGACCATTTAAATGATAATGGCCCTACAACTTTATGGGCGCACAAAAGGGTTGACCCTGTTTGGAACTGGAAACAGGACCAGCCAATAAGTGTCAATGTTTTTACAAATTGTGAAGAGGCTGAACTTTTTTTGAATAATAAGTCACTTGGGATTAAGAAGATGGCTGATTTCAAAAACAGAACAATAACATGGGAAGTACCTTTCCAAAGCGGTACCTTGAAAGCGGTTGCACGAACTTCAGGAAAAGATCTTGCGTCTTATGAGTTGAAGACAACAGGAGTGCCTGCACAGATAATTGCAAAAAGTGATGTCGAAAGTCTTAAAGGAGATAAACAGGATCTTGGTCATGTTTATGTGACCCTTTGCGATGAGGCAGGAAACACTGTTTATTCTGCTGAGAATAAAATTACATGTGATGTGACCGGTCCGGTTAGAATCCTTGGGATGGAAGACTCGAACCCCAGGAATATTGAAGATTATAAGGATAATGTCCAGAATGCATATCACGGAAAGATGCTGATATATCTTCAATCGCTCGATAAACCGGATAAGGCAGTAGTTACATTATCTTCTCCGGGATTGAAGGGAACATCGGTGGAAATTATTATAAAATAAAAACATCGTAGAGAACGGTCGAAATTTTATATGTAAGGAATGGTCGGGATGAAATGTAGGGAACGGTCGCGACCGTTCCCTACATATTATTTCGCGACTGTTCCCTACATATTCCAACAATAATTCTGTTATTTCATTCCCGGTTGAAACATCGTTTTGTACCATTCAGCACTATATATGAACCATTCAGCATTTTATATTTTTAATTGGAAATGGTCTGCAGTTTCTTTGATCTTAATTTAAAATTTAACCATAATAAATTAAGACGATGAAAAAGAATTTAAATTCAGGTTTTGCAGGATTTCTGATGAGCCTGTTAATTATTGTTCCTTCTGTTTTGAACGGACAGAGTGAAAAAGCCATTGTAAAGAAGTATTTAACTGAATTACCCAAAGCTTCTGTTCCCACAAAACTTCAAAAATACAGGATGACAGCAGTTTACACCAATCGTGACTTATACGGAAACTTTACCGGTAAACAGAAAGTAACCGGCGATTATACCAGGGGTCTTGAAAATGGATTTGTAACCTGGAATAATATTTATATTGCAGGGTCAAACAGTTTTTCAGAACCTTTTCCGGCGGGTACAAACCAGGCATATATGGAAAATCTGAAATATGTACCTTCTTCAAAAACACTTGAGGCAGATTTCTTCAAGGATTTCCCGTCAACTCCAGAAGCAGTTTTTGCCAAGAACCTTGTTTGGGATATGATGGCAATTGAAGAGTTTGCATGGGATTATACCGATTCCTTAAAACTAAATGTGAATTATACAATACCCGATATCAAGGGTGAATTCAGCATGGCAGATATTGGTACCTACACGCATACAAAGATCCAGGTCTGCTGGATAGGAATATCTTACAAGAATGGAGAAATGTGTGCGGTGATTGATTTCAGAGCTATTGATAATAAGATTGAAATGTCCATGGATGCTATTAAAACAAAGGGCACCGAACAGTATTGGGGTACTGTTTGGATCTCCTTTAAAGATAAACTGATAGAATCTGCTGAGATGTATGGAGGGACCATTCAGGAAATTGAAGTGAAAGGGATGAAAGACAAGTTTCTTATAAAGACGATTAGAGAACTTGAGGTTAACAAAATTCAATAAGAAACATTTAAATTTGTAAATATGGAGACATCGGGCGCGAATTATATTTTGGATCAGAAGAAGTTGCGATTTCACTTGACTTTAATCGTCCTTTCATTTCTTATGTCGGCGGGAATCTCTCTTACCAAAACCGGATTATTTTTTTCAGAAGCTCAGATCAATCTGTTCATACTGCTTGTGATCCAGTTGGAGCTTTTTATATTAATCGGAGTAAGGGTCTTTCGGGGATTGAAACTGGCTGCAACAAGGAAAGAGCTTACTAAAATTGTACTTACCCGTTTCCTGATATTTATTGTAATATGTTTTATTACGGCATTGGTTGTAGATATGCTTGTAATCTACATCCTGAATCTGGTACATGGGTTTAATAACGCGGGTTTTTTCAGAAATTTTATGCATAATGAATTCAGAGAGTGGTGCAAGGCAACTATAGGAGGTCTGCTTTTCGGTGCGGCCTTTTTTATTTTCATTCAATGGCAGGATGCCCTCAAAAGAGAACAGAAGTTAAGAGAGGAGAACCTGATCTTTCTGAATGAGACTTTAAAAAACCAGATTAATCCGCACTTCCTGTTCAATAGTCTGAATACAATTTCTTCATTGATCGTTACTCATCCCGATACTGCTGAAAGGTTCATAAGCAGGTTATCTTCAATTTACAGATATATTCTGGAGAACAGCCCGAAAGATAAAGTTCCCCTTCAATTGGAACTGGCATTTATCAGAGATTATTTTGATCTGCATAAAGTGAGAGATGAAGAAAAAATATTACTAATGATAAATGCACCTGAAGAAGACAAGTTCGAGATTATTCCGGTTTCATTACAGATACTGATCGAAAATGCCATTAAGCATAATATTGCGACAAGAGGAAATCCCTTAATAATTTCAATTTTTATTGAAGATCAGCTGGTTGTCGTAAAAAACAACCTGCAGAAAATGGCTTCACAAATCAAATCTACCGGGATCGGGCTTAAAAACCTGGCTGAACGTGCCAGGCTTATAACCGGCAAAGACCTAATTATTGAAGAGACAGACAGTTATTTCATAGTTAAAGTACCACTCATAAAATGAAGATACTGATAGTTGAGAATGAAAGGCTTGCTGCTGAGAAGCTTGTAAGGGCATTGAAAAAAATTGATAAGTCCGTTTCAGTTCTTGGTGTTGTTGAGACTGTTGAAGATGCAATTAATCGTATACAGGATACTCCGCAGCCTGATCTGATACTTATGGATATTCAGCTTGATGACGGACTATGTTTTGAGATTTTCGAAACAATAAATGTCGATATCCCCATTATATTCACAACTGCTTATGATGAATATACACTGAAGGCTTTCAAGGTGAATAGTGTTGATTATCTGCTTAAACCAATAGATGAGGAGTCACTGAAATCGGCCATTTCTAAATTTAAAAAGCTTTATGCAGACAACGATCCTTTTAAGAAAGATTTCAGGCAGCTTCTGCACGAGTTCAGGAATCAGTATAAATCAAGATTTCTGATAAAAATCGGAGACAAGTACAGGTCAGTTCCTGCAGGAGAAATCAGCCATTTTCACATAATTGAAAGGAGTGTTTTCCTCACTGATTTTCAAGGAAAAGATAATGGTGTTGATTACTCTCTGGAACAGTTGCAGACTTTGCTGGATCCCCGTAAATTCTTCAGAATTAATCGTGAGTGTATCGTAAATATTGATGCAATATCACTTATGTCAAGTTACTCATCGAGCAGATTGCATCTGACAATAAAAAATCAGGAAAAGAGCGATCTTTTTGTAGTAAGCCGCGAAAAGGTAAGTGATTTTAAGAAATGGATTGACAAATAATTTTCTGAGGATAATAGTTGTTCGGGATTTGGAAAATCCCCGGTAATTCTGCATGTAGGGAATGGTCGCGATTATATGTAGGGAACGGTCGCGATTATATGTAGGGAACGGTCGCGACCGTTCCCTACATGAATATATAAACGTTTATTCTTTGAACAGTTTTACATTTAGGGCCGTTGTCCCTTTGGGTCCTTTGCCGATTTCAAAGATGACAATATTGTTTTCCTTAATTGGTTCCTGAAGGTTGTTTGCATGCACAAAAACACTTTGTTTGTTTTCCATATCACGTATAAATCCAAAACCTTTCGAATCGTTAAAGAAGGTGACAACACCTTTTCTTATATAGTCTGCTTTTTGCGCGGCGTCGTTCTTTGTTGCACTCAATTCGATATTAGATGAATCAACCAGAATTTTTTTATTAGGATCGGGAGGAGTAGCGGAAATTCTTCCATATTCATCAACATAGGCAATCATATCATCGAAGCTGCTTTTTCCGGTCTCTTTTCTGATAAGCCTCTTCTTTTCTTTTTCTTTTCTCTTCTTGTCTTTTTTATTTTTTACTTCTTTTTTATTCGATGTTTCCTGCGATTTGCCCATAAATGATATTTGGTTAGTTAATAATTCCTCCGTCCTGAAGGTATTCTATAATTAGCTCAAAGATACGGTTTTATTTCGGATAACTATCAGGTTAAAGAAACCTGTTTATAGCCATCATCACAACAACTAATTTTTCTATCTGCTTCCTCTTACATAAAATTGATGATCTTATTTGGTTGGCACAGAGCTCAGGGCACACAAGGAGCGAAGCGACGCAGTTCCGCGAAGCGGAAGGGCAAGGGGCACAGAGCGCAGAGCACAGGGTGTCTTCAAACATTTCTCCAAAAATTGATAATGTGATTTTTTTTTGTTCCTTTAGTGCTGTTAAATAACGCGTATTTATGGGTGAAATTGTCATTAAAGAGGTATTAACCAAAAAGGATAAGCGGAAATTTATATACTTCCCGGAGGAGGTGCATAAAAATGATCCAACCTGGCTTCCTCCAATATATATGGATGAATGGGAGTTATTTGATGATAAGAAGAACAAATCATATCAGTATGCCGATACCATTCTTTGTCTGGCTTACAGGGGCAAAAAGATTGTTGGGCGGGTTATGGGGATTATTAACAGACGATACAATGAAATTCATAATGAACAGCATGGCCGCTTCTGTTTTATGGAATGTTTTGAAGACCAGGAGGTTGTTCATGAATTAATCAAAAAAATTGAAAATTGGGCGAAGGAAAGGAGGATGGTAAAATTAGTTGGTCCGCTTGCCTTTTCTGACAAGGATCCTCAGGGTTTTCAGATTGAGGGATTTGAATATCCGAAGTTTATTGTTTGTCCTACAAATGATAGTTATTTACCCGAAATGATCGGAGTGGAAGGATATACAAAACATCGTGATCTTGTCAATTATCTGGCTAAGACACCTGAGGATCTTCCGGAAGTTTATAAGAAAATTCTTACCCGTGTTTCAGAGAATAAAGATTATAAAATAGTAGAATTCAAAACAAAAAAAGAACTTAAACCGTATGTTGTTCCTGCTCTTGAGTTGATGAATCAAACCTTCATGGAGATCTATGGTTTTGTTCCGCTCAAAGATCAGGAAAAGCAAGAACTAGCCTCCCGGTATATGATGATTCTTGATCCGAAATTCATAAAGGTAATTGAAGCTAAAGACGGATTAATCGGATTCGCTATTGGAATTCCTGACATCAGTGAAGGTATCAGAAAAGCCGGAGGTAAACTCTTCCCTTTTGGTATTTTCCGTATAATCAGGGAATTAAAAAGATCGAAAAAGCTTCTCATGCTGCTTGGAGGTGTAAGGAAAGATTACAGGGGGAAAGGGATTGATGTATTAATGGCTGTTAAAATCTTACAGTCAGGAATTGAACATAAAATGGGACTTATCGATCTTCATCTGGTTCTTGAAACAAATACTAAAATGAGGGCAGAATGTGAAAGGATTGGGGGGAAGATTATTAAAAGATTCAGAATTTATCAGAAAGATCTGGTGTGAAACACGTTTTTTATATTAAAAGATGTCAAACGATTTAAGTTCTCATAAAGAAGAACATCTCGGGAGTTCTGTATTTATTACAGATATAGTCATAGGGATGTCTGATGGATTAACCGTTCCTTTTGCTTTGGCAGCTGGTCTGAGTGGTGCTGTTCATAGTAATTCTGTTGTAATAACAGCAGGTATTGCAGAAATTGTAGCAGGGAGCATCGCAATGGGACTTGGTGGTTATTTGGCCGGGAAAACTGCACAAGAACATTTTCAATCGGAACTTAAACGCGAATATGATGAAGTGGAGTTCTTACCTGATAAAGAAAAAGAAGAGGTAAAACTTGTCTTTGCTGAATACGGTTTGAATGAACATACCCAGAACTTAATTGCTGATGAACTGGCTAAGGACAAACATAAGTGGGTTGATTTTATGATGAAATATGAACTGGGTCTCGAAAAACCTGATGTTAACCGTGCAAGGAACAGCGCAGCAACTATCGGGTTATCGTATATTATAGGAGGATTAATTCCTCTGACTGCCTACTTTTTTACTAAAACTCCAGTCGAAGGGTTGACAATATCAGCATTACTTACAATAATCTGTCTTTTCATATTCGGATATTTTAAAAGCAAAGTCACCGGTCAGCCACCTGTTCAGGGAGGTATAATAGTTACACTAATAGGAATAGCAGCCGCAGCTGCAGCATTCCTGGTTGCCAAGGGGTTTAATAACTTGTTTTAAGGAACGGCATATTCAACTTTTACTTTTTCCCCAGTGCCCCTTATTTACTATATTTGAATATTAAACCAGTAAGAACCATGAGATCAATCCTTTTCCTGTTTTACGCACTTTATAAAAACAGGTTTTGAAACGCTCAATTAATGGGAATTGATTTTTGAATTTGGGTGTTGCAAGCTATCTTTTTGGTACGGTGCTTTTACACATTCCCACTCACAAATTGACCCTGTGGCAAAATATATCTTGTCGCAAGAAGACCATCACAAAAAAAAGCCATTCAAAAAAGAATATTTTGAAATTCTGGAGAAGAACAACGTGCAATTTAAAGATGAATATGTCTATGAATTCTTTGATGACGTTCATGGTTGGGATTAAATATTGCGGTGCTCTGCACCTATTGTTTTATATTACAAATACATTACTACAAATATTAGGCGGCTCTGCCGCATTCAAAAACCCAGTTGTTTTCTACAAAACTTTGACAATCCCAATGAGCAAAGGATTCAAGTATAATAAATTTAAAAATTGTAAGGATACTAACAAACGGCGCCAGGTGCAGAGCACCATAATATTTGTAGATAATCACCAGCACAAGACATTAAAGGTGCAGAGCACCGAAACACTAATGTTAAAAAATAAATTAACAATAACCGTTTTAGCTTAAATTAACCACGATAGTTTTAAGTCAAGTCCGACCACAGTTTGCGAAACAGTTTGTTTGACATCAAAAGCCAGTTCCGGACTTCCTGGTGCGGGATACTGAACATCGTATAACTCTCGACCAATGAAGAGTACAGGCATCTTGTCTGTACTCTCACCGGATGAAATAATATTTTTAAGTTCTTTGTTTTCCATGACTTAAAATATCTCTTTTATTTATCGATTGGATATAATGTCCTCTGTGTGACTTCGTGATCCTGATAGCTATCGGGACCTTAAAGTTTCTTTGTGGTTAAAATTACTTTACTTTTACCAATTTTGAAACATTAACCTCTTATTCATTGTTAATACTTTTTTAAACGATTTTAATTTAACACAATAATTATTATGAAAGCATTCTATCAGACATCCTACAAAAAATCAGACAATGTAAATTATGGCGAATTGCCTGATCCGATTATAATTGAAAACCAATTATTAGTAACTGTAAGGGCTGTTTCGATCAATCCGGTTGATTACAAAATCAGAAATGGTGATCTGAAACTAATTGTGGGTTCAAAATTTCCAAAGATAGTGGGTTCCGACTTTTCCGGGATAATTAAAGAAGTTGGTGCATCTGTTACAGGTTTAAAACCAGGAGACAGAGTATATGGTGCGATACCGGCCTTTTCAGGGAAACCCGGATCGTTAGCTGAGCTCGTGAGTATTGACTCCGAAAAAGTAAGACTCATTCCTGAAGGGATGTCATTCGAGGAAGCAGCATCACTTCCGGTAGCTGCACTGACTGCCCTTAACGGATTAAGGAGATGTGAAGTAAAACAAGGGAGTAAAGTTCTTATAAACGGGGCGACAGGCGGGGTTGGCCATTTTGCAGTACAGATTGCAAAAGCTAAAGGAGCAACTGTAACAGCAACATGCAGTGAGGCAAACAGTGAACTTGCAAAGAAGCTTGGGGCTGATAAAATTTCAGGATATAAGAATGAAGATCTTGCGCTGATATCCGATAAGTTTGATGCCATACTTGATGCCTATGGTAAAATGAATTATTCAGATGTAAGCAGACTTCTGAAAAGAGGAGGAACCTATGCCTCTCCTTTGTTTTTTCCAACCTCTTTTTTTTCTGCACTTTGGAAAAGGATTATTTACGGAATAAAACTTACATCTTCAAATATGCGGGCGCTTCCTGAAGACTATGCTGAAATAGAGAGCCTGTTTACTTCAAAGAAACTAAAACCATTTATTGAAAATACATTTTCTCTTGAGAATACAGGGAATGCGTTTGATTTAGCTGAAAACGGCAGACCCCGGGGGAAAATTATTGTTAATGTTTAGCAGGTTCCGGATTTGAATTCTCCGTGATAATCCGTGTCTTCCGTGGTGATATTAATAACTGAATAAAAATCAAATGTCAGATAAAGAAGCAAATAACCACATCATGAATGCCGTATTTCTGGAGAAACCGGAAGGCCCACTTGTGGTCAGAGAGGTCAAAATACCAGATCCCGGACCGAATGAGGTTCTAATTAAAATGGCAGCAGCACCTGTCAATCCCTCCGATCTTGCCAGGATCAGAAATGCTCATAAAGAGTATGATCTGGCTACTTTCATTCCTGGACTGGAAGGCAGCGGAACTGTAGTGGCAGCAGGGAAAGGAATATTACCTCATTTGTGGCTGGGAAAAAGGGTTGCCTGTTCGGCAGAATATTCTACAAGTGGTTCATGGGCTGAGTATATGGTCACCAAAGCCGGAATGTGTTTTCCGCTCGGGAGTAAAGTATCTGATGAACAAGGATCAATGTCGCTGGTAAACCCACTCACTGCGCTTGCTTTTTTTGAGATTGCAAAACAGAACAAACATAAAGCACTAATAAATAATGCTGCCGCAAGTGCGCTGGGAAGAATGGTTGAACTGCTTGGAAAGAAACGAGGGATTCCTGTTATCAATATTGTACGAAATCAGACACAGGCTGATAACCTACGTCAGTCAGGTTCGCAGTATATTCTCAATAGTTCTGAACCTTTTTTTATTAAGGATTTTGCTGCCTTATCAAACGATCTTAAGGCAACAATTCTGTTCGATTCTGTCTGCAGTCC
>Ga0209429_10001816_pt1 | contig 12934 bp, 8 predicted proteins | sample BarGraNGADG00212_3_FD_184493 | JGI IMG/M metagenome (GOLD analysis project Ga0209429, IMG submission 184493) | Arctic peat soil microbial communities from Barrow, Alaska - Barrow Graham LP Ref core NGADG0004-212 (SPAdes) (version 2) | ecosystem: Environmental > Terrestrial > Soil > Wetlands >... | reverse complement strand
CTTACCTGTGGTATACTTTCTCTTGGTGTTATGCCGTATACATATGCGGTTTATACTGAAGTATATATCAGCCGAAAGGCTGAACAGCGAATCTGACAATTTGCTGTTTTCGCGATTTAAGATAGCACCACTATGGAATGGCAAAAAAGGAGAATGTTTATGTCCGAAACCAAACTATATGATGTTGCCATAATTGGCGCGGGTTTAGCCGGAATATTTGCAGGATATGAGCTGACCAGCAGGGATCCTGATTTGAAGGTAATAATTTTTGAACAGGGAACACCAATAATCGAAAGATTCTGTCCGATTATCTGTAAGAAAGTTGACAGCTGCATTAACTGCAAACCCTGCGCAATCATGCGCGGATTTGGCGGAGCGGGAGCTTTTTCCGACGGCAAATTCAATTTCACAACGCAGTTCGGCGGCTGGCTTAATGATTATCTGTCTGATTCCGAGGTTATGAGTCTTATTGAATATGTAGATTCAATAAACCAGATTTTCGGTGCAACCAAAGATGTCTTTTCCACGGCGACACCGCAGGCGGATGTGATTCGACGCAAGGCAATCAGTTATGATTTGCACCTGATGGATGCAAAATGCAAACATCTGGGCACAGAGCGCAACCGTGAAATCCTTATGAAACAGGCGCTTTGGCTGGATGAGCATCTGGATCTTTCCTGCAACACAAAAGTAAATGAAATTACTCCGCTCATCGACGGCAAGTATCATTTAGATACGACTATCGGTGCGATCGAATGCAGATTCCTTGTCGCTGCACCGGGAAGATCCGGCGCAGAGTGGTTCTCGGATCAATGTCACAACCTTAATCTTCCGATGATAAATAATCAGGTTGACATTGGCGTTCGTGTGGAACTTCCTGCGATTGTGTTTAAGGATATTACGGATGCGATGTATGAGGCGAAGCTTCTTTACAGGACCAAACAGTATAAGGATGTTGTCCGTACTTTCTGTATGAACCCATACGGACATGTTGTCACGGAGAACACGGACGGTATTATTACGGTGAACGGTCACAGCTATACCGATCCCGCACTTCAAAGTGAGAATACAAATTTTGCGCTCCTTGTAAGCAACAAGTTTACGACACCTTTTAATGAACCCTATCAATACGGCAAACGCATCGCTTCGCTCTCCAATATGTTGGGAGGCGGCATCATGGTGCAGCGGTTCGGTGATCTCCTTGATGGCCGGCGTACAAATTCACACCGTATGCCGCAGGGTTTTGTAAGACCGACGCTGGAAGCGGTTCCCGGTGATCTGTCGCTTGTGCTGCCCAAACGTCATCTCGACAACATAATTGAGATGATTCAGGTTCTCGATAAGCTTGCACCCGGTACTGCCAATCAGGATACTTTACTGTATGGCGTCGAAGTAAAATTCTACAGTGCCCGTCTGCGTCTGACATCCGAACTTGAGACGACTCTTCCCAATTTCTTTGCAATAGGGGACGGAGCCGGTATCACACGCGGTCTGTCACAGGCCGGTGCCAGCGGAGTACAGGCGGCACGAGCCATATTAAAGAGGATTTCATAATTGCGCTCTGAATTATAGTTTACATATCAGTGCATTTGTGTTAAAATTTTTAAGTATTTTAGCCGTGGTCACAGTCTATGGATCGTCCGACCATTTACTTTGCCACAGGACATTAATGGAGGTAACGAATGGACAAGGTTAACAAATCAGAAATTATCAAGGAATATGGCCTCAAAGAAGGCGACACCGGTTCCCCGGAAGTTCAGATCGCAATTCTTACAGCCCGTATCAACCACCTTACCGAGCACTTGAAGGAACACAAGAATGATCACCATTCCAGAAGAGGTCTTCTGATGATGGTTGGACAGAGAAGAGGCCTTCTTGATTATCTCGCCCGTATTGACGTTGAGCGCTACAGAACAGTAATTGCTAAGCTCGGAATCAGAAAGTAAACAACATTTATTTCAAGAGAGGTGAGCTTCACGGCTCACCTTTTTTTGAAATTCTATCGAAAAAACCAAAAGAGCGATAACATAAGGTATAATGTTATCAGTATAGCTACGCAAAGTCATTGGATTGGGCCGTAGAGGGTAGATTGACGGATCGTCCTCATATCTTTTGTAGATATGGAAGTACGATGCACGAATCTACAAGCTACCGCCCTGGTGACTTCGGTATATTCAATTTACCAGGAGGTATTTTTATTATGGAAAAAACTTTTCAAATGACTCTGGCTGGCCGTCCGCTTATCGTGGAGACCGGCAAACTCGCCCAGTTCGCCAATGGTTCATGCCTGATCCGTTATGGCGAGACAGTAATTCTCTCGTCAGCTACCGCATCACTTTCACCAAGGGAAGGAATCGACTTTTTCCCTCTGTCCATCGATTATGAAGAGAAGCAGTATGCAGTAGGCAAGATCCCCGGTGGATACATCAAGCGTGAAGCAAGACCTTCCGAGAAGGCTATTCTTACTTCCCGTGTTATTGACCGCCAGATCCGTCCGCTTTTCCCACATGACCTAAGAAACGATGTTGTCGTCAACAATCTTGTTATGTCGGTTGATCAGGACTGCTCTCCGGAAATAGCCGCTATGATCGGTACATCAATTGCCATTGCTACTTCGGATATTCCGTGGAACGGTCCTACCGGCGGTATCATACTTGGCCTGATCGGTGATGAAGTTGTCATCAACCCTACTGAGGAACAAAGAAGCGCAAGCCGCATGTATGTTACCCTTGCCGGAACGATGAAGAAGATCTGCATGATTGAGGCCGGCGCCAATGAAGTGGAAGACGAGACAATGCTCGCCGCAATCGAAATCGGACACAAGACGATCCAGGAAATTGTCGACTTTATTGCCGGCATTGTTACTGAGATCGGTAAGCCCAAATTCACATACAAGTCTTCTGCCGTACCGGAAGAAATTTTTGCATACATTAAAGCTTTTGGCTGGGATGACATGAGACTTGCGGTTCTTTCCGATGACAAGAGTGTCCGTGATGCTCAGGTTGCCGTACTGACCGAGAAGGTAAAAACTTATCTTACAGAGACAAACGAGAGCTATCTTCCTTATGTCGGTGAAGCGATCTATAAGCTTGAGAAGAAGGTCGTAAGGGATTATCTTTTCCGTGAGCATGTTCGTGTTGACGGGCGTCCCCTTGACCAGATCCGCCCTTTGTCCTGCGATGTCGGAATGCTGCCCCGTGTACACGGTACAGGTCTTTTCCAGCGCGGACAGACACAGGTACTTACTGCCGTTACTCTTGCACCTCTTTCAAAATCGCAGACGCTTGACGGTATTGATAATGAAGTTACCAAGCGTTATATGCACCAGTATAATTTCCCCGGTTATTCAGTAGGGGAAGCCAAGTCGTCCCGTTCACCGGGGCGCCGCGAAATCGGTCACGGAGCTCTCGCAGAGAGATCCCTTATTCCGGTTCTTCCTTCTATAGAAGATTTCCCATATGCAATCCGTGCCGTTTCGGAAATTCTTATGTCCAACGGTTCCACATCACAGGGTTCTGTCTGCGCAAGCACACTGGCCCTTATGGATGCCGGTGTTCCGATCAAGCGCCCTGTTGCAGGGATTTCTTCCGGGCTGATTGTCAATGAAGATGACGAGAATGATTTTCTGGTATTCATGGATATTCAGGGAATTGAAGATTTCTTCGGCGATATGGATTTCAAGGTTGCCGGCACTGAGCTTGGCATCACCTCAATCCAGGTTGATATCAAAGTTGACGGACTTTCCATCGAGATCATCCGCCAGGCTTTTGAGATGACAAGAAAAGGAAGACTGCAGATTATCAACGAAGTTCTGCTGCCCTGTCTTGCAGAGCCCCGTGCAGAAATGTCGAAGTATGCTCCCCGTATCATCCAGACACAGGTTCCGATTGATAAAATTCGTGAAGTTATCGGATCCGGCGGCAAGGTTATTAATAAGATTATTGCCGATACAGGGGCACAGATTGATATTAATGACGACGGACGTATCTTTATTTCCACACCGGACGCAGAAAAGGCACAGCGTGCACTTGCGATCATTAAAGGTATAGTTAACGATCCCGAACCCGGACAGATTTTTGACGGTACTGTAACACGTCTGATGGCGTTTGGCGCCTTCATCGAGTTCCTGCCCGGCAAGGAAGGTCTTTGCCACATCTCCAAGATGGCATGGAAACGTGTAGACAAAGTGGAAGATGTTGTAAAAGAAGGCGATAAAGTCAAGGTTAAGGTTCTGGAAGTTGACAGTCAGGGACGCATTAATCTTTCAATAAGAGACGCTTCAGAAAAACCGGAAGGTTTTGTCGAGAGTGCTTCTGAGGCGCCCCGCCGTCCGATGGGAGACCGCCCTATGGGTGACCGCCCGGGTCGTGAGCGCAGAGACGGATTCAGCGGAGGACATAATGACCGTCCTGATCATGGCGACCACCGTCCGGAACGCGGACCTCGACCTGAAGGTGGACCCCGCCCAGACCGCGGACCTCGTGAAGGCGGATACCATGACCGTCCCGACAGAGGACCTGCGGGTCCCGGAGCACGTCCCGACAGAGAGAAAAGAGATGCTTTTGAACCGCACAAAGAGACTGTGACACCACCTGAAGATGATGCTGCTCGTCCAGGTGCAAGATCAAGGGATTTTTGATCCTGTGAAATGAACCATCGAATCTAATAATAAATAGTGCCCCCGATTGATCCTCGAGCCTGAAAGCAGGCGGGGAGCAGTCGGGGGCTTTCTAATTAATTATGAATGTTTAATTTTTGATATAAGAATTGCAGTAAGAGAACTGGAGTTTAGCGGGATGATAGTCGAAACTGACCTCATTTCCAAGGATTACTTCCATTTTAGAATGAACATGTTATATGCTGTTTAAGGATACCATGGAAAAATAATTTGGTAAAAGAAACAAAAACTATTATTTTATATATTATGCTCCGCTTGCCGGGTTTATCATTCCAAAGCGAAGTATGCTTCGGTGGGCCAGTGATATGATTAATAATTATATAATTAGATTTACACTGAGAAATAAGAAGATGTTTCGAAAATATAAATGACTGGAGTTTGCAGCAATTTCAGATGGAATATCGAAAATGTCATAATTGGTAAACAAGACTATATTTATCATTAAAACTATAACTGAATTTAATCAAAAGAAAATGAATAACCCGGCCGGATTACTTCATAAAGGGAAGAGTCCGACCGGGCTTTCATCATATTATGTTCAACCCCAATATGCTTATTTGGCAGCGATGGTTTTGCGGTACTGCTCGCTTTCCCAGTTGCTGATGAATTGCTTTCCCGCCTCGTTCATTGTGTTCACATTATATCCGGCGGAGCGAATTGTACGCGTTATGAAAAGAATTGCGCACAAAGTCTCTTCAACGGTTTGGGCTTCGCCTTTGCCGCACTGGTAAAGCACTTCACCGGTTTCACGGAAGATGATTGCTTTCTTGGTGCTGATGTCTATATATTCAGAAAGTGAGCCGGATTCCACTATTGCCATCTGGCCGGAAAGGAAGACCAGCTGATCAGGGTACAGCGCCTGAACCGTAAAGAAATCGAGATCCCATACTGTATCAAGAAGCCGAGCTTTGAGCCAGGGCGTTGCAGACTGCCAGAAATTAGCTGAGGCAGCATTTGAAACCGATTCTACTTCAACGGACGGCCAGTCTTTTTCGCTGATTCCAAAGAATGCGGCAACAGCTTTGTTGACCTTTTCATGTAGTTCCAGACAAGTATCGGCATCATCCGATGTGGCTATCAAACCGTGATTCTGCATGAATATGACAGATGGCTGTTTGCCTTCGGTATCCGCTGCCTTTTTGCGTGCTGCATCAATTTCGAAAGTCAGCTGTGCGCCAGGATTGATATATGGAACGAACGCATAGTTCAATTTCATGTCAGTCATGATACGTGCTGCAAGTTCCGGGCCTTCCACAGCACAGGTCAGCAGATTGGCGTAAACCGGGTGCGTATGAAGCACATAGGTATCGAGTAACGAATGAAAGCCGGCTTCCACAGAAGGACGAAGAACCGGAAGGCCATCGATTACAACGGCAGTATCTTTCGCCTGGGAGGATCCTGCTTTTTCAACATCTTCAAGAGTGGATGCATCTGTATTTTGATAGAATGTCCGCAATTTTGAATAATTGAGAACAGCATAGGCAGCATCGGGAGCTATCTGATCAAGCCGGAAACCGGATGCCTTTATAGCCATCAACTGGGTGTCAAGCTTGCAGGAAGTATTTCCGCCGCCGCCCTGGACATAATCCGAACGGCTGCCGACGGTGCGGGAAACACGGGTGAAATCGGCTAAACGCTCTTCATAGCGATCAAGAAAAGTGTCATGAACATCATTCATAGTTATTACCTCCGGTGAATCTGTGGGTCTGCCAGGCGAATTACATATTTGTGTCTTTTTCGTACAGCTTCATTGCAGCATCGCGGAAATATGCGATACGCTCAGTCAGGCCGGGAATCATATCCGTCGTCTGACTGGAAAACATGCCTTTAGCCAATTGCTCGGATGCCAGTCTTTCATGACCGATCAAAGCCCAGGCTGCGTCAAAGAGATTGAAAAACATGGGGTCACGCATTGCATCACAGACAAACGGCTGACGAGGCTGGTTGATATCTTCTCCGCTGATCTGAAAAAGTCCATGTTTGTCGCACAAGCTGCGCAGGCGTATCAATTGCTCGCGTGTGTTACGGGACGGCATATACGTTACGGCGTTGAATCCGTTCAACTTAATGACTTCGAATAACTCATCAAGATAGCTGTCTTCAAAAGTCTGTGCCTTTTTATCTCCGGTTATCGAGCTTGTGATATCCCCGAGATATGGGTAGGCCAGTACGATGCCATGCAGTCTCGCAAAGGCAGCAGCTTCTGCAATCGGAGGACATTCATCGGTTGCAGGAAGATAGAACTTTTCGACCAGGTCACTTTTGAGAAGACCGAGAAGATCATATGCCTGATGGGGATTCTTCTGATCTGTGAGCATGGCCGCCATTTTATCGGATATTTTTATATTGAGCGGTCCGGAAAGGAATGCAACAAGGTCGCTGGAAGTCCCGAATCGATCAATAAGTTTTTTAGCAACTGCATATAATAAGTGTCGTTCCGTTACACTGCCGCCTCTGGCTGCAAGTGACAGAGGAAGAACATCCTTATCATAGTCGACGGCAAGACCTGCCGGTGCAAGAAGTGCGTTCAGACGCTTAGTCATTTTGCGGTTACGGAGACCTCGTGCCTTGGCAACAGGCTTGAAAAACCGCTCAAGCGCTTTGGTCTGGCTGTGGGGAACACCATGAAAAGCAATGTAGGCGACTGTATCCTGATCCGGATTGTTAATTCTGCGGCCGGCTAAAGGTGTTGCGGCAAATGATGCACGGCACTCCGCTCCGATTGTAGTAGGAAGACCGATAATCTGACCGGCGGCGGTAAATTCGAGTGCACCGGAAATGGAGTCATGATCCATAATTCCGGCAGTCGAAAGGCCGGCCATATAGGCCATCCATACTGCTTTTGAAGGTGAATAGGGAGAAAATGAATATTGAGAATGAATGTGATTGTTCACGTCACGGCCGAAAGCCGGACGTGAGATTATTCCCTCGTCCAGCTTTTCAGTAAGCTGCTTTAATGCATCAAGCCGATCAATCATTTCGGGACTATTGAGTTGATCTACTAAATCCTGAACATATTTTTGACTCATAGCATACCCTTTCATGCAGGTTTGCGGGGAACCTTACCGTTATACCGTAGGGTTTTTATCAGACACCCAGTTTATTGCGGCGGATCATTTCAACATCAGAAAAACTCTTGTCGGCAACAAATCCCGGAAGCGGCTGAATTCTCTCGTGGAAAATATCAACAAACCAGCTTGCCTGAGGGAAGAAGGAATCCTCGAGTTCATAAGCAGGAGTTATCCAGTTGCGTGAACCAAGAACTGCTACCGGTGCGTCGAGATAATCAAAGCAGAAGTCGCCGATATTTCTGGCAAGTTCACTCAGGTAGGATCCGCGGTCGCAGGCATCGCCGGCGACAATAATTTTACCTGTTTTTTTGACGGATTCGATTACCTTGTCATAATTGAAGGGAACCATGGAACGTGCGTCGATTACCTCGACGGAGATGCCGAATTTTTCTTCAAATATTTTAGCTGCATCAAGTGCACGGTATAATGTGGCTCCGATAGTAAGGATAGTCAGGTCTTTGCCTGCCTTCTTAATATCCGGTTCGCCGATTGCGATCTCATAACTTTCTGTCGGGACTCCTTCGGTGTGGAACTGCTCGGCAATGTCATAGATACGCTGGCTCTCAAAGAAAATGACAGGATCAGTGCCGTTAAGAGCAGTTGTCATCAGACCCTTTGCATCATAAGGAGTAACAGGGAAGACAACCTTAAGTCCGGGAACCTGTGTGCACAGGGAAGTCCAGTCCTGTGAGTGCTGGGCGCCATATTTGGAGCCGACCGATACACGAAGGACAACGGGCATTTTTAAGATGCCTGCAGACATTGCCTGCCATTTGGGCAGCTGATTCAATACCTCATCACCTGCACAGCCAAGGAAATCAGCGTACATCAGCTCAACAAGGACACGGCCGCCGGCCATGGCATAACCTACAGCTGATCCGACTATAGATGCTTCCGCGATAGGTGAGTTAAACAGGCGGTGGTAGGGAACAGCTTCTGTAAGACCGCGGTATACGGCAAAAGCACCGCCCCAGTCACGATTCTCTTCGCCATAAGCAACAAGTGTCGGATCCTCGATGAATTTGTCGAGAATTGGCTCAAAAAGAGCGTCGCGGAGCTGGTATGCCTTGTTTTTGGATACCGGTTTTCCGTTTTCGTCATATGCAAAACGAATTTTTTTGGCAATCTGCTGAACACGGAAGTTTTCTTCCTTAGTCTGCAGCATATCGGCCTTGCGGTCTTCCATTTTTGGCATATGGAGATTGGAGAACATAATTTTCTCGATGGCATCCGGTGTTTTTGCCAAATCCATACGGGGAGAGACGTCAGGGTTGATTGCAAGACGTACCGCATCCGTGATCGTACGGATTACGAATTCATCGGCTTCATCAAAATCTTCCGATTTTGCCAGGCCGGCAAGAATCATATCTGCCTTAAAAGCCTGAATGGAATCCTGTGTCGCCCATGCATCTTTTTCTTCCTGTGTGCGGTAAGAATCTGCATCCGACGGAGAATGTCCTGAGTAACGGTATGTCAGTGTGTCAAGAAGTACAGGCCCTTTTTTATCTTTCAGAATTTTGAGCTTTCTTTCCATCGCGTCGATGACAGCAAGGGGATTGTATCCGTCAACACGCTCGGCATGCATCTGCTCCGGATTTACACCGGCACCGATACGCGCAAGGAAGTCGTAACCCATGGTTTCACCGCGGGTCTGGCCGCCCATTGCATACTGGTTGTCCATGACGTTGAAGAGAATCGGCAGGCCGCCCTTCATGTCGTCATCCCAAAGTGTGCGGTACTGGTCCATTGCAGAAAGCATCATGCCTTCCCAAACAGGACCACGTGCCATGGATCCGTCACCGACATTGCAGACTACAACGCCGGGTTTTCTATTGATCTTCTTGAAAAGCGCAGCACCTGTTGAAATACCGGCCGAACCGCCGACGATTGCATTATTGGGATAAATTCCGAAAGGAAGGAAGAAGGCATGCATGGAACCGCCCAATCCTTTATGGAATCCGGTTTCTTTTGCGAAAATTTCTGCAAGAGCTCCGTAAATCAGGAAGTCGATAGCGAGCTCCTTAACTGAACGGCCTTTACCTATATTATCTTTTTCAATGACTCTCCAGGCAGCTCCGCCGAGGAAATTTTCCATAATGGTGAGAAGTTCCTTTTCGCTGAGCTTGTAAATGGAAGACAAGCCTTTTGCAAGAATTTCTCCGTGACTGCGGTGGGAACCGAAGATGAAGTCATCTGTTGTCAAATGATAAGCCTGTCCGACGGAAGATGCTTCCTGTCCCATGGAAAGGTGGGCAGGACCCGGATTATTGTAGTCAAGTCCGTTATAAGCATTCGTGGTCTTGATCGAATAAAGCATGGTTTCAAATTCGCGGATCATACGCATATCGCGATAAATACGCATAAAATCCTCTTTGCTGAATTTGGCTTTTTCGTCGCCGGGTTTCTTCTGGTACTGGTTAACAGGAATATCCTTGAATTTGATCCAGCTTGGCTTTCTTACGTCTTCGGGTTTGATGAAAAGTTGTTTGCTCATGATATTTCCTCCGATTATTTGTCCTTCTGCCGGCGGTTTGCGCCGCAGTTCATATGGCATCCTGTTTATTTGTTTTTTGTATCAGTTGTGATGGAAAATTGCTTCACGGATAATTTCACTGACGGTCGGGTGAGGGAAAATTAATTCTTTGATATCATCAATGCGCATTTCAGATTCAATCATAATACCTGCCGAAATGATAATCTCAGAAGCATATGTTCCCAGAAGATGACATCCGAGGAGCATCTGGCGATCAGGATCAATCAGAATTTTGATAATACCTTCTCCGCCTTCGTTTTCCGCCATATATCGGCCGCTGAAATTCATTGGCAGCACGGTTTTTTCGTACTTGATTCCTTTTTCAATACAGGATTCTTCGGTCTCTCCGACAAATGCCATTTCCGGATTGGTGTAAAGGACGGAAGGCATAGCCTGATAACGCATGTTGTCCTTCTTGCCTAAAATAGTATTAACAGCTACCTCAGCTTCGCGATATGCTGCATGTGCCAGCATCCATACGCCGTTGACATCGCCGACTGCGTAAACTCCGGGTACGTTGGTACGGCCCTGGGCATCGGTGACAATGCGTCCGCGCTCGACAAGTAATCCTAAATTTTCCACACCGAAGCCCTGCGATACAGCACGGCGGCCGATGGAAAGAAGAGTTTTTGTTGCAGCAGCATTTTTGGTCTCGCCCTCAGCTGTAGTATATGTGACCTTGCCGTTTCCAACCGCAGTAACCTTGCAGTTCAGGTTGAAGGTAATGCCCTTTTTGGCAAATGTCTTCTGAAGAAGTGAAGAGAGTTCACGATCGGCAGGACCGGCAATATGATCGAGCATCTCAATAACGGTTACCTTGCTGCCTACAGTATTGAAATAACTGGCCATTTCCAGACCGATAACTCCTCCGCCGACAACTACAAGTGACTCGGGAATCGTTGTAAGATCAAGGATCTCACGGTTGGTCATAACAGTTCCGTCTGCAATACCTTCTTTTACACCTGGAATCGGAGGCACAACGGCTTCTGAACCGGTGGCAATGACAAGATTTTTGGTTTCGAATACTTCTTCGCCGACAGCGACACGAATTATGCCGTTTTCGCGGCCAAGAATCACTCCAAGTCCTGCTTTTACGGTAACTTTATTGTTCTTCAGTGTGAATTTAATACCGTTCACAAGATTCTTGACAACTTTATTCTTGCGGTTGATGACTGCTTCCTGGTCGATTTTTGCATTCTCGGAAGTAACGCCGTACTTTTCGCCATGGCAGGCGTGATCAAAAATCTTGGCGCTGTTGAGAAGAGTTTTGGAAGGGACGCAGCCTTCGTTCAGGCAAACTCCTCCGATCTTATTCTTCTCGATCAGGAGAACGGAGAGACCCGCCCCGCCTGCTCGTTCAGCAGCCATATATCCGCCGGGGCCACCGCCCAACACAAGTAAATCGTACATGTTTTGTCCTCCTTTATTGCATCAGAAGCAGTGAGAAATTCTCCAGGGTTTTTACCAGATCCTTAAGGAATTTGGCTGCCGGAGCACCATCAAGTGCACGATGGTCGAATGTAAGGGAAAGTCCCATAGCCGGATAACCCTTGAGCTCACCGTCTACTTCGCGGACACGTGTCATAATTGTGTCAACGCCCAGAATACATGTCTGAGGCGGATTGATAACGGGTGTAAAGGACTCGATTCCCATAGTTCCAAGATTGGTTACCGTAAATGTTCCGCCGCGTAGTGAATCCGGGTTAATTGTACCGGTCTGGCATGCAGCTACAGCAGTTTTAACTTCGGCTGACAATGCGGAAAGATTCATAAGATCAGAATTAAAAACGGTCGGAACCATTAGTCCGCGGGCGGTATCTACCGCAACTCCCATATGTACATGATTAAAGAAAGTCAGTTTCTCATCATCATAATGTGCGTTGCAGGACGGGTGGCGCCTGAGAACTCTTGATGCGGCATAAAGAATGATGTCGTTCAGCGTCGGCACAATTTCAGCCAGATTGAATCCCTGCTCGGCTTTGAGTCCGGCTTCTCCGGCCTTCTTGAGTTTGGCACGAAGTGCGAGTATATCACTTGCGTCAAATGTTGTATTCAGTGTCAGCTGTGCCATTGAGGAGAGGGAAGCCTGCATGGACCGGGCAATAACTTTGCGGATATTGCTGTGTTTCTGTGTGTAACTTTCGGGTACAGCAGAAACGGGTATGGATACAGTAGTTGCTGCAGGAGCCTCTTGCGGCTCAGCGGAAGCAACACCTTTACTGATATCTGCAGTGGTTACGCGGCCGCCTAATCCTGTTCCGTTCAGTTCGGCTGCATAATCTTTGCCGGCAGCAGATGTTGCCAGTTTGCCGGATGCAATCAGATCCAGGACGTCACGCTCTATTACACGGCCGTTAGGGCCGCTGCTAAGGGCGAATCGAAGATCAGCCCCGACTTTTTCTGCAAGATTACGGGCACGGGGACTGATAGCAGCCGGCATTTCGCCCGCTTCTGCGGTTACAGGCTTTTCTGATTTATCATTTTCTATTTCAGCTGATGCTGTGACAGAAGTATTTACTTCCGGAGCTGCATTTTCATTTGTGGTTTTACCGTTCGGATTAAATGCAGCAAATGATTCTCCCGGCTGACCGATAACACACACGTTCATAAGGCAGGGGACATCGTCACCCTCTTCGAAAAAGACAGCCAGCA
>Ga0209429_10001815_pt1 | contig 12934 bp, 21 predicted proteins | sample BarGraNGADG00212_3_FD_184493 | JGI IMG/M metagenome (GOLD analysis project Ga0209429, IMG submission 184493) | Arctic peat soil microbial communities from Barrow, Alaska - Barrow Graham LP Ref core NGADG0004-212 (SPAdes) (version 2) | ecosystem: Environmental > Terrestrial > Soil > Wetlands >... | reverse complement strand
CCCCATGTTCCATATACAGAATTGTCTAACCAAAGTTGTAAACGTTGGTCTTCAATTACTTTCTGTCTAAATTCTTATAGTTTCATTTTATTTTCTCTTTCTACATCTTTTAATTTGGATCTTCAAAACCTTAATCAGTAGCGAAAATTTCAGATTATGCTTCATCAATGGTTTCATAAGTTTCAAATTTTCTTCTATTCTATCAAAGATTTTACATCGTTGATCTTCCATTATTGCTTTTTGTATTTCTTCGTATTTCATACTAACAGTTCCTTAAAATTCGTCCATCTATTTCTGAAATCTTTCTTAATTCTTCGTCCGTTGCTTCTACAGAACAATTTGAAAAATATAAATCTCCTCCTATTTTCTTAGGAAAATGATCTAAGGTTTCGATTGGATTTGCGCTACATCTAAACCATTCACCAACTTCATCCGGACAACCTTCCAACGTGTTTAGACCATTACATAAACAATCGAAATATCCTGTAACTTTACGAAATTTCACTGGAAGAATTGGTATATGATGATTCAGAATTGTAAACACATCTCCGAAAACATCTACGCTTCCGTCTTCGTTCCATTTCCAACTTCTATCTTGTCCGTTATGTTTAACCCAACCTATCAGATACGTGTCTTCAATTTTTATTCTTCTACGTGCTTCTTCAAGTTTAATTTTTCTTTCTATAACTTATCATAATTTGTAAAATTTCTATCAATTTGACATATTTTTCTAATATCCTCTTCTGAGTATTTTATAACAGTTTGAAAGACAAATAAACTTTCGACTCTCTTAGGAAAATTAATTAGATTCTCAAATAAATTAAAATTGCATATACCCATCGATCCAAACACCCTACCTATCGGAAAGGGAAAAAATCTAACATTACTAACAACAATACTGCCTGTAATATCTACACTACCTTCTTGATTGATATTCCAAGATATTTTGTTTTTACCATCTTGACATTTAACGAAGAAATCTTCTATAATTTCTTTCTTGAGCTCTTCTGTTTTCATTTTAAACCCACACAAATCCTTTAACTTTACATACATTTCTTATATCTTTTTTTAGAAACGGAAAATTGCCATATATGATATAATTGCTACCAACTTTCTTAGGTGATCCTTGTAAGCTCTCTTCGCCGCATAAACAGTTTTCGCTACAGTCAAACAACGTTCCTACTTCATCCGGACAATTTTCTAACGTTTCCAATCTATTTTTACAACAATCAAAAACCCCAGTAATCTTACCAAATTTAAATGGGAGTTTAATCTTAGTATAATTTTTAACATTTACGTTTCCTATTATGTCTACGCTACCGTCAGAATTCCAATACCAGGTTCCTTTCGCCCATTTCTTTAGATATTTCTCTTCTATCATTATTTTACGTAGTTCTTCTAATTTCACTTTTTATTCTCTATATCTGTCTTAATTTAAACTACTTTATAATTCCGTTTTTTATTCTCAATCTTTTTGGATGTTGCTCGCTATCATACGTAAAATTATCTTTCACGCTTATTTTATCTTTTATTTGTAGTAATTTATATTTTTTATAACTAACATGATAAATTTCTGTTATTTTCTTCCCTTTAACTATACCTTCAATTTCTACACAATATTCTATGTCTTCGTTTGACGGAAACAACATACCCGATGGTATGTAGGTTGTAGAATTTCCAGATTGAACAGGATATAAAGCTAAACCCGAATCATCATCTTCCACTGTTGCAAATTTGTCTATTATAGTACCGTTTTCAAGTTTACCACACGATGAAATTATCACGACACATAAAATAACTGATATTATTAATATAAATCGTTTACTTAATGCTTTCATTTTACTACCTATCTAAAAAATTTAAAAATGTTTTTATAACGTACCTTCGTTATATTTAATAAACGTAAATGTTCTAATTTTATTGTAAAACAATTGTAAAACAATTGAAAATAAATCATAAAAATGAGTTGAGTCAACTAAGACTCAACTCAAAATTTTAAAGCTTTATTAAACAGTTTATGGTATAAATGAATTTTTAACTGTTTTAAATTTTATTTTATTATTTTTAAGATATAGTTTAATTTCATCATCCCATAACTGTTTACCATCTGGTAGTTGTCCATGAGTTATATCTCCGTATTGCATATAGAATACAAATATATTCATATCTACAGATGGATTTTTATTTATAACTATCCATATTTCGCTTGCTCCTGTTTCCATAAACCCATCGTACATATCTTCCGTCCAAGATTTCCATTCTGAACCGAGCGGATAGCAATATTTAACAAAAGTTTCCCAAGTATCACATTCTATTAATATGTGATTTTTTGTTTCTATATCTATATCTTTTTTATTTAGATTAGGTATTTGATAATTTTCGTTAATGAATTCATCGAGTGTCTTAACATTTTTCATAGCATTACTTTATTTTATTTATTTATTTTTTGTCGAACCCAAAATTCTAATCACGTTTTAGAAATTATTTAATACCATTTATTATATCTACTAAATTTTCTGGACATCCTTCTAAAGATTCAATTTTTACACTGTCTGGGTCTGCATTTAAGAAATCCATCATTTTGTGTGTACCTTCTTATACCTAAAATGTTACTTGCTTCATAAATGTCTAATTTGCTATTTTTTAAACATATTTTTTAACATAGATCTAATTTTTCCAGGTTTATGTTCGTTTATGCTTTCCCAGAATGCTGAACTTTTTCTAGAAAGTTCTATCTGTTCCAACATAAATTCTTCTTTCGCTTTATCCGAACTTTCTATTAATTCTGTTAATTTACCATTTACAACGTCTATTAAATTTTCTGGCATTCCTTCCAATGATTTTAATATTGTTGTTACTGTTTCTACATCTTGCTTTTTCATTTTACTACCTATCTAAAAAATTTAAAAATGTTTTTATAACGTACCTTCGTTATAATTAATAAACGTTTATACTTTAAAAATATTGTAAAAAATAAATCATAAAAAATGGGTTGAACCAACTAAGATTCAACCCATTAAAAAAACAAAAATGAAAAACTACGTGTAAAGAATTATCTGTTTACTATCAAACCGCCAACTACTTTGTTCTTTGTTAGTACTATCAAGTCTGAAATTGTGTTACCGTTTGATATGAAATTTCCTAAGATTCTGAGAATCTTACAAGTACCAGTAACATTAGTTATTGACGCTAAAGTTGTTAAGCTATTGTAAGAACAATTGAAATAGCTTGTCCAGTATGTCTGTGCTAAATATGCTAAAGTTGTTATTTGATTAGAACTACAATCAAAACCTGAACCAACGTTTACAAGTTGCATGCCGTTTAAGTTTGTCAATCTATTGCTCGAGCAGTTAAAAATGCCTTTTATTCTTGTTGGCAAAGAAGCAACTAATGTGCTTATTCTGTTATATGAGCAATTCAGGTCGCCGTTGATATCTGAAATTTTAGTAACAGCGTTTAATAGTGTTGTAGGTAAACCCAACAAACTTGTTAATAAGTTGTTTGAGCAATTGTAACTTTTACCAACGGATTTAATTGGTATTTCTTCTGTTGAGTCTGTAGATGCTTTCAAACTTGTTAGTGAATTATAAGAACAATCAAAACTACCCAATATTGAAATTGTTACTGAATTCTTAATGTCTACTAAGATTGATGTGCCATCTGTTCCTAATGTGTTTGTTGCTTCGTCGTTAAGATCTAAAGTTGTTAATAAGTTATTACTAACGTTTAAATCTCCACTTACTATCGCTGGAAACATTGCTGAATCTCCAACTACTAAAGTTGTAATTCTGTTATTCGATAAATTTATTGTGTTTCCAATCGCTGTAGTCAAATTAGTTAATGCTGTTATTCTGTTGAAACTTGCATTTAAAGAACCGTAAATGGTTGTTAATACACCTGCTGTAAATCCTGTTAAACTATTACTGGAAATATCTACATTTCCAGTTACTGTTACTGGTGTATATACTAAAGTTGTTAAACTATTATTATTTAAACTTAAATTTCCATTTACAGTTGTAGGTAAAGTACCAGTTGTAAAATCTGTAATTGAGTTATATGACATATTAATAGAACCAGTAACACCTGTTAAATTTGCTGTAGTAAATTGACCTGAAATTTGATTATGTGAAAGGTCTAAATTTCCTTTTACTATCCATGTACCTATATCTACTAATTCCAATAAGTTGTTACTTAAGTTTAATTCACCGTTAATTGTAGTAATGTTAGTTAAGGTTGTAATTACGTTATTATTCAGTATTAACGATCCACCTATTATAAAACCTAATAAATCTGCTGCTGTTAAAGCATTGTAACTTGCATCATAATAAGATAACACTGTTAATGGGCCTTCTGCTAAAGAAGTAATTAAATTCTTTGAACAATTGAAATATCCTCTAACACTAACACCTGTCCATGAAACATGTGATACACTTGCTTCTGTGTAATTAGCATCTAAAGTTGTCAGATAGTTGTCAGAAACATTTATAGAACCATTAATGTACTTAGGAATAATGCCGTTTAGATTATCTAAAAAGTTTCTTGAAACGTCAAATGTTCCGCCGACTACTAATGATGCTGTAGTGTTAGGAAAATGTTCTAACGTATCAATACAATTGTTAGAAGCGTTGTAATTTCCACCTACGAATCTTGGGCCGTATTCAATGTTTTTTAGATAGTTTCCGGAAACATCAAAATTTCCTTCAACTCTTGTTGGACAACCTCTTAAAGAAGTTAGCTTACAATTTGCAGCTGAAAATGATCCATAAACTGTTACGATTCCTATCTTTGCAAAATCGTATAATGATTGATAATTGCGATTAGATAAATCTATGTTACCATAATAACATATTGTACCTCCAGTATTAACTATGTTTTCAGGTCTTAGACCTAAAGATATAGCAATTTCTGTGCTTGTAGAAATCCCAACGGTATCTGTTGATATCGATCTGGTTACGTTGATTAATGCTGTTTTCCAAACTCCAGTATAATTTGAAGGGTCTGCATAGAACCATTGACAATTTGGTTTGCTCATAATTTGATATTTTTTCTTTAATTGTTTTATATATTCGTCAAAAAGATCACAAAAAATGGGTTGAACCATTCTAAGATTCAACCCATTTGTTAAAGAATTTGATTATTCGATTCCTAATCTTTGTCAAACGTGCTAATTAATTGTTCTAAGCAATCTCCGAACATTTCGTATCCTTTTCTTTCTAATACTTCAGATAAATTTTCTGGCATTCCTTCTAATGAAGTTACTTTAGATTCACCAATCTTTTTTGGACATCCTTCTAATGATGTGACCTTACATTCTATTTTTGAAACATCTATACTCAAGAAATCCATTACTTTCTCCATTTCATCTACACCTAAAATGTCTGTTGCTTCATAAATGTCTAATTTTGTACTAAACATATACGGTCTTGTTGTTCTGCTTGCTTTCATCTTACTACCTATCTAAAAAATTTAAAAATGTTTTTATAACGTACCTTCGTTATAATTAATTAACGTAATTGTTTAAATTTTATTGTAAAAAATATAAAAATAATTGAAAATTTGTCATAAAAATGGGTTGAACCGTTTATAGATTCAACCCAAATTTTTAACGTCTTAACAATTTATTTAATTTTATCTAATAAAATTTTTGCAGATTTTTCGTCTTTTACATTTATCAATGTTAATCTGTTTACTGGTTTTGTAAACTGTAAAGGAACCGTTGATACGATATACTTCATATTATGTTCAATATAAATCTGTTCGGGTGTAAAACCGAATACGGCGTCACCGTTTGTACCATAACTGCCATCTTCTGCTGGACTTGGTAATGTCACCCATCCATTATTTGTATGTGGAGATTTACATTCTATAATTTGTTCAGTATTTGTTAATTGACTGTTTACGCTCGATACTTTATTTACTTGATAATAACCTATTGGATCTGCAATACCTTCTATAAAAACATACATATAGAAATACACACTACGATCATTCATAAGCTTAAATCTGTCTATCAAATTTTGTCTTTCCATTGACCAACTAATTTTTGGTGCCGGTTGTAAGGCGTTCAAATCTGATTGATTTGCTTCCGTTTTTTCTTGTTCTATAATCGCAGATGTTTTATCTGTCTCGTTGTTATCGCAACTAGTACTGGACATAAGGACCAATGTCATTACTGTACAAATAACAATCCATAAAATATTTAATTTTTTCATAATACATAATACCTATTAATAATTCGAAAATTGATTTACATTTAATTGACTTGGAAGTGTTCTTCCTTTCCACATACTTTTATTCCACTGTTTCGATTTTGAGTTATAATCTTCTACTAACCCGTTTAATCTTGTTCTCATTGATGACATCCGTTGTGCTTTAGAAAATTGCTGAAACATAACGTCATCCTCTGGCAGATCTTTGTAAATACCTAAATCCGTGTTTACCTTCTCACAGGTATTGTACAGATCCTGAAAGGTTTCATAACTAACGAATGAGTTATCAATTGTATTTTTCAATACCGTTTCTTTTGCTCTGTCGCAAGAGCTAATTGTAAATAATGCTACAATTACTATCAAGAACATAATGGTTCTTTTCATATACTAATCCTTTTTAAAAATATAATTTAACTTACAATTTATAAACGTAAATGTTCTATTTTTATTGTAAAGAAATTTAAAAATAATTGAAAATAAATCACAAAAAATGGGTTGAACCGTTCTAAGATTCAACCCATACCATATTTTAAAATAACCCTATTTTAAAATTTTCTAAGGTAAGATAGATTTGTAAGTCGATTTCGTAATTGCTTCAATTTCTGGATCTTCTAATCTTTTGATATCAATGTATTCTCTGGTTATTAATTCTGCCTCGACTACATTTCCAGCTCTTATTAGCAGTGTAACTCTTTCTACTTTATCTCTTCCTTTTTCGTCTATACTTGTTGTTTTGACTTTTACACTGAAGAATTGTCCTTCAATGATCTGTAATTCGTCTTTCATTTATTTTCTCTAATTAAATTTATAAAAATTACGCTACTACGTCTTCTTTTTTGGTTGTAGCATCTACAGATTCTTTTCTGTATGCTGTGACTAATTTTTTAATATCACCGATTGCCATTCTTGCACGTGCTTCCGCAGCTTTTGTACCTTTAGCAACATATTGTAGATGATTCGTTTTGAAATCTTCGTACAATTTATCAATTTCTTCGAATTGTTTTTCTAACATTTTTTAATTCCTTTTTTTTATTCGTTAACTATAAATTTACTAAATACATAACTATCTTTTACTTTAATACCTAATATATAAACACCTGCTGGTAAACCAGAAATTGTAAAATATGGTGTTTTTTGATCGAAATAAACTTTACCATCCCAATTAATGAATGAATATTCATTTCCATTAATGTCCCAAACCATAACGTCTTGAATATCTACAGGCGCCGCTATCATCCATGTTCCACCTACAGTAAACGGGTGACTTAACATAACAATATCTTTTAAACTTTCTTTGTACAATAAATCTTCAACACTACTTGGATCATTTAGATAAACAAACACTAAAGTGTCTCCGCCATTGGACAATTCTGTTATTTTAACATTTAATTTTGAAATTGAATCTAAAAGAATTGTGTTAGATTCAGTTAAAATTAAGATTTTGTCATTTAGTACAACAATTGAATCTTTAGCTAATTGTAGTTCACCTAATGTCTTTCCGAATGTCTCAGCCATGTCTGTTAAAGTTAAATTCAATTTAGATATACTATCTTGTTGTATATCTATAAGATCTTTATAACCTTCACAAAAAGATTTAACAAAATTAACTGTATTTGTTCTTGCTAATTCCACTTCTGTAGTATCGTCTATAGCTTTATATGCCGTAATATAACCCACACCTTCAGATATATATTTTTTCTCTATTTCAAAAGATTTATCTTCTAATAATGCTTCATTTCCAGGGTTTGTAACTCTTTGTGTAAGATTATTAATTTTTAAATCTAATTGGATTTTAGTATTACCCGAGATGTCTCTATATTTCCAGTTTACTAAAAACGGTTTATCTGTAACAACCTCAATTGGTAATTCTCTAAAATACATTCCTGGTTTCAGTTGTCTAATAGTGAAAGGCCTGCTTCGTCCAAGTTCGTGCATTGTTCCATCTAAAGAATCTTCGTAAGCAAAAACTATTTGAAACGTTTTATCTGCATATTCAGGATTTCTAAACGTTAATGATATATTTTCTGTCTGTGTCATGTCTTGGATTTTGTCTTGGAAAATATATTCACTTAAAACTTCAAGATGTTTAAATTCTGTTAAATAAACGTCCACAGTTTGTAAATGCTCGAATGATTCCCAAGTGACTTTTACTTTTTCGTCTAAGTATACTTCATCTTTGACAATTGTAGTTGGAGCTGTCACCAGAATTTTTTCAATTGATCCTAATAATACACGAATAGGTTCAGATTCACCATAAGTAATAGGTTGAATATTTAATGTATTGTCTTCTGCTTTTTCTGTTACAAGTATTTTAAAGTTCTTATTAGCTCTAAGGTAAGGTAAATAATCTTTAATCTTACGATTCAACTGTAAAGGAGAAGTAGGAGGACCAGAATATATCAGTTCTCTAATATTATTGGATTCTGGTACAATCCATACATTTATATCAGTAATAATATTTTCAAATTTTAGCAGTAATATAAAACCAACTTCATGATAAACTGTTTTGTCAAACGGATATATGAAAGTTGAAGTTCCAACGCCTACTGTAAATTCTGGGGTGGTATCTAAGATTGTGCTGTCGTTCGTATTATAAAGTTCAAAATAATTGCTACCAGCAAAACATAGACCTTTAATATTATACTTTTCTTTCAATAAGTCAGTAACAATAACTGTTCTTTCTTTGTTTTCTGGATCTCCAATTATGTCTGTGATTTCTATTTTTGTTCCATCGTTTGTAATTAGTCGAAGACCAACTGTAGTTTGGTCTTCGTTATACACTTTAATGGCAAGTTCTTGCCCGTAGATAAATGTGTTGTCCGTGTAATTTTCCTTATCTAAAAATCTTGCAACAGGTTCAGCACTCATAAATGAGATTGTTGTGATTAGTAGTAATGCAAAAAGAATTGTGATTCTTTTAAGTGTTCGCATGTTTTCTTCCTTTTGTTTTTATTTTAAAAATATTTTTTGCTTCGTTTTATAAAACGTTTATGTTTTAGTTTTATTGTAAACTTTCTTTTGGTTCTTGTTTCTTGAAAAGATTATCGAAGAAATCTTCAATTGCATCTTCAATATTGTTTCTGTTTAAATCCATATAGTATTCTTTTGCTTGTTCTAAGAAATCTTCTTCATTCTCTACGTTTTGTAAAAAGATGGTAAGAAAATTTAAATCTGGCAAGTCAAAATCAAAAATAATTCTGTTTACTTCTATCTTGTTTGTCTTGATCATATCTAACAATTTGAAATCTTTTTGAATGTGTTTTTCTGTCTGCGTGTATGTAGCAAAAGATGTTTCTACAATTACTGTCTTTCCTGAAACACTATCTATCATTTCAGGAACATTTAAATATCCTGATCTAAACACTTCATCTTGTACCGGTTTTGGAAGGTCTTCTTCATGTTTTTTAATGATTAGATCATTTCTGTTCATGCCTTCAATTGTCGACAAATCTGCTAACAATTTGCTTTTCGATTCTGCCAATTCTAAATCCTGATTAGGTGAAAACAGCATAAAATTGATTAATTCCGATTCTGGAATTTGCTGACCTTCTGAAGTCATATAACGAAAAATATTACCACCTATTGGAATTCTTTCAGTAAACGCTACTACTTGACTGGTCTTTTTGTTGATGTATGGGCGGCCCATTATGATAGGTTGCATATTTCACTCGCTTTTATTTTTTGATAAATAATTTCTACGTGTTTTCTAAAATTTTCAATATCCTTGCCATCGTTGAAAAATGAATAGTCCCATGTCGAACCAGGGACATCATCTAAATCTAATTCTGACTGGTGGTTATCATCTAACAATGTATCCGTAGGAAAAGATTTAATTCGGATTACAAACGAATTTTCCTGATGTTTATCTTTTAATAATTCTAATTCATTCTTAAATCTTAGGTCTGTAATTGCTACGTACTTTTCAATTTTTTCTATTTTAGTGTCACATAGATTAACCCAAAATTCGTTATCGAATTTTCTGAAAATTTCTGTTCCTACTTTTTGCATTAATTCTCTGTTGGTCCAATCGTATATACCAGATTGTTCCTTATACATATCTCGGTTATAGAAATTTTCTAATGGTTGTTCAGTTAAGACGGCACACATTTGTTTTATAGGTTCAGCGAATTTTAATCTTTTTAAACTTTCTTTACCATCTTCCACAAATAGTTTGTCTAATTCATCGAATAGTAAATCTTTACCGCTTCCTTTCTTACCGGATATTCCTATGATTAGTTCTGCCATAAATTTTCCTAACTATTTAAATGTTGATGATTTTTATTTTGGATTTTTTCAATTATTTGATAATAATCTGAGAACTCTTTTCCCTCTATCCAAAATTCACTGCCGTCTAATTTTTTAAATTTCACAAATGTTCCAGTATTGGACAGAACATTGAATTCTTCCAACATACCACCATTCTTTGTCTTAACTAAATAAGACGTTCCTTCTTGTAATTCTTCTGCTCTCATATTTTTTCTTTTTTATAGTGCATTGTTTTGTCTTCGATCTTATCGAATCTATCTAAAAGATCTTTTAATTTTGCTATCGCTCTTTTATCAAAATCGTAAAAAACGGGATTTTTGTTGTCCCATTTTTCGTAATCCAAATTGTCTGGTTTTGAGTTGTTACTAATGTGTATGATCTTTCCAGGAACAGCATATTCATTCGGGCCAAGACTATCATTTAAAATTAAACAATATAAAAGAATTTGCATTGATGCTCCTATTATCTTTTCACCGTCTATCTTTTTGTACGTCTTGATGTCATGTACGATGTATTTCTTCTTATCATTCTCTTCTTGGATTGTAATTATATCCACAAAACCTTTCATTTTTTTGTGAAGACTTTTTATTTCAATTTCAGAATAAGAATTATTATAATTAATTCCGTACTTTTCTAACTCCTCTTTGAACCTACATTCTTTTTCATCTGTTAGATAATCTTGGATTTCAGAATGTATTATATTTCCGTATGGTGCTGTTAATTTCCAATAATCTAAGATCGTATCGACCGGAATTTTAAAATATTCACTTCTTTCATAAGTTGTTACTGCTTCAGCAGTTTTCCTTGCATCGAATGGTTCTTCGAAGACTCCTAACAACCTTGTAGGTGAGATGTATTCGCCGAGTACGATCTTAGAAAAATCAATTGGAAAGTTTTTCATTATACTTCTTTCTCGTAATCATTTTTCAGCATGTCGTACAAATCTTCTACAGTTTCTAATGGAATTTCAACACCATTAAAAGTAACAGCACCATACACGTGATTTTTACCACAATCAAGTTCATATAACCAGTAATCAATCCAATTACAATCTTGATCACCTGTTAATTCTTCAAGTGCTATTTTTGCTGCCTGAATAATTTTCGTGTGGTCATATCCAATGTAAATTCTATCTTCTGTAAAAACTTCTTGTAATTTCGCTGCTGCTAATCTATCGAATTCCATTTGTTCTACAATCTTATTTAAGATTTCTACAAATTTTTCTTTTTCTATGAAATTTGCTTTAACGGGTTTAGATTCTTTCTCTTCTGAGCTTTTTAGTTTAGCACATGGTTCATATTTCTTTAATATAAATTTATCGCCTTTTGAATTGACTGTATCAAAATCTATTCTGTTTATCAATTCTATAACACTGTCTTTGTCTTCAATAATAGTGGTTAATTCTATATGGTTTTCTAAACAACCAGCGTTACTGAATCTTTGACAATAATCTATCGAATATGAATATCCTATACCTTCTAAAACTTGTTTAGCTTCTTCTATGGTTGTTATTTTTTCCATTTCTTAATCCAGTATAAATTCAATAAAATTTGGCAGTTGTTTTAGGTTGTCAATTTGCTTGTTTAGTAGTTTATCGTCCAAATCTTGCATTCTTCTTTCCAAGAAATGTATCTCAATTTCTTCTTTAAATACAACCGGAGTAACGTTTGGCATATTAGTATTTAAAACTTTTCGTTTTACTTTAATGATGGCGTGCTTTATGTCTTCACCTATCGCCCCTTCCCCTAACTTCTTTAATGTTTCTTTTGAAAACGGAACTTCTTCTAATGTTCTTTTTCCAAATAACGATTCTATAATTTGATTGTTTGACATTCTATGTCTCCTATTTTTGGTTTATAACTAATTGAATTTGATAGAACATAGCAAGAACAGACAAACTTGGATCTACTATGAAATTAGATTTATAATTTTGTTCTGCAATTATTGAAATAATCTGTGGAATCTTCTCCGCCTTTCCCGGTCGTTTATCTAACAACCAACTAACGTACTCAGCACTAAAAATTGTAAACACGTCTGTATGCTTATTCTGGACTGCATTTATCAGCATGCTATAATTTTTTGCGGGATCTGGAGATTCTAATGTCATTTCAAATAGCTGTTCTAATCTACTGTCTACCATTCGTATATTTTCTGAAGTTATTTCTCTTTCTTCAGAATCGTTAATAGCTTGTATCTGTTTAATAATGGATCTAAAATCTGGAAAATATTCATTAATAAATGTAATAAGAACATCATCATTTTCATACTTTATATCTAATCTTTTTAGAATGACTTTTATTCTTTTTAGATATTTGTCTGTTAATTCTTGTTCTTCTTTTTCATTAATTGGATTAAAATTCAAGATTAAAAATCTGGATTGGATAGCTTCGTTTATCTTATTCAAATAATTACAAGTTGCTATGAATCTAACAGATGCCTGGTATTTTTCCATCGTTCCT
>Ga0209429_10001813_pt1 | contig 12936 bp, 13 predicted proteins | sample BarGraNGADG00212_3_FD_184493 | JGI IMG/M metagenome (GOLD analysis project Ga0209429, IMG submission 184493) | Arctic peat soil microbial communities from Barrow, Alaska - Barrow Graham LP Ref core NGADG0004-212 (SPAdes) (version 2) | ecosystem: Environmental > Terrestrial > Soil > Wetlands >... | reverse complement strand
TTTTGATGGGGTTTGTTTCAAGTTTTGAGCTTAAGGGTGGAGAGCTTCGTAAGAAGTTTTTCTGCCCTTTTTTTATTTTCAAAAAGGACCGGGAGGATTTATAAACTGCAGATTTTCACAAGGGGAGGCACTGAAATTGGCTAAGAATAAAAGTGCGGATATCTTCAGATCAATGAAGATATACATGAGCGAAGAGGCTATGTACAAAGAAGAGAAGCTTTATCTGGCACTGGTATCAAAGCTTAAACAGCTTGGAGTTCCTGAGGTAATTGTTACGCATGGCATCAGCGGATACGGAAAATGGAACAATTCTTTAGCAGGTGCCGCTGATTCGGCGCCAAGTATCCCTGTTATTGTGGAGGCGATTGATCATTCATGGCAAATAAGCAATATCATGTGGAAAATTGAAGATATGGTAAACAAATGTCTGGTAACCACGACAGATATAGGCGTGGTAAGATACAATGATCTGGATGAGAAACTTTAGTCATTATTGATCCCGCTATGATGTTATGGTTATAGCGCTTCCTACCGTCTGCCCGAAGGTTAATAAGGAGGATTTCATGCCGTCAGCACAAGTATCATTGGTGATTGAGACAGAGAAAAACGCCGCTCAGATGGAATTGGATGCCCGTACGAAGGCACAGGGTATTCTGGATGCTGCAAAAGAGACTGCTGCAGATAATCGTCTTCGCACCAGCCGGGCTGCCGATGCAAAAATCGCAGCGAATTGGGCGGCGGCACAGGAACAGAGTCATACTATTCTTAAAGAGGCAGATGTTTCTGCTTCTGAAATGGCTGCGGATCTTCGTAAAGCTGCGAAGGAACACAGGGATATTGCTGTACAGGCAGCAGTTAACGTCCTGACCGGAAGGTCCTGAATATGGCAATAGTAAAGATGAAGCATATTGAGGTAATTGCCCTCCAGAGTGACGCCAAAGCGATCATTGAATTCCTGCAGCGTTCGGGAGTTGTAGAGATTAATCAGCATCCTGAAACGGACCGGACCAAAGATGCCGGGTCAGACGACTCGCTTATACATCTGCACACACACACCAGTATTTCCTACTTCGATAAGGTTCTTTTACTGGTCAACACATCACTTGCCGTACTCCATGAATATGCACCTCTCAAAAAGAACCTGCTTTCCGGCTTTGCCGGCCGCCGTGAGCTGTCGCTTTCCGAATTTTCCGAGCGATCCCATAAAGTGGAGGAGACGCTTCGCAAAGCTCGAGAAATATCTGCACTGTCCCAGAAAATCACCACAGCACAGGGAGTCATTTCCCATACCCGTTCCCAACTCGCGGCCATGCTTCCGTGGGAAAATCTCGACATCCCCATGCAGTTTGCGGGGACGGCTCATTCCGCAGCAATTATCGGATCCCTGCCTGCCCTTTATACAAAAGATACGCTGCTTGCTGCGCTGCAGTCTTGTTTGCCGGAGACACCTGCATCGGAGATACCTGCATCGGAAACGCCTTCACCGGAAACGCCCGCATTCGCGGACGGCCAGAGTGAATTTCCGCCGGTCTTCATTGAAATTGTCTCTTTTTCGAGGGAAATCACTTGTGTGGCAGTCATTTGTCACAAATCGGATGAAAGTGTTGTCCGCAGCTCACTTCGCAGGATCGGCCTCTCTATTCCGTCAGATCCTACTTATCATGCACCTGCAGTCCGTATTACACGTTTCCGGCAGAAAATCGACGATTCTTATAAAGAGATTGCGGATGCCGTAAAGCAGCTCGCCGGATATGCGCATGACTGCGACAGTCTGGAGTTTATCTCGGATTACTTCCTCATGAGGAAAGATAAATACGAAGCTCTCGGCATGCTGCTTTTTTCGCGCAGGACTTTTATCCTCGAAGGGTACATACCGGAAAGGGATACTGCATCGCTTGAAAAAGTTCTGATTACAAATTTTGATGTATCCGTCCATTTTGAAGATACAAAAGAAGATGATGACGTCCCTGTACTGCTGCAGAATAATCCGCTGGTTTCTCCCGTGGAAGATATTGTCAAATCATATAGTCTTCCGTCCAGATCGGATCTGGATCCGAACCCTGCGATGGCTTTCTTCTACTATCTTTTCTTCGGAATGATGCTTTCGGACGCCGGGTACGGTGTACTCATGGTAATCGGTACAGCTGCCATACTCTATTTTCTCAAACCGGAAGGTTCGATGAAAGTGAATATGCAGAAGTTCTTTCTTTGCGGACTGTCGACTGTATTCTGGGGCGCCCTGTTCGGAAGCTGGTTCGGCAACGTTGTCTATGTAGTATCAACTACTTTTTTCGGCATGAATATCTCTCTGGCGCCTCTGTGGTTTGATCCTGTCACAAATCCGCTGAAGTTACTGATTCTCAGCCTGATCCTCGGGTTTATCCACATAATGACAGGCTTGGCGCTTCGTTTCTACAATATGTGGAGGCACGGGGAGAAAATTGATGCCGTGCTGGACATCGGTCTCTGGTGGGTCGTTTTTGCAGGGCTGGGGCTTGTGATCGGAAGTATGGTCATTACCGCAACCATCCCGCTGCAGAGCATAGGCCTCTATATTGCCGCCGCAGGCGGAATTGGTCTGGTCCTCACACAGGGCAGATCGAGTAAGAGCATCCCCGGTAAGATCCTGGGAGGGGTCGCAAGCCTTTACAGTATTACAGGTTACTTCAGCGATATTTTGTCTTATTCCCGCCTCATGGCGTTAGGGCTTGTAACGGGTATCATTGCAACGGTTGTCAACACAATCGGAAGTATAGCAGGCGGAGGTGTGGTCGGCGCACTAGGATTTATTGTTGTTTTCCTTTTCGGTCATACCATCAATATCGGTATTAATGTACTGGGTGCATATGTACACGTCAACCGGCTTCAATATGTTGAGTTTTTCAGTAAATTCTATGAGGGCGGAGGAAAAGCATTCAAACCTTTCGGTATCAACACAAAGAGTTATAAATTTAAGGAGGATAAGTAAATGGAATTTCTCGGTATGTTTTTTGCGCTGACGGGTGCCGTTCTGGCTGTAACCCTGGCCTGTGTAGGATCTGCAAAGGGCGTTGGCATTGCCAGCGAGGCAGCCGCTGCCGTCATCATTGATGATCCGTCCAAATTTGCCAAGCTCCTCATCCTGCAGCTTCTGCCTGGTACGCAGGGGCTGTATGGTTTGGTTGTAGCGGTTATGATTCTTCTGAAAATCGGTGTCCTCGGAGGATCTCCCGATATCTCTCTTTTAGCCGGTCTCTTATATCTGGTAGCCGGCCTTCCCGTCGGTATCGGCGGACTGATCTCTGCTATTGCACAGGCCCGGGTTGCCGTCACTGGCATAACCATTGTTGCCAAGAAGCCTTCTGAATCATCCAAAGCAATTATTTCAGCAACGCTTGTTGAGTTTTACGCTCTTCTTTCCTTTATTTCGTCTTTCCTGATGGTAATGAATATTGAGAAGCTGGGTCTCTGATAATTGACACATAAGAGGAATATGTAAGGGAGTGTGAATATGTCAGGCCTTGATAAAATTCTATCCAGAATTATTGCGGATTCGCAAGCCAAAGCAGATCAGGAAATGATTGATGCTGCTGACAAAGCGGCTTCAATTCTTGCTGCAGATACGGCAGATGCCAATATGCAGGCGGAAAAAAGAATAGCCGCCGAAAGTCTTGATGCACTGGCTTCTATTGAACGGAGCCGTTCGACAGCCGCACTGAAGACGAAGCGTTTTCTTCTTCAGGAACGCAACCGGATTATCGATGAGGTTCTAGCCGGTGTGAAGGACAGTATTTGTTCGCTTCCTGATCCGGATTATTTTCTGATGATTACCACTTTCATTTTGTCTCATTCACAGAACGAAGCCGGAATGATCGTGCTGAATAAGAAAGATCATTCACGCGTCCCCGCCGGATTTGCAGAATCCCTGTCGGCCCGGATCGCAGCGACGCTGACGATATCGGAGAAACCCGGAGATTTTGATGCCGGATGCGTCCTGGTGTACGGCGATGTTGAATATAACGGTACACTGAGCGCTCTTATCAACGAGAAAAAAGATGAGCTGCGCGATCTTCTCAACAAAGAATTATTCGCAGAATAAAGTGAGGAGTTTATAAAGAAACATGCAAAATACTGATTACGCTTTTTCAGTCGCCTGTATTCGTGTTAAAGAAACTTCTCTTTTCGGTCAGACGGAGATGGAGCAGCTTCTCGCTGTCCCTTCTTACGAGGCCGCTGTGTCTTATCTTTCGGAGCATGGCTGGGAAATTCCGGCAGGCAGGCCCGATACGAATCAGATTCTTAGAAGCGAACTTCTGCGCACCTGGGATTTGCTGTGTGAAATAGCACCGGATATCACTATTTTATATCCGCTGATTCTGCGCAAGGATTACCATAACCTGAAGGCAGCCATTAAGAGCAGCCTCAGCGGTTTTCCCGCAGACACGTATTTTATGTATCCTTCCACACTCTCGCATGAGCTTCTTGTTGACGCTGTCACGCGCCGGGAATTCGGTATTTTGCCGGAACCTTTTGCGGCTGTTGGCGAGGAAGCCTATGATGTTCTTGTGAGAACAGGTGACGGGCAACTGGCGGATATTCTGATTGACCGTGCAGCCCTTACCGATATACTTGCCCGTGCAAAAGCAACGCAGAATAAGCTGGTTATTGATCTTTCTGAATTATTTTGTGCGGCCGCCAACATAAAGACGGCGATCCGTGCGGCGCGTACGGAAAAGAATGAAGAATTCCTGGAACGCGCACTGTCCGAATGCGGCACGCTGGAAAAACACATGCTGGTCATGGAAGCATCGCGGGGAATAGCCCCCCTGATGTCTTACCTTTCGACGACTGTCTATGCTGCAGGCGCCGCCCTTGTCCAGGAAGCCCCGTCGGCCTTCGAGAAATGGTTTGATGATGAAGGGATTGCTCTTTTAGAACGGACAAAATATGAGTTTTTCGGACCGGAACCCCTGATTGCGTATTATTTATCAAAAGAAGCCGAGATCAAAAATGTACGTATCCTGCTGGCAGCCAAGGAGAACAATATTCCCGTGAAAGAGATCCGCCAAAGGATGAGGAGATTATATGTATAAGATTGCCGCTATGGGTGACCGTGACAGTATTTACGGATTCTCCTCTATCGGGATGGATATTTTCCCCGAAGATAAGATGGATAGTCCGGCCCTGACCCTGCACCGTCTCGTAGACAGCGGCTATGCCGTGATATACATTACCGAGGCCCTTGCAGGGAAGCTTGCGTCCGAGCTTGAACAATACAGGGACAAACAGCTTCCCGTTATTGTACCGATTCCGGGCATAACCGGAAATACGGGGATGGGCATGAAGGCGATAGGGAAATCAATTGAAAAAGCCGTTGGATCCGATATCCTGGCGGATACATAAAGGAGAGCAGCAAACATGAGTAAGGGATCAATTCTAAAAGTATCCGGACCACTGGTCATTGCTGAGGGAATGCGCGATGCCAATCTTTTTGATGTTGTCCGTGTAAGCTCACACCGCCTTATTGGCGAGATCATTGAAATGCATGAAGACAGGGCGTCCATTCAGGTGTATGAGGAGACCGCGGGTCTGCGTACCGGTGAGCCGGTTGAATCCATGGGAATTCCTCTTTCCGTTGAACTTGGGCCTGGCCTGATCGGAAGTATTTTTGACGGTATCCAGAGGCCTCTTGTCGAGATCATGAAAATCGCAGGCAACAATCTTCCCCGCGGCATTGAAGTTCCGCCCCTCAACCGGACTGCACAATGGCATTTTGTTCCGACGGCCGCCGTCGGCGAAGAAGTCGGCGAAGGGGATATCCTCGGCACGGTTCAGGAAACGGAAATCGTATCACATAAGATTATGGTTCCGCCGGGTATAACAGGAACTGTTGCAGCTATTTCCGAAGGTGATTTTACACTCACACAGACAATATGCATGCTTACCCTGGAGTCAGGGGAGAAAAAACCATTGACTCTTATGCAGAAATGGCCCGTACGTGTCGGCCGTCCTTTTGTCAAAAAACTTGCGCCGATCATGCCTCTTGTTACAGGTCAGCGAGTCATTGACAGTCTTTTCCCCATTGCCGACGGCGGTGCTGCCGCGATTCCCGGACCTTTCGGAAGCGGCAAGACGGTTACCCAGCACCAGCTGGCAAAATGGGCAAAAGCTGACATCATCGTCTATATCGGCTGCGGTGAGCGCGGCAATGAGATGACGGACGTTCTCAATGAATTCCCCGAGCTGATTGATCCGTACACCGGGCAGTCACTGATGAAGCGTACCGTGCTGATAGCAAACACCTCCGACATGCCCGTAGCAGCACGTGAGGCGTCAATCTATACAGGCATTACCATTGCTGAGTATTTCCGTGATATGGGCTATTCTGTAGCCCTTATGGCTGACTCCACTTCGCGCTGGGCGGAAGCTCTGCGAGAAATGTCGGGGCGTCTTGAAGAAATGCCCGGTGAAGAAGGTTACCCGGCTTATCTGGGAAGCCGTCTGGCACAATTCTACGAACGTGCCGGCCGTGTTATCTCGCTCGGTAAAGACCAGCGCCAGGGGACTCTTTCTGCGATCGGCGCAGTATCCCCGCCAGGCGGGGACATATCCGAACCGGTATCCCAGGCAACTCTTCGAATCGTTAAAGTTTTCTGGGGTCTCGATGCCAATCTTGCCTACAAACGTCACTTCCCGGCTATCAACTGGCTGACAAGTTATTCATTGTATGTTGATTCCCTGAGCGGCTGGTTTGATAAAAATGTCTCGCCTGACTGGAACCGGAACCGCGGGCGTATCATACATCTTCTTCAGGATGAATCCGAGCTCGATGAAATTGTCCGCCTGGTCGGCATGGATGCCCTGTCTCCGACCGACCGCCTCAAGATGGAAGCAGCGCGGTCGATCCGTGAAGATTTCCTGCATCAGCTGGCATTCCACGAAATAGACACTCACTCAACGCTTAAAAAGCAGGATCTCATGATGAAGCTTGTACTATTGTATTATGACAAGGCTGGTGAAGCTCTCCTTAAGGAGGCGGATATTGACGTTTTGTCAGGTCTTCCCGTACGTGAGAGAATCGGACGATTCAAATATGTTCCGGAAGATGATATTGACGGCGAATATGAACAAATCGGGGCGCAGCTCGACCATGAGATTGCGGACACCCTGAAAAAGGAGGCAAAGTAATGCCTAAGGAATATCGTACAATCCAGGAAGTTTCCGGCCCTCTGATGCTTGTCCGCGGAGTAACGGATGTAAGTTATAATGAGCTTGCTGAAATCGAGCTTAAGAGCGGGGAGACCCGACGCTGCCGCGTCCTTGAGATCAACGGAAGCAGCGCACTGGTGCAGCTTTTCGAAAGCAGCGCCGGTATCAACCTTTCCGACAGTAAAGTCCGTTTCCTCGGGCGTCAGATGGAACTGCCGGTATCCCCTGATATGCTTGGACGTGTCTTTGACGGCCTCGGCCGACCGATTGACGACGGCCCGGAAATCCTTCCGGATATGAGACTGGATATTAACGGCACACCTATGAATCCTGCCGCAAGAAATTACCCGCAGGAATTTATACAGACCGGAATCTCTGCGATTGATGGATTGAACACACTGGTCCGGGGCCAGAAGCTTCCGATATTCTCGGGAAGCGGACTCCCGCACGCACAGCTGGCGGCTCAGATTGCAAGACAGGCAACCGTATCCGGCACAAAAGAACCATTTGCCGTCGTATTTGCTGCCATAGGCATCACCTTTGAAGAGGCTAACTTCTTTATGGAGAGCTTCAGGGAGACGGGAGCGCTTGACCGCACTGTTCTTTTTGTCAATCTTGCCAATGACCCCGCCATTGAGCGCATTGCAACGCCCCGTATGGCGCTGACTGCAGCCGAATACCTTGCATTTACCATGGACATGCACGTACTTGTCATCCTGACTGATATTACCAATTATGCAGATGCCCTGCGCGAAGTCTCTGCCGCCCGTAAGGAAGTTCCGGGACGCCGCGGGTATCCCGGCTACATGTATACGGACCTTGCCTCCCTTTATGAAAGAGCCGGACGCCAGAAAGGCAAAAAGGGCAGTATCACACTGATCCCCATCCTTACCATGCCGGAAGATGATAAGACTCATCCGATTCCTGACCTGACAGGCTATATTACCGAAGGTCAGATCATTCTGAGCCGTGAACTGTACCGCAAAAATATTCTTCCTCCCATTGATGTTCTTCCATCTCTGTCCCGTCTGAAAGATAAGGGCATTGGAGAAGGGAAAACCCGTAAGGATCATTCCAACACGATGAATCAGCTTTTTGCCGCATATGCACGTGGAAAAGATGCCAAAGAACTGATGGTTATCTTAGGCGAGGCGGCCCTTACTGATATGGATAAACTGTATGCCAAATTTGCGGAGGCTTTCGAAAAAGAATACGTGTCTCAGGGCTTTAATACGAATCGCTCTATTGAGGAGACTCTGGATCTCGGCTGGAAACTTCTTAGAATTCTTCCGAGAAGCGAGCACAAACGTATCAGCGATAAAATTTTGGATGAATATTACGAGGAGTAAGAGGGCTATATGGCAATTCTGAACGTCAATCCGACCAGAATGGAACTGACCCGCCTCAAAAAGCGGCTGACCACGGCACGCCGGGGACACAAGCTTTTGAAGGATAAGCGGGACGAACTGATGCGCCAGTTTCTCGAGGCAGTCAGGGAGAACAAAAAACTGCGCAGGGAAGTGGAAGCGGGAATCATCAGCGCCAACCAGCACATGGCTGTCGCGCGTTCCCTGATGCAGAATGAGACGCTTGCCGTGTCCCTTATGTATCATAAGCAGGAGATGTCCCTGTCGGTTTCCGAACGCAACGTCATGAGCGTGCGCGTGCCTGAGTTCCAGATAGAGCTCAAAACCGCCAATAAAAACGATATTTATTCGTATGGATATGCTTTTACATCCTTTGACCTCGATGATGCCGTCCGTTCACTTTCCGATATCATGCCGGAACTTCTTCGCCTTGCAGAAGTCGAAAAGGCATGTCAGCTGATGTCTTCAGAGATCGAGAAGACACGCCGCCGCGTCAATGCACTCGAGCATGTCATGATTCCGCAGTATGAAGAGACTATCCGCTACATTACCATGAAGCTCGACGAAAATGAGCGCAGCTCGATAACCAGGCTTATGAAAGTCAAGGATATGATGATTCAAAAGGCAATCGAACAGGAAAAAGCAAGGGATCTGGCAAAATAGACGTCAGGGTACCAAATAACGGCGAGCTGGTTGCCGGTGCTTCTTCCTATACGGTATACCGCGGCGGAATAGAAATAGAAATTGACACAAGAACCGACTGCAGACGCAGGGGGCTGGCTTTAGCCTGCGGAGCCCGGCTGATCCTTGCATGCCTGGAGAGGGATTTGTATCCGAACTGGGATGCCCAGAACAAAGGGTCTGTCGCATTGGCCGAAAAACTCGGGTATCATTTTGACAAGGAATATGTCGTCTATGAAGTCAGCGGGTATGGAACGAAATAGGAACACAGGTCCTCTTACTCCGCGGAGGGTATTACATAATCAGTAATGATACTCATTGTATCTGACCCGTCCTTCGAAGAGGAATCACCGGTGGCAGTAACAACAATAACCATATCCAGGTCAGGAATCTCCATGATATACTGGCCGCCCATTCCGGAGGCACGGTAGGAATCGTATTCTTTGTTATTGGTTTTATCCTGGATCGTAAGGAGCCAGAAAAGATAACCGTAATCCTCCGTTTTGTTGGCTGATATATGCTTTTGGGTGGATTCTTCAATCCAATTTGCAGGTATTATCTGGTTTCTATCCCAGAGTCCGTTATTCAAATAGAGATATCCGAATTTTGCCATGTCCGTGGGCTTCATACTGATGCCAGTGCCTCCTATGGTATTCCCATGATTATCACAGTCCCAGGTGTCAACGGATATTCCGATTTTACTGAAAAGGTATTTGTCCGCATAATCCTTCGTGTTCATACCCGAAGTCCTGGAAATGATTGCAGAAAGAAAATTTGTCAGTCCCGTATTATAAACAAATGTATTACCGGGGATATCTGTCAGCGGCTTTTGCAGTACATAGTCCAGATAATCCGAACTTGTAAAATACGAATAATAATCACTGTCTATGCTTTCCAATCCGCCTGTCATCGTCAGAACATTTTGGATCGTAATATCCTTTTTGCGCGGATCGTCGATTTGTGTGAAATATTCAGGGTAAAATTCCGAGAATTTCTGATCGGTGCCTGCGATAAGCCCGTCTCTTAAAGCGATGCCTGTCAAAGCCGACATGACACTTTTGGTGACTGAATAGACCGGATTGGCATCATTTTTATCCATTCCCTGATAATACTTTTCAAATACCAGATATCCGTGCCTGACCACCAGAAGGCTGTATACATTGGGATAATTTTCTTTTATCTTCTTATCTGCAGCATCAAGCATTTCCGGATCCAATCCCTGCTGCTGGGCAGAGGATGTACTCCAGGCAGAGGTAGGCCAGGCAGCCGGACCCGATGCTGCTGCGGGAATGGACCCGGTCTGATCCGGATCGATGATGTCAGATGTTTTACTGCCCCCGGTTCCTGTTTCGGCCGCACATCCGCCAGTGGATAACATAAGAATAAGGACCATCAAAACACTGAAAAATATCCGCATAATCAAGACCGCCCTTTCCATTCCCGCAAACATGGCATCTGCGTCCAATCATTCAAATTATACTATATATATGTCAGACCGATAGGAGTATGGATCAGCAAATCTTGCTGTCTTTTACAAACACTCGATGCGGATTTTTCGATCCGTAATATTTTGCTTGATTAATTCCAATAATGGTATTAATATAGAAATAGGAATCAATGGAGGTGCAGCCTTATGACAGACATCAATGAAGTTATGTTACATCCTGTCAGAATGAGAATTATCCAGGCGATTGCCGGGAAAGAAAGTATTACGGCCGCAGAACTTTGCGAAAGCATCAGCGATGTTCCGCGTACCACGATATACAGACATATCAATATTTTGCTGGACAGCAGTATTTTATCGGTTGTATCCGAGAAAAAAATTCGTGGGAGCCTTGAAAGAACCCTCGCCTTGAATATAGGGGAGATAACCAGGAACAATACCACGAAAAATGCATCGCAGAACGCGCTGGGCTTTCTGATGAACAGATACGCCCGGTTCCACAGTTATTTTCAGGCCGAAAAACCTGATCCCGGCAGAGACAGATTATTCCTTAACACTTCTGTGCTGATGATGGATGACAGTGAATTCGATCAGTTTTTACTGGAACTTCGAGGACTTCTTGTCAAGTACAGTCTGGAAGCGGGCATCGGCAGAAAGGCCAGGGATATTTCGATAATTTCCGCACCCGCAGATCAGGATTGATCAGGTTAAATCATGATGGGACAGGATGAACCAAATCGATGGAAACCGGTAAATGCGGCAATCCATACAAAGAAACAAAAAGAGGTACAAAGGTAATGATTATTTTTCTCATTGTTATAGGTATCATAGTTTGTCTGAATATTTTCGGCTTTGCAGTCAATAGAATATTTTTCTCAAATGAGCTTTCAACTGTCCTGCCGTACGGTCAGACGGCAGAGGTCAGCGGGCATAAGATGCATGTGTATTCCCTTGGCAGCGGCGGTAAAACGGTTGTGCTGCTGCCGGGGTTTGGTGTCTCCCTGCCAAGCGCGGACTTTGGGCCTCTTATGAGGGAGCTCTCCGGACCATATACGGTTGTCTGTGTTGAATATTTTGGCATTGGCTTCAGTGACCGGACAGATATTCCGCGCACAAATGCAAACTATATGAAGGAGATAAGGACAGCATTATCCCTGGCCGGTTTTGCTCCTCCTTATATACTGATGCCGCATTCCGCGTCGGGAATCTATTGTGAATACTATGCCGCCCAATATCCGGATGAAGTGTCCGCGATCATTATGCTCGACACAACATCAACAGCAATACATGCAAAAGGAGGGAATCCTCCCCGCTTCGTATATGGCATTGCCCTGCTTCAGCAGGCAACCGGATTCACGCGTATTACCGCCGGATTGGTTCCTCCCGCTCAAAAACCGGAAAATGGATACACAGGAAAGGAAATCAGCGATTACAAATTGTTCACGTATCATGTCCTCAACAACACGATTATTGACCAGTCGCTTCGTATGCTTGAGAATATTAAAGAGGTAAAGGAAATGCCGTTCCCGCAGGATATACCGGTACTCAAACTCATATCCTCACAGTCGCAAAAGAGGGCGGGTAAAGAATACCAGGCAGATCACCTGGCTCGCCTCGGTGCAGCTGCGGAATCGATGATTATTGACTCCAATCATTTCATATATCAGACAAGGGCTGCTGACATTTGCCGTGCAGCGGATGCTTTTCTCGATAAAAATAGCCTGAAAACAGGTTAATAGCGCATAGAAACAGCCGCGTTACTATGAAGCCTGCTCTTATGAATGCTTGCTTTGCGAGGGGATGATCTGCTTGAGCCGCAGCTGTAGTCTGGATATAACCCGGTTATGCGTCCACAATACGTCCGGAATTACTTATCCTATTGACTTAGTAGGAATTTAATGATATAAAATAATAATACGTTGCGACAACTCCGGATTTACTGGAAAGGATATGTGTCAGATGAGGATAGCGGTTCAAAAAACTGATATGATGAATTGGATAATGTGTATGCGTTCTTGCATGCAGCAATTTTCATGTCAATACATCTGACTCGCACACAGCATATCCAAGCATTACTTTATTGTAATTTGGAAGGCAGGAAACAGCGGGTTTCCTGCCTTTATTTTTCCCACAGGAGCTGGTATATGATTGAAATCAGAAACTTAAACAAGACATTTTATACGGCAAACGGAACGATTGTAGCCTTACAGGACATCAGCCTGACAATCCAGGACGGCGAGATATTCGGCATTATCG
>Ga0209429_10001812_pt1 | contig 12939 bp, 13 predicted proteins | sample BarGraNGADG00212_3_FD_184493 | JGI IMG/M metagenome (GOLD analysis project Ga0209429, IMG submission 184493) | Arctic peat soil microbial communities from Barrow, Alaska - Barrow Graham LP Ref core NGADG0004-212 (SPAdes) (version 2) | ecosystem: Environmental > Terrestrial > Soil > Wetlands >... | reverse complement strand
GAAGTGGTGTGAGCGGAAGACGGACCCGTACGGGATCGTAGCAGCCGATCAGCGACGCCGGTCGATCAATCGCGCGGTCAGGCGGTTTCGGTCGATGGCAAACTCGGTTTGGGTGGCCAGGGCGATCAGTTCCAGGGCTTCCCAGCCGTTGAGATCGAAGCCGGCAAAGCTGGCCCGGTAGAAATGCCACGACACGGGGGCATTGACCCCGGGTTTAACCCTCACCGAGAGACGACGGGTCAGGATAGGATGCAACACGCCCCAGTTGCGGTCGTTGAAAACTGGACCGGCCGCAAATGGCTTTTTCTTCAGTCGTTCCGCGGTGGAATCATGGTTTACGATCAACCGCGGCCTGTCCAGCGGATCGGCCGGAGTGAAAAGCAATAACCGGCCAGAGGCAAACCGCGCGCGAATCCCGGTCTGGTTGGTCAGGGCGACAACCGCATCCAAGAAAGTGGGCGACTCATTCGTCAAGCGAATGACGCGGTTGAAGAAATAAAGATCATCGGTGGCGCCGGGCAAAAAAACGACGGCCTTGACGACCGCATTGGATTGGAACGCTCCCAGCATGGCGCCCACGATATTGGTTTTATCGAGAACGGTGGCAGACACGCGCAAGGGCATGCGGCCCAAAACGGATTCCCAGGACTCAGCGCCGGCAACCCTCAGCGGCAGCAGCGAAAGAAAAAGCAGGCAGCCGAAATAAAATCTCATTGGGATGGCACGCATGCGAATATAAAAGATCCAAACTCAGCCGAACGCAACAAAAAGGGCGCCTCCTTCAGGAAGCGCCCTGGTGATTCAATTAATCGATTGCGACCGGATTAAGGATTCGCCTTGGTTGAGGCGCCGGTGGCGGCTGTCTTGGTGGTATCCGTGGCATCGGTTGCGGTAACCGTGAAATTACCCTCGCTCCCGAATGTGACACCTAAACTAAACGTACGGGTTCCACCCACCAGAGCGGCGTCTGCCGGCAGGGTTGCGGTGCTGTCGGTGCTGGTGATGGTCACCATGTTGTTGGGCGCGAGTTTGATAATATGCCAAGTTTCATCGACCGCATTCACGACCACGTCGAAGGGAACGCTTACGGTTTGAGGATCGGGCGTGCCGATTTTGCCGGTGGCGGTGCCCGGCGCATTGGTTTCACCGGGCATCAGCACTTGCAGTTTGGTAAAGGGCCGCTTGATCAGTCGGAAAAAGCCTTGGTTTAATCCCGGCAAATCGCCGCTGGTAATCAGCACCGACTTGCCCAGACCCGATTGAAGCGTAGGCGCCCCATTCTCGTTCCAATTAGTTCCGGTCAACACCGCGTTGGTTTGCAGCGCAAAGCCGGCATCCGGAAGGGTCCAATTGACCCAGTAAAGAGCGTTGGGCGCCACCACTTGAACGGCTCCAGCATTGTTGGCAGCCAACTGCCAGATGTTGGTATCGAGACCCGCAGCATTCGAGAAGGTGTCGTCGATGTTCGCCGTGAATCCTTGAATTTTCACGCGCGATAGCACGGCACTCAATCCGCGATTGATCATTTCCTGTGGTTTGGCGCCGATGTAATAGTACAAGGGCAGAGCGGCGCTGCTCGCATCAACGTATCCGGCCAGTTTATCCGCGGAGAACTCGAAGTTGGTCGTGGAACCGCTCGGGCTTGTCAGGGTGACATTGGTGTCATTGACAAAGGTTAGCGTCCAGGTGCCCACCGGCCCGTTAGGATCGCTGAGGGCGGCGAGCGGGGACGAATAATAAGTGGCGTTGCCGTCGGGGATGGAATTGGTTTTCCAACGGAACGTAAAGGCTGCCGAACCATCGGCTTTATTCTGAAGCTCCATGAAAATGCAATTAGTCTGGCCCCAATCCGGCGAACTGTCAGTGCCGATAGTGCCAGGGCCAACCGCGGGATCGTACGGAACCGGTACTAAGTAACTATGCACCTCGAAGTTGGGATTATTTGTGCCCGGATATGATTTGACGGTGAAGGCGTAGCTCACCGGAGTACTGCCTTTGCCCACCCAGGAATATTCGGGACTGATGGTTCGGATGTTCTGGCGATCATATTGGTCGTTACCGGCGGCGATCAGATTGAGACCGGGAATCGCTTTTTGAAGGCTCAGGGTCGGCGGCGGCGTTGGCGGGGCGTTGGTGGGAACCGGTTCGAGCCAGATATTGTCCACATTGAACATCATCGTGCTGGTGTAGGCGCCATTGGACCACATTTTGATAAAAACGCCGGTGACCTTGTCGAGATCGGGCGTGGTTTGATCGATAGGCATGACGACGTGAGTCCAATTGGTCGCTGTAAGGGGAATGGTATAGGTGCCTCCTTGCCCATGCGAATCCCAATTCACGGGCGCGGGTACTCTCATGACCAGCCCAACCTCGAGGGGGCCGTAGTTGTTATTCTTGGTAGGCGCAGTGGTCGGATCCACCCGAATATCGAAAACCAAGTTGGAGTAGGCGCCGACCGCGTTGATGATAATCCCATCGTCCCAGCCCGCACGGTTGGCCAGCGTGCCAAACGTCATGAACTGCTCTTCGGCGGCACCGAGGAACGGGACTTCGTACCTAAGCGAACCGGAATTCGGGTCGTTGGCGGCATCCAAGGTGTAATCATCGAGCAGTATACCTCCGATGCCCCACCAGCTTGTCCAGGAACCTTTGCCGGTGTCGAAAGTGTTGGGATTTACCATGGTTTGAGCCTGGCTGAGGTTGCATGACGCAGCCAACGCCAATCCGGCTAAAACCGATGAGAGCCATTGAGGTGACAAATGTTTCATTTTCATTTTTTCCTGGTTGGAGGGTTCACCGTTGATTCCGCTGGGCGAATTACAACGGCCATTGTAGGACGCAAACCGTGTCGGCAACCAACCATGGCTCACGAACCGAATTGAGCTCCGGTCTGCCGTTCGCCGATCAGAATCAAAACTTATTAAGTGAACGATCGATTAATAAACAGACTACTCCGAAGAAAGGGAACGTCAAGCGCCGATCCAGGGCGATTCAGGGGGAATGCAACTCATTTTTTCGCCGCACGCTCTGCGGCTGAGACGGCGCGCGGGCGTCCTCGCCCGCTTGGGATGGCCTCACAGTTCGGGTTGGCTTTCACCAGGCCGGGGCTGCACAGGGGACAAACTGTCAGCGCTACAATAAACGTGGCAGCCGACGTGAGTCGGCTCAAACTCCCGAGTCTGGCGCAGCTTATCGAATGCTCGGCGGAGAAAAATGATCCGGCTCACGCCGGATGCTACGAAAAACCTGAGTTGCCCCCGCAGGCGAATCAGTCGCCGGGCGTCATTGTCCACATGCCTTTGGGGGCGTTCGTTGTGCCGGCGCCAACCGTCTGGCTGACTTTGAGAGTCGATACGTGCCCATCGTGGAAAAGGTAATTGAACCGTCGGGCGTGCAGTCCGTAGGCGACCGTGCCGTAGCTGATCGTGTTGAACGAGCTGGCTTTGGATAGTTGAACGCAATCAGGCGACAACCCGCCGGGGACACCCGTGCCGGGACCGGCGCAGAAAGAAGGCCAGTCGTTCCCGGCGGCGTTTCGTCCGTTGGGAAGTTCGGCCAGCAAGATCGTCCCGGCGGTATCGGCGACCACGCTGTCCCGGTAGCCCGGGGGATCCCAATCCGGCAGCCCTCCCGGAGATTCGCCTCGGAGATTAAAATAGATGCCCACGCCGTAATTCGCGGGCGGCAAGGCTCCATTCTTCGAACCTACAATAAAATTGGGGCCCGCCCAATTCATCGCATAGGTTCGTCGGCTGCTGTAGGGAGCATAATCGATGCCGATCTCGATGCGGTCGGCGGGACATTTGAGGATCTTGGGAATGGATCCCGGATTGGCCATGCCGCCCGAAATGCCCAGGATGAGATCCGCGTCGGGAGCGGTGCCGCCAATGTAGCGGTGAAGGTAATCGTCCCACGATAGTTGATACTGGTAGTCGCCGGTGGCATAGGCCGTAGGCGGATAGCGGTTATTGTGATCGGTGGTAAACAGAGTGAATCCGAGTCCGAGCTGTTTCATTTGAGCGGTGCATTTTAATCTTTGAGCCCGGCTTTTCGCCCCGGCGAGGGCAGGAAGCAATAGGCTGGCGAGAATGGCGATGATCGCGATGACCACCAACAGCTCGATTAAAGTGAACGCCACCCCCGGCCCGCGTCGGATCACCGGCCGGATTGCCCGTTTTCGATGGTCGTGGCTCATAAGCCGAGGTTGACGATTATGGAGTCAGACGAACCTGGAGGTTTTTATCGATCACAAACTTTTTTCCGGCTGGCGCCGAAGGAACGCTGCTTAAATAACCGCGGGCAGCCACTTCCTCCAAGGACTTGGGGACGCGCCGCTGCTCGACTCCGAACTTTCGGACGGCTTGAGTCAGTTCATTGAGCACCACTGCTATTTGAGCTTCATCGGTCGCGGCTGCCGGGGGTGGTTGGGGTGTCGCCTGCTGGGGTTCGGCGGTGGGCGCCGTGTTATTCGCCGCCGGTTGGGCTGAATACGATGGATTAGACGCAGTCGCTGGCTTGCGACAACCCGTGCCGGGAGCGATCAAACCAACAACCACGAAAAGGAGGACACAGAGCCGAACTAAAATTGCCTTTGACACAAGACCGTATAATAGAGAATCGGTTTTCATCAAAATTGATCAGGAAAATCTACTCCCGGGTTTGGCGGCGTCAAGCGCCACTTTGGCTTGGGTGGATCTGGCGCGCACCAACTCCCTTTTTTCGTAGCATCCGGCGTGAGCCGGATCATTTGTCTCTAACGCGGATGGGAATTAAACCGGTAAACATCGAACACTCAACACTGAACGCCGAACATCGAACATCAGAAACATCCCAGCGTGTTAAAGCGACAGTAAAACGGACCATTCCTGGATTTGGTCGGTCCAGCGGCCGGCATAACTCAAGATGCGGTAGATTTGTTCCAGTCGTTCCAGCGGCAGGGTTTGCTGCCGGGCTGGAGCGCCGGTTGCGGCCGCCGCTTCCCAGGCAGGGTTAAGCTGCTGCAGCTCGACAATCAGGGCATCCCGCTGGAGGTTAACTTTTTGCTGCAGAACTTTGAGTTTGTCCGCCCATTCCATAGCCCGCTCGAACATCGGCACTTTTAACATGGGAGACGTGACTTTCGCTTTTTCTGTTAGAAAAGCGTCAACCTCGCGACCGAGCTGGCCCACCTCGACAAACAGGTCCAGGGTGCCGGGAGGAATGCGCTGGACGTCTTTGGGTTTGCCGCCGGACTCCAATTCCAGCAAATGCAGCAGTCGCGCCTTGGGATCGCGCAAACCATTAAAAGCGGCGTTCAAATCGGCAAATCGCTGGTTGACCTCGCGTTTTTCCTCGTCACCAACGCCGTGAAAATGGTCGGGGTGCGATTTCGTGGAGAGCGCCAGGAATTTCGCCTTCAAAGCGTCCGTGTCCAGCCAGGGGCGGCGCGGCTCATTCAACAGCAAAAAATAATCAAGCATGCAGGTGAAAGGGACGGGGGTGACCGGCGCGGCGCCATCTCAGACCATGGCGCTGGCGCTTAGGCGCTGAAGCTTTCGCCGCAGGAACACGTGGTGGCGGCGTTGGGGTTCTTGACTTTGAATCCGCCGCCCTGCAGCGCATCGATATAATCGAGTTCGGAACCGGTGACATACAGGGCGCTCTTGGGATCGACGACAACTTTGACGCCGTTGGACTCGACGAGAATGTCGCGATTGGCCGGGCCGTCCTGCAGGTCCATTTTATATTGCAGGCCGGAACAGCCGCCGCCGATCACGGCGATGCGGAGCACGCCGCCGGGGCGGCCTTGCTTGGCCAACAACGAAGCAATCTTTTGCGCCGCGCTGTCGGTGACCTTGACCAGGCGCTCATCGCCCACCCGGTAGGCCGGGGCGGGCCCCGGATTGTTTCCAGATGCTGCCATCATAATTCAGCCAGCCGCAACCTATCGTCATTGGCACCGGTCGTCAACGGGTGTCCGGCTTCTCGGAGGGGCGAGCTCCGGGAGCCCCATAGTTAATTCACGTCCGGCGCGCGAAAAATCACTCCTCCACCGGCACCACCAAATGCTCCATGATGTAATCCCTTCGCTCGGGCGTGTTGCGGCCCATGTAGAATGAGAGCAGCACATGGGTGTCCGGCTTGGGGGCATATTCCACCTGGCTCAGGCGCATGTTGGCCCCGATGAATTGCTTGAACTCGGCCGGCGAGATCTCGCCCAAACCTTTGAAGCGGGTGATTTCCACGCCTTTGCTCAGCGTTTTTACCGCCTCGTCGCGCTCGGCTTCCGAATAGCAGTAGAGGGTCTTCCCCTGGTTCCGAACCCGGAAGAGCGGCGTCTCCAGCACGTACAGATGACCGTCGTGAACGAGGGAATCGAAAAACCGGAAAAAGTAGGTGATCATCAGATTCCGAATGTGCAGACCGTCCACGTCGGCATCGGTCGCGAGAATGACCTTCTCGTAGCGCAGGTTCTCCAGGGTGTCCTCGATGTCCAGGCTGCGCATCAAATTGTACAGCTCGTCGTTTTTATAGACGACATCGCGCTTGAGATCCCACACGTTGAGCGGTTTGCCCTTGAGCACAAAAATGGCCTGCGTGTTCACGTCGCGGCAGCTTACAATGGAACCGGCGGCCGATTGCCCCTCGGTGATGAAAACCATCGATCCTTTGCCCTTGCCCTTGAGCTTGTCGTAATGGGTTTTGCAGTCCTTGAGCTGCGGAATGCGAAGGGTGATGGCCTTGGCCCGTTCGCGCGCCAGTTTCTTGACCTCCTGCAATTCCTTGCGCAATTGCTGGGTGTCCTGGACTTTGGCGAGGAGTTTTTCGGCGATATCCTTGTTGCGATTGAAGAAATGGAGCAATTCCTCGCGCACCTTGTTGACCAAATCGGTGCGAATCTCCGTATTGCCCAGCTTGTTTTTGGTCTGGGATTCGAAGATGGGATCTTTCAGGCGAATGGCCACGGCGCCCACCATGCTTTCGCGCACGTCGTCGCCCTCGTACTTGGCGTTGGCAAACTCATTGACCGCCTTCAACAAGCCTTCGCGAAAGGCGCTCAGATGCGTGCCCCCGTCCGCGGTGTACTGGCCGTTAACAAACGAATAAAAGGTCTCGCCATAGCGGCTGTTGCTGTGGGTGAAGCAAAACTCCAATAGCTTGCTGGCGTAATGCAAGGGCGCGTAAATCGGCTCGCTACCGTCGGCTTTCAGATCCTCCATCACCAGATCCAGCAAGCCCAGCCGCGACTGGAAGGTCTTGCCATTGAAGATCAGCTTCAACCCGGCGTTCAGATAGCTGTAATGGCGCAGCCGGCGCTCGATGTGCTCGGCCTGGAATTGACTGTCTTTGAAGATTTCCGGATCGGGTGTAAAACGAATGAAGGTGCCGTCCGGTTCGTTGGTCGGGCCGGTTTTATCGCCCTTCAAACGGCCCTGTTTGAAAACGGCCTCGGCACATTCGCCCGCGCGGTGGCTGCGGACAAAAAACTCCTTCGACAGCGCATTGACGGCCTTGGTGCCTACACCATTCAACCCCACGCTGAATTGAAAGACGTCGTCGTTGTATTTGGCGCCGGTATTGATCTTGGAAACGCAATCGACGATTTTGCCCAGCGGAATGCCGCGGCCGAAGTCGCGCACCGTGACCACGTGGCCCTCGATAGCGATCTGGACCTCCTTGCCGTAGCCCATGATGTATTCGTCAATGGCATTATCGATGACTTCCTTCAGCAGGATATAGCAGCCGTCCTCGTAATGCGATCCATTGCCCACCCGGCCGATGTACATGCCGGTCCGCAACCGGATATGCTCCAGCGAGGAAAGCGTCTTGATCTTGCTCTCGTCGTACGTGTGTTTGGAATGCTCAGCCATAGTTCACAATTCCGGGCGAATCCTCTTAGGCAAACCACAAGGCGATCTCCGATGCCACCGCCGCCTCGGAATCGGCGGCATGGACCAAGTTGGCGGTGGCGCGGTCTTCGGCATCGGCCAAAACGATCGAGTCGTTTCCCCAGTCGCCGCGAAGGGTGCCCGGCGCGGCTTTGAGCGGATCGGTAACGCCCATCAAACTGCGCGCCTTCTGGATGGCGTTGTTTCCAGCCAAAATGACCGCCACCACCGGTTGGCCGGCCAGGTAACGGGTGGTGCGCTCAAAAGCGGCCGGCTGGCGGGCCTTCAAATCGGCATAATGCCGCTGCCAATGACCGATATCGGGTTGGAGGAACCGGCAGTTTTCCACCCGCAAATTCGCTTTTTCAAAACGCGCCAGGATTTCCCCGACCAGACCGCGGTCGATGGCATCGTGCTTTAACAGTATCAACGTTCGCTGCATAAAAAACCTGCCTCAAAATAGACGCTGCTGTTTTAGGGCCTGTCCGGTCAAAAGCCAGTACAAAGTCCGAGAACGAAATGAGATTTTTATTGCGGTTAGAATGGTTTGGCGGCACCCTGAGTCCTGGCAATGGGGTTTGCCCATCCGCTTTGCGAGTGAACCGCTGCCGCGCTACACGGACCTGCCGGGAGAACCTGAGGAAGCGGCGGATGAATACTTCCATGAGCGCCAAAAGGAGGTAGCGGAAGTCGCCGCCCAGCACGGCCTCGCCATCGGCTGCGAAACGCGGAGCGACCACTCCGAAATGTGGGGTCGCCTGCTCGGCGATACCGCCGACCGCATCAGCGACCACGCCCATTGCAGCGTGCTCATCGTGAAGAACTGAATGCTTGAGACTCAACTATTTAACACCTATCAAAAACTACCTATGACGACCATCCAACAAATCACCGCGCTCGAAATCCTCGACTCGCGGGGCAACCCCACCGTCTCGGTCAACGTCACCTTAAACAACGGCATCACCGCCACGGCCGCCGTGCCCTCCGGTGCGTCCACGGGTGAAAACGAAGCGGTTGAACTACGCGACGGCGATAAAAAACGTTACGGCGGCAAAGGTGTGCTCAAGGCTGTCGCTAACGTCAACAAGACCATCGCGCCAAAACTTGCCGGTATGGAACCGTCGCGTCAGGCCGAGATTGACTACCGAATGATCGAAATCGACGGCACACCCAACAAAGCCAAGCTTGGTGCCAACGCCATTCTCGGCGTCTCGATGGCCGTCGCCCGCGCGGCTTCGCTGAGTGCTGGCCTGCCGCTGTATGCTTATCTCGGCGGCCCCGGCGCGGTTATTCTGCCCGTGCCAATGATGAACATCCTGAACGGCGGCAAACACGCTGATAACAGCGTCGATTTCCAGGAATACATGGCCATGCCCATCGGCGCGCCCACGTTCACCGAGGCCTTGCGTTACGGCGCCGAAACTTTCCACGCACTCAAGGCGATTTTGCATAAGAAGAAGCTCGCCACCAGCGTTGGCGACGAAGGCGGTTTCGCACCGAATCTCGAAAGCAACGACCAGGCCGTCGAAGTCATCCTGGAGGCCATTGCCGCCGCCGGTTTTAAGCCTGGCAAGGATGTCGCCATCGCGCTCGACCCGGCGGCGAGTTCCTTCTTCGAGAACGGCAAATACGTCCTCGCCAAGTCCGGCCAGGGCCAAAAGTCCAGCGACGAAATGATCGCGCTTTACGCCGCGTGGGTGAAGAAGTATCCCATCGTCTCCATCGAAGACGGCCTGGCCGAGAACGACTGGACCGGTTTTGCCAAACAGACGGTGGCAATGGGCGGCCAAGTCCAAATTGTCGGCGACGATCTTTACGTGACCAACACCAAGTTCATCGGCCGCGGCATCAAGGAGAAAGCCACTAACGCCGTGCTCATCAAATTGAACCAGATCGGCACGGTTACCGAAACCATCGAGGCCATCCAGATGTGCCAGCGCGCCGGTTGGCGCTACGTCATCTCGCACCGCTCGGGCGAAACCGAGGACGCCTTCATGGCCGATTTCGCGGTGGCGATGGGAGGCGGCCAGATCAAGACCGGTTCCGCGTGCCGTTCCGAGCGCATCGCCAAATACAATCGCCTGCTGGCCATCGAAGCCGAGCTGGGCAAACGCGCCGTGTTCGGCGGCGCCCTGTTCCAGGCGGGTCGCGCATAATGTCTGGCCAGTCTTTTCAGCGACATGAACCATGAGATGGCAGCGGCGGTTCTACCGCTCTTTCTCTCCACCGTTCTGGATGCGCCGGCATTCGCCTTGGGCGTCATTGAGGGTGTAGCGTTCAGCAAGCGCGCTAGGCTCAACCTCGGCTTTGCGCTGTTCTCCGCGGGGCTGCTGTATTTGCTCCGTTTTTCGAAACCGGCCACGGGGAACGGTTCAACCGTGAAGGAGACTCTGCCATGAACTGGATATTATGGGCATTACTATCGGCGCTCTTCGCCGGGCTGACAGCGGTCCTCGCCAAGGTTGGTGTGAGCGGTGTGAATTCCAATCTGGCCACGGCCATCCGCACCACGGTAGTGCTGTTGTTCACCTGGGGTATTGCCTTTGGGAGTGTCTCGCCATCCTTATTGGGAACAATCACGCGGCGCACCTGGCTGTTTCTGACCTTATCCGGGCTTGCAACCGGGCTTTCATGGCTGTGTTACTTTCGGGCTTTGCAACTGGGCAACGCCTCGCGTGTCGCGCCTATCGACAAACTCAGCGTCGTGTTCGTTATGGCTTTCGCCGCCTTATTCTTGCATGAACAGCTAACGTGGCATCATTGGGCGGGCGGCACGCTTATGGTTGCCGGCGCCCTCTTGCTGGCCTGGCGTTAACCCCGAAGATACAAGGATATATTCTGCGCCGAACTCGTGGGCGAGGAACACCACGGCTTGGCGTTTGGCGCCCGGAACGGCGGTGGCCGGCTACTTGCGGCTGCCGGGTGAATCGCGGAACGGCTTCATCGTGCCTGACTCGTCCGTGGTTCGCCAGGCGGCGCAAGGTTGGATTTACGTGCAAATTTTACTGCAACCGCAAGCCGGCCGGCAGGTTATGCCCGGCCAGAAATTCGGCAGCGCCCAGGCGACGCTTGCCCTCGCGCTGCAAGGTCAGTATGCGAAGCGCGTTCTCGCCGCAACCCACCACCACGCCGGATGCGTCCGCCTTCAGAATTTGGCCGGGTTGACCGCCCATCCCATCCACGACTTCGGCCTCCCAGATTTTTAACAAACGCCCTTGCGGCTCAGCCGGCTCGAACGTAAAGGCGCCGGGCCAGGGAGTAAAGGCGCGCACCCGATTCCATAACGCGCGCGCCGGCTGGCTCCAGTCCAGATGCCCCGCTTCCTTGGTGATTTTACCGGCATAACTGGCGCCTTCGGCAGGCTGCGGACACGGCTTTATCTCGCCCGAAACGTAGCCAGGGATGGTTTCGATCAACAATTTCGCCCCCAGCGATGCCAGCCGATCATGCAGGGTTTGGGCATTATCCGAAGGCAGGATCGACGTAACCACCTTGGTCAACAGGTCGCCGGTATCGAGACCGGCATCGATCTTCATGATCGTCACCCCGGTTTCCGCGTCGTCATTCAGGATCGCCGCTTGGATAGGCGCGGCGCCCCGGTACTTGGGCAGCAAAGAGGCGTGCACATTGAGGCAGCCGTAGCGCGGAAGTTCCAGCAGTCTTGGGGGCAAGATCTGACCATAAGCCGCGACGACGATCAGGTCCGGTTGCCATCCGGCCAGCGTCTCCAGCGCGCTGTCCTGGCGAACCTTTGCCGGTTGAAACACCGGCAGATTCAAGCGCTCTGCGGATTGCTTTACCGGCGGGGGCTGCAACTTGAGATCGCGCCCCTTGGGACGATCCGGCTGGGTTACCACCCCGACAAGGAGCCCCAGATTTGCCCGAACCAAGGCTTCGAGGCTGGCGCAAGCCAGTTCGGCGGTTCCGATGAATACAAATCGCAATGACACCTAACCCTCTTGCCGGCGCAATTCCACCTGGGTTATTTCCGTAAAAGTCACCGTGATCTCCTCCCCGCTCTTCATCAACACCAAATGCATTTCATTGGCCGTAATGCGGGAAATACGCTTGGTGGTATGTTCATCCCGGGCGCAGCGAATAATGATCATCATGTTCTTCTCGGCTTCACCCGGCACGATGCGGAAGAAGCCGGCGAATTTCGTCTCGAAAAACCGCCGGTTGAAAGTCGTCTCGCCACGGCTATACACCGCTGGCTGTAAGGCGCCGCCGCCAGCGGGCTTGGCGGTCTTCGCTATGCTCAACGACCCGCTAGCGATCTCAGCGCCCGTCTGAGTGACATTGTCCGGCTCGGCATCAGGCTCGGCGACCCCTTCGTCCGCGGCCACGGTCTCGCCATGCAGCGGTAAGGAGATGAAGACGATCGGCCCCACCCCGGGCAATAGAGCGGAGACTCCGCATACCAGCGCGGCGGGACGACGTCGATACACAGCAATCTCATAGGCGGCGAACAGATTCGCGAGATAAAAGGCCGCCAACAACGCCAGCCCCATAGGAGAAGTCACCGCGGCGAAGAACCCGGTTTTGTCGTCCGGACGTTCGGCGCGCGGACCTGGATTGAGCGTGATCGGCTTGGGCTTGGGTTTCGCGGCGCGTCTCTTTATCTTCAAATCGAGTGGGATCTCGATAAAAGGTTCCACAAAAGCCTTGGCCCGCGAATCTTTCACCAGCCGCTTCAAGGCGTCCTGAGTGAATTTGGCCCAGGGCACGCGCTGGGAATACCCACCCACGTCCAGCGACACAATCAATCCTTCCTCTTTCGCCGACGCGATCGCCCCCCGCAGGGCGTCCCCATTCGTCATCGTGTATTCTTCGGCCCGGACAACTCCGAGGAATTGCGCCGTCAGCCATAACCCCAGACAAAAACTCAAATACCTACGCATCATGCTGAATTGCTTAACAAATACCGTGCAGCAGAGGAAGAAAAATCAACGCCGTCTTCAGTCGTCTGCAAATCTCACATTTTTCCGCAGGACTGGGAGCGCCGGCATCTTGCCGGCGTGGACGGAGTCGAACACGCCGGCAAGATGCCGGCGCTCCCAGTGAGGAGTCA
>Ga0209429_10001811_pt1 | contig 12944 bp, 12 predicted proteins | sample BarGraNGADG00212_3_FD_184493 | JGI IMG/M metagenome (GOLD analysis project Ga0209429, IMG submission 184493) | Arctic peat soil microbial communities from Barrow, Alaska - Barrow Graham LP Ref core NGADG0004-212 (SPAdes) (version 2) | ecosystem: Environmental > Terrestrial > Soil > Wetlands >... | reverse complement strand
GAACCTGTCCGCCGTGTTCTTCTTACCTCTTGTATCACCCACAGGATCAGCAATGTGATCAGGAGGAGACTTCCCCAAACCAAGGCGAGATCAAGAAAGTAGTTGGGCCAGATCATATGGGTGGGGTTCTCGTAAGGAGAAACAAAATAGGCTCTCATGTGGTAGAGTCTGTTCCCATAGAACCAAGAGTCATCCTGATACAAGAAGGGAAACGGCAATCCCAAGGGAATGTGCGAGATCATATCTACTGTCGTCACCATCGGCCCCAGGTCTAGTGACCAGAACAGCAGCACATGTGTCGCTATCCATGGCACAAGGACAATTAACCAAAGGGTACCTCGCCTTGAAGGGACCCTGGTCGATTTCTCTTCAGGGGATTTCGTTGTCGTCACAATGTATGCCTCCTGCGCCTAGTTCCACAGATCGACCTTGCCATCTGAAGCGATGACGAAGAACCCATTGTCTACGGGCTGAAATACGAACATTCCGCTGGTGGACTTCTCTCCAATCTGCAGATTAGAGATACGTTTGTCCCACAGTCTCTTGCCGGTGGTTGGGTCAAGTGCTGCTACAAGTCCACCGCCGTCTTGTACATACAGAACATCTCTGGTCGTCGTCAACGTCATGGCCGGATATGTATCAATTGATTTTATCGTATTCGGGCCATCTAAAACAGAACCCTTGGTCGGTGCAAACCGATAGTTCCACATTTCCTTGCCGGTGCCAAGGTCAAGAGCCATAAGTTTTCCTTCGCTCCCCTGAAGATAGACGTGCATATTATCGATGGCAAAGGGAGTAAACGATCTAATTTCGAACGTTGCGTCAACTTTGCGAGTCCAGAGCCTTGCTGCCCCGTTATTACCAATCTGCCACACGTCGATCCAAGGATCGGAAGACCTGGCATTGCGTACAAAGACCAACATGTCTTTCTGCTTGACAAGGTTACTGCCTTCTCCATCGATGCTCTCTTTCCACAGCATCTTGTTCGTCGTCAGATCAAAAGCTGCAAGAGAATACTTCCAGACTGGATGTTCAGCTTTGGTCGATTCGGGGATGCTCGCATACAGTGTTGCGCCATCACACAGTAACTCTCCGCCACCATTAGACAATGCAAGTGCAGGCAAATCAATGCGACCGAGTAGCTTTCCGTTGGTCCCATCAAAGATGTAGATGCCAGGATTACGCTGCTCTCCACCTGTATCAAGATTCTTCACTTCTGCACCGAGAACATAGAGACGGTCCGCCGCGTTGCTCTGTTTGTTGATATGCAGGACAATCTCCCCGTTCAAGCCAAATACGTAGGGCGAAGTAGCCATTGGAGTGCTTTTCCAGACGGTCGCCCCGGTCTTCTTATCCAGACAATAGAAGATATTGTTGGTATGTAGGAAGAGATGCTTCCCATCGGAAACGAACGACATAATCCAATTCAGTCCAGTGTCCACAGACCAGAGCTTCTTTGCCGTTGTCTGGTCCCATGCAGTCATCTGTACATTCTCATAATTGGTGCCATATGAGAAAGTATAGATTACACCGTCAAGAAACTGTGGAAAGCCAGCATTGAGATCATTGCCCATGTTCAGCTCTTCGGTTGGGTATGACGCAGCGACTCCTGCGGGTGCCACAAGGAGGCCGCCTACATCGACAAAGGTACTATTGACAGTGCCCGACGTTGTGCTGTTGCCAGAACCCGGTACTGTTGACTTCTTACATCCAGCTATGGCAGTACTGAGCAGCGCCAGTACAAGCAGTCCCGCAATGATCCATGGGCGCTTCTGTGATCGTTTGTTCGTGTTCACTTCTTGTCCTCCGTCTTCCCCTCTTGACCTAATGCTGGATGGGGCCCAATCACCAGAGCCGTGCCGCAATTGATTCCTCGTTCCACTAGAACAACGCGAATACGGGATTTTTGCTGAAGCTGCCCATCCCTCATCTCCTATAGCCATGGTGACATGAGCCTACACGTTCCCCTGGTGGTGCTGCAGCAGGTCGCCACGGCCCAGGACCTTCAACCGCAGGGTGTCAGCAACAATCGCGAACGCCATCCATGGAATCAGCATGCGCGCATCACCACATACAGTGAGCCAGCCTCGTGTGTGTCGTTGCGACGTTTTCGACCGGATATCTTCCATTTCCCGCGGCTCCAGAAGCCTATCGTCGTTCATGGTCTACTGGCCCTTCAGTTGGGTGCAGACCTCGGCTACCTGCTCCACTATTACCGTGCGAGCAGAGGAATCCGTCTCGGTGACATATCTCCCAATGAGGTCGGATGCCTTCTTCAGATTGAGGGAGAGATTCTGCAGATAGGTGGAATCCTGTGGTGTCAACGTCCCCTTCTGGGAGACGCGTCCGGCAATGTCCTGAACGCTGGCGATCGGTCCATGGGGCGCCTCGGAACAGGCCAGACACACATCGGTCATGAGTCGTGCTGCCTGGATTTCCTTCGAATCAACAGAATCAAACCCTAGATCCTTCTCATTCAGTGGCATCGCTGCTATGCCGATGTTGGCCATCGTTTCAAAGCGTCCTGCAATGGACCCTGCCAACTGACTCCTCGTGAGTGGTGTCATGTATCCGGTCGAGGCTGTCAATATGCCCATGTCTCCCTGCAACTTCGTGATCTCACCCCGAAGAAACTCGACGCTGTAGTTGTCGGCGGACATGATTCTGCCAAGGAGTTGATCTTGCGTCGGCTTCTGATCTTGAGTAGGTGCACAACCTGTTGCTACCAAGACTACGGCAAGCAGGATGCTCATGAATGTGGCGATCCGTGAACAGGATCGTGATTTGGTTGTCTTCATGTTATGCCCCTCCAACATGTGCTTTCAACAAGATAGGTGGCCTGAAACTCGGTCACCAAGCCGTCAGCGCGCCATATCCATATGGCGTCGCAGCGGAGATTATACCCTCCACCACGAGTGTAATGCGTTAGTGATGTTTTTGCTAATCGGCAGGACAGAAGGTCCGAAATGCCAGAACTTTGCTGTCCCATTTCACGCCATTGGCGGGCTTGACCTTCTCCTCCGTCCGGCGATAATCAGACCAACCGGTCGGTTTGTCTGCCAGGGGTCAAAGCGTCGGAGTACAACAAAGCAGGAAGAGCGTCTTTGGCAGACCGCTGGCAGCGAATCGAATGACGGGCTGAGGAGGCTGGCATGGGCACATTTACGTTCATTCCCACCTGGATAGTCCAGGATATCATTGTGTACCTTGTGGCCACCATAACGGTGGTGTTCATCATCAGGCATGAGAAGCCCCCGGTGTCCGTGATCCTGGAGTTTATCTGTTTCGTGCTGTTCTACGCAGCCGTCTTCGAGAACTTCGCAACACTGATGGGCTGGTATGGCTACGGCCGTTCGGTCCTGATGATCTTCAACGTGCCGGCCTCGGTACCTGTCATGGAGTACCTGGTCGTCTACAGTGGGCTGAGGCTGGCAGATGCGATGAAGATACCAACATGGTGCAAGCCGATCTTTGTCGGTGTGATGGGAGTATTGACCGATTTCTCGCTCGATCCGCTCGCGGTCAGCCAGAGGTTCGCCACCCATGAGGGCACAATCGGGCGATGGACATGGTACCCCGGTGCCGCTGACATTCAGATCCACAACATCCCCATCTACAACTTCACGGGCTGGTTCTTGCTGTGCGGCTTCGCAGCTGCTTTGCTCGTGCTGGGACGGTGGTGGCACAAGAAAACCGGATACAATGCCACGATCGGCTTCGTGTATCCGCCTCTTGCCATGCTGCTTTCGCTTGGTGTTCTGGTAAGCCCACTTTCAAGTTTCCTGCTGTGGCTGGCGCCCATCTTCAAGAAGGGTGGAATCACGGAAGTCATCATGCTCTGCTTCGCATTCACGCTCTTTATAATGGTGATGGTCATCTGGCGAGGCAAGATGAAGAAAGGGCTATCGCTGCGCGAAGACTACCCGGTCCTGATGATATTGATCGGTTTCCATGTCTGCAATGTGCTCTTTGCCGTCATCGGCGGCTACTGGAACATCCTCCTCATCACGCTCCCATTTGCAGCACTACACATCCTGCTCATCCTGTACATCTTCAGAAGAGGCTTCAGGTTCGAACGGACGTGAGGCCTCCCGTCTGACTCCACGTCCTCTGCACAAACACCTCAAAGAATCCGCGAAAGTGGGCTATAGTTGACGTATGGACTTGGATAAGCTTCAAATCACCTTAGAAGAGTTGGGACAACCTGCGTATCGTTTCAAGCAGATCAAGCTGGCCATGTACCGAGACCTGAAGACGGGGTTTGATGCCATCGAGAATATACCCATGGCATTGAGGCAGGATTTGAATCGGCTCTTGTCATTCAACGAGCTCATCCTCAAGACGGAGCAGAAGTCGCTTGATGGTTCAGGGAAGAACCTGTTCTTCACTCATGACGACCTCGCCATAGAGAGTGTTCTCATCAAACACGGAGACGGCAGTCGCACGGTGTGCGTCTCTACCGAGGCTGGCTGCCAGATTGATTGTTCTTTCTGCGCTACTGGACACCTGGGTTTCAAGCGAGTCCTCTTTCCGTCTGAGATCGCTGAACAGGTGCTGTCCTTTTCCCGCGAGTTGAAAGCCAAAGGAGAGAAGGTCACCAATGTGGTCTTTATGGGCATGGGGGAACCTTTTCTCAACTACGACAACGTCAAGAAGGCTATTCTGCTGCTGAACGACAAAGATGGCTTCAATCTGGGACAACGACGCATCTCGGTTTCTACGAGCGGTATTATTCCGGGTATTGAACGTTTTGGAGCTGAAGACTGGCAGATCAATCTGGCTATTTCCCTGCACGCTTCCGACAATGTCTTGCGTTCCAGGTTGATGCCCATCAACAAGACCTATCCCCTGGAGAAGTTGATGCCCGCTCTCGATACATATGTCGCAAAAAACAACAGACGACTCATGATCGAGTACCTGCTTCTGGGGGGAATAAACGACAGTCCTCGACAGGCTGACGCCTTGGCCGATCTCATCCATGCTTACGGGGAGATTCTTCGCCTGAGCGTGGTGAACCTGATCATCTACAATCCCACCAAAGACAGTGATGGCCACTGGGACAAATTCCGAGCTCCGAGCCTGGCGGCTTTGAGAGCATTCGAAGAGATCCTGACGAAAAGAGAGATTGCCTGGACCCGCAGAGCCAGCTTCGGAAGTGATATCAGCGGAGCTTGTGGGCAATTAGCTGGTGAAGTGAAGTCTGAGGAGTAAACAGCAGAAATACTGAGTGAAATCAGACAAAATGGCGTTGCTAGTTCGCAGAGTGTCAGAAATGGCAGAAACATGAGTAGTTGACTGGCGTCATCACCTCAGTGGCTCACATGGGGAACCGAACGCGCAGAAGCGCCGGAATTCGTGACCAGTAATTCCACACATTGCAGTGTTTATCGATGGAAGAGCAGGGGGGAATGGGCCGCCTTCACTTGCATTTCTGCCACAGGGCGATAGCATTGACAAGTGTCACACGAACGACAAATCCAGTTGGGAAAGAGGAGACTGTTCTATGAGAGAGAAAGGACCGTTATATGTCTTGACAGCTGTGTTCTTGATTGTCGCTATGGGTACTCTCGCAGGATGTGGATCAAAGGGTACAGGTACCGCTGGCAGTGCGGTAAAGATTGGTGAATTTGGACCGCTGACAGGTGATGCCGCAACAGACGGCACCGACGCTAAGAATGGCGCCACTCTGGCTGTGGAACAGATAAATGCAGCAGGTGGTGTCCTTGGAAGTAAGTTGACGCTTGTCGCGATGGATGACCAGGCCTTGGCCCCTGAAGCAATGACTGTAGTACAGAAATTGTTGGAACAGGAGAAAGTCGTAGCACTACTGAGCGGATCCTACAGCACGCCGACCTTAACCGTCTCTCCGGTCGTGCAGGCCGCGAAGACGCCCGAGATTGTTGAGTACGCAACCAATGCCGACATCACCAAGGGTGGCAATTACATCTTCAGGACGATCTATTCGGGCCCAACCCAGGGAGCGGCCGTTGCTGATTATGCGGTTCAGGACAAAGGTTACAAGAAGTTCGCCGTTCTCTATACAAATGACGACTACGGCGTCGGGAACGGTCAGGCGTTTTCAGCCGAAGTAACCAAGCTTGGAGGGAAAGTACTGATATCAAGGAACTACGTCGGCGGAACCAAGGATTTCAATGCTATTCTCACAGCAGTAAAGGCAACGAATCCTGATGCGATCTATGTCGGATCGTATTACAATGAGGCAGCTCAGATTTGCTCACAGGCAAAGCAGCTTGGCCTAACCGCCCAGATACTCGGCGACGATGGATTTGACTCACCAATGCTTGTGCAGCTCGCGGGGACAAGCGCGGAGGGAGCAGTATTCTCGTCGCCGTTCTCCAGAAGTGACCCCAGAAAGATGGTCCAGGATTTCATCACCACATACAAGGCGCGGTTCAACGCGGACCCTGATATGCTTTCTGCCCAGGCTTTTGACTCAACGCTGGTCCTGGCCGATGCCATGAAGAGAGCGAATAGTGTCACCGATAAGGAAGCAATCAGGACAGCACTATCTGAAACCAAGGGATTCGAAGGTGTTACGGGCACGATATCGTTTGACGCCAACAACGAGGTTATCAAACCGGTAATACTTATGACAGTGAAGGATGGAAAGTTCGTATTCTTGAAGTACCAGACTGCTGCTCAGTAGCAATCCCTGTGGCCGGGGCACTGCCCCGGCCACTAGAATGGAAGGTGGCCGCGTGTTCTTTCAACAGCTGTTCAACGGAATTACGATCGGGAGCGCGTATGTTCTGATCGCAATAGGACTCACCATGATCTATGGTGTGCTTGAACTTCTCCATTTTGCCCATGGCGTCATATACATGGCAGGAGCCTTTTCGGCACTTGTGGCAATATCTGTCTTCAAGGCCGACATAGTTGTCGCAGTGCTTGTTTCAATGGTTTGTTCGGGAATAATCGGCTGGTTCGTGGAATTATTCGCATACAGGCCGCTCAGAAATGCTCCCAAGATCACCGCATTGATCAGTGGCATAGGTATGGCGCTCGTGCTCGAGAATGTATACAGAATTCTGTTTGGCGCTCAGACAAAGGCCTTTCCATCAATTGGAGTTCCACAGCAGACGATCAGCATCGCAAAAAATGTGTCGACGACGAACTATCAGCTATTGATCATGATAGTGACGGTAATACTCGTTGTGGCTCTTCAGATATTCCTGAAAAATACGAAGATGGGCCTTGCCATGAGGGCAACAGCTCAGGATCTTCAGGCCTCCAGCATGATGGGAATAAACGTCGACAGGGTAATATCGGTCACGTTCATAATTGGTTCTGCATTGGCCGGAATTGCGGGCACCTTCGTAGGACTCTATTTCAACGCTGTCTACCCATCGATGGGTTCGATGCCCGGCATGAAGGCTTTTTCGGTGGTTCTGCTTGGGGGACTTGGAAGTATACCGGGCACCATCATAGGAGGACTGTTCCTGGGAATAGTTGAGTCATTTGCCGATGGGTATCTTGGCAACTTTGTGGTTGGGAGAGATGCTTTTGCATTCGTACTTCTCATAGCGGTTCTTCTCATAAGACCATCAGGTCTGTTCGGCAAGAGAATAAGAAAGGTATAGGAAAACAACATGGGCAGCATATTCAGTTCGTACAATATCAATATCTTCGTTGTAGCCGGCCTCTATGTGATACTCGCCCTCGGCCTCAACCTGACGACGGGGTTTGCAGGACAGGTTTCACTGGGACACGCGGCGTTCTATGCCATTGGCGCTTACACAGCAGCAATACTGTCTACTCGATTTGGATTTTCACTATGGCTCACCTTGCCAATTTCTGCTGTCGTGACCTTGGTTGCAGGTGCTCTGCTGGGACTGCCAAGTCTGAGGGTGAAGGAAGACTTCCTCGCGGTGGTAACCATGGGGCTCGGGCTCATCATACAATCCCTGGCATTGAACCTGGAAATTACCGGAGGTCCGAAGGGGATTGGAAACATAAAGCCGCTTGCGGTTTTTGGACATCCGGTCGGTGCATTCGGATTTCTGGTCTTTGAGCTCATAGTCATCGTTGTACTCACGTTTGTGCTTGGCAGACTCGTAAACTCACGGGTGGGTCGCGCACTACTGGCGGTCAGAGAAGACGAGACCGTTGCAGAGACACTTGGCATAAATGCAACGAGATACAAAGTCCTGGCGTTTGCGATCGGGGCAATGTACGCCGGGATTGCCGGCAGCCTTTTCGCCCACTATTTCACCTATGTAAGTCCGGATAGCTTTGGGTTCATGGAATCAGCCACGATATTGTGCATGGTGGTACTGGGCGGGCTGGGAAGCATCAAGGGTTCGATCATTGGAGCAATAATCCTCAGCATTGCGCCGGAACTCATGAGGGGCCTCGCCGACTACAGGATACTGATATACGGTCTCCTTCTGGTGGTGATGATGAGGTACCGTCCTCAAGGACTCTTTGGTACCAACGCGACTACATGGAATGTGACTGCATGGCGCAGATTGAAGGATAGAAGGGCAAGAGGTGACAGGAATTGAACCTGCTGGAGACAAGAGAGGTATCGAAGACATTTGGCGGACTGTGCGCAGTCTCCAAAGTAGACTTCCATGTAGAGAGCAAGGAGATTGTAGGGCTTATTGGACCGAACGGGGCAGGAAAGAGTACTCTTTTCAACTTGATAACAGGCGTGGATGAGCCGACTTCAGGTGAGATACGGATGGGCGGAAAGAAGATCAATGGCTTGAAGCCATATGACATAGCCTATATGGGTGTCGCCAGAACATTTCAGAACATACGGCTCTTCAATAATCTGTCTGTGCTTCAGAATGTCATGATAGCAATGCATTCGAGATCCAAGGCCGGTCCATGGGCGGCAGTGTTCAAGCCATCCTGGGTTGTAGATGAGGAAAGGGCCGCCAAGGAAAGGAGTATGGAGCTTCTGAGGTTCGTGGGCATAGAAGCACATAAGGATGAGGTATCCAAGAACCTTTCCTATGGTAACCAGAGAAAGCTGGAGATTGCAAGAGCCTTGGCCTGCCATCCCCGACTTCTTCTCTTGGATGAGCCTACTGCTGGAATGAACAAGGAAGAGACGAACGGGGTTATGGATCTCATTCGTACCGTAAGAGACCGGGATGTGACCGTGCTGGTCATAGAACATAATATGTCTCTGATCATGAATGTGTCAGACAGGGTTGCAGTGCTCGATCATGGTGTGAAGATAGCTGATGGACGACCGTCAGAGGTTGCGAACAATCCTCAGGTAATTGAAGCTTACCTGGGGAAGGACGCGTAACATGCTTACCGTCTCGAATATCAAGACGTACTACGGCAATATCCAGGCATTGAAAGGGATATCCTTTGAGATAAATGACGGTGAAATAGTCACTCTTATTGGTTCAAATGGTGCAGGAAAAACCACGACACTGAAGACCATAATGGGGCTTCTGAAACCCAAAGAGGGGACGATACGTTTCAATTCAAAAGACATAACGGGGTTTCCAGCTCACAAGGTCGTGCCGGAAGGGATCATGCTCGTGCCGGAAGGAAGAAGGATCTTCCCCAAATTCACGGTAAACGAGAACCTGGTTGTTGGAGCCTATTCCAAGAAGACCACCAGAGATGAGATAAGAACCGACATCGATGATGTCTACCGAATATTCCCTGTTCTTCAGGAGAGGCAGAGGCAGGTCGCCGGAACATTGAGCGGTGGTGAACAGCAAATGCTGGCCATCGGGAGAGGACTCATGGCAAAGCCGAAACTCTTGCTTCTTGACGAACCGTCCATGGGTCTCGCTCCCATCATTGTGAAGGGCATATTCGAGGTGATCAAACAAATCAACAAGAACCTGGGGACCACGATCTTGCTGGTGGAGCAGAATGCCAAGATGGCTCTATCGGTGGCCGACAGGGGATATGTGCTTGAGACTGGGTATATCACACTGAAAGGTACAAGCGAAGAACTCAGGGAGAGCGAAGACGTGAAGAAGGCGTATCTGGGAGTGTAACACCAGGCCCTTCCTTTCCTGAAGTACTGAAGAGCAGGAGAGGACAAGTGAAATCGCATGCAATACCCCAGGAATGAGTATGCAGAGACAATACGCGTCAGGTGTTGTCTCTTGCTATAATAGGCATCAATCAGGATGTTCTTGATAACGCATCGTATGGGAGGCTTTGAAGATGATCAGCAATATTGACGTTTCCAAATCAATGACAATAAAGTTGGACAGTGAATTGCCCAGGATGCCTGAGTTTAACCCTGGCATAAGAAGGGCCCCTGACAGAGGATTTACCCTTACGAAGAATCAGACTATCGTGGCCTTGAAGAACGCACTTCGCTATATACCAGAGGAATTGCATGAGGCGCTGGCCCCTGAGTTCCTGGAGGAGCTGCGTACAAGGGGAAGGATCTACGGCTATCGTTTCAGGCCCGAGGGCCATATCTGGGGCAAGCCCATCGATGAGTACAAAGGTAACTGCATAGAAGGTAAAGCCTTTCAAGTCATGATCGACAATAACCTGGACTTCGATGTCGCATTGTACCCCTATGAGCTTGTGACCTATGGTGAGACAGGGCAGGTTTGTCAGAACTGGATGCAGTACAGGCTGCTTAAGAAGTATCTTGAGGTGCTGACGGACCACCAGACACTCGTCGTGGAATCTGGGCACCCGGTAGGACTCTTCAGGTCCAGGCCCGAAAGCCCGAGGGTCGTGATCACGAATGCCCTCATGGTAGGCATGTTTGACAACCGTGACGACTGGCACGTTGCTGAACAGATGGGCGTTGCGAACTATGGGCAGATGACCGCAGGCGGGTGGATGTACATCGGCCCGCAGGGAATAGTCCATGGGACGTTCAACACCATCGTGAACGCAGGACGCAAGAAACTTGGCATAGCTCACGATGAAGATCTGAGGGGGCACATGTTTGTGTCTTCAGGGCTCGGAGGCATGAGCGGAGCCCAGCCAAAGGCTGTTGAGATCGCCAATGGAGTAGGCGTCATTGCTGAAGTCGATTACTCCAGGATCAAGACCAGGCTTGATCAGGGCTGGGTGGACAAGGTTTCCGACAACCTCGATGAAGTCTTCGCCATGGCTGCCGACTACTTGCACAGGAGAGAGACCATATCCATTGCATACCACGGGAATATCGTCGACCTGCTCCAATATGCCGTGGAGAAGAACATCAAGGTGGAACTCCTGTCTGATCAGACTTCATGTCATGCAGCATATGACGGTGGGTACTGTCCCCAAGGCCTCACGTTTGAGCAGAGGACAGAGCTTTTGAGGACTGACCGGGAACGGTTCTGCAAGCTGGTCGACGAGTCCCTGAGACGCCAGTTCGGCTTCATCAGGACTCTTGTGGAAAGAGGGACGTACTTCTTTGACTATGGCAACAGCTTCTTGAAGGCCGTTTTCGATGCCGGCGTCAAGGAGGTTGCAAAGAACGGCATGGACGAAAAGGATGGGTTCATCTTCCCATCCTATGTCGAAGACATCATGGGACCAGAGCTGTTTGACTATGGCTATGGTCCGTTCAGATGGGTGTGCCTGAGCGGCAAGCACGAGGACCTTGTGAAAACTGACAAGGCCGCGATGGAGTGCATTGACCCCGACAGAAGGGGACAGGACCGCGACAACTACATCTGGATACGGGACGCAGAGAAGAACAAGTTGGTCGTCGGGACTCAGGCCAGGATACTCTATCAGGATGCTGAGGGCAGGATGAGGATCGCCCTGAAGTTCAATGAACTGGTAAGAAAGGGCGAGATAGGTCCTGTGATGATAGGCCGTGACCACCACGATGTGAGCGGAACTGACTCACCGTTCAGGGAAACGGCAAACATCAAGGATGGAAGCAACGTCATGGCCGACATGGCCACACAGTGTTTCGCAGGCAACGCTGCGCGGGGCATGAGCCTCGTATCACTCCACAATGGGGGCGGCGTGGGCATAGGAAAGGCGATCAATGGTGGCTTTGGACTGGTCCTCGACGGCTGCGACCGTGTAGACGGCGTCATCAGATCTGCCATGGCGTGGGACGTCATGGGCGGTGTGGCGAGAAGATCGTGGGCGAGGAATGAGCATTCAATCGCCACAAGCATCGAATACAACAAGAACAACAAAGGTACGGACCACATAACTCTGCCATTCATTCCTAAAGATGGCTTGGTCGAGCAATTGGTCGAAAAGGCATTGAAGTAGGGATTACATACACAGAATGTCCAGAGGACCTCTCGGGGTCCTGTGGGTATTCTGAGAAGGTTTTCGCCATTGATGCATCAATTTCCTGCATCAATGGCGAACTGTATATAAAGGCATGAGACAGCCTGGACGCGCAGGGCCAGCTTTGGAAGTGATATCAGCGGAACTTGTGGGCAATTAGCTGGTGAAGTGAACTCTACGCATTAGTGTGGTGTCACAGTCTAGCCATAGAGCTTCTCTATGGTCTCAACCATTGTTTTGTTTCTTCTTCCAGAGGTACTATTTCTTTTGCAGAGCTCCTTCATTCAGAACAAACTCTATTTGGTAACCAAATTTATTGGCGGTTTCTGTTGCAAAGTCTTTTACTTCATTCCAATTGAAGCTATAGGTATAGTTCTTTCCAAACAAAACAGATTGTTCTTCTATTGTTCCTCTTCTGGTGCCATTTGTGGTATTGTATTTCTCTACCTTGAACCCAAATCCTGGAGTTGAAAATGTTTCATCATCTCCACTTCCCATAGTTATACCAGAACCTCTTTCATCCAGGATCTCAAAGAAATAGACCTGCTTTTCACTATCATTCACTTTCACTCTGCACCTATAGGTTAGGACTTTCTTTGACAAGAAGACCTTTCTTTCTGCTATTATGCTCGTCAGCAAGAGACTTCTGTCTCTTTGTTCCAAAAAACTGCCAGGAAAACTGAACTTCTTGCTAAGAAACTCTTCTTTCATTCCCATAGAGCACTCCTATT
>Ga0209429_10001808_pt1 | contig 12954 bp, 9 predicted proteins | sample BarGraNGADG00212_3_FD_184493 | JGI IMG/M metagenome (GOLD analysis project Ga0209429, IMG submission 184493) | Arctic peat soil microbial communities from Barrow, Alaska - Barrow Graham LP Ref core NGADG0004-212 (SPAdes) (version 2) | ecosystem: Environmental > Terrestrial > Soil > Wetlands >... | reverse complement strand
GTGTCGAGGTGCCGCGTTTTTTGCCAGTCCCGGTAGGTGGACGATAAGTTTTGGGTCACGATAAATTGTCTTGACGGTACCAATTCCGGGTGATGGGTGTGAGTTTTGGGTCAAGATGAAATAGTCCAGATGGCGAGCAAAAAATAAGGCATCAGCGCGTCGGCCGGCAGCCCTATTGACTTGGTCTCAGCAGCAGGATTAGTCACGGTATACAAATTTAAGAAGTGAAATGAAGTTATAGGCATAGACTTTAAAGGTTGATTATCAAGTTGCCCGGGCTGCCGAAGGCAATTAATTAAACCGTCCGTGTTATAGTGCGTTTTTTTAATCAGCATCTCAAAGAGAATCATCTTTAAGTCCCGACTGATATTTAAAAGTATAATAAATTAAGCCTTATTTATTAATCTGTTCAACCAATAAAATCTTTAAATTATCATTATCAAAGTGCATTAAATCCCCATTTACGATTTTACCGTTTTTATCAACTAATGCATAGTGAGGAATGCCATATATATTAAATTTTTGGACAAGAAAATTCCATTCATCTTGTGATACTCGAAAATGTTCTCCTCTGATATTTAGGATCATTTCTTTGTATGTTTTTTCCGGCGATGTTGGATTAGTAATATAAACAAATACAATGTTTCTGTCAGCTAACTCAGCTTTTAGAGGTTTGATTCGCTCAATACCGTCACGGCAAGGAGCGCACCAAGTAGCCCAAAAATCAACGTAAATTACTTTCCCCCTGAACTTTTTAATGATTGAATCAAAAACCTTATCGCCTTCGGATTTTACCTCTGTACCATTTGATGAGCCATTCATTTCCAGTTTTGCCTTTTTCTGATAAAATTCGGAGATAGCATATTCCTTTAAATAATCCGTACTGATATCGTTTTTTACCTTCTTGAAATCTTCCTCACTCAATGCCCCTGAAGAATCTTTTATTTTTTTAAGATAATTTTGCAGCAAATTAATATCGGCTGGTAATCCTTTTGAACTTCCAAATATTTGCTGAAGATTTGCATTAAGATTTTCCTGGTAATACGTATCAGCTATTTTTGATAACTCAGTCATGTATTTTTGCTGGAATTTTTGCATTATCATAGTATAGTCGTTATAGAATTTTTTTCCCATAACATCATCATACTTATTACTCAGGTTTGTTTTTACAAATGCAAGCATAGCTTTTTCTTCTTCTGTAAATTCAACCTTTTCTTTTTCAAGCTGAGTAGCTAAAGTGGAAAGTAAATAGAAAAATGACCCTTGAGGCCGAGCTAAATCAATATATTTTAAAGCCTGTAATAATAAAAAATATTCGCTGCTGATAAAGGCACAACCGTTGTTGATAGGTGTATCTTTTATATTTTTCAATAAGTTAATATCAATCTCTCTTGGTATGAAGGGTTTTTGCTCCTCTACTTTTAATGTTCTATTAGCGTAAAAATTAGCCATTCTAAGGTTTTGATTAAAGGTGATAATATTTCGAGCCGCCCAATATTCAATGTTGAGGTTTTGTATTTGAAATACTTTTGCACAAATCGATTGATCAGTTTTGAACTTATTTAATATATCTTGTTTCTCTTTCTTTATAGCCAATACATGATCTATATATTCAGCCTGATTCATTTCTGTAATTCCATCTGTAATCGAACCCATATTGGGATTAATGGTTTCGGTTTCCCGAAGCCCAAAATTTACCTCTGCACTTTCGCCAGAGAAGAGCGATGGGTATTCAGGTATCCAGGAATTTATCAACTGGAATAAATCTTTCCCAGGCTCAAAAAATACACTTACAGTTCCTGATGGTAATTTCACTGAAATATTTTGGGGAAAGTCCAACGGAAACTCAACATGGAAGTAGCCATCATCATCTATTTTTACAACATAAGATTTCTGAAGATTCGTTAATTGGTCATAAAAATTAATTATGCCTGTTTTTGTCCTTAGGCGCTTAGTAAATCCGTGAATAAAACCACTGTAGATGACTTTTCCGGGTTGCAAAACAGGAGTTTCGAAACCTTTAGAGTCCTTATATTTGAAATTTTTCAATATCGATACATCTTTAGTAAATCTATTAAGTTCATTTTCCGAAAGACCCAATTGACAAATACTTTGGCCGTTAGATTTTACAAATATTTGTGTCTCCAGACCGTTCTTTGATAATTTTATTTCCAATAGATCATTGATCGGTTTTATGGATTCATATTGCCATACCTTATTGTTGTATACGGCAAGAGAATCAAAAAAGCTAAAGGCCCAATGGCCATTTTCGGGAGAGAACCAATTTCCAAGTAGTTGATTTGGAATTACTGAGTGAATGGCTTTTTCCCTTACAACAATATCAAAAATTTGCCAGGCATTTTCTACAGGTTCGCCAAAATCAATTTTACTTACTTTAGTATCGAGCCGTGGAAAGAAAAGGCGGTACGAAATTTTATCTTTACCCTCTTCCCAATTTATAGGTTTGGTCATATCAACACCCTCTGCCTTTATAACATACAACTTTGTAGTATCTCCAACTGGTTGGATGTAGCTTTTCTGATGTACAGCAACCCAACTATTCATTGGAATTTTAACACTAAATGATAAGATTGTTGCTTCACGTGTTAGTTCAATCTTTGTTAATCTAAGATAATTTGTAGGTGAAATCCCATATTTTGGATTTTCTATGACAGTTTGCGCAGAAACAGCACCAACAAATCCCATAAAAAGCAGTACAAAAAGTAAATTTTTCATGATGTTAATTTTAAGGTATTGGATTTATTTCAGTTATTACAAATGATTGATAAATGCTATATAGTTTTAACTTTTAAATATTGTATTTGCTACCTGAATGATTTTATTAAATGACCCTCTTGAAAATGATTCTGGAATTAGTTGTAAGTAAATATATAACGAATATATTAGTTAAACAAATAAATAATTAGTTAATTATTTTCATTTTTATAAGTCGCTGATATCCATTTTATATCGATATAGGTTGTGCTCAATAGTCCTACTGTTTAGTTAGTTGACGGCGATATCAGGGCAGGCATGCGTTTTTGCAAATCCCGATAGCTATCGGGAGCAAAAACCATGACAACTGAGCGAAGGCCAGCAGCCCTATTGACTTTGTCTCGGCAGCAGGATTAGTCACGGTAAACAAAATTTAAGAAGTGAAATGAAGTTATTAACATAGACTTTAAGGGCTGATTATCAAGTTGTCCGGGCTGACGAAGGCAATTAAGCCTACCATCCGTGTTATATTTAGGCCAGGATTAAAACTATCTTTTGTTAACCAATTGTCCCTGTAGTGTTAATTATCTAAAAGTGGTAGTAAAGTCTGGGTTTATCCCCTTTACAGGTCCCGGTAGATGGCAAAGAGTCATGCAAAAACCGTGACAAGAAAATTACCTCAATTGACCGTGTTATGGGCTGCCCTTTATTTCCCAATTAAGGTCGGACAGTTGTCCAGGTTTATTTCTATTGATGTCAGTTTGCATTCAACTTTTCCAAGAAGCAATTTATTATTATCTCGAGCTTTACCAATCCTTATAGATGTTAAATAGTTACCATTTATATCCCAATATTCAGTAGATTCATAGCTGTATCCAGTTGAATCAACTTCATCCAATTTGGAATGCAAAAAGAAATATGGGGAAAGGTCTGCTAATCCTGATTTAATAGACGGAGGATTATTATTTTTTATTACCTCAATTTTATAATCAATTGTTGATAGAAGGATTCGTTTTACAAAGAGATTGATTCTTAAATCACCCTTACTGCCTGTCAAGAAGATTACTTTGTTAAGAGGAGGCGCATTTGGAAATAGAACAGTGTCCGAATTATTGATAATAAATCGATCACCATCAAGGTAGAATTTCCAATGTGCTTTTTGAGGTTCCAGCGATTTAAGAAAAGAAACTGAGTATAATGAGCTATCTCTAATGATCAGTGAAAAGTTGGTGTCATTAATTGATTTTGTTGTTAGATCTTGATTGTTTGTTTTAAGGTCTCCAGGATTCTTTGATTGATGACTAAGGGAGTCTTGAGTTATAATCAGAGAATTACTAGCTTTTCCAGATTTTGAATTTTGACCGCAGGACTGAATTAGGATCATCAAAATGATAATAAATAGACTTGATTTCATAGGATTCAATATTATTAAGGAAATTTAAATCGTGTTATATTTAGGCCAGGATTAAAGTTATCTTATGTAGCCAAACTGTCTCAGTAGTGTTAATTTGTTAACAGCTATGGCGAAGTCCTGGTTTGTCCACAGTTAAGGGTCTATGCGAATGGATAAGAGTCAGGAAAAAAACGTGACGAACTTATTTACTTTAACATTGTCCGAGGTATTGTCTGTGCTATTATTTTCTTAAGATTATTAAAACGGGATTAGAGGTTTCACTCAATTGTTTTACAACTCCATTAAGTTTACTTGCTTCTTCTTTATTATCATTTTTGTTCTTATTCTTTGAGTACTTAATTAAATCAAAAGCATCTACATAGTCTAACATAAGGTTGTCATTTATAATTTTTTTCGGCCAAAAAGTCAATCCTCCATCAATATCATTGACGAACCCATTATCCTTCAGGAGGGAGAATGAAGATGATGATTTATCAAAAACGCAGTTCGATATTGAATCAGAAAGATCCCACCAAAGATTGACAAAAAGTAAACTTTTTGTTTCTCGAATTTCGTTTACCCAAATTTTCCCATTTATACCGGGTACTTCAGACATTGTAGGATCAGGAGGTAATTTCAAATTGCCAAGCTGAAAGATTGCATATGGTTTTTTCTCATGGTTGTCATATTTATATAATGTGTCTACTCCAAATTCCATGAAATAAGGAGTGTCATTATACATATAAAGTGGAGAAACCGGTATAATAAGTGCTTTATTGATTCTTTTTAGTGTATTTGCAATTTTGGTTCGAATCATACCCATCTTATCTAGTATGTACCAACTATAAACTGTATCAGTAGTAGGCGTTGGCATGTTAAAAGGATGAAATATTAATTCATTATTCTCATTCAAAATAAACTGTTTACAGGGGAATTCAATTTTGAAATCTCTTTTAAAATTCCCATCGAAGTCATATACAAGAATTATTCGGGATGATAGAACGTATATTTCTCTATTATTCTTGTCAATGATAAAATTGCCAAGGCTTGGATATTCCCCAGGACCTCTGCCTTTTGATCCAATTTGCTTTAAATATTTTCCATTAATATCAAATTTCAGTAATCTATTATAATCGCTTATAAAAATAAATGAATCAGTAAGAAATGCATTTGTAATACTTTGAACTAAACATGCTGTATCGGTTTCAAGTGGCACATACTCTAGGCTACTGCCTAAGGTACTCAGAGGAATTGATTTGATATTGGTAATATTTCTTTCTAAATCAATTCGGTAAGTCAAATCTGAGTTGTTGCTATTTTTGCACGAAGCAAGTAACAATACTATTGCTATAAAAAAGATATGTGTCTTCATAGTTATATGGTATAGTTTTGAATTAATTATTGTTAAAGGTATAACTAATTAATTAGATTAAGAACTATATGAATAGTTAATTTCAGAGCGAGACATGAGTTGCATTGGTTTTAATAAAGATATATGATTATTGCCATTTCAATCTGTTATATTTAGGCCATTGATGTCTAAGTGTCTCTCTATCAGTCGCAAATTGGCTTAAATATAACGGGAGTCTGTCTAACAACCTTTCCATCTAGTTCTGAATTCAGTTTATTTAAGCCGTTATATGGGAACCACGGAATTTGTATATCACAACTGGGATCCGGATAAAAGTTGTCTTAAAATTGCTGTCTTGTAGCCAGACGAGGCATATTTTGTTTAAAAACAGAAAAACAAGTATCCTCAGATACTCTTTTAGCCGATCTCTTGTCAAAATATTACCAATTCGTTTTAGATTATATGCTATGAACATAAACCCTACATCTGCGCTGGCTCTTTCTATTCCCTTCTTGGTAAGTTCTATCTGAATCCACATTGTCGTTTGATCGTACTGAAGGGATTACACCCTTTAGCATAAGTACACTTACCTATAGCATAACAAGTGATTGCGGCAATTCAATAATATTGATTGCATATAGCAGCCTAATTTGAAATGATTTCTTAAGAAGTTTATAAAAGATTTTTTTTATTCAATTTTGAATTAATCCGGGACGGTGCTTTTCATAAGCATTGTCCGTGCTAGCACAAGTATTGCATTAATTGTCAGCTGTTAATTGTCTCTCTGGAACTATTTTGATTTTAAATAACTAATTGTTTGTCACTTTGAAACGGACTAATCTTAAGGGCACGCCAGTAGTCTTATTAATAAGTTGAAGTCCATAAATATATCCGTTATAAAAAACCATTTTGGATGGATTTATATTTAGGTTATATTCATCACAAACAAAATTACTCTGACAAACAAATTTCCCGCCATTTTCATATATCCATACATTAAACTTATTAGCATTTTCCTCTTTTGGGTATTCAAAAAATAACAAATTTCCATCAGAGTCCTTTATTATAGTTGAAAAAGTTGGCATAGGTATGGGTTCTGATATTTTAGTTAGATCGAGTTCCATTTCTTTTATCATAGATTCCCTTGCAGTTTTCATTTCGTCGGTTGGACCCCATAAACTCTCTGAGATTGAGTTTTTATATTTTTCAATTGCTTTATGCTGAATTTCTTTTTGTTCATCTACCGAAATATAGTTTTTAGCCCACTCAATCTTGTCTTTTGAGATAAGTTTACCTTCTAAATCATTCACTAATATTTCCCCAGTGGTTGGAATGGCAACAATTAGGTTATTTCCAACACACTCAATATTTGGGGGAGAGCTCATGCCACAACTTTTTGAAAATGGCATTGTAGTGCATCCAATCATACCTCCTTTTTTAAACTTATAAGAATAATTAAAGAGTTTTCTTTCATTTGTTATTTCTGGTCTGTCCGTAAAATATTCCCATATAACCTTCTCCTCATTGGTTTCATAATCAACAATAGCAACAAATTCCCTAATTTTATTACTCCATAGTACCCATCCAACAACAGCAATTTTATTATTAGGTAGTGGGATCATTTGTCGGGTCATATAATTGAGTTTCAAAGTTTTTTTGTAATTTCCATTGAAGTCGAAACAAATCATATTCCCCATATTGTCCAATCCGGTAAAAAATGTGTTGTTATTGATTATACCTTCAATAGCATTGATTTTTTTATACTGTACCCCTTTGCTGTTTATTACACCAAACTCCTTTTCAAACTTCCCAGTTGGAGAGAATTTTGAATAGAAATTCCTGTAAGTATGATTTACAATAACAGAACCATCAGGCAATATTTTTAAAGATTTTCTATTACCCAATGGGGTACTATATATCGTATCGTAATAAGTCTTAAAAACATTGTCCCAATTATTTCCCTGACCATATTCAGTATCAGGAACTAGTTTTATGGTTCCTTTTTTATACAAATCAATTAATTTCTGAGCAGAGACAGATAACGCGGTTACTGTAAGCAAGATGGTAAATAATAACTTTTTCATTTATCTGATTTTTAATTATGCTTTATATTTATTTACATGTTTCCTAACTATTTGATAAAGTATTCAGAAATGTTTCCCTTTGAGTCAATTATACTGATAACCAAAGGAAGTTGTGATACAGGGCGGTTTGCATCAACATCCATAACAGAGCCAATTTCAATCTTAATTTCATCATCGTTTTTCATTTCCTTCTTTTGGGTAATAACTATTACGAATAATAGAATACAAGCTGCTGCAATGATATAATAAAGTCTTTTGGTCGTTAAAGAGTGCTTTTTTATGTTCTTTGAAGAGATTTCAAACTTTGGGATTTCGAGAGTGTCTTTTAACAATAGATTTATTGCTTTTTTTACATTGGTTGATAGTCTTCGTTGATTTTCAATTCTTATCACACATTTATTACACGATGCAATATGATTTTCAATAAATGAAACTTCATTTGGAGTAGCCTCACCATCAATATATTTTTGAATTATATCATCATGAATACAGATCATATCTTTGATTTTTAAGTTCTTTCCCCATCTTTTTTAATGTTCGGGATAACATTTTCCCTATTGAAGAAAATTTTATACCGGTTACCTCTGCTATCTCTTTATAAGAAAGTCCTTCGCTATAGACGGTTGCCAAAAAATTTTCTTGAGGTTTTAATTTTGAAATTGCAAGAGTTATGGCATCCTTCATTTCCTGGTTCTCTACTATTCCGAGTTCACTTTTGTACTCACCAAGAGATTCTAGATTTTGAAATCGTTTCCTATTTCTTTGGTTATCTATGCATTTATTAATAGTAGCCCGAAATAACCAACTTTTTGGATGATGAATTATATTTCCATTGTTTGTTTTATTGAAGAAATCAATGAAAATTTCCTGAATTATATCAGATACATCTTCACTATCGCCAACCATTCTTGATGCAACACGGTACATGGTCTTGTAGTTTTCAGTGTATATTTCTTCGAATGTGTTCAAAATATACTTTTATTACTTAGGCGTACAACTATACTATTTTGTGACAAAAGGATAATATTTATTAAATTGTGTATCAAATTATAATTAATTGCACAAGTATTGCTTTTCTGTAGTGCTATGGGAGAGTCCCGGTAAAAGACAGTATTGTTAATTAACAGAAGCTGGCAGATGACAGCGGTAGGGCTAATCGTTTATTGCGCATTAGGTAAGTCCCGGTATAAGTGCTGTAACTATCTTTTAAAGACTAAACTTCATAAACACGGTGCGAAGGGTTAATCATAACATACTTAAATATTTGTACTAATTCGTTTTTATAAGTATAAAAATTAAATCCTCTACCTGTTGTCAGATATAATTTACACTGGCACTTTTGGATACAATACTTTTCTTAATTAGTTTCCCAAAGTTCATTCTTATTTATACCTTAATTAAAGCACTGCCCAGTCAGTCACATAGGCAAATATCAGCAACATGATATAAAATGCTTATATAATGCTTATTGACAACCTTTCACAATTCATCCTCAATTTACATTATTCTATGGAATTGGGGATTAAAATTTTATAATATGTTTTTCATATGTTAAACAATTCCTTCATCAGCAAAACTATAATAACCTTCAACTGGAGAAATAATCCAGTGATCCAGGAAGTTCATGTCCAGTAACCTTACTACTTCACTAATTTTTCTTATTGCAATGTCTACTTCGGAAGAATATAAATTTCCTCTTGGATGTTATAAGAAGCAATAATTTTACCTACATTGGTTTGTCAAGTACTAGAACCTTTTATTGCAAACTATTGAAAATCAATAAGCCAAAAGGTAAATATTAAGGTTTGATGATGGATTTGATGATAAAAATGTATGTTTTGAGACTTTTGGATTATTCTATCCTTAAAAATGCCAAAGAAATCTGGATTAGGTTAATTGATTTTGATAGAGAAATAGTAAGAATTTTTAACTAGTTTAATCATCCAATTCTATGCAGCCATAATCTTTAGTCTTCAGCAGTTTATTTACCTTATTTAAATTAAAATGTTCTGGATCAAATTTACCTCCTAACCATTCAATAAATGACTCGTATTCTTCATGAACATGGTTCTTTAATATTTTCAACATATCTGAATAACCGCTAATGCCTCCGCAATCCTCTGGCGGGCAATTCATCCTTCCAGCCAAACAAATAGGTTTTCCCAACTCGTTTTCTTCTCCTGGGAGTATTTTCTCTAGTATTATATCATGATTCCAGCCATCCCCAAAATCATATTCGTACAAAATCCTTTCTTCCTCCTTGATCAGTAAATCTGATACTTTCATTTTTTGATAATCCACATTACCCAATTCCTCCCATGAGAAGTCATTGGGCATTCTCTCTGAATAGCGAGTCTCATTTTTAATAAACTGATGAAGATGAGAATTGGTCCAGCCCATAGATGTCTGAATTACTTTATGTAAATCTGACAGTAGCATGTCTGATTGGATCAGTACTCTTCTCCAGATTTTTGGTTTGGATTCCAATAATGATATCTGAATCTGATAAATCATTTTATCCATTGATTTTTTGTTTCGAATTTAGCAAAAATGATATTATAATTTCAGTGGCCCCATTTTTTAAATCGTAAAACCCGCAAGATCAAATATTTACGGTGTTTTGAATTTTGGAGGGTGACGGATTTGTGGACGGTTTTTATATCAATCACATATTTAGACAAATACACGAACTCTTTTAAATAAAACTGAAGATAATGTTCTAATCGTAATTATGCCAACTATAAGTAACACATAAGTGGTTGTTGACCAATATGGAATTTTTATAATTATTGTTCATTCTAACACCTTACTTTTTTCATTCAATAACCCTACTTCATATGCCAAAATTGTCTGCTACTCACAACGACTCGAGCCAGATTAACTTGGTTTAAGATATTAGGGAAGCTATTAGGGTGACAAATGCTCTATGATCTTTTAGTTTAGGAATTTGCTATTTGGTAAAAAATTCCGATAAAAAATTAATAGAGACAATTATATTGCAACAAACATCACAATATCAGGAAGATATAAAATATATCTAAAATAGTAGTCATTTTGTTAAAATATATTTGCACGACTATATTATTAGTCATATATTTGTGATGAAGTATTGATAAAAATGACACAAAGAGTAAAGCTTACGACGCATAATGTCTTGAACATTAATACAAAGGAAAAATGCAACTAACAAAAGCAGAAGAACATGTAATGCTGATTTTGTGGGAAATGGGTGAGGGAGTTGTAAAAGATATTCGCAATATCTTCAGTGATCCTAAACCTGCTCGTAATACTGTGTTATCGGTATTGAGAACCCTTGAAAAGAAAGGTTATACAGGACATAAAGCATACAGTAATGTCCATCTATTCTACCCGATTATTTCGAAGAGTGAATACTTGAAGAGCCAGCTTTTCGGATTGATGGAGAGATATTTCGATAACTCTTTACTTTCATTAGTCTCATTCTTAACACACGAAAAAGACCTCTCTCTTAAGGAATTAGAAAAGCTCTTTGAGGACATGAAAGGGGGGTATAAAAAATGACTATAAAGAATCTTACATACAAATTTATTGAGTTTCAACCAAATTTAGAATAATTTATTTTACTAACCGATAGTTAAATTATTCAAATTTTTACTTTAAAATAAATGTTATGGCAAAAGACTTAAAGAGAATTCCTAATTTCGATGATATTGTATTCGAGTTCAGGAACAAGGAGTACGGAGCGTACTTACTACGTAAGAAATATAGTCGCAATATTATCCTATCACTTCTGATCGGAATCATAATTCTGTCTTTAGCCGTTATTACTCCATTCCTTAATACTAAGGCTTTGGAAAATCGAAAGAAGCGTGCTGAAAGGCAGGTAGAAATCAAAATGGAGAACCTCGATCAACCAAATGAAACGGTTGCTCCTCCCCTTCCACCTCCACCACCACCATCCGATATTGTTCTGCAGGCTAAATATATACCTCCGGTTGTTGTTGATTCGGTTAAACCTGAAGAGACTGTACAACTTATGACTGCTGATGAGGCACAGGTTGAAGTTAAGAACGAAGAAGTAGTTGAGGTTGTTAAGGAAATTAAGGAAGAGATAAAAGAAGAAGAACCAGAACCCGAACCATTTGTTGTCGTCGAAGAGATGCCAATGTACCCTGGGGGTGATGCAGAGCTTCTGAAGTATCTGAGAGAAAACGCAATTTATCCTGAAGTTGCTAAAGAAAACAATATCCAGGGTAGAGTAATCATCAATTTCTGTGTTACTTCTACAGGTGAGGTAACGAAGATAAGTATTCTGAAGCACGTCGATCCCGAACTCGATGCTGAAGCAATCAGGGTAGTTAGCACACTTCCAAAATTTAAACCAGGAAGACAAGGAGGGAAACCCGTTCCTGTATGGTATCAGGCATATATAAACTTTAAACTTATGTAAAATCATTTTAATTTGAGAATAACAATGATGGTTATTTACCAAATAACAATGCAGTTTATCTGCAATTAGGAATGTTATTAACAATTTTCTTCTCCAAATCCTCCAACTATCTTTATCGTATAGACAATCATCTACATAACATATTATTAATATTTGATTTAAGGCCATTTATAGGCCGCTGTAGACACAATCTCTATTTCATTCACTAGCATTAAAATCGCCTATATCAGTTACAAATAGAGTATGATGCCATATTGTAATTGATGTTATCTGAATATACGCATGTGTTTCAATATGATATTAGGATAATTATCATTAAAACTATACAAGACGGGATATTTCTATGATTTGGGAAAATTCTAATTAAATTTCAATAAATGCAACAAATTAGATATATTTCCGCATAATAGGTCCGTTTAAATGCAAAATCCAAATCATGAAATTATCACAATTCAGGTACAATCTCTACAAAACCAGTTGATCCAAGAATAGCTATTTTCATATTAATCTCCTTCCTTTATTCAGTATGGTCTAAAATTAATTATCTGTTTTTCAGAAAAATTCAAAGTTAAGCTTTGATTTAATTCGAGTCAATTTTTTATAATGGTTCGTATGGCACCACAACCTCAAAACGCAGACCCCTGTAGATCAATGATTTACAGGGGTCTTTAAATTTCTTGCTGACGGATTTGTTGACGGATTTTATAACATGCACATAATCAGATAGATACTACATTGACTGCAAATTCCGGTTATATTAAACACCATGTTCCTATTCCAGATGATTCCAGTACATTTCGTATATTTACAATACAACAAAGAAAAGAGGAAAGGAGATTCTTCATGATAGTAAAAAATCTTTCATTCGGATCGATTACCATTTACGGGGAAACCTACGTGAAAGATGTGATTATAGATAACGGTTTGATTAAAAAGAGGAAAAAAGCAGAATCGAAAAAATACGATGACAGATTCGGGCATA
>Ga0209429_10001807_pt1 | contig 12959 bp, 12 predicted proteins | sample BarGraNGADG00212_3_FD_184493 | JGI IMG/M metagenome (GOLD analysis project Ga0209429, IMG submission 184493) | Arctic peat soil microbial communities from Barrow, Alaska - Barrow Graham LP Ref core NGADG0004-212 (SPAdes) (version 2) | ecosystem: Environmental > Terrestrial > Soil > Wetlands >... | reverse complement strand
TTCCCTGAATGCCGCGACAGAGCAAGCCGAACTGGGCTTGGCTGAGATGGCGGCTAACAAGTCAGCAATCCGGCAACTAACCAACTGGCCTTGGATTAGTGCCACCTTGAAAACGTAATGGAATAAGTTCCAAAAAAGTAATCTTTATAATGGTCATGGTCGGTGATGGAATGCAAGACGCAAATAGTATGACCAGGGATTTCATTGAGGTTGATGATTACGCTACGCAATTAAGGGCTGCTGATTCAATATCTAAGCTCAAGGGGCATACTATTGTGCTGGTTGAGGACAAAGCCTCCGGGCAAAGTTTAGTTCAAGAGTTAAAACGTGATACCAAAATACCTATCATCCCTATTAATGCGGACAAAGACAAAGTGGCAAGAGCAAACGCGATAACGCCATTATGCGAGTCAGGACGCGTGTATTTGCCCGAAGGCGTGTCCTGATTATATTGACCAGATGGCGATATTCCCGGCTGGCGCTCACGATGAAGACCCGGACGTAACATCACAGGCACTAAGTTATCTATCGCATGGCGACAAGTTTTTTGGCGATTGCAGGTTTGAGGAGTTTCCCCCGGATGAAGCCTAAGCTGTCCGAAAGTTCGGCACTTTATCTGTAATCAACACCTCACCCACATTTTGTGGCCAATATTTCCTTGACATACAAGCGTGGCTACCCTAAACTCACTTTCAGTGAAAGCAAGTTCTTATCAAACCCTTTAATCCGGGACGGAGCTTGGCAAGGACAGGTAAAAACAAGACAAAGAAAGGGTGGACCGGCGAATATGAAAAGCGGAACCAGCGCGCCGGAGAAAGGCGCACAATGAAAGGTACATTATCTCATTCGGGAGACAATCTTGATCTGCAGATAGACTATATGGGGCAGGTACTCGAAAATACCCAAGAAGCGATCAAGATTATACAGGACGAGAGGTACAAGTTTGTCAACCAGAAGTCTGTTGAGATTTACGGTTATTCACGTGCCGAGATGTATAATAAGCACATACGGGATATTGTTCATCCCGAAGATTATGAAAGGATAATGACCAACTATTACAAAAGGATCGATGGTGAAGTGCTCGAGAAATATCCATATAGGATTATTGATAAATTCGGCAATATCAAGTGGCTGGAACTCAGCGGGGTGAAGTCGTTGTGGAGGGGAAAGCCCGCCGTGTTGAATTTTATGACCGACATAACACGTCGGGTCAACGCGGAAAAAGTTCTTAAGAAATCGGAACAACAATTGTCGGATATTATCAATTTTCTCCCGGAAGCCATATTTGCGATAGATGGTGAGGGAAAGGTAATCGCATGGAACAAACTGATGGAGAAACTGTCGGGAATCAGGGCTGCTGACATGATCGGTAAAGGTAATTTTGAATATGCCATTCCCTTTTACGGACAAAGGAGACCCCTGTTGATGGATCTCATGATTCGGCCAGCGGACGCCTCGATAGAACAAGACTACTCGTATCTCAAAAAAAGGAAAAATTTTATATGCGCGGAAAAGCTCCTTGAAAGGAAGGGAATCCCTTTGTGTTTCCGGGTTAAATCGAGTCTCATGTTTGACCATAATGAAAATGTCATCGGTGCGATAGAATCGATCCGGGATATAACGGAGCTGAAGAATGCTCAGGATGAATTACAAGAAAAGTCAACTCATCTGGAGAAAACGAATACTGCTTTACGGGTATTACTGAAGCTTCGGGAAGAGGACAGAGGGGAAATAGAACAAAAAATTATCAGCAACATTAGGGGATTGGTTTTGCCCTATCTGGAGAAGCTTGGGCTGGCCGGGCTCAGCGCGACCCAGGCAGGCTATCTCTCTATAGCCGAGGAACACCTTACAGAGGTATCGTCGCCCTTCCTGATGAAAGTAGTTCAGAAGTACCCGAAACTCACCCCCCGGGAGATAGAGATAGCCGGTCTCGTTAAGGATGGGAAGACGACGAAAGAGATTGCACAGATACTGCATCTTGAGATTAATACCATTAACAACCACCGAAGGCACCTCCGCAAAAAAATAGATTTAAACAATAAAGAAGGGAATCTTCGTTCATACCTCTTATCCTTCCAATAATGACCATATAGTATAGTCATTATTAGGTCATCATTTGGTTATTCCATTTTCCGAATTCTTATTATATCTTCTATGCCACGAGGAAATGAGAGCTTGCCCAGAGAGTGGCAAGGATCATCTCCGTTTGCGTAGCAGGTGCATGCGCGCTTAACGGAAATTATAAAAGAGGAGCATAGTATGGAGAAGCAACCCTTTGAGGGTATAAAGGTCCTTGATTTGTCGAACCACATTAGCGGATCCTTTTGCACTAAGCTTTTTGCGGACCATGGGGCGGACGTTATCAAGATCGAGAAACCCGGCAGGGGGAGCTTGACGCGTCACATGCAGCCGTTTGTAGGAGATGTCCCTGATATCAATAAAAGTGTTTATTTCCTGTATCTCAATACCAACAAGAAAGGTATTACGCTCAACCTGAAATCGGATACCGGGAAAGAGATTTTTGCACAGTTGGTTCAGGGTGCTGACATTCTGGTGGAGAGTTTTGCGCCGCGTGTATCGTCAGAACTGGGACTTGATTTTGATGTGATAGAGAAGTTGAATCCTGGGTTGGTTATGGCGTCGATTTCGAATTTTGGACAGACGGGTCCTTACCGGGATTTCAAGGCTTCGGATCTGGTTGAGTATGCCATGGGGGGCGCGATGTTTTCGACGGGTCTACCCGACAGGGAGCCGCTCACCAAGGGGCCTAATTCTTTGCTTTTTGAGACGGGGATGCAGGCATGTTACGCTGTTCTGGGAGCCTATATGGGTGCGAGGCGTGACGGTTCTGGTGATCATATTGACATTTCGATCATGGAAGCCCAGCTTGCCGGATGCGAGCGGAGGAGCGCGAATCTGCTCACCTACCAGTACACGGGGGATATAACCCGTCGGGTTTCCCCGTTTGAGGGAGTTATGTCGAAGATACCGTCAGTATTGGGCTGTAAGGACGGTCATGTGACGCTGACGATAGGAACCAAAAATTTTTCGAAGTTTCTGGCCCTGATAGGGCGGCCTGATCTTGTCGATGATCCTGCGTGGGATGTTAACAACATGGAGAGGTCTCCCGAGGTGATGGAGATCTACCACGATTGTTTATCCAGGAAAACCAAAATGGAATGGGCGGAGATGTTTCAGAGGGAGGGATTGATTTGCACCCCTCTGAACACCCCTGAGGACGTCTGTATTGATGAGCACTGGAAGCACAGAGACTTTTTTGTGGAGGTTGATCACCCCGCAGCGGGAACGACCAAGTATCCCCGGGGAGTTGTTCGTGTTGAGCCTGAATGGTGGAAAATAAGGATGCCGGCGCCGCTGCTGGGGCAGCATAACGGTGATGTTTACGGGGAACTGGGATATACCACCGATGATATCACGGCGTTGGAGGCGCAGGGGGTCATATAGATGCTGAAGCGGCTTGAATGGTCGAGAGGGGGTAAGGTTGAATAAAAAGAATAGTATAGCGAAGAGGTTTCCGCTGGAGGGGGTACGGGTGCTGAACTTGACGGCATCGTGGACCGGTCCTTTCGGGAGCATGTTACTGGGTGATTTGGGGGCCGAGGTGCTCAGGCTGGAACAGATTCAGTATGCCGGTGGTTTAACCAGAGGGGCGGAGCCTCGACCCAACGAAGAAAGGTGGGCAAACGATAAAAACGGAGGAGTGATGCAGTACGTCGACCGGAGGCCATGGGGACCTAATGGAGAATACCCGTGGAACCGATTCAGTTTCGGCAATTGCCACCTGCAAAATACGTACAGTTTCACGCTCGATTTTTCCCGTCCCAAGGGATGGGAGCTCCTGAAAAGTATTATCAAGATGAGCGATATTTTTATAGAGAACAATACACCCACAACGGCGCCGAAGCTGGGGTTCACGTGGGAATTTCTCCACGAGGTCAATCCGAGGCTCATTGTCATCCGATCGCCCGGTTTCGGTCTCAATGGTCCCCATATGCACTGGAAGGGGTTTGGCAGGAACATAGAGGCCGCGATCGGTCATGCCTGGCTGATTCGCTATTCCGAGGCCCCCGAGCATCTCCTCAGTAACAGGCAGACATACCTCATGGACAACATGGGTTCCCACGCCGTTGCCATGTCCGCCATGATGGCGCTTCTTGACAGGGAAAGGACGGGGGAGGGTTCCCATTTGGAGATTGCGCAAGCGGAAGCGGCAATGGCTGCGCTGCCTGCGCCCTGGATTGACTACTTTGCGAATGGGCGGATGCGGCCGGTGCAGGGTAATCGGCTTTCCACGGCGGTGCAGGGTTGTTACCCGACGGCCGGGGACGATCAGTGGGTGGTCATCACGATCAATGATGACGAGGAATGGAAAGGGTTCTGTGATGCCGTCGGCAATCCCCCCTGGACGCAGGATGAGCGCTTTGGTGATCTGTCGGGCAGGCTCAAGAACCAGGACGATCTTGATGCCAACATCGCGCAGTGGACGAAGAATCGAAGCAATTATGAGGTCATGTACCTATTGCAGGCCCGTGGTGTCCCTGCCGGGCCTGTGATGACGGAGGCGATGACCTTTGCGGATGGTCATCTGAAGGATCGTGATTTCTTCATAGAAGAGACCCAGAGATGGTGCGGTACCCACCTGTATACGGGGTATACCGGGAAATATGCCAGAACTCCGCGGAAGAACCGCGCCGATATGCCGCCCTGCGGTCTGGGTGAGCATAATGAGTATGTCTTCAAGGGACTCTTGGGGCTCTCCGATGAGGAGTATGCCGAACTGGAGAGGGAAAAGTACATCGGGACCGAGATGTTGGCCGAGGCAAAGCTGAGCATCTAAAGATAGCCTATGAATATGATGTGAAGCATGATGGCCGACAGTTGTTCTGAAAAGAGGGGGAAAAAGGGCACGGTGAACATGTAGCAGTGCCTCAGAAGGTTCGTGCAAAGGGGAAGAAAGGGGGTATATATTTTGAAGCGTTTAATACATTTGATTGACACGATTAATATTATAGCGGGACTTTTTATGGGGATGTTATGTCTTATCATGCTGTTCTGCGTTATCTATGAGGTGGTAGCCCGCTATTTTTTTAATGCGCCGACGCTCTGGTCGATGGAGGTCAACCAGTACCTGTTTTGTATAATATCTCTTATGGCGGGCGGATACTGCCTGGTGAGAGATGGACATGTCCGGGTGGATCTCTTGTATCCCAAGCTCTCAGCTAAAGGGCGGGCCATCACTGATTGGTGCTTATTTCCGCTAGCTCTGCTGCTTTGCGGGCTTCTTGTTTGGTTCGGCTGGCAGGAAACATGGGATTCGATAGTGGACCGTCGCATCTCTGATTCAGTGATGGGCATGCCTCTTTGGCCTGCTTGGCTCTCCGTCCCTGTTGCAGGTTTTTTGCTGGGTATTCAGATTATATCCCGATTGCTGGGTCACATAGTAGATCTGAAGTCATCCGGTTAAGGGAACGATTGCTAAGTCTACCTTTACATAACGGTGGATCTAATGAGTTTGGATGGTTTATAACGAAAGGTAAAAAAAATGGAAATTTGGATACTTTCTATAATGACCCTTGCTTGTCTAGCCGGACTACTGATCTTTGGTTTCCCGATAGCATTTACTATGGCAGCACTGGGAATTTTGGGAACACTCTATGTCTGGGGTCCTGTGGGTCTCTATTCGGTTGCCACGACCGCGTTTGGTAATGCGACAAATTTTGTCTATATCGCCATCCCGCTTTTTCTCCTGATGGCCAGTTTTCTAATGTCCAGCGGCCTTGCGGACGACATGTATGAAATTATTTACCGGTGGTCGGGACGTATGCGAGGAGGGTTGGCTATCGGCACAATCATTATTTGCGCCATCTTTGCGGCCATGTCAGGTATCAGCGCTGTTGCAACCGTTACGATGGGTATGGTCGCTTTGCCATCCATGCTGAAGCGCGGGTATGATAAGTCGTTGGCCCTGGGATGTATTATGGCTGGAGGCGCCCTCGGAATTCTTATTCCGCCAAGCATTATCATGATTGTCTACGGAGGGGTAACTCAAGTATCGATCGGCAAACTCTTTATTGGTGGTATTTTACCGGGTATCTTCCTTGCCTTAACTTATATCGTATATATCGGTATCCGATGCTGGATCAATCCTAGTCTAGGACCCGCCGTGGATACACGTTTCACTTTAAAGGAAAAACTATTGGTTTTAAAGGGCGTCATCCTTCCGATTATTCTGGTCGTGCTGGTCCTTGGTTCCATATATTTTGGTATTTGCACACCGACAGAGGCAGCAGGTGTAGGGGCCTTCGGTGCTTTGGTGTGTGTGATAATCTACCGCAAGTTATCGTGGGCAATCATCAAAGATTCAGTTCTGGATACAGTAAAGACTAATGCAATGATCATGTGGATTATTATCGGTGCAGCCTGTTTTTCAAACTTTGTGACCGTTGCCGGACTTCAAGACAAGATCTACGAATTTATACTCGGTCTGGATATATGGCGGTGGTGGATTATCGTCCTTATGCAGGTAGTCTTTTTAATAATGGGGATGTTTCTCAATCCTGCCGCGATTGTTACTCTTGTAGGGCCCCTCTTTGTGCCGATTATTGTTCATCTCGGATTTGATCCCCTGTGGTTCGGGATACTCTTTGTAATCAATATGGAGATTGGCTACCTGAGCCCTCCATTCGGGTTCAATCTCTTCATTCTGAAAGGGGTGGTTCCCAGTAGTATCACCATGAATGACATCTACCGTTCTATACTACCCTTTATCGCCCTACAGTTGGCCGTGTTGATCATAGCCATGATCTTCCCCGCAATTGTACTCTGGCTACCGAGCCTAATGGTGGGGTCCGGTTAACGACTTGTGCCTTCACGCTACGGCGATGTTTTTGGAAGGGGCGATGTGTTATCGGGTTGAAAAAATTAACAAAGGGCAAGAAAGGTTTTGATGGTGTACGTCACCCGCAGGGACGGCGTTTAGTTTTGAGATATAACCATTTTCTGTTTTAATGCCGCGAGATGCGGATCAGGGAAGTGATATAAATAATAACAAAGATAAGGAAGGAGAAAGATAGAATGAAAAAGAAATTAGTATCAATATTAGTAGCCATGGTTTTCGCTTTACCTGTTTTCATGTTCAGTGCCGGTATGGTGTGTGCTGAACCTAAGGTTCTCAAGATGCAATCAACATATCCACCTTTGAGCCAGTTAGCCGACAACACTAAGTTTTTTGCCAAGAAGGTAGAGGAGCTAACCAATGGTGAGGTGAAGATCAAAATCTACTGGCCCGGCCAGTTGGTTGGTACAAAGGAAGTGCTTTCAGCCGTCCAGAAGGGGATGATAGACTCCGTTATGACAGGTCTGGGGTACTATTTCCTGGGTACCATTCCTGAGGCGGCTGGTGTCCTTCTTCCCTACGGATGGGCGAATACCGATGAGATGGTCGATATTTTTTTGAATCATGGGTATCTGGACCTGATGCGTACCGTAGGTGCGCAACATGGATTGTATTATGTTGCGCCGTTGTCTGTGGGTAACCAGGGGTTGATCACGAAATTTCCCATCCGTAAGCTTGAGGATTTGAAGGGAAAGAAGATACGGGCATCAGGTATGCTCGGATATGCTGTCGAGGCACTGGGAGCATCTACAGTTGCTTTGTCTCCCTCCGAGATATATACCGCCCTGCAGCGGGGGACTGTGGATGGGACCACGTACCCGTGGTACACCATGAAAGATTACAACTTTCATGAGGTGGCAAGTCACATCTGCACTCCCGGTATACTCACTCCCGGTATCTGCGACATCGTATTCAATTTAAAAGTGTGGGAGAGCTTAACCCCCAAGCAAAAAGAGGCCGTTAATTCAGCTGGATTGCAGGCGTTTATGCGCTCCAAGAAGTTGAATGATAAAGCGGATGAAGAGGCATTTGCTTTCTGCAGGGAGCACAATGTAGAGATAACCATTCTCAGCGATGCAGAAATACAGCGGTTCAAGAAAGCGGTCAAGCCGGTTTGGGAGAAGCATAAGAAGAAGACTCCTTTGTGCGCCAAACAAGTTGAAATTTTGGAGAAATATGCAGCGAAGAGAGGAGCAGCAAAAAAAGCTAAATAGTAAGGTGATGGTAGCCGGTAGCCGAATGCAGTTCTCTGCAACCTGAAAACATAAAAGCCCTCCTCTTTTTTGTTTTCAGTTACATTGACTGTCGCGAAAACTCTGTGGAATCTCCCCGCCGTTCTGTGCGGGGAGATTCCACTTTTGCACTTACCGGATGGTTGAACTGGTCATGATTGTCTCTGAAATGGCGGATTCGGAAACATCCGATTCAACGGCGGCAATGTGGCACTGAGGTAGGTCCATCCCGCCGACACACAAGTTCTTGAGGGGAAGACCGGATTGTCCCGGTACGCAGTGCGTCACGGCACAGTGATCCGTGAGAAACAGCGCGTTTCTCGCCGGAGGCGGGGAGTTCTGTCTCCTCTTTATATGCAATTCCCTAACCGGAAATTACTGATTTTAGGTAAGATAATCAGATGAGAAAAGAACTGAAATGGATCCCTAACACTACGGTACGAGGTGAAAAAGAATGAAAAAAAATTTATTGTTAAATCCACAAAAGATGGATCAGATTATGGCCGACAAGAAGACGCAGGATCTCTTTAATTTCACAGTCGATTTCTTCGAGCAGAAGGGCAATTTTTCAATGAGGATTGACTCCAAGGCAAGGCGCATGCCGACTGATTGGTATCAGTTTATTAAGGAATCCGGTTTGTTTGCCACCCTGTTGACTCCGGCTGGCTACGGCGGTGCCGATGCCAGATGGGATCACTACAGAATCACCGCCGCCAGTGAACTGATGGGCTTCTATGGACTTTATCAGTATACCTTCCAGGTTTCAATACTTGGCGTAGGCCCAATATGGATAAGTAAGAACGAGGACCAGAAGAGAGAACTGGCACAGTTACTCAAGGAAGGCCATGTCTTTGCATTCGGCATGTCCGAGCGGGACCATGGCGCTGACCTATACAGTAACGAGGCACACATTATGCCCATGGGCGGTGGCAAGTACATTGCCAACGGAGCAAAGTACTACATTGGTAACTCCTCTCGTGCACCGAAAATCAGTGTTTTCGGTAAAAATGGAAAGACTGGCGAGTTTGCGTTCTGGGTTGTCGACTGCCGTGACCGGCATTTAAAGTATTGTGGTGATATAGAAGTTGTCGGTATGTTCCAAGGTCAACTGGGCCAGTTTGAAATGATTGAATATCCCATCACCGATGCGGACATTCTCGAGACCGGCGATGCCGCTTTCGCAATGGGTCTTTCCACTGTCAACATCGGCAAAACACAGACAAGCATGAAGAACGTCGGTATCGCCACGCATATGCTCTACGAGGCGGTCAACCACGCTCATAACCGCTATCTGTATGGTAAGAGAGTCACCGACATGCCGCACATCAAGAGAGGCTTTCTGGAAGCTTGGTGCCGCATCCTGATGAGTAGACTGTATAATTATAGAGCAGCCGACTATTTTCGTCAGGCCAACAAGGAGACTGATCGCCGCTACTTGCTGTTCAATCCCATCCAAAAAGCCCGCTCCGGCGCGCAATGCGACATGGCAGTTACCATCATGCACAACATCATGGCTGCCAAGGCTTATGAGACCGATACGTTTGCTGAAACAGCCGTCCGTCAAATTGGTAACGCTGTTCGTCTTGAGGGTACCGCTCATGTCAACCTGTCTCAGGCGGTTAAGTTTATCAATAACTACTTCAACGACAATGTAGATCTGCCTGAAGTTCCCGACGGTAAGATGATCAAGGACGACTCCCCAAGCATGTTTGACCAGGGCTTTGGCAAGGCGAGGACCATCAAATTCAACGATTATCGCAAGGCATTTAAAGGTTGTGAGCTTCCCAATGTTAAGATTTTTCTCGAACAGGCGGAAGCTCTCAAGGCGTTTAACAACAAGTCTCCGATGACCAAGGATCAGGCAAGAAATTCTGATTTTATGCTCAGCGTCGCTGAAACCTTCGCTGTCATTGTCTATGGACAGCTTGTTTTCGAGAAAGCCAAATTGGAAGACATTGAAGATATGGTTGTTGACCAGTTGTTCAGCTATTTGGTTAGGGATATTAACAGCTTTGTTATGCGTCAGATCAACGAATATGCTGGCCACTTCGAAGTGGGCCAGAAGGAGGGCATTGTTGCTATTATTAAGGATCCCCAGATTGACTTTGCACGCGAAGAAGCTGTCCTTGACGATTATATCCTTGCACTCGATGGTGTCTACAAAAGTAGCTATGGTGTGGTTATCGACGAATGATTTTCTTGACAAGCAGTTTAATCGGGCCATCCTCAAAACGACGGCCTGATTAAACTGCTTTTTAGTCCAAGTGCATCTACATGGCCAATTTTCAAATAAACCCGATAGTTTTCGGTTAAGTTTTTGCATATAAGCTTCGAGCATTCGGTCCTTTGAAATTATACATATTTTCTGTCCTGGAGGATGCAGATCTCAGTCTATTATTTTCAGTCGCGTTGACTGTAGCGAAAACTCCGTGAAATCTCCCCGCCGTTATGCGCGGGGAGATTTCACACTTAGGATCACCGGATGGTTGAGCGGGTCATGATTATCTCTGAGGCAGCGGATTCGAACACATCCGATTCAACGGCGGCAATGCGGCACTGAGGCAGGGCCATCCCGCCGATACACAAGTTCTTGAAGGGTGAGACTGTACACAGTACGGAACGGCACGGTAATCCGTGGGGAGCAGCGCGTTTCTCGCCGGAGGCGAGGAGGTCTGTCTCCGATGGCATGGCTAGGCTGGTGCTGGCAGCGAAGCAGGGTGAAAAGAGAGGAGTGAAGAAGATGAGTACCAACAACATTATCTTGGAAAAGTCGAACCAGGTTGCAACTATTAGACTGAATATGCCCGGATCCTTTAATACGTTGGTTGATGATCTTAAAGTCGATCTTTTGAAGGCAGTGGAGACATGTACCGATGACAGCGATACCAAGGCGGTTATTATTACCGGGTCCGGTAAGGCCTTTTGTGCAGGTGGTGATATAAACCTATTTAAAGAATCCGCCAACACCTCGGACAGGCTCAGGCAGGGATTGAAACTGGTCAATCTGGTCATAGTCGGCATTCGCAGGATGCCGAAACCAGTGATTGCGGCGATTAACGGTGTGACCGGTGGGGCCGGAGTCAGTATTGCCGCCGCCTGTGACCTGCGGATTTGTGCTTCGTCGGTGAAATTCAAGACGGGGTACACCTCGATCGGTTTGGTTCCCGATGGGGGATGGACCCTCCTGGTTCCCCGGCTTATCGGTTTCGGGAAAGCCATGGAGCTGCTTTTGCTCGATTCTCCGTTTGATGCCGAGCAGGCACTGCAGTACGGGCTTGTTAATAAAGTGGTCGCACCCGAACGGCTCGAAGAGGAATCGTATGCTATCGCCCGGAAGCTCGCGGAAGGACCTTCGGTATCGTATGCGATAATCAAGGAGAATTTCAATCATGCCATGTACGGGCTCCTGGAACGGCAACTCGAACTGGAACGGGACGGGATGATCAGGGCCGGGAGAACGGCGGATTCGAAGGAAGGGTTTGCCGCATTTCTGGAAAAACGAAAACCCCGGTTTACGGGAAAGTGAAGGATGTGGCATCGCATCCGCTCTTCTTCATCTCCGTGGCGGACAGAGCCTGTGACCCTTGGTCTCATCGCTGATTACGCGTGCAGGGACAGGAGACGGCGCGATGGTTTCGACAGGCTCTGAGGCAACTCGGAGATAAGAATACCGCTGAATTTAGCGACTTATTGAACTGAAGAAAACAATAAATATGTTGAAAAATGGAGGAGAAAATCTTGGGGACAAACTATTACCGTGAATATAAAAACAAACTAATGTCCGCTGAGGAAGCCGTCAAGGTAGTCAAATCGGGGGATTGGGTGGCTTACAGTCATTTCGCCCTCTTCCCCCGATCATTGGACAAGGCTTTAGCACAAAGAAAGGACGAACTGACCGATGTTAAGGTCAGAGGGGTCTGTGCACTCTATGAAGCTGAAATTGCCAATGTAGACCCTAAGTATAAACATTTTATTTATCACAGCGGTTTTTTGAGCTACACAGAAGAACGATCAATATCCCGCTGGCCTCGACCAGGCTTGATGCCGGGCAGAGAGACTTGGTTCTTGATACCATGAATCGTATCAACTCCGTCCTGCGCGTTATGGATTTCGAGGAGAAAACACTCAGTGAAGATGCCACGCGGCTCATGGAGGAGAGGAAACGGGCCAGGGCTGCCGGCGCCTGGAAGGAATCCGACCGCCTGCGCCAGGAGCTTGCGGCGTTGGGGGTCCTTGTTCACGACACACCGGGGGGTACGACGTGGACCATACAATAACGACAGTGCACAGGGGGTCCTTCCCCCTGATTCGGTCTTGAAAGGGCAATCTTATGAAAGCGGTCCTACTCTTTGTTGTTCTGATAGGGGTCTGTCTTCTGACCCAGCAGGGTGTGATGTGGAGGATGAAGCGCACGTGCAGGACAATTATCAAAGACCTCGATGGCAGAGGGGCATACAAACCTGAGTCTGCCGCAGTTCTCCCCTATGCCCAAAAAAAGGGTATGTTCCACATAGGCGCGAGAGACTACAAGCCGCAGGCCCTCCAGTACCTGATTCACAAAGAGATAGTTTGTACAACCGATGACGGCAGGTTCTACCTTATTAAAAATGCCCAGGGTGCTAAGCTGTAGAACTCTGCCTGCCGGAGATTCAACCGTAGTCCCGGCGCCGCATGTCTCTTCCGCAAAACAGTCAGCGGTGTCTCTCCACCCCCACGCTCCCACGGATCCGGACGTGACAGTCTCCCGTCATCCGGCTCTTATCATCCAGCCGCCAGGCTAACCTAGCGGTTTTATCTTATCCCCTGGC
>Ga0209429_10001805_pt1 | contig 12963 bp, 13 predicted proteins | sample BarGraNGADG00212_3_FD_184493 | JGI IMG/M metagenome (GOLD analysis project Ga0209429, IMG submission 184493) | Arctic peat soil microbial communities from Barrow, Alaska - Barrow Graham LP Ref core NGADG0004-212 (SPAdes) (version 2) | ecosystem: Environmental > Terrestrial > Soil > Wetlands >... | reverse complement strand
GGCGGGAAGCTGACCGAGGGCGGCGGCTATCCCTTCTGGGTCGGTTTCCTCATCGGGTTCTTCTGCGGTTGCATCGGGCTGGTCATAAACATCGTCCTGTATTCAACCGGTAAGAACAGAGTCAGGACGCCGGCCTACCCGGCGGAGATGTACTACCCTCCCCCAGACTACTATCAGCACCCGCAACCGACGCCTCCTCCTGACCACGCTTACCAGCAAGGGTAACCAACAGTCAAGGGTTATATGGCATAATATCCCATCCTATGCTATACTATACCTATGAAACTCTCCGAATGGGCAAAACAGCAGGGCATTACCTACAAGACCGCCTGGAATTGGTACAAGACTGGCAAACTCCCCGTGAGGGCTGCCCAGATGCCGACGGGCACCATTATCGTTTACCCAGAGACGATGAGCGAACGGACAAAGGTTACGATCTATGCGCGGGTGTCGTCAGCCGATCAAAAAGAGGATCTCTCTCGCCAGACTGCACGGTTGAAAGACTACGCCTCGGGCAACGGATGGACCGTGGCGGCAGTGGTGGACGAGGTAGGCTCCGGCCTCAACGGCCACCGCAAGAAGCTCCTGAAGATGCTGTCAGACCCATCTATCGGCACAATACTGGTTGAGCACCGCGACCGCCTAGCGCGCTTCGGAGTGGAGTACATTGAGGCCGCTCTCGTGTCACAGGGCAGGAGTATCATCGTTGCGGATGAGACAGAGGAGATGGCCGACATATGGCAGGACTTCACTGATGTCGTCACCTCAATGTGCGCGAGGATTTACGGACGCAGAGGCGCGAGGAACAGGGCAAGAAAAGCAGTTGCGGCGGTGAAGGATCTTGAAAGTTAAGCGGGCCTACAAGACCGAGCTCAAGCCGAACCGGGAACAGCAGAACATGCTCGCCAACCACTGCGGCACCGCCCGCTTCGCCTATAACTGGGGGCTCGCCAGAAAGTTTGAGTCCTATCAACTGACCGGCAAGTCCCCCAGCGCAATAGACCTACACAGAGAGCTGAACGCCTTGAAGAAGTCGGAGCTCCCCTGGCTCTACGAGGTCTCCAAGTGCGCGCCTCAGGAAGCGCTAAGGGACGTTGATCGCGCGTATAACAACTTCTTCAGGCGGGTCGAGCTGAAGAAGCAGGGAAAGCTAAAAGGAAAGGTAGGCTTCCCGCGCTTCAAGTCCAGGAGAAACGGGATGGGCTCATTCAGGCTCACCGGCTCCATCCACGTTGAGGAGTGCCGCGTCAAGCTTCCGCGCCTGGGCTGGGTCAGGCTCAAGGAGAGTGGTTACCTGCCCACGGAGAGCGACACCCTGCACATCATGTCGGCTACCGTCTCGGAGAGGGCCGGCAGGTGGTTTGTAGCCCTGCAGGTTGAGGAACAGAAGCCCGAGCCGGTTGCCTCTTCGGGTCCCGTGGTGGGGATAGACCTCGGGGTGAAAACACTCGCGGCCTGCTCTTGCGGCCAGGGCGAGCACCTGCACTACGAGAACCCCAAGGCGCTCTACGCGGGAGCTCAGAAGCTGCGCCGGCTCCAGAAGAAGCTATCCCGCCAGAGACGAGGCTCCAACCGGCGGGAAAAGACAAAGAAGAAGATAGCACGCCAGCACTACCGCGTGTCGTGTATCAGGTCCGATGCCATCCACAAGGCGACCTCGCAGATAGTGGCGAAAGCCAAGCCACCTTCAAAGACGCCGCGCGTTGTCGGCATCGAGGACCTGAACGTGTCCGGGATGATGAAGAACCACCGCCTGGCAAAGTCTGTGGCTGATGCCTCCATGGGGGAGTTCAGGAGGCAGATCGCCTACAAGTGCTCCTGGTACGGCATAGAGTTGGTCGTGGTTCCCTGCTTCGAGCCGACGTCGAAGACCTGCTCGGCGTGCGGATGGGTCAAAGAGGACCTCACTCTCTCGGACCGGACGTTCGTCTGCAAGGCCTGCGGTCACACAGCGGACAGGGACGACAACGCTGCAGACAACATAAGGATGCTCGCCGCGAGTTCCGCGGAGAGGATAAACGGACGTGGAGGCGATGTAAGACCTCTCTCTTCCGAGAGGCAAACGCCTGAGAAGCGTCAATCAGAATGCGTGGCATAGAATGCCATATTCTGAGGAACGGATAGTCGCCTGTCCGCAGTGCAAGTCGGCCGTCCCTCAGAACGAGCAGTTCTGCTGGAACTGCGGGAGCATCACGCAGTGGAACCAACAGAGCGCCCAGCAACTGAGCGCTCCCGCTGCCAGAACAAAGATATGCTCCTTGTGCCACACCAGGAACGCTGAGACCGCCGGCTACTGTGCCCACTGCGGTTCGGAGCTGGGGTCCGCCTGGTAGGCTGAGAACCTCGACGTCACCCTGGCGTCATTCGATCTCGGTCCGCGAGCCGATGCGCTCCAGCAGGACCCGCTCCGTATCCACCGCGGGGTCGAGCCTGATCCTGATGTTGCGGCGCGGGCAGGCCGCCGCGCACCTGCCGCATCCTTTGCAGAATTCGGCGAAGACGGGCCCGTCGCGTTCAACCTTGACCGCGCCGAGGAAGCATGCCCTCGCGCATTTCTCGCACAGGCCGCAGTCGCCCACGCTGCTCATGGTGAGCCCGGGCAGCCTGATGATGCGCTCGCGGTACGCCTCGGGCCCGCCGACCATGTCAGTGCGGAAAGTGCAGCAGCAATTGCAGCAGAAGCACACCGCCAGCATCTTGCGGTAATCGATGCCCAGAAGCGAGGCGTCAAAAGATGAGTGGATGACGCAGGGCAGCAGGCCCAGCTCTTCCGCGCGCCGGACGTGCCTGAGCGCGCCGTCCACGTCCACCGGCCTGCCCCGCTCCGGGCTGATATCTGCCGCCGCGTCCCCGAGGAAGATGCAGCCGACTTCCACCGGAAAGTTCTCGCACTGCGCCGCCGTCCTGCAGAGGCACCCATTCAGCAGCACGCGGTTGGACGCGCGCCCGACCAGGTCCTCGATGATCTGGTAGGGGAGGACGCTCCCGGGCTCGACCTCCACCGACTCGCCGACGGGGAGGTAGGTCGCGTCGAGGTTCTGCTCGTTCCAGAACAGGGGGCCGATCGCCTTGCCGACCAACGGCAGCCGTGCCGCTTTCTTGCCGAACCGGCCCAGCGGCCAGAGTCTCATGGTCACTTTGAAGCGAAGCCTGCTTCCTGCCACGACTACCCCTCGTCGCCCGGCGCCGGCAGGATGATAGGGCACGCTGACGTGGCAGACTCGACCTGTATGGTCGGATGGACGATGTTGAACCTTTCCTGCAGCTCCTGCGCGATGCCGCGCACTATCGTGTTGCATTCGCTCAGCATCTTGTCCTCGACCTCGACGTGGCCCGACAGGGCGTAAACACCTGAGCCGAGCTCCCAGACGTGCACGTGGTGCGCCGCCTCGACCCCGGCTACGGATTCGATCAACTCCTGGACCTCTGCCAGGTTGATGTGCCGGGGCACCGACTCCAGCAGGATGTCCGTGGCCTCGGCGATGATCACGTAGGCGGCCCGGAAGATGAAGACGCTGATGACGAGAGCGATGATCGGGTCGGCGTAATACCAGTGGCTGAGGACGATGATGAACCCCGCCACCAACACCCCGATGGACACCACGGCGTCGAGGACCTGGTGGAAGAACGCCGCCTTGATGTTGAGGTCGCTGCGGTGCCTCATCAGAGTGAGGGCGACAGCCGCGTTGACGATGATCGCTATACCCGCCACCAGCATCATGGCGTAGCCGTTCACCGGCTGGATGTGCTGTATCCGCCGGATCGACTCGTAGACGAGAACTGCACCGACCACCACCAGCGCGGCCGAGTTGACGAGCGCGGTCAGTATCCCGACGCGCCCGAAACCGTAGGTGCGCCGGGGAGTGGGCGGCCTCGCTATCACGTACACGGCGATGAGCGAGAGGCCTACCGCGAGGATGTCCGCGGCGTTGTGCCCGGCGTCGGACACCAGCGCGAGGCTGTGGGTGAGGAACCCGACCGTCGCCTCCGCGACGACGAGCCCGATGCCCAGTGCTATGCCCAGTTCAAGGCGCCTGGTCTTGGACTTGAAGTCCGCGTCCCTGCCCGTGTGCTCGCCTGCCATCCGCCCTCGCTTCGCTCGCGATCGTTCCGAATCACCTAATTCTAATGGTTGGCGCACTGTAACTTGAACCCTTCGCAGGAGGGAATGCAATACAGGCAAGCTGGCCGCAACGCTTAAGTTCTATAATTATCTGGAGGCGGCACGGGCCCGCACGGCACTGGAGGGACAGATGAGCGATCAATTGAAACTCGGCTTCGTTCCCGCGAGCCGAGCCATGTTCGACCAGCAACTGGCGGTGAGCGTCCGCGACGCCTGTATCGCGGCGATGAGCGATGCCGGCATCCAAGCGGTGGTCCCTGACTCAGGCCTTACGAAGAACGGCCTTGTCCAGAGCCTGGACGACGCCGGCAAGGTCGGGCGGCTTTTCGACGACGAGGGAGTCGCGGGCGTGGTGATCGGCGCGCTCAACTTCGGGGAGGAGATACCGGCGGCGATCGCGGCGACGCACGGCGCGGCCGGCAGGCCGGTCATGCTCTTCGGGATCGGGGAGGAAGGCGAGCTGACCAGGGAGGGAGCGCGCCGGGACGCTTTCTGCGGGCTCATCAGCATTGCCACGGCGCTCCGGCACCGCGAGGCGAAGTTCGCGTTCCCGCGCACGGCCGTCGGCTTTCCGGACGCCAAGGGGTTCGCCGGGGCCCTCGCCGAGTTCAGGGACGCCTGTCGCGGCGTCTCTGCGGTGCGCGGCGCGGTCTACGGGCAGTTCGGCCCCCGACCGGCGAACTTCGAGACCTGCGCCTTCGACGAGCTGTCGCTGATGCGCAAGCTGGGCATCAGGGTCGTGCCGGTCCCTCTGACGACCCTCTTCGCGAAGGCAGGCTACGCTCGAGAGAAGAGCGTGCGCGAGACGTACGCGCGGATGGAGGAGCAGGTCGACCGCACCGGGGTCTCCGACCTCGACCTCTCGAGGATGGCCCGGCTGGAGGTGGTGCTCACCGAGATGGTCGAGGAGAACGGCCTCGACGGGCTGGGGCTGCAATGCTGGACCTCGATCCAGGAGGACTACGGTATCAGCCCCTGCTTTGTGATGTCTCGCCTCACCGACCGCGGCATTCCGTGCGCGTGCGAGGTGGATATCCATGGCGTGCTCAGCATGCACCTGCTGTCGGCGGTCGCGGGCATGCCCGCCGGGCTTGCCGACTGGAACAACAGGCACACTAGCGAGCCAGATATCTTCTCTGCCTGGCACTGCGGGGTGTTCCCTGCTTCCATGGCGGGCGGAGGATGCAGGCTCGGATTTCACAACATACTGGCAGAGGACACCGGCTCCGCGGAGGGCAAGTACGGGACGATCGAGCTCGAGCTCGAGGCCGGCCCCCTGACCATGGCCAGGGTCACCGAGCATCCCTGGGACGAGTGGCCCGTGCTGGTCGCGGAGGGAGAGGTCGTTAAGGCGGCAGGCGTTCCGTACGGGAGCCACGGATGGGTGAAGGTGAGCGACCTCGACTGCCTCTACGCGGCCGTGCTGCGCGGGTTCCCTCACCACGCCGCTATCGCCCGGGGACACCACGCGCCCGCCCTGCTTGCCGCGTCATATTTCCTGGGCCTGGAACCGGTCGTCCCTCTGGAGGTCGGAGCGGGGAACCTCGAGCTGGGCCCGGAGTACTGAAAGGCAGGGTAGCCGATGAAACGGATCTGGACGCTGTTGATCCTCATGCTCGGGCTCTTGCTGGCGGCTCCGGGATGCGGCAAGCAGGCGGTGGAGTATACGCGCTCGGCGCGAAACCCGGTGGTGGTTTACTCGCAGAGCCAGGCGCTGCCGCCGCAGTCGGCTCCGCACGGCCCGGTGCTCATCATCTACGGCGACGGCACTGCTTTCCAGCGCCACGAGCAGATGGACTATGTGACCGGCACCGTCCCCCAGGACGAGATACAGGGCCTGCTCGCCTCGATAATAGATGAAGGCTTCTTCGAGATGGCGGGACTGCAGGGCAAGGACAAGCCTGGCGGCATCACCGACCACGTCACCGTGACGATCAAGAACAAGTCGAAGGGCGTCGAGGGCCCGGACGGTTCTGGGGGCGACTTCGGCGCCGTCCTGGACACGGTCAAACAGTTCAAGATACCCGACGCAAAAGAGTACCTGCCCGACAACATAGGGCTCTACGCGGTGCCGTACACGAACCCCGAGCCTTTCAACGGCACCGTGCTGGACTGGACCGCGGACCCGGCCCTGCTCGAGCAGGCCTCGGCGTCGGTGGTTGGCGTCGTCACAGGGAACCACGTCAGCGGGGCGCAGGCGCAGCAGGTCTGGAAGTTGCTGAAAGGCGCTTCGGGCCTGGACGAGGAAGTAGCGTGGCGCGCGGGAGGAAAACTGTACGTGCAGGTCTACGCGGTGCCGCAGTTTCCGCTCCCGGGCGTCTGATCCAAGGGAGGATGGAGTCATGGCGAAAGACCCGGTCTTCAAGCACACACACTACAGCGAGATACCGGCTGACGAGTTCGGCGACGAGGCGCCCGGCGTGACCATCCGGCGGCTTATCGACGAGGAGTGGGACGGCGCTCCGTTCTACAACCTGCGCATGCTGGAGATAGCGCCGGGAGGCCACACCCCGGACCACGCGCACGCGAACGAGCACGAGAACTTCGTCGTCGAGGGCGAGGGGGAGGTCATGGTCGAGGGAGCCTATCACCCCGTCGGGCCCGGCGACGTCATCTTCATCCCGGCGGGCATGCGCCACCAGTACCGGAACGCGGGCGAAACCACGTTCAGGTTCCTCTGCGGCGTCCCGGTCTCGAAGCTCCTGGATGCAAAATAGGGACAGGCACCATTTTGCATTTTCATTGCCTGTGCAGGATTAAGCCTCAGAAATGCAAAATGGTGCCTGTCCCTATTTTGCATCCAGCCTAGCCCGCGGTCTCGGCGACCTTGCGCCCGAACTCCTCGCACTTCTTGAGATCGGGGTCGGTGACGGCAGGGCCTTGCCAGAGGCTGAGCGGCGCGCCGGCTTTGACGGCCGGCCCCCCGACCACCACCGTGGCGCCCAGACCTTCCAGTATATGCTCGGTGGAAGCCACGACCTTCTCGCCTCCCGAGGCGGCGTACGCGGAGAACGCCCCGGCGTACTTGCCCTTCAGCGCCGAGGGCTTGAGGGAATCGAGAAACTTCGCCACCGCTTTGGCGGGCCCTTTGTACAGGTGGTCGCATAGGTCGGTGTGCCCGTCAGCAGTATGTCGTAGTCCTCGACTTCGATGGCGCTCGTGGAGGCCGCGGTCTTGATAGTGGGGTCCACCCCTTTCTCCTTGAGGCCGCGAGCGATGGCGTCGGCCGCGTCTTTGGTGTGGCCCGTCTTGGTGTGGTAGACGATCAATGCTTTCATTGGCCCTCCCCGGGTCTCGATGTTTCAGCTTTATCCAGCCAGTCTCTTATCCGCCGCCCGTATTCAACTCCTGCCACCATGGACACGTCGTTGTGGCCCGCCCCGCGCACGACCAGCATCTCCTTGGGCTCCCGAGCGGCCTCGAAGAGGCGCTGTCCCTCCTCGAAGGGGATCAGGGCGTCGACGTCCCCGTGGATGACCAGCAGCGGACAGTCGATGTCGGGCAGCTTCGACGCGGAGTCGTACACGCCGGCCGCGGGAACGTAGCTCGGCGCGAAAGGAAACAGGTTGCTCGCGACCGACGCCAGCGACGTGAACGTCGATTCGAGCACGAGGCCGAGCAGCCCCCTGCGGCGGGCGATATCGCACGCCACCGCTCCGCCCAGCGACTTGCCGAACACCACCGTCCGCGATGCGGGGATGCCGTTCGCCTCCAGCCAGCCCAGCGCCGCGCGGCCGTCCATGTACAGCCCCGGCTCGCCGGGCTCCCCCTGGCTCTTGCCGTACCCGCGGTAATCGATCAGGAGCAGCCGGCAGGCGGCCGCCTCCAGGTCTTCGCGGACCAGCGACCACGAGTAGACTTCCTGGGCGTTCCCGTGCAGGAAGAGGATGGCAGGCCTGTCGGACGGCTCGTCCCACCACAGGCCGTGGATGCGGACCCCGTCCTCGTCATCGATGAAGACCTCTCTGGCCCCGGGTGGCGTCCAGGGTGGAGGAGGCATATCGGGTGGTATCTTCTCCGGGTAGTATAAGAACTCCTCGAACATCTCTCGCGACACCGCTGCCTCCATTGGTCCGTCAAACGCTTCAGAGATTATATAATGTCATGGTGGCAAACCGGTGAAAACGGCGATGCAAGGAGCTGGGGGATTTCATGCCCGGCGGGCGTATACAACCCAGGAAGAACACGGGCCGGCTCAGAGTGATAGAAGGGCAGGCCGCGATACCCGCTGAGCTGGTGCGCGAAGCGATGGAATCGCCCGAGGCCCTGGAGAGGCTGTGCGACCATTACGTCACGAAGATCTACAACTTCATCCTCAAGCGGGTCGGGACGGTGCAGGATGCCGAGGACATCACGTCGATAGTCTTCGAGAAGGTCATCGTGAACCTGGAGACCTTCGACGAGTCGCGGGCTTCGTTCACTACCTGGATCTACCGTATCGCCACCAACAGCGTGACGGACTTCTACAGGAGCAAAGGCAGGCGACGGGAGTCGCCGCTGGAAGACGAGCCGGCGCCGGAGGCTTTCAGGGCGAAGGACGACCTGGAGCGCGCGGACCTCTACATGGTCCTGGTCGCGCTCGTCGAGCAGTTGTCTCTCAAGTATCAGCAGGCGGTGAGCCTGCGGTACTTCATGGGGCTGAGAGTGCAGGAGGTAGCGGAGACGCTCGGGATCACCGAGAGCGCGGCGTCCAAGCGGATACTGCGAGGGCTTGACGAGCTGAAGCGGCTGGCAGAAGGCGGCCCGCTCGACAGCCTCCTCTAGCGGAAGAATGAAAGTGTTCAGCAACAGGAGATTGAACAAGAGAATAACGGTCGACGAGGGGTTCGACGCGGAAGACCCGATGGCCAGCGCCATCCGGTCGCTCATGCCCGCTGACACCGAGATGGACCAGCAGTCCAGGGAACACATGATGGGCCACCTCTTCTCGGTGCAGAGGGGCGCGGCGCGCAAGCGGCGGCGGACCTCGCCGCAACACCTCAGGCGAGCGCTTGTCCCGGCCCTTGCGGTGCTGGTCGTGCTCGCGGTGCTGGCCGCAGTGATGCTGCCGGTGTTCCTGAGCGGCCAGAAGTCGACGACCGGGAGCCGGGCGCAAGTGGCCAGGTTCCTGAACATATCCGGCAAGGTCCAGGTCCGCGCACCCGGTCATGGCTGGCGAGTGGCATCCATGAGCGACCAGATCTCGCGGGGCTGGACGGTGCGCACCGGCAGCGGCTCGATCGCGTCGGTCCACTTCCCGGACCGCAGCATCATGAGGGTCACCGACGGCTCTGAAGCGAGGATAGCGAAGCTGACCCGCCAGGAGATCGCCATCGAGCACGTCTCGGGCGGCACCTACCACAGGGTCCACAAGGGGACGAAGTACACGGTCTACGACGGCGAGGTGGCGTCCCGGGCCATGGGCACCGCGTTCAACATCGAGAACCGCGTGCCCGGCCACCTCGAGATCCTCACCGTGGAAAGCGCGGTTGAAGTCGCGATCGGTTCTCACGAGCCGATCAAGGTCTCGCAGGGCGAGGTCATGACCGTCTCGATGTCCCAGGACAAGAAGGCCGACAAGCAGCCCGTCTCCCGGGAGCGCCTGCAGGACGGCCGGCTGATGGCGAATGTCAGGCAGGACGAGCAGGCAGGCTTCTCTACCGGGATATACGAGACCGTGGACGTCACGGGAACCCCGCCCCCGACTCCCCCGGGGACGGAGCCGACTCAGCCTCCCACCGTTCAACTGCAGGGCGAAGTGTCCGACCGCGGCGCGATCCTGACCTGGGCGATGTCCGGAGTGACTGTCTACAAGGATCTTGTGCTGCTGCGGTCGGAGGGCGCAGAGCCGGCGTACCCTGACAACGAGATCGCGAGGTACTCGGATACCTCGCTGACGTCCGCCTCCGACAACAGCATCCAGCAGGGGCACACCTACCAGTACAGGCTCGCTGCCCTGAGGAGCGATACCACGTACGTGGTCTACAGCAACACAGTGATCGTCGACGTCCCGGTGCCTGACAAGCCTCCAAAGGCGGTATCCGTCTCGCTCACGGCAAGCCCCGTTGCGAGCGGAGTGGCGGTCGAGTGGAGCGTCTCAGGCGCGTCGAGGTTCAGCGGCTTCCTGCTCGAACGGGTGGTGGCCAGGGCCCCGGCCGGCTCCAGGACGCCCCAGGGGACGACCACCTCGAAGGTCATCAACTCCGGCGACGTCTTCTACTCGTACGTGGATGACAGCGCTGTTGCCGGTCACACCTACAGTTACCGCGTAGGGCTTGTGGTGGATGGCGCCGTGATGGTCTATTCAGAATGGAAGCAGGCGGAGTTCAAATAGCCCGGTTTTACACCGGCGCTTGTCCTAGCTCTTGACCTTCCAGTCGCCGTTCTGCTCTATCAACTGGACAGACGTGGGGAGTTTGAAAGGCTGTCTGATGTCCAGCACCGATATCACTTCTTTGTCGCCCTTCTCGTTGGTGATCTCGACCTCGAGCTTGTCGATCTGCACCGTGGCGTTGGTGCCCGAGATCTGGGTCGTCTTGCCGTCGAAGCCTTTGACCGAGACCATCCCGTACTTCTCGTAGGCCTTGAGGATGATATTAAGACTGTCCTTGTAGGTGTTGCCCGGCGCGGCGAACTGGTTCAGCACCGTCTGGTCGCCTGACACGGCCGCGACCACGTAGTCTTTGACCGCGCCGACCGGAGCTCCCTTGTCGGGGCCGCTCGTCCTCAGGAAGCCGAAGTAGATACCTAAGCCGATGCCCCCGACCAGCAGCAAGAGGCCGATTATCAGGACGGTGACGTTCCACCAGGGGCGGTAGCGCCACGAAGCGGCGCGCATCGGCTTCCATTCGGCCTTCTCGGGTGGGGCCTTCTCGGTTATGTTCAGGCCGAACGGGTCATCTTCGGTCTGCTCTCCCGCGCCGGCGACCGAAGACGTCTCCGGGCCTTTGTACCCGCCAATGAGCGTACCGTCTATCGCGACGGTCTCGGGGACGATCTGCCCTCCCGGAAGGACGGTCGCGTCGGTGATGGCGGCAACGCCTACGGGCACGGCGCCGGCCTGGACGCCCCCGTTCTTCGCGGCGGCTTCGGGAGTCGGGGCGGGGTCATCGAAGGCCACTGTCTCTTCCGCGAGTGCGATGAAGTCCTCTTCGAGTTTCGCGAGCGGCGGGTCGGGGGGTTTCTCGTCCACGGGCGGCATCGCGGCCTGCGCTGTGCCGGGCTGTCCGGCCACCGGAGCCTGGGCGGCAGCGTCACCTGAGGACGGCTGCGCCGCCTGCCTGGGAGCCGGGCTGCCGCACCGTGGGCACGCGAGCGCGCCGGGGGTTATCTCTTCTCCGCAGAACTCACATTCCATGCGTTGTTGACCTCCGCTGGTGCATATCGCACTAGATTATAACAACAGTTAGACGCGTGCGGCATGTCCTTTGTTAACAGCCGGTAAGGGCACTTCAGCAATTCAGGCAGACCACTTCGCGGGCGCCCGGTCGAACGACTGCCGCGGCTTCAGCGCGGCACGCAGTAGTACTCGGATTGCTCGGCGACCACCGGCCTGTCGGAGTGCACCTCAAGCGCGCTGCCCGCCCACTGCACACCGGGGATGTCGTCGGCGTGGAGGGTGAACCTGCTCTTCGGTCCGACCACGAACGTCGCTCCCACGTCGGCACCGTTCTCGAGGTGGAACAGGTAGGTGACGCTTGCCGGGTCGGCCCCGGGGTTCATGACCAGGATGTACTCGTCGAACGTCCCGCCGGTATATCCTTCGGCAAAATACCAGTCTTTCGACAGGGCGGTGACGCCGATGGAGACATCGCCCCCGCGCCTCGAATCGCGCGAGAGGTACATCGAGCGCTCGACGACTATGTTCCTGTCAGAGGTTATAGTGGCGCCCGTCTCGGCGTCCTGCAGGCCCGGTATGCCGTCGACCGCGAGAGTTCCCCTCGAGAACGGGGCCACCTGGACCTGGTAGGGGAACGGCCCCCTGGAGGTATCGAACTCGATGTTGACATTAGCGGTATCGCCTGTGGGGTTCATGAACAGGATGTACTCGTCGAAGTAATGGCCTGTGCACCCCTCCGCAAGGTACCAGGTCTTGCCGGGCTTCTGGATCCCCATGACGGTGTCGCCGCCGTTGACCCCGTAGGAGAAGGTGTTCCAGGCGAAGTAGATCGCCCGCTGGGCGACGAGCGGCTGGGTTGATTCGACCTTGATCGAGACGCCCTTGTCCAGCAGCCCGGGCAGGGCGTTGACCAGAGTGGTGCCGCGGCTCCGCGGGGGCATTGTGAACTCGTGTATATACGGCGTACCGCCTTCGACGAAATAGGTCACGTGGCACTTGGTCAGCTTGTCCCCCGGGTTGTAGAGGAGCAGGTAGGTGCTGAAATACGCCCCGGTGTAACCCTCCGCGAAATACCAGGTCCGGGATAGAGAGGTCGCGCCCATGGTGGTGGTGCCGCCACGCCGTCCCTGCATGTTGAAGTACTCGGACTGCTGCACCACGATGGGCCCCTCTGAGGTCACGGTTATCCCGTGGCCGACCGAATACGGCAGCCCTGTGACGTTGTTCACACAGATGGTCACCCGCGCGCCCGGCTGCAGCAGGTAGCCTTCCCTGACAGGGTCGCGGCCCTCGGGATGGTAGGTGGTCTGCGCGGTCACGGGGGTCTTGCCGGGGTTGAAGAACAGCAAGTACTCCATGAACTCGGCGTCGATGTAGCCCTCGGCGAAGTACCACGTCTTGGACGGCGCGGTCACTCCCGCTGTCTGGCTCAGGCCGGCGAGCGGCATGCGGCCGTAGGAACCGCCGATGACGGTGAAAGGAGTCCCGTCTGGCGCCCACTGATACGGCCAGTAAGCCTCCA
>Ga0209429_10001803_pt1 | contig 12970 bp, 12 predicted proteins | sample BarGraNGADG00212_3_FD_184493 | JGI IMG/M metagenome (GOLD analysis project Ga0209429, IMG submission 184493) | Arctic peat soil microbial communities from Barrow, Alaska - Barrow Graham LP Ref core NGADG0004-212 (SPAdes) (version 2) | ecosystem: Environmental > Terrestrial > Soil > Wetlands >... | reverse complement strand
TTCGTTATGCACCCGAATGTCATAGTCATTGTCACCGTTTATCGTGATACCGGCATTTTCAAGCAGAGATTTGATAATTTCCTTATCTTTTTTCATATATTTCCCCTTTCCTTGATCTGTCTAAATAATACAACACCAGGAACAACAATAATAGGATACGTTAAAACGCAGTAGTTGTTATGTCCTGCGGTTACCTTTATTTGGCAATTTGGGTTCAATGCTCGAAAAATACCAAAGTAAAACGCCCATCCTTTGGATGAGCGGTTTATTTGGTGAACCTTGTCACTTCGAATTGGAACCAAATTATTCTTGAATTTTGTAGAATTCACTCAGCAGGCTGTTACTCTGCTGCTCTAGTTTAAAATCCTCGTTGATTTCGTTGAATTTGTCGTACTTTAGTAGCAATAGTTGCACTTGTCTGGAGTTAGTAGGCGCGTTTCAGGAATTTTTTATGACTCTTAGGTAGTTGGGATGTATTTTGATATAAAATGTTGCAATCGCACTTTTAGTGTGATTAAATATATGTATGTCAGGGAATATAACCAATCAAAACGCTCTATTAACGAAGAAGCAAGCCCACTTGCTCCACTATATCCATGATTTCCGAGAGAATAACGGTGATGGTCCTACGATGGTAATGATGGTAAAGAACTTAGGTCTTGGTTCGAATCGCTCTGTAATTGATATGCTTAGATTGCTCGTTGCTAATGGATATCTAAAACAAGCAACAAAAATCTCGCGATCAACAATACTGACCAGTAAAGCACTCATCGAACTGAATTTAATTCGACAACCGCAATTCATCCCTACTCGACCATATATCTCACCCATATCGACGTTTACTTCCCTCTCTGCTCAGCAAACAAATCCAAGTAAGGATTCTGGACTATCATGGAACAACATCCCCCAGCCAGGTGGTAGTCAGGCGGGAGGCTTTTCTCACGACATTACTAAATTGCTCAGTAATGCCATTTCGTTGCTTGCATACAACGGAACTGGCTTGACGAAAACTGCCTCAAAAAGCGAAAAAAGGCTAAACCCACTGATATTTCTGATAATTTCGAGTATTATCATTTTTCTAATGTTTGGTAATGGAATTAAATCGGCAGTTCTAATAATAATTTTAATGTTAATAATTTCAATAAGGAGTACAAGATGAGTTTAGGAATAGCAATTACAACAACAGGCGGGATCGTTCTCGCAGCAGACAGTAGGCAATCATACCAAAATCTAAAAGGCATGGGTCGAATAGGTTCAGATTCGGCCGAGAAAGTATTTAATCTAAACGGACGAGTAGGTCTCGTAATCACAGGTATGGCATTTATTCAGGAAAATAACACATCGAAAAATGTGAGTCGGTTCATTGAAGACTTTAAGCGCATACACGAACTAAAAAAACTAAATGTACAGCAGATTGCAGATAGCCTAGTTACATTCTTTGAAGGAAAGTTTGACTATAAAAAAGAGTTAAAAAATCTTCAGACCCAAATTGAGGCTAACCTAAATTCAAGTGGCGCGAAGATGACGGAACACCATATCGAAAATGGTCAATTAACGTTCAAATTCAAAGACCCACAGGGGAACGAACAAAAAGGAGTAGCGGGAGTTCAAGGTTTGAACTTTTTGGTCGCAGGGTTTAATAACGACGGTAGCCATATGGTCTGCAACGTATCAATACCAGGCAACGTAAAAATAACTAGAGATAGTTCAGAAAAAAATAAAGAATATGGTGCTGATTGGATTGGACAAACGGATGTGATTACTCGAGTGATCCTTGGTTTCGATGGACGTCTCTTTGCATTACCATTCATACAGAAAGCTGTTGACGAAACATCTGAAGTTCAAGTAAGACAACAAGTCGGTGGTCTAGAATACGTGATCCAGTGGGGAGCAATGACTATGCAGGATGCAGTAGACTTCAGTAAGCTAGCAATTGAAACAACGACATCAATACAGCGTTTTTCAGATGGTATCCAGATGGATCCAGGTGATATGCCTGGAGTTGGTGGAGCAGTCGACGTTGCGTATCTAAGCGTAGACCAAGAGTTTACGTGGATCAAGAAAAAAGAACTTAACGCAAGCATTTAGCTCATAGTAAGGAATTTCGTTTTTAATCGATTATTATTTTCTCGTTTCATTTTTAGCGAACTATAATTACTGCGCGGATGAACGGAAAGATTATCAGCTATCTCACCGGGAATTGGTCACCCGTCGATTTCTTTGAAATCGCGGTCGACCCCGCCTCAGTCGGTGACGTCCGTCATCCGGCTTCCGGCCTTGCGAACTGCCACTGGCAGTTCTCACCCGAATTGCCGGCAATCCGGTTTTAATTTACACAAAATTTACCAAAGAATAAACCCCAACACAGGGCTGGGGTTTATTCTTTGGTGATCTCACCGGGAATTGAACCCGGATTGCCAGGATGAGAACCTGGTGTCCTAACCTTTAGACGATGAGACCATATATTTATTGTAACTCTGTACTGTGGGTTCAATTCCGCGTCGGGAATCGGTCACAGATAATTTGCTAAGCAAATTTCCGCGACCCCGTCTCAACTCGGTTCCGCCACAGACGGAATCCGTGTTTCCGACTCTCAAACTGCCGACGTGGCAGTTTTCGCCCGGATTGCCAGGATGAGAACCTGGTGTCCTAGTCACCCGTCGATTTCTTTGAAATCGCGGTCGACCCCGCCTCAGTTGGTTCCGCCACAGGCGGTATCCAGCTTCCGGCCTTGCAGACTGCCCCCGGCAGTCTTCACTTTAGACGATGAGACCATGGTTAATTATCACAATATCGTGACCTCGAATTACTGTAGCAAATAACAGTGGTGATGTCCAGGGTTGACGTCGGAGTCTTAGATGTCGTTGAGTTGTTGGATGACCGAAATAAGTTTTTTCGGAGTGATTTCGGCCTTGATGAGGTAAGCGTCGGCATATCTTTGCATCGCTATGCGCGATTCATCGTCTTGTTCAAAATTAGTTAGGATGATTACGTGCGAGTGCGGTATTAGGTCTTCGCCACCGCCACGTAAGGCGTCTAGTATCTCACTACCGCGGCGTTCCGGTAACATAACATCTAGCAAGATAACATCGTATGATTTGTTGCGGGCAGCAATCAGCCCATCATTGCCATCAACTACCCAATCAACTTCGTAGCCTGCTTTTTTAAGGCTGCGAACGTACATTTCGCCGATAAAGCGATCATCTTCGATACATAAAATTGTTTTCATTGCCATATAACTTAGCTCCTATACATTGAGTGATTTTTTATCCAGCCGTTGCCTTCGCTAATGATGCCTTCGTTGTTATTATCCCCCGCCAGTAGTTTATCTGCAACTGTTGAGTAAATTGGCAATGAAACAACAAAGGTCGATCCCCTGCCGTCTTCGCTGCGGACGCTAATCGTGCCGCCATGTGATTCGACGATTGCTTTGCTAATATAAAGTCCAATACCTGTCCCCGAGACCGTTTCGCGCGATCGGTGTGAGCGATAGAATTTTTGGAATAGATTACTAACGACGTTTTCGGGCATACCGATACCGTGATCTTGGACTGATACATCGACAAAATCACCATTAACTGCGGCGGTGACGTTAATTGTACCGCCTTCGTTGCTGTATTTGATGGCGTTATCTATCAAGTTGCCGAACACCTCGCCGATACTGGCGCGATCGGCAGCAACCGTTGGCAAATCAGCCGGAATGCTTACTGCTAGTAAGCGGTTTTGGGCACCAGCGCGCAATTTCATATCATCACTAATGATGTCATAAATTGCGGTGATTGAATCTTCGGTCAAGTGCATTTTAAGATGGCGGCGGTCATATTTTGATGTGTTAAGAATATTATCGATGTATCCAGATAAACGGTTAGACGATACGACAAGCCGGCGAAACAGTTCTTGTTGATCATCCTTTAAAACATCAACTAGCTCGTCCTCTAGAACGTCCAGGTAGCCTCTGATAACAGTGATTGGTCCGCGCAATTCGTGGGCTGCAAACGATATAAAGTCTAGATTTTCTTCATCGATGGAATATAAACTAGTCCGGTCAATTAGGGCCAATACAGTTTCGGTGGTCGCACCTTTTTGGTACGAGGCAATGACGTCAAAAAAGCGTCGGTTTTCTTGATTTGGCAGACGATCGGGAATCCGCGTCCAGATATGCTCGGCGTGTACGGAACACTCTTCACAGGCGTCTAGCCACGAATCAAGCGTGTCAGTACCATTAAAAAGTAGATTGAGTGTTCGTAGTCCGTTGACATCAGTATGAATTGGAGCTGATTTGTTGGCATACATAATTCGCCGTTTGCTGTCTAAGGCGACAAAACCGCAGACTGTCATATCGAGCGCATTAGTTACTGTCGACGGTTGCGGATTGGCTGTATGGTCAGTTTTAGCTTCGCTTTTAATACTCGATAGTTCATAAATTGTTTGCAAGGCATCACGAAAACCAGTCCGTTCATTACTTTTAGTATTAGGATTTGGCAGAGTCAATGTTGTTTGTTCGCCAGATATATGGATGATAGCCGCCAGTAAATCTCTGGTTGGCCGGATTGAATATTTAAAAATAAGTAAACTCACGCAAAGGTTAACAACAAGAAGCGCGCCGACAATAGTCCAGAGCATGATTGAATCGATAGTAAAAGTTTCGGTCAAAACCAAAGCTACACCAACAGCAAACGAGATAAGAATTTGCGCGACAATCACCAATGTTAGTGTTCGATTGAAAAATGTTGGCCAAAACTGACTGGCTAGCCTTGGTACTTCTTTTATTTCCATACTACGTTTCCTTCGCCGTTTGGAACGGCCGCAATCCAAGTTTGACCACGTACTAGTGGTATATCTGCGCCAACCGCGTCAGTGAATGTGATTTGGCCAACTTTACTGTCTTTGTGCCAAGTTGCATTTATGGCAATGCCATTTTGGAAAATAACGGCGCTACCGCTGCCTATTGTGGTAATACTTTCCCTGTAGCCATCCTCGAGCACGGTCGTTTCGTCGACGCGCATGGCAACGACAACACTAGGGGTAATCTGTCCGTCTTCACGATCCAAATGCGGCGTGCCAGCCTGAGAACGCGCGTAGGTGTTAGTCGTTTTGTCGTAAAGGTATGAACTATTGTACAAAGAGCTACTGATTGTAATGTTGATGTTTGTGGCATCTGGTGTGTCACTTGGTTTGCCGTCGACGCGACTAAAACCGGTAAAGGTCGAGGTTGTGTAACCTTTGGCGGCATTTAGGGCATCTAGTTTTTCAAAACTAGTATAAACGTTGTGCGGTGCGTAGTGGTCAGTTGATCGCCAGTAGCTGTTGGGGTTAAAGAACTGATCAATATCGCGATAGTTGCCATTGCGAACTTCGGCAAGACTGGCGGCGCTACCGCCGACATGCCCAATACTGGCGTTAAATGCTGCAACCCAGTCAACATCATACAAACGAAGACTCCGAACTGGTCCGATCATCTGAGGCTTCTCTTGTTGGTAAAGCACCAAGAACCTGGTAATGCCGCCTTCGGCAATGGCTTCAAACACTACCCCACTGTCTTTTAAGCCTGATTGTGGACGGGCGTCCGGACTATTTTCGATCATAATAGCTGTAACGGCTTGTTTGGTGGCGGCTTCGTTGGCAACTAAACTGCCAGTTAGCGGTGAATAATATTTGATAACAGGTGTTGGTTTAGGTTTTACTACTACTTTTGCGACAGGTTTTGGAGTGGCCTTAGCTGGTTTTTGAGACAAAATAAAGTATGTAGTAATGCTGGCGATGCAAATAATGAAAATACTGCCAAAAATCCAAACAGTCTTGCGGTGTTTAGGGAGCCATTGGCGAAATTGTGCCAACAACAATTCAAGCTTTTTGATTTTATTCATAGCTTAAGCGTTATTATAGCAGAAAAAGAGTACTACTAGGCTGTTTCAATTGCCACTTGCAAGCGGGATTGTACATTATCACGGCCCAAAGTTGCGAGCGTATCATTTAGGGCGGGGCTAAATGGCGCCCACGATACGGCTAGACGGATGAGGCTAAACAAAATAGCTGGTTTTTGACCAGTTGTGCCGAGCAGCAAATTAAGTGTGTTTTGGATAGATTCAGCGTCATATTTACTAACTGATAATGCAGCTTGGGCGCTTTTTAACAGCGAAATGATTTCATCACGCGATAATTTACTCAATTGTTTGTTGTCTTCAATCATTTTCCAATTCGGAATCGGCTCTTCAAAAAAGTACGATGTTAGGATCGGTAGGTTGGACAAGGTTTTTAAGCGGTCTTGTACGAGCGCCAAAACTTGTTTTTTAGTATCAACGCTGGCTTGTCTAGCTGATTCCGGCCAAAAGTTTTCTGATCGCGAGTAAAGATCATCAAGCGATAATTTGCGAATCCATTGCCCATTCATCCATAATAAGCGCTGTTCATCAAAGCGAGCCCCACTACGTTGTACTCGGTCCAGACTGAATTTTTCAATCAGTTCATCACGCGTGAATATTTCTTGTTCGGTGCCATCATTCCAACCCATACTAGCGATAAAATTGACAAGCGCTTCGGTTATATAGCCTTCATTTATATACTCCAAGACATCTTTGGCACCATCTCTTTTCCCAAGTTTTTTAGTGCCTGATTCGCCCAGGATATGTGGCATCGTTGCAAATATAGGATGCTTTAAATCAAGTGCCTCGTATAGATTAAGATAATTAGGTTGGCTGGCGATAAATTCTTGGCCTCGAATAATGTGCGTTACTTTCATCTCGGCGTCATCAACGATGTGAGCAAAATTATAGGTTGGGAATCCGTCAGATTTGATTAAAATAAAGTCGTCAATCACCTCTGACCCCGTGTGAAGGTCACCCATAACCTCGTCATGCCACGAATAAGCCTTGGGGTCAGATTTAAACCTAAGAGGCGTTGTTCCGTCCCAAATAGGTGGTTGTTTTGGCCGATGGTGGCGGTACAAAAAGGCGCGCTTTTCAGCCCTAGCTTGGTCGCGAAACGCTTGAATCTCCTCTGAACCGTAGGGGTCGGCATATGCTCTGCCTGTATCAATCAGTTTTTGTGCCCAACGCCGATAGACATCTAGACGCTCGCTTTGGCGATATGGCGCATAGGGACCGCCAATATCTGGACCTTCGTCATATGTGATGCCTAATGCCCTTAGACTTTTCATTATGTGTTCGGCTGAGTCTTCGACTTCTCTTTTTTGGTCGGTGTCTTCAATTCGCAATATAAAAATGCCTGTTGGGTTTTGGCGCGCAACCAGCCAAGCAAATAATGCTGTACGAACACCGCCAACGTGCATAAGACCAGTTGGACTAGGGGCGAAACGAGTACGAATAGTTGTCATATACTTGTTATTATATCATTTTATAAACTGGTGGCGATGTGGCGAATTTGGTCGCCGGATAGTGGTGCGTTGCCAGTGATGGTATATAAAATACCGCCATTAACCCAGGTAGCGTTACCGTTATGGGTGTAGATTGTGAGGCCGCTTTCTTCGGTGGTGACGAATTCGCCATTTGAGTCTTTGTTAACTTTATCTTTTAGCACAGTTGAATCCCATAGACTTTTTGATTGCTTGATGGTGAATTCGGTTTTACCTGTGTTAGCGTGGAAGTTGATGGTAACCTCGCCGTCGCTATATGATACTGGTCCGCTTAGACTATAGCCGTCTGGATGGTAATCGGGGTATGTCGCATTGATGCCGGCTTGGGCACTTGCAACACGAACTGAAAGACTAGGCATCAAAAAGTATGTAAAATAACCAATGACAGCTAGCAGGATTATGCTAATACCAAAGATACCGATAGATCTAGCATGGTGCTTGAAAGTATTCTTTTTCTTTGGCTTTTCGGCTGGCTTTTTTAAGGCTTCGGCGATTGCTTCTTCTTTGATGAATCTAGCTGGTTTAGTTAGAATAGTCTTGGCCACTGGAGTTGCTGTAAGTAATCGTGCCTTTTCAACTTTGGCAGCGAGAGGATGTTTTATTGGACCAACGTCTGAATGTTGTTTGATCGCCGCTGGTTTGGCTGTTCCATATGATGTCCCTGAAGCAAAATGAGAAATGCTTTTGCTGCGCGCAATATCCATACTACGACCAACTTTGCGTACTAATTGCGCTCCGTGCGCAACTGGTTTTTGAGTCGCGCGGCGATAGAGTGTTTGGGACCTTTGGGCCAGCGAATGGACGGATGTTGCATCGGTGAGCCTTTTGATGGCTATAGATTTGGGTGATGATGTCGATTTAGCCATAGGCGAATCTGGAACACCGTTGTGTCTTTGTCCATTTATAGTAACGATTTTTTCATTTTTCATCTATGTTCCTCGCAATGTTTTATCGTTTGCCAACCACACTTTATAGCAGCATAAGTAATATGGCATCTCTCACCATCTTAGGCATATTTTGCTAAATATACAAGGTTTTGGTAAAAAATAACCACAACTTGATATAATGATATGTAAATTATGTATCGTCGACCTTCAAAACGAAAAGAATTGATTAAACTGATAGTGATTTATATTGGTATGACATTGGCCGTGGTTGCGACAGTTACACTTATTGTCTTTTTTGTACTTGGTTATCGCTTGGACACGGGCAATGGGCGTGTGGAACAATATGCCTTTTTCCAATTTAGTTCAATCCCTTCTGGGGCAACAGTTACGATTGATGGTGCGGTGGTTGGTTCGAAGACGCCAAATAAAAGTTCAGTTCCCGCCGGTAAACACAAGGTTGTTATGTGGCGTGACGGATATGAAACGTGGAGCAAGACTGTTGATGTTAAGGCTGGTACGCTGACGTGGCTAAATTACACTTTATTTATACCGAAAAAACTCACCGTTGAACCGGTGGCCAGTTATGAGTCGATATATATGACACTCGCCTCTCCTTCTCCTAAAGGTCACTATATGCTTATTGAAGGGCGTGCCGATACACCAACATTTGATTTAGTCGATTTGAACTCAAACACAATAAAATCAACCAAATTGGCCATTCCCGCAAGTCTGTATAGTGAGCCAACTACAGCTGGCGTGACACATACGTTCACAATCGAGAAGTGGGATGATGATGGGCGTTATGTATTAATTAAGCATGCATACGGTGATAATAACGAGTGGTTGGTGATGGACACCCAAGACGTGTCGCTAACCAAGAACATTACTCAACTATTTAATGTTTCAATTAGCAGTATTAGTTTCTCTGGCACGAGCGGCAATATCTTCTATATATTGGATTCAAATGTTATTCGCAAGCTTGATCTATCGGCAGAGACAATCTCTAAACCGCTTGTCAGTAATGTGACGAGCTTTGATATATACAACGATTCAAATATTATTACATATGTTGGCAGTGGCGCATCGGGCACAAGTCAACGGGTTGTTGGCTTATATCGAGAGGGCGACGATAAATCATATGTTCTTCGGACTATAACTAGTAGCGCGGATATACCATTGCACATCGCGACTACACATTACTTTAATGAGGATTATGTCGTGATTGCAGAGGGTAAAAAAGTTGACATTCTAAGTGGTAGTTATCCAGATACGACAAGCGACAGTGCAACTAGTCTGAAAGTAATTGCATCATTTACGTCCAATGACGATATTCAGAACTTGATATTTAGCCCTACTGGCGAGTATGTATTTGTTCAATCTGGTGCTTACTTTGCAAGTTACGATTTGGAATACCAAACATTTACGTCATCAACTATTGAGGGCACTGGCGATATGTCAACACTTAAGTGGGTCGATAATACTCACGTCTGGTCTGACCGTGGAGGCACCATTACTATTCGTGAGTTTGATGGCGCGAACGTTCATACTATTAATTCGGTTATAGTTGGCCAAGATGCGACACTGACGCATAATGGACGCTTTTTATATAGTATTAATAAATCAACTGCTGGCTATCAGTTGCAACGTGTGCGCATGATACTACCCTAGTTTTTACCACCGCCGAATAGCCAATCGAAAAAGTTAGGCGAATTACCTGGAATTGACGTGACATTTGAATTAGTACTACTTGGGGCTGTGGTTGACTGACTTGGGTCGGGGCTGACTTGTTCGGCGATAATAAGCAATCGGTTGAGAGATGTGCCAATTGGTGTACAAGTTAGCAATGTCAGGATAGGCTTGGTCATCGGGTAAACTAATTTACTAACATCGTCTGGTTTGACTACCTCTTTACCGGTGACTGCGTAGGTGTAGCGTTTTGACTGATAATTGGCATAAATAGTATCGCCGGCAACTAATTTGTCCAACTGTACGAATATGAATTTATAATCGCCTGTATCGAATAAGTCGTTACTACTGTGTCCAGCGATAACAGTATTGCCGATTTGTCCGGGGTGGCTACTGGCACCGGGGATGGCAAACTGAGCTACGCCTTTAGTCATGGCGGCCATTTGTGAGTTGTAATCATTCCCAATATCGTAAGCAACTGGAACATCAACATTAATTTTGGGGATAATTAATAACGGTTCGGGCCCGACAGCTATGTTACTGTTCGGGTCGATTACTATATTTTGGGGGTTAATGCTCCCTGGGCTGACGTATGCCATGACGTTTGAAATTAGTACTCGGTTGTATTGCAAAAATAAAAACAGCAAAACAACGATTACGCCAGCGGCGATTGGCATAAAATGACGGCTTTTTCGAACTTTTATGGCTGACTCATTAACTTTGCCAAGTAGTTTTTGGCGTAAATCAAAGATTGCCTCTTCGGTTGAAGCCGCTTTGTTTGGTTCGGGTTGATTACTGAAGTAGCCTTGGCTATTATGAGGGTGTGAATTTGCAATCTGCCCCTCGAGTGTATGTTGTGCCTTATGGAGGTGGTGCGTGTAGTAACCTTCATAGTATTTTTGATAATAATTTTGCCAGGCGGTGTGGTATTGCTTCCACTGCTCGTCCTGAGGGTTGGAATGCTCTGTATGGGTTCTTTGGTATGGGTTGGTGGTTTCGAGTTGTTGCTGCGGCACCTCTGGGTTCGTATGAGCAGTAGTATTTTCGTACAGACTATCAATTTGAGCTCGCACTAGTTGTGCGGCGGCTTTTTGCGACGAAGGTGTTGGATCCAGAGCCCCACCCTGACCATTGTTTGATTCATCTGGTCTCATATCTATAGATTCCTACTTGGTTCTATTGTACAATACATTAGTGGTAACTACCATTAGTTGTACAGATAAGGGCGAGTGGCGGAATGGTAGACGCGCTAGACTCAAAATCTGGTTCTCGCAAGGGAGTGGGGGTTCAAATCCCCCCTTGCCCACCAATAAAAAAACTCTAAACAGACGTTCAGAGTTTTTTTATTTGTCACCACGTCATGCGACGGGGCAAGCAAATCAGATCATTACAAACTAGTGCATGTCGAACCGCTATCGGGGTTCACAAGGAGTCTATTCCTGTTTGAGCCGCCACTGGGGCGGCTCACAGGCGAATAGATTTCTCGGAGACAAATGTCATTTTGTTATTTTTTGGGTATTATTTATATCCGCGCAGGCGAACAAGTCTGGGAACGCAGCGTTCATGGCTTTTCTGCATATCTCTAATCTTTCTTTTTCGATTTGCATAGGTTTCTTCCCTGACGATTCCATAAATGCAGTCGCTTTCATGAATACTTCTCTGAATGCCTGCTGCATGTCTTGTCCCTTATTTCTCTCTTTATAATACTGTCGCTCAGTCGCTTCGAGTTTTCTTTTGTAGGCTTTTGAACCGTGATCGGTCGCGCCAATCATAGCTATTGTGAGTAAGGCCGGTTCAAGTATTACGTTCATTCCGCGTCTAAGCTTTTCTTTGCCTTCTTTACCAAGTAGGAAATTACCTTTTGAAGATATAATAATCCCCTCCTTTATTTTGAGAAAGCGGCATAAAGTGCTCTCCCTACCAAATCTTTCCTGCCACTGCAGGCAGCATTATACGCGATTCCAAGGGCTACTATTGGTGGGTCGCCTTTACTTAATCTTTCAAGATACTTCTTGCGGGCGTACTTGGCTATTTTACGGTTAGGTCTTTTGTAATCAGGATCATTTAAATGACCCGGAACAAGAACTCCAATGCCCGCCATGAAAAATTCTTCTTCAATTAATACAGTATTGCTTATGATAAGCCAAACCGTATCCAACAATAATCACCTCCTACGTTATTCCATAAGCAATTTTCAGTGCCTTCTCGGCCTTTGTTCGATCACCTTCTGCAACTACGAAGAATGCATAATAAAATGCTTCTTTTCGTGTCCCGCCTTCATTCAATTTGTAGAGAAAGTCACGTTTAGCACATTCGACAAGCCAAAAGCTTTCTTTTTCACCATGGAAACACGGCAGAGTTGCCAGACCTCTTATGAGGAATTTTTTTTCTACCTTATGAAGTTTTCTAAAATCCAAAATAATCCCCTCCTTATTTTTTGGGTATGATTACGACGTATGCCATTTTCGTTGCCCAAGGGTTCAGGGGCAGCGCGTCAACCAACCACTTAGATTAGCAGGCGTGCTGTCCCCGAATAAAAGGAGAAAATTATTTTAATAATAAATTTAACCTAAACAAACACATGTCATTTTCAGACATGCACTGTAATGATCCGACTTGTTAATAATTCTTCGTTACCCCGTAATTCTTGGGACAAACAATGACATAATATTGTCACAAAAACGTCAAAATGTCAATGCATATAATGCAATGATAAACTAATAAACACAAATAGTTCGTATTAGTGTATTAGGCTGGCGGTGATGCTTTCGAGAGGTTTGTTAGGGTTCCATAGCCAGTAAACGGCGGCGTTTGTAGCGGTATTACCTCGCCAGATTCTCATTGGTTCGGTCCATGGAGTGCTAGTTACTTCTCCACCACTCGCGACTAATAGTACATCTTTGTGTAAAACGGTGATGTTGATTGGATAAGAAATAGTGAATTTATGAAGTGCTTCGACTAGGTTAGTCAGTTGCATACTGAACGTTAAAACTTTTGGATAATATACGGCTTGAAATAGTTTTTG
>Ga0209429_10001801_pt1 | contig 12973 bp, 16 predicted proteins | sample BarGraNGADG00212_3_FD_184493 | JGI IMG/M metagenome (GOLD analysis project Ga0209429, IMG submission 184493) | Arctic peat soil microbial communities from Barrow, Alaska - Barrow Graham LP Ref core NGADG0004-212 (SPAdes) (version 2) | ecosystem: Environmental > Terrestrial > Soil > Wetlands >... | reverse complement strand
TAAAAGCAGTACCTTTGTAAATGGAATTCTTGATAATATTGTTAAAGAAATACGTAACGAAGGACTTTTTAACAAGTTTGGAAGAGGTCTGATTGGCGATAAATTGATTGACCAGAAATAAAAAAAATCTATTGAATTATGATTATGAACAAAATAATTAGTATATGTATTGTTATTCTGGTGATGATTGCCCAGGGTTGCGGTAATTTTAAAAAGAATAATACTGCTGATTCAGGTTTGCAAAAAAATGATACCGGAACTGCCAAAATAATATTTGCTGAATACGAGCATAACTTTGGGAAAGTCAGTGAGGGTGAAAAGATCTCATATGTATTTTCATTTGTAAACCAGGGTACCGCTAACCTCGTTCTAACTGCAGCAACAACAACCTGCGGATGTACCGTTCCGAAATATGACACCAAACCTATCTCTCCGGGAAAAACAGGATTAATAGAAGTTGTTTTTGATACTTCAGGAAGAAATGGCATTCAGACCAAAACTATAACTGTCAAATCTAATGCGTCAACTCCGGTTGTTTTACTTAAAATAGTTTCAGAAGTAGTAGCAAACAATTGACATATTACAATTTCCAATTTAGTAAAATTCTGAATCTTGAACTTTGAACACTAAATAGTTAATAATTAATAATTTAAAATTGAAACAATGACTAATTTTGCTTATTTGTTTTTGATGGGTCAACCAGGCGGAGCTGCCGGTCAGACTAATCCCCTTTTGTCATTTCTGCCGCTAATCCTCGTATTTGTTGTTTTCTATTTTTTCATGATCAGACCACAAATGAAAAAGCAGAAAGATATGAACAACTACAGGTCTTCACTGAAAAGAGGAGATAAAGTTATAACTACAGGTGGAATATATGGAAGAGTATACGAAGTTAAAGACAACTACGTTACAGTTGATGTTGGCGGAGATATTAAATTGAAAATTGACAAGAGCGCCTTGCTTAAAGATCCTTCAGCTGAAGAATAAGATTTAATTTCTTTATAAAACACTTTGTGAAGGAAGAAAATGATATCAGGAAAGAGACTGTACCGAAAAAGGGAGTAAGAGTCATCAACAGAGATGTTTTTGTATTTACTTTCTTCCTTCTTCTCTCTTTCGCTTTCTGGTATATTAACTCTCTTGGAAAAGTAATCGAAGCTGAAGTAAAATATCCTGTATACTATATAAACCTTCCAAAGGATAAGGTTATAGCTTTGGAACGATCCGAAAAACTTAATCTTTATCTGAAAGGTCAGGGCTTTTCAATATTGAAGCTCAAAGTAACCGGCCCCAGTACCCCTGTATCAATTGATATCTCAAAAGTCAATTATAAAAGAGTTCCCGGAAGCAAAAACCTGAATTATTATATTATCACATCAGGTCTTGCAAAAAGCCTTACAATACAGCTAAGATCAGACTGTGAAATTACCGCAATCAAACCAGATACACTTTTTTTTAGTTTTGAGAAGGTGATTACAAAGACTAGTAAGGCAGAGCCTGAAAAAAAAGCCGGAAATCTCTTCAAACAGTGACCTCGCGCTTATTAAAATGCTGAATGAGAAAAGATAATAAGAAAGTTATTAAACTTGGTGTTACCGGAGGAATCGGCAGCGGAAAAACTTCTGTTTGCAGAGTCTTTAGTGTTTTGGGAATAGCTGTCTTCTCAGCTGACATGATAGCCGGAGAAATAATGGAAAAAGATAAGAGCATCATAAACAGTATCAATTCTATAACCGGTAAAGATCTTTATGCAAGCGGAACTCTTAATCGCAAAGAGCTGGCTTTCCTGATTTTTAATGACTATTTACTTCTTGAAAAAGTCAATTCTCTTATTCATCCGATTGTTATTGATCATTTTATCAAATGGAAGGATAAGCAGTCTTCTCCGTATGTAATTATGGAGGCAGCTATTCTCTTTGAGAGCGGTGCTTCAAAAATGGTTGACAAAATAGCTACAATAATAGCTCCAATGGAACAAAGAGTTGAAAGAGTTATTAGCAGGAGTCACCTTACAAGAGAACAGGTTTTAGAAAGGATGCGGAATCAGATGGATGATGAAACCAGGATCAAACTTTCCGACTATGTAATTAATAATTCGGAAAATGATATGATCATACCTGCTATCCTTAAAATTCACGAAGAGATTTTAAAATTAAATTAACAGAAGCACTTAATTATGGGGATTTTCGGAAAATGGCTTGGAGGAGGACTTGGGTTTGTTATGGGCGGACCAATAGGAGGATTATTGGGTTTTCTTGTTGGATCAATGGTGGATAGTGCAACCGGACAGACAACAACTACAACAACCAGGCGCATCGGAACAACACAGGGTGATTTTGGGATGAGTCTACTCGTACTCGTTGCAGCTGTAATGAAAGCCGATGGAAAGGTAGTAAAATCAGAACTTGATTACGTTAAACAGTTTTTTGTCAGCCAATTTGGAAAGGAATCTGCAAAACAAGCTCTTCTGATGCTGAAAGACATTCTGAAACAGAAAATACCTGTAAGAGATGTAAGTTTACAGATCGGCAGAAATATGGACTACTCATCCCGATTACAACTGCTACATCTGCTGTTCAACGTTTCTCTTGCCGATGCAAGAATCGATCCTTCGGAACTTGATATTATAGAAAAGATCTCTGGCTATCTGGGTGTTGCTTCAGCCGACTTCCTCTCAATAAAAAATATGTTTATTCCGGAAACGGACTCTTCCTATAAAATTCTTGAAATTGATCCGTCTTTAACAAATGAAGATGTGAAAAAAGCCTACAGGAGAATGGCAATGAAGTATCATCCTGATAAAGTAAATCATCTTGGTGATGATTTCAGGAAAACTGCCGAGGAAAAGTTTAAGAAGGTAAACGAAGCTTATGAAAAGATAAAAAAGGAAAGAAATATGGTTTAACACTATTTTTAAAAAAATATCAATAATAAAACGCACATTACATTACAAGGATTAAATTTGTAAAAAAAAGAAACAAGATATGATCTTAAAAGATATTATGGCAATTTCAGGTGAACCGGGGCTTTTCAAATTTATTGCCCAGGGTAAAAATGCAATAATTGTTGAACACCTTGAGACAAAAAAAAGAAGCAGCGCTTATGGCTCGGCCAAAGTAAGTTCTCTCGAGGACATCGCAATCTTTACTGAAAAAGAGGATGTGCCTCTTAGTAAAGTTTTTGACCTGATTCAGGAAAAAGAAAACGGTGGACCAGCGATTGATTCTAAGGTTGATACTGAAAAACTTAAAAGCTGGTTTGAAGGGATACTGCCTGAATACTCAAAAGATAAAGTATATACCAGCGACATCAAAAAAGTCGCTCTCTGGTATAACTTCCTTCATAAACTGAATTTATTGGTTAAGGAAGAACCTGTTGCCAAAACAGAAAAAGACACAGAGACAAAAGCAGAATCAACTCCGGCTGCTGAAAAGAAAAAGAAAAAACCTGCGGCTAAGACTAAATAAAAATGAATTTCGGCGGAGATGAAGTGGTTTATGATTATGAAGATTCAGAAATAATCATAGTTCCTGTTCCTTACGATGAGACGAGTACATGGATGAGAGGAGCCGATAAAGGTCCTGATGCCATTCTTGAAGCTTCTCCCAATCTTGAATTTTATGATGTAGAAACTGCTTCTGAAGCTCATTTAGCCGGAATTCATACAATAGTACCAATCCTTGAGAAAGAGACCCCTGAGAAACTTGTTAATGCGGTATATTATAAGACGTTATCTCTCCTTACTGAAAATAAATTCCCTGTAATTATCGGAGGAAATCATACAGTATCTATCGGGGCAATAAAAGCCTTTTCAGAATATTTTGAAAACCTTTCAGTTCTTCAACTCGACGCTCATGCCGATCTGCGTCAGGAATATGAAGGTTCAAAATTTAATCACGCCTGCGCCATGGCAAGGGCACGGGAATTTGCACCTATTGTTCAGGTTGGAATAAGAAGCATGTCTGTAAATGAAGTTCCGTATGCAGATAAAGACAGAATTTTCTATTCACATGAACTCTACTATAATAAGGACCTGTATATAAAAGCAATAGATAAGCTAACAGATAACGTCTATATCACCATCGACCTCGATGTCTTTGATCCGTCAATTATGCCATCTACTGGCACTCCCGAACCTGGAGGACCCGCATATATTGAACTCATCCATTTTCTGAGAGATGTAATCCGTTACAAGAATGTTGTTGGTTTTGATGTAGTTGAATTATGCCCCAATCAGACAAATAAATCACCCGATTTTATTGCTGCTAAAATAATCTATCAGCTTCTCAGCTATAGATTTACAAAATAGTTTCTCCCATTTTTGATCTTTTCTGAACCTGGTATGTCCCAATAGCCCGGTAATCGATATTATTTTAAGTAGATTCTTTAGTCTTTTTTCGAACAAAACAGTCCTTTTTTAGGTTATATTCTCAAAATACTGATCTACTCCTAAATTACCAGAAAACAGAGCATTTTTTTAGATAGCCACATTTTATGATAATGGATACTGAAAGACAAGAACACAATATTTTAGAAGGGTACAATATGTTACTGTACTTTGCCGGTACCATGATTATGTTTGATCCTGAACAGGAGTGCATTAATGATTTCTGGAAACAAGGGATACTTAAAAGTCTTCCCGTTTCAAGCCTGAATCCAAGGTTCATAAAGGCTGCCTCTCAGTTACATGAATCGGTTGGAGATCAAAACAGTAACATTGATATGATGTCTTCTGATTATAAGTCACTTTTTGTTGGAAATTCAACCCCTTCAGCTCCTCCGTTCGAGTCATTATACAGGAGCAAGGACTATTTAGTTTTTGAAAAGCAGAGATCAGAAGTGATGGAGTTTTATAATTCTTATGGATGGGAATCAAAATATAAGGGAAAGATTTCTGATGATCATCTTGGAATTGAACTACTTTTTCTGACGCGGATGATTGAAAAATATCTTGTTCTTGATGATGAAGCCTGTAATTCAGAAATGAGAAATGAGATACGAAGATATATTAATCTGCATTTGTTATCCTGGGTTCCTGATTGGAATGAACAGATACAGAAAAACGCAATTACAATAAGTTACAAGGGAATTGGCACTCTGGTGCTTGCCTGTATTGAAGACATTTACAGTATTATGGGACAGAATAACACAAAATTCAATTAATTTCGAAGCGCTTAAACACTCTTTACTAATCCATTACAGTAGCTTGTCAGTTTAAGTATATCATCACTATTTCCGAACTTTGGCTTGTTTTGTCTGATATATAATCTGATCTCATTTTTAAAATCCGGAAAAATCTTAATTAATTGATTTGCATCGCGAAAGCTTTGCATCGAATTATTTAAACGGATCCAGTATACTATTTCCTTTTTTATTACTATGTCCTGGTCAGTCAAAGTATAAAATTCTTTACCAACCTTTAAGCTGTTAACAGAGGTGGTTGATGAAGCTTCAGAGGCTCTGCCGTAAGAATCCATTTTAGGCCGTTGCTGAATTGATCCTTTATACTGAATAAAAATAGAAACTGGATTTTCAGCCAAAACTACAAAAAAAGCTTTTCCCACTGGTACAAGCTTCTTGTCAAGGATATAAATAGTATCGACAGAGCCAGAATTACCCAACCCAAGTATCTTCCCATTCTGAACAAAAACCATTTTTTCAGAGATTATATTATAGTTTAAAAGAAGGTCAAGATTGTTGCCTGTTTTCATACTAACTTTCCCTCTTGAAAACTCGGGGAAAAGAAATTGTTCAGGATGTTTCAGGGTATCCGACTGAGCTCTCATTCCGGTTATGAAACAAAGAAAAATTCCTATTAACGGTAATACTCTTTTATTCATTGTATTAGAATTATTTTGATCAGAAGTTCGGGTTAAAGAAATCTATTATTGCACCAACATAATATTCCCTCCATCCTTCAGCTATATCATCAAATTGGTCATCAGGAATATTTGTATGTTCAACAGTTAAAACAGAATTCTCTCTGTCGGGAGCAATCGTGATGGTTACTAATGATTTTTCAGGCTGGTCACCGAAGTACCACTCCTGCACCATCTTTTTATCCTGAATAAATTCAATATTTTTCCCGGTAATATCGCCTTCCCAAAGAGAAAAATCACTTCCGGGTTCAATACTCATCTGAGCCGGGTAACCGGACCATAATTCAATAGTATATGGGTTGGTAAGAGCTGAATAAACGTCAGATGGTTTAGCGTTTATTTTAAAAGTTTTTTTGAATGTTTTCATTGAGTCTTCGTGTCTTAGTGGCATTTTCTTATTTCAGTTCAGACAAATAACGTTCTGCATCTATTGCAGCCATACAACCTGATCCTGCTGCTGTAACTGCCTGTCTGTAATGCGGATCCTGAACATCACCGCAGGCAAACACACCTGCAATATTGGTTTTTGATGTACCCGGATTAGTTTTAATATAACCCACCTTATCTGTTTCAATAAACGGTTTAAAGACCTCAGAATTAGGGGTATGCCCGATGGCGAGGAAAAACCCATCTATCTTTATTTTCACAATTTCTTCAGCAGCTGTCCCCTTTTTCTTTACCAGCGTCGCTCCTTCTACCCCATTCTCTCCGAACAGATCAATTGTCTGGTGTTCCCACAATATTTCAATATTCTTTGTATTGCTGACTTTATCCTGCATAGCCTTTGAAGCCCGCAGAACATCCCTTCTGACAATCAGGAATACTTTCCGGCATAATCCGGCAAGATAGGTTGCTTCTTCCGCAGCAGTATCTCCACCACCAACTACAGCAACATCTTTACCTTTGTAGAAAAATCCATCACATGTAGCACATGCAGATACTCCCTGTCCTGCATATTTCACCTCCGATTCCATACCCAGATATTTTGCGGTGGCTCCTGTAGCAATTATTACTGAATCTGCCTCAATGATTTTATTTTCATCAATAGTAACTTTAAAAGGCTTACCTGAAAAATCCACAGCTGTTGCAATTCCGAAACGGATATCTGCGCCGAAACGTTCTGCCTGTTTTTTCAGGTCCTCCATCATTTCAGGTCCGGTTACCCCATCAGGATATCCCGGGAAATTATCAACTTCAGTGGTTGTTGTAAGCTGCCCGCCCATTTGGAGACCGGTATAAAGGATTGGCTTAAGGTTTGCCCTTGAAGCATAAATAGCTGCTGTGTACCCTGCTGGTCCCGATCCGATAATCAGACATCTGACTTTTGCAATATTCTCAATATTAATGGTTTTCGGGTCTTTATTAAGATCCATTGGTTTAAATATTTCCATATAGTAATAGCTATAATTATTAATACAAATATAATGAACTTTGTACTTCACAGAATGACTAATGTTGCATACAACTATTTCAACATATTTCAAACACAACAAGCGGATAACCTTTTTTGTATTATCCGAATAGTTGATTATTTTTGCACCACAATCGGGGTGTGGCCACGCCTGGCGTGGTAAACTCCGTTGGCTAGCGTATCACGCAAGGCGTGAGGGTCGTCTGTTCGAGACGAAGAATAGTCAAAAATATTTTCGGGGTGTGGCCACGCCTGGCGTGGTAAACTCCGTTGACTAGCGTATCACGCAAGGCGTGAGGGTCGTCTGTTCGAGACGAAGAATAGTCAAAAATATTTTCGGGGTGTGGCGCAGTTGGCTAGCGTACTTGCATGGGGTGCAAGTGGTCGTCCGTTCGAGTCGGATCACCCCGACTGATAATTTGAGGGGCGGAATATTTCGCCCCTTATTTGTTTTTTATTATTATGTACATCACCTATATTCTATACAGCCAAAGAATTAATAAATTCTACACTGGTCAAACCCAGGACATTGTCCGTAGATTAGAGGAACATAATCGAGGTAAGACATCTTTTATGGCCACAGGTATGCCTTGGGTGATACTATATTCCAAAGCATTTAAATCGAGACAGGAGGCGGTAAATCTTGAAATGATTATCAAGAAAAGAGGTGCAGCCAGATTTCTTGACGACAATAATATTCAGATTGGCTAGCGTATCACGCAGGGCGTGAGGGTCGTCACGCCTGAGGCGTGATCACCCCGACTAAAAAAAGAGCTTGTAAATTAATAACTTACAGGCTTTTCTATTTATTATTAACTGTTATTTACAACGTTATATTAGCTTTGTTTTGTTCTCTTTTGTACATTTGGCCGGACAATTAGGGTAAATTCGGTAATCCAACATTTAACAGGAATAAATGAAAGTCAAAGCAACACTAATTTTAATAGTAATAATTACATTTTGTGGTTATATCTATTTCTCCAAACCTGACAAAGTAGTTATTGACGAAAATGGTGAATGTGAAGGTCTTGTAAATAAAGCCAGGGCATTTCTTCAGGGTGACAGATTCTGGAAACTTCAGTTGAAAATGGCAAATGACATTTATAGTAAAAGTATTGCCCCTAAAATACCACCTTCTTCAGAAATGCAAGAGTTATATCTAAAACTGATGCAGGATGAGATAGCTTTAAATGAAAAAATGAAAGGCTTATATTCGCCTGATGAGCAGATGGCTAATCAGTTAAGAATGAAAGCGGATAGTCTTGAGAGGTCCAGTAAATGGCATGTGATTGATGACGCTGCTGTTGCTGAAAGTATGAAAGAAGCAGAGAAATTTAAAATAATAATTCCAATAATTGAAGCAAAACTCAGGGGCTCAAAACCTCAGAATAAACCAACAATATAAATAGTTGCGTTTCTGTTTTTAATAGACCGTCATAATACAACGAACCGATAACGCATTGCGTTTCAATTGAAATAAATTATCATTTTAGTATTTTTTCAGGCTTTCGTAAAAACAAGTACTCCGTTCTGTCCGCCAAAACCAAAAGAGTTTGAAATTGCCGCTTCAATTTTTACAACCCGTGCTTTATTTGGGATCACATCCAGATCACATTCAGAATCTTTTGTTTCAAAATTAATTGTTGGAGGTAAGATACCATGATATACTGAAAGTACTGTAGCAGCTGCTTCTACCGCACCCGCTGCTCCAAGAAGATGACCAATCATTGATTTATTCGAACTTACAGGTATCCTCCTGTTCCCAAAAACTTTTTTAATTGCAATGGTTTCAGTCTTATCATTCACTTTTGTCGAAGTTCCATGAGCATTTATATATCCAATATCTTCAGGATTCAGTCCTGCATCTTTCACTGCCAGCTGCATGGCAGAAGCAGACCATATACCATTTGGTTCCGGAGCAGCTATACCGTATGCATCAGATGTCATTCCGAAGCCACTCAACAATGCAAGAGGTTTTGCCCCTCTGTTTTCAGCATGTTCCAATGTTTCAAGAACAAGAACACATGCCCCTTCTCCCATAACAAATCCGTCTCTGTTGAGATCAAACGGACGACTGGCCTTTTCGGGATTTTCATTGCAAGTTGAAAGTACACCCATGCTTGAGTATCCGTCCAGAACATAAGGAGTAATTGTTGATTCTGCTCCACCTGCAAGAATCACATCTGCCATACCAGCTCTCATCAATCCCAAAGCAATTCCGATAGAATGTGTTCCGGTGGTACAGGCTGCAGAAATTCCAAGGTTTGGACCATGAATATCAAGAACGATAGCTGCATTGCAGGCAGGCATATTTGCTATTACCCTTGGAACCGTCAAAGGATTAACAGATCCCGGGCCCATCTTTACAAACCTTATTAGCTGATCTTCCATATGAATAGGGTCACCTGCTGCCGATCCTATCACACATCCTATTCTCGATCTGTCTTCAATACTGAGATCAAGACCGGCATCTTTTACAGCTTCAATAGCGGCACTGGAAGCCAGTTGGGATACCCGCGCAAGTTTACGAGCCTCTTTTCGATCAAAATAATCTTCCGGCTTATATGTCATTACTTCTGAAGCGATCTGTGTTTTGTGCAACTGAGGATCGAAGGACTGAATTCTTTTAATGCCAGAAGTTCCAGTAATCAATGAGTTCCAGAAATCTGAACGATTACAACCAATTGAGGTAAACACACCAATACCTGTGACTACAACTGCTTTATTTTTATCCATAGATGGAACGGGATCAAAGTATTTTAATATAAACAACTTTATAAAGATAAATAAAATGTGCAAAACCTAATAATAAAGGCAATTCTTATACTAATGGATTATTAGTTTTGAAGGTAGTTCATCATATTTTATGGTTCCTGAGAATTATTGGTTAATTTTGCAGACTTTTTATAGACAAAGAACGGTTAAGTTATATTTTCTAACAGATATTCTCATAAATGATTACAGTATCAAATCTTAGTATCCAGTTTGGGAAACGTGTATTATTTCAGGATGTTAATATGGTTTTCACACCTGGCAATTGCTATGGTATAATCGGAGCTAACGGCGCAGGAAAAACCACATTTCTGAAAATGCTGTATGGTGATGTGGAAAACCGCACAGGATCAGTATCATTTGGACACGGTGAAAGACTATCAGTACTAAAACAGGACCATTTTGAATTTGATGAGTGTGTAGTTCTTGATACAATAATGATGGGCCATTCTCAGCTCTGGAGTATAATGAAAGAGAAGGATATCCTCTACTCAAAGACTGAATTCTCAGATAAAGATGGAATAAGGGCTTCAGAACTGGAGGAAATATTTACGGAATTGGATGGTTGGAATGCTGAGAGCAATGCAGCAAGTTTATTAAGCGGATTAGGGATAAAGGAAGAACAGCACCATAAATTATTAAAAGAACTCACAGGGAAGGAAAAGGTAAAAGTGCTGCTTGCGCAGGCTCTTTTCGGAAAACCTGATAACCTTTTACTTGATGAGCCCACAAATGATCTTGATCTTGAAACAGTAAACTGGCTGGAGAATTACCTCTCCGAATTTGAAAATACCGTACTGGTTGTATCTCACGATCGTCACTTTCTTGATTCTATATGTACTCAGATTATAGATATTGATTTTGGCAGAATTCAGCAATTCTCAGGGAATTACAGTTTCTGGTATGAGTCGAGTCAGCTGGCTCTGCGGCAACAACTTACCCAGAATAAAAAGGCCGAAGAAAAAAAGAAAGAGTTATTGGAATTCATTGCCCGTTTCAAAGCCAATGTAAAAAAGTCAAAACAGACAACGAGCAGGAAGAAAATGATTGAGAAGCTGAATATTGAAGAAATAAAAGCTTCAACCCGCAAATATCCGGGTATAATTTTCACACCCGGACGCGAACCGGGGAACAGTATCCTTAACGTGAAAGGGCTTACGAAAACCATTGAGGGTAAAACATTATTCAAAGACCTTAATTTCACCATAAATAAAAATGACAAAATAGCTTTTCTGTCAAGAGATTCCAGGGCTATGACAATTCTTTTCGAAATCCTGAAAAGTCATGAAAAGGCTGATCATGGCACATTTGACTGGGGACAAACAATTGTTAAAGCTTATCTGCCTTTAGATAACGATAAATTTTTCGAAAAGGATATAAATCTTATTGACTGGCTTGCTCATTATTCTGAAGATACAAGTGAGTTGTACCTCAGGGGCTTTCTTGGGAAAATGCTTTTTTCAGGAGAGGATATCTATAAGAAAGTAAATGTTCTTTCAGGAGGAGAAAAAGTCAGATGCATGATAGCACGAATGATGATTAGAAATGCCAATGTTATGCTTCTGGATACTCCTACAAATCATCTGGATCTTGAGTCCATTCAGGCATTTAATAATACTCTGATAAAGTTCAAAGGAAATATCCTCATGTCCTCTCATGACCATGAGTTTATTCAAACTGTCTGTAACCGGGTTATAGAGATAGGACCCAAAGGAATGATTGACAAGCAGACTCAATATGATGACTACATCTCGGATGAAGTACTGATGGAAAAGAGAAATCGGCTCTACTAAATTAATTTCGGACCGCGATGATCTTACCATCCTGGTTAATCAATACTGAACCAATACCATAACCTCCCTGCATTTAGAAAGAAATTATTGCTTCATCTCATTGCAATATTGAACCAGTTGCACCAGATTAGACGGTTTATCAAACTTAATATGCTTTTCTTTAATAAACTTTTTGATCTCTGTTTCCTTTCCCGGAAAATATTTTACGAATTGTCTTTCGTTCAAAAAACTGTTCATAGTATTATCTTTCCTGATCCAAAAAACAAGATCAACCTTTACCTGATAATCATCCGGCAGTTTAAGATTATAGTAACCACCTGAAAGTTGAACTGATGTCATCATTTTGGTATTTGATACCTGGGATGTACCACCATAACCTGCAGGAGTTCCGGGAGGAACAAGATCTCCTTTATGCTGGACAAACAATGAAATAGGTGCAACTAACAGTACTTCATGAAAAATTTTTCCTACAGGGACAAACTTAGTGTCCTGCAGAAACACTGTATCAACCATTTCAGTATTTATCAGATCAAAAATTTTCCCGTCTTTCTCATAGACAATTTTTTCAGATACTGTATTATAGTTCAAATCAGTAGTCTGGCTTTTTCCGTTTTTCATTTTAACAGTTCCGGATGTAAAATCAGGATATAGGAACTGTGGAGCATTTCCATCAGGAGTAGTCTGAGAACTAGCTGGTAATGAAATCGTTAAAACAAGAACTATTATCATAGTTTTGCTAAACCTTATAAAACAATTTAAGTGTGTCATATAAAAACTATTTTGAATTATATTGATAAACTCTTACATAGTCGACATACATTGTGTCAGGGAAAGCTGTAGAATTATCAGGATTTTTAGGCCAGTCCCCTCCTATTGCGAGATTCAGAATAATATATTGTGGTAAATGGAATTCAGAGGTGCTGTTTACACTGTCTTTAATGGTTACTTCATGGTATTTAACCCCGTCAACGAACCACTTCACTGCATCCTTGTCCCACTCTACGGTGTAATTATGGAATTTTGTAACATCGCAGGAAGTTGTCGTTCCCGATGAGACATGCTTTTCGTTATACCAATGGAGGGTACCATGCAAAAGCTCCTCATTATTAATGTGTTCC
>Ga0209429_10001800_pt1 | contig 12974 bp, 12 predicted proteins | sample BarGraNGADG00212_3_FD_184493 | JGI IMG/M metagenome (GOLD analysis project Ga0209429, IMG submission 184493) | Arctic peat soil microbial communities from Barrow, Alaska - Barrow Graham LP Ref core NGADG0004-212 (SPAdes) (version 2) | ecosystem: Environmental > Terrestrial > Soil > Wetlands >... | reverse complement strand
ACTTATGCAGTCCCGGGATCTCCGCTCATTTTGAAAGCCTATATTCAGGGTACAGGCGGAAAAACGCGTGTACTTTTTTATGTCAACGACCGGCTTCAGGCAAATAATCAGTGCAGTATTTCGAGTTCTACCGGCAGCGCCCAGTCATCGTTTACCTATTATGTTCCCTGGGAATCTTCCGGCTATCTGACGATACGGATTGTGCTTGAAAATGGCGCCCAGTCAGAGGTCAGCCTGCCGGTGGAGGCATATGATTTTGTGATGAAGGATCCTTGCCTGTCGTGGTCATACGTAAATGCAGGCAGCACTGCGGCTGGAAACAAGGTGACGATTAACGGCAAAATCCTGAAGGACAGTGACATAACATTCGGGCATACGGCAGACAGCCTGCGGGTCGTCTTTATAGTTAACGGCGTTGCTTCAGCACCGGTCAAGGTGGAATCTTCTTCCACTTATGGACCCAATATGGCAGCGGCAAATTACATGTATACCATTCCGGCTGACTGCCAGTGGCCGCTTGACGTAAAACTGCTGGTCGATCCGGGCGGGCATTTTGATGAGACGGACGAGGAAGACAATACCTCTTCGGCACTGATTCCCGCGACACCAGCAGGAAGCAGCGGAGCCAATCTATCGATTAGCGCCGATAATTTGTGGTACTTCCCGAGAGCGATTATTCCCGGCAAAAAGGTTCAGCTGTTTGCTGCCGTGAAGAATAATTCCTCCGCAAATGCTTCATCCATGAAGGTGTATTTTGATGTGAACGGGGTACAGATTGATCCGGGCAATGCCCTGTATCTGGGTGTTGTTGGCGGAGGGCAGTACTATATCTTCCAGGAGACGTGGACTGTGCCGGATGATATGGCCGGCAGCATGAATTTTTCGATCACCCTTGTGCCATCTGCTTCAGCATCAGGTGACGACGCATCCGACAACGGAGCAACGACTTTGCTGCAGCTGGCACCGCCGGATCTTACACTTAACTTTGTCTATGCAGCCGGAGAAGGAGGGAAATTCTACCCCGGTACGCAGATTGAATTGTCTGCAACGGTTTACAATACGGGATATTCACCCGCAGCAGGAGCCGTTGTGGAGTTCCTTACCGGGGGAGCGATCGTCGGAAGCATATCGGCTGACGTGCCCGCCCGCAGCTCTATTGTCGTCAGCATACCATACACAATTCCATCCGCTGCGGATGGGACGCCGGCGGATCCGGGTATCTCAGGGTTCACCGGGACGGTATATCCCACCACGCCGGACGCCGGTGTGCTGCTTCTTTATGCGCAGGCGGACCCCGCTAACCTGGTAACGGAAAGCAATGAAACGAATAATACCTGCAAAGAGACAGCTCTCTATCTCGATACGCCTTCCGGTTCAACAGGTGAGGTGTATGTCAGAATTGTTGAGGGGATCTCAGAGGAGGATTATGAAGGTCTGGGACAAGTGACGGTAAGTATCTCGGCGGGTGGGGAAACGGCAAGTGCTGTAACGGATTCTTATGGTTACTGTTCTTTTCACAATGTGCCGTACGGAGATTATGAGGTTACTGCGGTCAAGTCAGGATATAACACAGTCAAGTCGTATGATGAGTCTTTTGATGCATCCAATTATGCCGGCGGCACAAAGTTTTTCATGGATAACAAATCCCATGTGACAGGCTTCATTACCGATGCGGATGGAAACGCATTCGTGAATACAACCGTAGAAGTTGACGGGCAGGGCATTAAGATAAAAACAGGAACGGACGGGGGGTACTCGCTCACACTTCCGGAAGGCACCTATACACTCAAGTACAGAAGAGTGGGATATGCGAGAATTGATGAGATTGTTATCCTGCCGACGGCTGTGACGATACAGAAAAATTTTGTGATGAGCCCGACAAGCCTGACTTATATATATGGCTGCATCTATGATCAGGAGGGTGAGCCGATGCCCGGGATGAAGGTCGAAGCTTTCCAGGTTAACGGCACGGTTCTTGCAATTACATACACCGGGGCAGACGGATACTATAGTATGGGTGTTTTTCTGCATGCGGAATATGTTGAAGATGTCGGTGTCCGCGTGACCGGTCAGGGATTATATAAAGTGCAGGGTCTTTTCCTGCACCGGGGAATAGAAGAAAGGTGCGATCTTTCTTTTCAACCGGACACGGGAGCAAACGGGGATGTACTTTCGAGTGTGGAGGGGAAAGTCACTCCGTGGACCGAATGTGCGTCTATACCGAGTACGTACTTTAATTCTTCCTATGAAGTCTCTGCTATTTATGGCATGTTTGAGCTCGATACCTATATCATGGCAACTGATTCGGTCATAACGTATCTGAATATTGATACGACACCGGATTTCTGGCTGTATGGCGGCGTGGAGAGCAGCTGGAGTCCACTCGAAATACTCAAAGTAGGTGAAATTTCCGAAACAGTTATTGATGTTGCCTGTTTCATACTGCCTCTGGACGTTCCGCTTGCCTTTACCTTTCACAGCACCAATAACACCAAGGTATGGATTAAAAAAGTATCTATCGTATCCGACGGCGTAGAGGTCTTTTCCAGATACCCGGATACATCCGGCGATTATGCGTACGTCCCTAATCAGGGGGTGAACTGGGAAAACTGCCGGATCAAGTACTACCTGAAGGTTGGTCCGGCTGATGGCAGTGCGAATCCGGCTGCCGGTTACCATTATGACCAGGTACTCGTCGAATGGGATCCCAATCAAAGTGAATTTACCAAAATCGGCAACTATTCGGTAGTTGGCTGGGATGGCAATGCCGGTCACCAAATATACGCCGATCAGGGATGACCGGACTTAAGGACAGCATGATTTCCCGGGTTAATTGTTTTTGCTTTTAATAATTTGATTAGTCTTAATAACGAATATGTTATGCTGTTTTCGGGTTGGAAAATAGTATAATAATTGAGTAGTTCCAAATTGATAATTGGTTATCCGGCCGGCAAATTATTTGAAAGTGAGGAAAACGATGCGCAAGTTGTACTTTCGGGTGTATCAGGGTGTTTTTAAAGTGGTTTCAAGGTTTCTTCCATGGCGGGAACCCATTCTTATTGAAGGAGAGAACAGCATCAGAAGACTTCCGGAGTATATAAAAGAGAAAAAGATAAGTAACGTCCTGATTGTGACGGATGCCGTGATTTCTTCGCTCGGACTGATGGACGTGCTGCTGGAAGATCTTAAGAATGCATCCATCCGTTACACGATATATGATAAGACAGTGCCGAATCCGACAGTTGACAACATTGAAGAGGCACTGATACTATTCCATTCCAATAAATGTGAAGGCATCATTGCTTTTGGCGGCGGCTCATCGATGGATTGCGCAAAAGGCGTGGGTGCCCGTGCGGCAAGGCCAAAAAAGAGTGTTGCCAGTATGAAAGGCGTTTTAAAGATACGAAAAAGAATTCCGACGCTGTTTGCCGTACCGACAACGGCAGGGACGGGAAGTGAAGCGACACTGGCAGCTGTCATCTCCAACAGGGAGACACATGAAAAATACCCGATCAATGACACTTCCCTGATTCCGCATTATGCAGTTCTGGATCCGTTACTTACGGTCGGACTACCGCCGCACATAACCTCTACTACAGGGATGGATGCTTTGACGCATGCCGTTGAAGCGTACATTGGGCGGAGCAATACGGATTTCACGCGCAGACTGAGCAGGGATGCCGTAAAACTGATTTTCGAAAATATCTATACGGCTTATTCCAATGGAAGCGACATCAATGCCCGTAAAAACATGCAAAAAGCATCTTATTATGCAGGCGTCTCTTTTACGCGGGCCTATGTAGGTTACGTTCATGCGGTCGCACATACGCTCGGCGGATTTTACGGCACACCGCACGGACTGGCCAATGCAGTGATATTGCCATATGTTCTTGATTATTTTGGAGAATCGGTACACAAACCATTATCTGAACTTTCGGATTTGGTTGGCTTGGGAAGTCCTGATGCATCCATGGAAGAAAAGTCCAATCTGTTCATAAGCGCTGTTAAGGATTTTAATTTAAAAATGAACATTCCACTGAAGATTAAAGGCATAAAAGAAGAAGATATTCCACTTATGGTTGACCGTGCATATAAAGAAAGCAATCCATTATACCCGGTGCCCCGGATTTTCTCGAAAAAGGACTTTTACAATATTTATCAGATGATAAAGGAGTAATTCTTATATGAATGGGTATAACGGCAAAATTGCCCAAATCAATTTGAGTTTGAATACCATCGAAGATTACCCGATTTCCGAAAAAGATCTCACAATGTATCTGGGTGGGAAAACACTGGCGGCCAAAATAATTTTTGATGCTTATAAAGGAAAAGTTGAGGCTTTTTCAGAAGAAAATATGATCGTCATTACGACTTCTGTGCTCACAGGTTCCACAGCACCCTGTTCTTCGCGCTTTAATATCTCGACAATTTCTCCGCTGACCGGCTTATTAATTTCATCCAATTGCGGCGGGAGCTTTGGTCTGCATCTCAAACGCGCAGGTTATGACGGCATTATTATCACCGGGCGAAGCAGACAAAAAGTTTATATTGATATTTCGGAAACAGCGATAGAGATTAAAAATGCAGATCATCTTTGGGGCCTTCTGACAGCGGAAGCACAGGAGAAAATGGGCGAATCAAAGCGGGGCAAATTAGTTATCGGGCCCGCGGGCGAGAACAAAGTCAGATATGCAGCCGTGATCAGTGAAGAGCGCGCAGCCGGGCGCGGAGGTGTAGGCGCTGTTTTCGGGGATAAGAATCTTAAAGGAATCATTGCGGGCGGCAACGTCAAAATGGCGATGCATGATGCTGATGGATTCAAAACTCATAACAAAAAGTGGATCGGATTGCTGACATCACATATTTTAACAGGCCGGCAATTGCCGAAATTAGGTACGGCCGGACTTGTAAGCATGATGAATTATCAGAATCTTTTGGCTACCAAAAATTACTCGAGCGGAAGATATGTTGATTTCGAAAAAATCAACGGGGAGACTTTGAGGGATGAACACCTGATAAAGAACAAAGGCTGCATTACCTGTCCGATCCAATGCGGGAGAGTTGTAACAGCTTTCGGGAAAACGGTCAAAGGGCCTGAATTGGAGACGATTGGGCTGCTGGGAAGTAATCTTCTGAACAACGACCTGCAGAACATCATTAATCTCAATCATTTATGCGATGAATATGGTCTGGATACTATTACTTTCGGGAGCACAGTTGGCCTGGCGATGGAATTAAATGAAAAGAAATTATGGGACAATGGCCTGCACTTTGGCGAACACGGGCAATTGGAGGAACTCGTTAAGCAAGTCGCCATGAGAGAAGGTATTGGCAGGGAAATAGCTGAGGGTACTAAGAGAGTTTCAGAAAAATACGGCGGAGTCGATTTTGCCATGCATTCCAAAGGGCTCGAACTCGCGGCGTATGAGCCCCGGGCGGCGCAGGGGATGGGATTGGGTTATGCGACATCCAACAGAGGCGCATGCCACTTAAATGGAGGTTATCTCGTCGTGATGGAGGGGCTGGGCCTTTCGGTCAGCGGAAAAACAACGCGGGGCAAAGCGGCTTTTACAATATTTTTCCAGGACCTGATGGAGGCAGTATCTGCCGGAGGCACATGCCTGTTTACAACATATGCACTGCTGCCGGAGTTTCTCATCAAAAATCCGAATCATGCAATTACCCGGATCACTTACAAAATAATACCGTATTTAGGCGGCTTTGTAGGGCTTTTTCATAACAATACATGGCTTATGAACTTTAATCTGAAGAGCATTCTGCCGCATCCATATGCTATTAAAATGATAACCGGCAGCAAAATAAACATCGGGCGCTTCATTGCATCCGGCGAGCGCGGATACAATATGGAAAGAATGATTAATTTACGTCAGGGGATGACCGGCAGTGATGATACACTCCCCAAAAGACTTACGCAGGAACTGCAAAGAGCGGACGACCCTGACAGTAAAGTGAAGCTTGATAAAATGCTGAAGAAATACTACCGGATCAGAGGATGGTCCCCTGCCGGAATTCCTTCACCCAAAAGGCTCAAAAAGCTTGGCATTGAGGTGCTGGATATATGATTGCAGTTAAATTTTTCGGATTGATGAGTGTGGATAATAATATTCGTAAAATTGAAGTCAAAGAAGGAAACATCAAAGAAGTGATTGCCGAAGTGATGAACCTTTATCCGGGTATTACTGAAAAGCAATTGAAACAGTCCATTATGATTATTAATAACAAACGAGTTAACGGGAGAAAAAGATTGTCGATAGATCTGCAGGCCGGCGATGAACTTGTCTTTTTAAATCCGCCCAGCGGCGGCTGATCTGTGTATGACGCCTATGAAAGTGTATGAAATCCGTTTCGCCGGTGCTGCTGAAAAGTATCTCAAAAAGGTCAAAGAGAAGGGTTTGAAAACAGCATTTCAGAAGTGCAACAGCTTCCAAACTGCTGATTGAAATGGGTTACACCAAGGTCATGGATTTTGGCGGTATTATCGACTGGCCGTATGAAGTTGTGACATAAAAAATCAAAGCCGTTTTGACCACGACAGGAACGCATATGACGCGCTTTCGTAAGAAGGCGCGTTTTTTCTTTTTCTACGATTCAGTGCATTTTTAAAAAAATATTGACATTTCACAGTCCTCGAAGTAATATGCAATTGATATCAAAGTGATATCACGATTTTCGCATCGGAAAAGCAATGGAAAGATCTTAAGGAGGTCTGTATATGACACAGTTTGCTGATAACAAAGTAGTTCAGGACCACACGGAAGAAATTGAACCCCGAAGAAGAAGCGGCATGGCAATGCTCCTTCTAAACCTCATACTCTGCCTCGCCTCAACGGGTGCATTGATTGCAGGCATTATTTTGTCTGCAGAATCAATGAACATCGCGCTGGGCGTCACAGCTATTATTGTCAGTTCTGTTTATATGTGTCTGATCAGTCCATTCCTTTTTGCAGGCCTCAAAGTGCTGAAGCCGAACGAGGCTCTGGTACTCACACTGTTCGGCAAATATTACGGCACACTCAAAGGCGCCGGATTCTTCTTTGTCAATCCGTTTGTGACAGCAACCGTTCCCCAGGCCAAAAGCAGTGTTGATAAAATGATGATGATGGCACAGCTCGCTGCGGAAAGTAAATCCGGTACGCCGCAGGCGGGAGGCTACCCTGTGATGAACAAGAAAATCTCGCTCAAGGCGATGACGCTCAACAATGACAAACAGAAAATCAACGACTCGATGGGCAACCCGATCATCATCGGAATCGTTGTTATCTGGCGCGTTGTCAACACGGCGAAGGCTGTTTTCAGTGTCGACAACTATCCCGAATACCTGTCGATCCAGGCCGACTCAGCCCTTCGTAATGTTGTCCGCCTTTACCCCTATGATGTTTTTGGCGACGACAACGAAAAGACCCTCCGCGCAAGCAGCCTCGAAGTAGCCGAATGTCTCAAGCAGGAGATCCAGAGCAAGGTGGAAATTGCAGGCCTTGAAATCATGGAAGCCAAAATCACGCATCTTTCCTATGCTCCGGAAATCGCTGCGGCAATGCTCCAGCGTCAGCAGGCCAGCGCGATTATCGACGCCCGCCAGATGATCGTCGAAGGCGCCGTCGGAATGGTCGAGATGGCACTGCAGAAGCTCAATGAAAACGGTATTGTCCAGCTTGATGAAGAGCGTAAAGCCGCTATGGTCAGCAACCTGCTCGTTGTCCTCTGCGGCAACAAGGATGCTCAGCCGATCGTCAACAGCGGATCCATTTATTAAAAATGACATCAACGAAGACAGCGGCGTAAAAACCGCATAGAAAGACAGAAAAAGAGGTGAGAAACAATGGCAGAGAACAAAGATACCGGCAAAAAGCAACTGCTCCTGCGCCTGTCACCCTCCCTCTGGCAAGACCTTGCAGCCTGGGCCGAAGACGATTTCCGCTCGATCAACGGGCAGATTGAATACCTTTTGTCCGAATCCGTGAAGCAGCGCAAAAAGGGTAAATATAAGAGCACGGATGAAAAAACGCTTTCGCTGCCTACTGCCCCGGCCATTTAGAACAAGCAGCCAAATATGTTACAATAAGCGAAAAGAATTGTCCTGTCAATTATCCTGAAAGATATTCTGATAACGGAGGTTCATATATGCAAAGGCTAAAACTTCTCGTGATTCTTGCCGCATTAGGATGTGCGGCCATACTCCTGACCGGCTGCCCCGGGGATCAGAATGACGGTGCAGAGACGACAGATACCCGCGGCACAACGAACGGTGCAGAGACGACGGATCCCCGCGGCACAACGAACATTGCAGAGACGACGGATCCCCGCGGCACAACGGCTGCAAAACCGGTTATCTATCTCTACCCGACTGACACGATGCAAGTCAGTGTCACACTCGACCTCTCCGGCCAATTGACCTGCACCTATCCCGGTTATGCGGATGGTTGGGATGTAACGGCGAAGCCCGACGGTACACTGACCAATCAGGCGGACGGCAAAGAATATTCGTATCTCTATTGGGAAGGTGTCTGTGACACACAATATGATTTCAGCAAGGGCTTTGTCGTAAGGGGTCAGGATACGGCAGCTTTCCTGCAGGCGAAGCTCTCTGCCCTGGGACTGACCGCAAAAGAATATAATGAGTTCATCGTGTACTGGCTGCCGCAAATGCAGGATAATCCTTACAATCTCATATCTTTCCAGAGCGATGCGTATACCGATACAGCTGTTCTCGATATCACGCCGGAACCCGACAGCCTTCTTCGGGTCTTCATGGCTTACAAGCCGCTGGAACAATATGAAGCGGTCGAGCCGCAGGTCCTTCCTGCGTTCGAGAGAGAAGGATTCACGGTGGTGGAATGGGGCGGAAGCTGCGTGGAACCGTAACTGTTTCAGCGGACATTTCTAAAGCGAAAAAATTGTTTTAACTCCAAAAGTTGAATGCGAGGCTATAATGAATCTGATAATATGGGGACTGGTTTGTATTTTTCTTGACGTCAACCTGCCGGTCGGACCTGTGACAATTGATGTTATTCCTGATTTTCTCGGGTTCATATTGATTGCCATTGGAATGCAGGCGTATGCATTGCAGTCGGAATATTACCGCAAATTGCGCCCGTTTGTCTGGGGTGCGGCTGCTGTCAGCGCCGCGGTGTACATCGCCAACATGTTCGGCGTTATCCCTCTCGACACGCTGCCGGCCGTTATCATTACCGTTATTCTGATGGTTCTTTATCTGATTACCACGTATTACATCTATCGTGGAATCCGCGAACTCGAGCAGAAACAAGACCGCATTCTCGGTGCGGAGAATCTGCGGAGAATCTGGATAGTCATGGTGGCAGCAGAGGCGCTAACATTAATATGCTACTATTTACCGGTATTGATATTGTTCCAGATGATTGCCTCTTTTGCAGCGAACGTTGCATTTCTGGTTCAGATCATCCGGATCAAAAAGATCCTCGAACCGCAGACTGCTGTTCCGGCGCCAAAGTCAGAAGACTGACAAACAGTAGAATAGCACACTTTAGAACCGTCGAATTTTCGGGAGGGTTAGATGAAAAGCAAAGCGATTGGTGTCCTCGCTTCCCTGATCACGGGATGCATTCTATTCTCCTCGTGCAGCCCGGCTGCAAGCACACAAAAGGATGTCCAGAGGATCGTTCTCGAGTCGGCCGCTGTCGAGACCCTGGGAGAGGCAGATCTAACCAACGCAGCGGACACGGCTGACGCATTTATGAAAGCCGTCAAAGAGCAGGATACAGATTCGATCAAAGCACTTTCCACGTATTCGGCAGCGGATTTCAGTACGACTGATTTTACCAGTGCTGCTCCAGCAGCTATTTTTGCCAACATGACATATGAGATTACGGGAGACCCGGTCTATGAGGACCAGGGTAAGGTATGGGTCCCGGTGTCGGGTAAATTCCCGGCTCTTCTGGCAGCAATCGTATTTACAATGGAAGATACGCCGCTCGTGGCAAGCCTTTCGAAGGATACTTTTTACGCCAGTCAGTGGGAAGAACCGTCTGAAGAATTGCAGACAGAGACACTCCTGGGGATATATGATGCAATTGCGGACAAATTGTCGGACAAAGATGCAGGGACGACTTCTTTTGACGGGAAAATGTATCTCGAAAAGGATCAGACCACAGACAAATGGATAGTAACCGGGATTCCCAAAGAACTGACAGATATTGTGGTATGGGCATCGAGTATTAATCCAATGGAATATATTCCTGATTTTGATATGGCAACGCAGGCGGTACTGGATCTTCTTGTTGCAGACGGGTCGATTACGCAGGAACAAAGCGACACATATATCAGGGAAAACCAGATGGGATTGGAAGCGGCGGTGACCGGAGGCGCGGATGCACCGGTGGATGGATCAACCGATGCATCCTGACAATCTGACAGCCTGACAGCTCAATGAGGATATATGGAATATGATTTATTGCTTTGGCGACAGCATAACAGACGGAAGACCGGGCATTACCTATATCAAATATCTTGCCGGCAAAGACAGCTGCGTCAACTGCGGTGTCGGCGGAGACACGGTCATTGGTGTTACGAAGCGGCTCATGCAGAAGCTGAACCATCCGCTGGACAAAAACGATTATATAATCCTCGGTATCGGTACGAATGATATTTTGCTGCCGTATTTTTCCGCATGTTCAGCATCATGGCGCAGAATAGCGAAAATGCACATAGCAGGCGGCAGTGTCCCCGCCAAAGACCTGGATGCTTTCCAAGCTAAGTACCGTGAGCTTCTTTCCTATTGCAGAGGGATCACCGGGAATATCCTGGTATTCGGACTTCCGCTCCTGGAGAGTCCGCAGGACATGCTGGACGACACTTGTGAAAAGTACAACCGGGAGATCGAGGCTCTTTGCCGGGATGGGAAAATCCGCTATATTGATTTTCGAAAATGGCAGATTGAGCAGAAAAAACTTCTGCATAACGAAGGGTCTTTTTTCATGACAGCCAACGGAAGACCGCATATGGCTGTCATGCTGGATGTAATTCTTACCACATACCTGCCTTTTGCGAGTAAAATAAGTAAAAGAAGAGGACTGGCGATGACGGTCGACGGATGTCACCTCAATGAACTCTCTGCCAGAGGACTTGCTGGCCTGATTGACCGGAATTTGGAGGATCCGCATGCGGTTTACAGCGCTTGATTTTGAGACAGCCAATAGCTTTGTCGGCAGCATCTGCGCGGTCGGCCTTGCCGTCGTGGAGGATGACACGATCATCGAGCAAAAATACTGGCTGGTCCGTCCCCACGGGAATCATGATTACTTTGATCCGTTCAACATCTGGATACACGGCATTACACCGGACATGGTCAAAGACGCCGCCGCCTGGGATAGCATATATGCCGCAGAAATCCTGCCGAGAATCAGCGGAACCGTCGTCGCTGCCCACAACGCAGCATTTGATATGTCCGCGCTGCGGCACGTCCTTGATGTTTACGGCATTGAATACCCGACGACCCGTTACATCTGCACCTGCAAAGCCGCCAGGAAGACCTGGGAGGACCTCGAGAACCACAAGCTCGATACTGTGTCGTCCCATCTGCATTTCGAATTCCAGCACCACAACGCACAGGAAGATGCCCTTGCCTGCGCGAACATTCTTCTCGCTGTCCAACGGGAAAAAAACGTCAGCTCCGTTGACGAACTGGCCGCGGCGCTCGGTATGAAGATCGGAACGCTCTGCCCAACGGGTTATACGCCATGCAGTGCCCGTAAGAGAACAGGTCAGGCATAAGAATTAAGCACGCAGCAAAAACAAAAAGGGGACATCTATTATGAGAAACAGCAAAAACATTCTTGCCGCCATGATCTGTGCAGGTGTTATTTTGTCGCTTGCCGCTTGTGCCGGGATAACAACCCGAGTGGCGGAAACCCAGGGCAGCATTCAACTGCAAATATCCGAGCATAAAACCGGTTACAGCATAGCCGGGGAGGCGCTGCCGGAGCAGAACCAGTCAAAGGAATTCACCCTTGCCAAAGACGGCAAAATCTATGAAGGTCTGTCTGATAAAGCCGACGTATCAACACGATGTATTCTGGAAATTACAGATATTTCAGCCGAAGCAGTCACTGTCAAAATACTGGAAAACGGTCAGGAAAAGAGTAAAGATATAAACTACAACACAGAGTACACATATACAGCATTCATCAATCCGGATGAATACTCCTATGAATACACGATCACGTTCGTCAAGTGAGGGGGCGGAGATTTTCAATTGGAATTCTCCTTATAAACTTTTTGTTATAAAATTTTCTTCATTAAGAAAAGAACATTGGCCAGCGTGGCCGCAGGAACCGATTCGATGTGTTCGGCATTTCGACTTATCGGATCAATGCTTCGCAGGTGTTCTACCATCACAACTCCGGTTGTCAGGGTTTCCTGCAAAGGAACATGCAAGGGAAATCCGTTGTCGGTATTCGTGACGGGACAGACCAGGCATAATCCTGTTTTCTGATTGAAAGTATCGTTGCTGACAATCAGAGCCGGCCTCCGGCCCATCTGCTCACGCCCGGTCCGCGGACTAAAGCTTATCCATTTCCGCTGTGAAAACTGCCGGGATTCCCTATTTTCTTGCCTGATACATCATATAAAAAGCAAAGGGCAGGAGGGCAAAGAAAAAAATGAACTCTTTAGAATAATAGGCTGTCGTCACTCCTGCGATCTGTCAGCTTACCCGATTCCTTCCATCCTGCTTTGACTGATAGAGCCTGGCATCGGCTTTTTGCACCAGCAGCTGGGCGGTTTCTTCATTGTCATAACATGCAACACCAACACTGATGGTAAGCTCAATTCTTTTGCCATCAATTTGCAGTGGATTCTGCTCAATAATCATGCGCAGACGTTCAGCAAAATCCCTGCCGGCTGACAAACTCATATCCTGCAGAATAATAGCATATTCATCACCGCCATATCGAAAAGAAGTATCAGCGGATCTTGTA
>Ga0209429_10001798_pt1 | contig 12996 bp, 11 predicted proteins | sample BarGraNGADG00212_3_FD_184493 | JGI IMG/M metagenome (GOLD analysis project Ga0209429, IMG submission 184493) | Arctic peat soil microbial communities from Barrow, Alaska - Barrow Graham LP Ref core NGADG0004-212 (SPAdes) (version 2) | ecosystem: Environmental > Terrestrial > Soil > Wetlands >... | reverse complement strand
GATCGGTGAGAATGGTCTGGGTCTTTCCGAGGGACAGGCACAGCGTATCGCGATTGCCCGGGCCGTGATCCGGAACGCTCCGCTTCTGATTCTGGATGAGGCGACATCCGCACTGGATGCACAGACCGAAGAGAAGGTGCTGCAGCGGATGTATGCCGGAGGCCTTCTTAAGACGTGTATTCTTATTACCCACCGGAGGACGATGCTCCGCTTCTGCACAAGGGCACTGGAGATTGATAATCGGACAGTCCGGGAACTCGAGCTTCCGGTTGGCTAGGCGATATTCCGCTGTGGGTAAGCGCATTCATTACGCTGCGCTGCCCGGCATTGCTTCCGGGGACTTTATGTTATAATTTGTACAAATAAATCGCAGGTGTCACGGCAGGACGGGACGGGTGTATTCACTTTCCCATTTGATCAATAATGCTTTGATCAATTTTGCCCGGCGGATACAACTTGTATGAACGGGGACGCAAACAATTCAGTGAAAATGAATATAGGACAAATGAATATAGCACATCCGAATTGGATCAGGATCATTCTATGGGCTGCTGTTGTGATCTGGATGGCGGTCATCTTCAGTCTATCGGGGCAGGTGGCTGTAAAGTCGGCTTCGCTGAGCGGATCGACAGTCAGGGTGGTTATTGAGAATACGCAGCCGGGATTCCATAAGCTGCCTGTGGCAGAGCAGAACAGTATTGTTGAGAGTTATCAGCATCTGGCCAGGAAGACGGCGCATATGCTGGCTTACCTGCTGCTTGGTGTATTGTGTATGTCAGCTCTCTACCAATACTCTATGAGGAGAGGGGCACGGTTTGTGGCAGCCTTTGCTGTCTGCGTCGGATATGCCGGCACAGACGAGCTGCACCAGCTTTTTATTTCAGGCCGAAGCGGGCAGATATCGGATGTCTGCATCGATGCCTGCGGAGTGGTGATAGGGATTTGTGCTGTTATGCTGGTTCATTGGATATGGCGCAAAACTAAGAAGAAATATGTGTTTTATTAATGACGGATTTGTGAAAAAATGCATCTATTCTGTTAATTTTGCGAGAAGATTTATTCATGGTATTTATTTCATACAGTATTACAACTATACTATCATTGTACAAAATGTGACGTATAGATTATATGTGGTGCTTTTAGGGGTATTTGTATTATGAAAACAGTTAAAAGATTATTTATGGTTATATTAACTATTGCCGTTGTTTCCGCTTTTTCGTTTCCTGTCTTTGCTGCCGGAATCAGCGTCGATGAACAGCAGATTCTGGATCATCTGGACTCTCAGGGGGCGGCTTACGATGTTACTACGACCCGGACATTTAGCCGATATCGCAATATGATTGAGAACTGGCTCTTAGCCAATGACATATCGACCCAGAGGTGCACAGCGATTAGTGCGTGTATTGATACGGTAGCCAATCGTTACAGCGCGGCTCTCGCCAGCAAAGGTCTTGCCAGTACGGACTATCCGGGACTGAAGGCTGCCCTTTCGAATTCTGAGATGATTAATCTTGCTACGGGTATGGTCCGTGGGATTGCACCGGCCTTTGCAACCGTCAATATTAAGCTTACTGAGCAAATGGTTGCTCAGGATTCGATCTTCTCGATTGAGGCGACACTTTTTGACACAGGCGCGAATGCTGAGGGCGTATTGGGTGCAAGTATTGGCGGTGCAGGCGGCACGACGGTTATCGGCACATTGGATGAGCCAATCAAACAGACAGGGTTCGACGTGAATAGTACCGTTGTTGTTTGTGCAGGACTTACGGCTCTTCTTGTTCTGTGCGCTGCTGTGATAAGAAAGCAGGGATTGCTCTCTGCATCTGAGGTAGAATGAACTGAATGAATAGACGAAGAATCAACCAAATACTGGCATATTTCTATGTACCAGTATTTTTTTCGCTCATTGGAGCGGTAATTGTTCTTGTTGCACTCCTGCCTTTCTGGACCCTGTTATCTACGACAGCATCTGTACTTCTTAAAGATGAGGCTCCGACTTTTGCGGCCAGTCTCCGGGTGATTTATTCCGACCCCGGTCCGAATGATGTGAATGTGCCGGCAGATCCGGATTCGAGCAGTAACGGGCAGGCAATATCACTGTCTGATGTCCAGTGGCCGGTCTTTGGTGATCTGTATGGAGAGCTGAGCTGTGAGGCCGCAGGGATTGATGCGCCGGTATACTTCGGAGACAGCAGCGAGATCCTGCGTGCTGGCCTTGGCACTTACATAGGAAGCTTTATTCCCGGGTACGGTAAGCCGATTCTGATAAGCGGCCACGATACGACCTATTTCCTGCCCTTACAGTATGTGGTCAAAGGTGATGTCTTCACATTTAAGACCAGCTATGCCGTGTATGAATATGAGGTGACAGACGTCAAAGTGCTTAAATACAACGACGCATCAGCTTTTGATCTCGGAACTGACCAGGAACAATTGATTCTTTACACCTGTTATCCATTTGATAAGATTGTCGGGACGAAGACAGACCGTCTTTTCATCTACGCGGAGCGAATATCCGGCCCGGATCTCACATAGGATGGTGAATATGAAGCATAGAACGGAAGACACGGATACAATGGAAGACTCGGATTATTCCCTGACCAATCATATTGCGGATAACAATGCACACCGTAATGCGGAGCTTGCCCGGCGCAAAGACTCGAAGAAACGCATGCGTACCATGATCTGCTGGGTACTTGGGGTTCTGCTGGGGATCGTATTAACGATTGGAACGCTGCTGGCCGGTTTTTATTTTGGCGCGCTGAATAAGTCTCTGGTATTCAAGTCGTTAAGCGATTCTGACTATTATGAAGATACTCTGGCATATTTTTACGAAGCATCCTACGACCTGACGCTGCCGTCCGGACTTCCTGTTGATGTTCTTGCCAATGCAGTGACATTGGATCAGGTGAAGACCGATATAGACGGGTACGTCGAGGCCTGTTTTGCCGGATCCAAGTATGAGTGTGATACATCTGCACTTGAGAGTCATTTGACAAAAGCATGCGTTGATTATGTTGAGAAGACACAGCTTCTTGAGATGACTGATGACAATACCAGGGCTATTGATGAATTTGTCCGGGAGATCACAACACAGTACAAGACAACTGTTTCCGTACAGACTTTTATGTATATCGGATCTTTCCATACGATGTTCCAGAAGATAGCCCTTGCGGCGATTCTTATCTCGCTGATTTTCACAGCCGTGATCTGCCTTCTGGTGTCGAAGATGTATACATATCATCATAGGGGTCTTCGTTTTGCAGCATATGGTACATTATCAGCGACTATTATGACGGGTGTTGTACCGCTGTATCTTCTGATTGCCAAACCTTATCTGCGGCTTGGACTTTCCCCGGAATTTTTCTATAATTTTGCTATGACATATATTCATAATAGTTTATGGGTGATGATTTTGTGCTCTGGGGTTCTTATGATTCTTTCTGCTGTTCTGATTGTGATTGTTGAAGTATCAAGGGCGCGCCTCGTCCGGAATGCCGGACACGTCCGTGCGAACATGAATGCTGTCAATCGCTGATCATTTTTCTCGGGAATACAATGTAAATCAAAGGCACTGCCGCAGGAACGTATTGTGTTCATGCGGCAGTGCTTTTTTGTGTGTAATGAAACGGGAGGGCGAAACGAGAATCAGATTATACTTGAAGTTATGATAATCCTGATTATCATTAACTTTTCCATCATCCGGGTAATATGATTGATGAATTGCAATGAAATCGGGTATTATACTATTGATATGCGCGGGATATCTTCGGAAGCGGTATCGATGGTAATGATACACGCGACAGCGGTATTCCCGATGAAAAGAATACAGGAGGACCTTTCATGAAGATACTTGTAACGGGGGCAAACGGATTTGTAGGTAAGAATCTGGTTCTTGAGCTTAAGAATCAGGGGTTTACGGATATTTTCACATATGACGTGGACACGGATCCGGCGCTTCTGGATGTGTACTGCAAAGAGGCGGGGTTTGTGTTTCATCTGGCCGGTGTGAACCGCCCGCAGGATCCGGCGGAGTTTATGGAGGGGAATTTCGGATTTACTTCGACTCTTCTCGATACGCTGAAGAAGTCTAATAATACGTGTCCGGTGATGATATCCTCTTCCTCTCAGGCGGCTCTCGATAATCCGTACGGCCAGAGCAAGAAGGCCGGCGAGGAACTGATGTTCGCTTATTCGCGGGAGACCGGTGCCCGGGTGCTTGTATACCGTTTCCCGAATGTGTTCGGCAAATGGTGCCGGCCGAATTACAACAGCGCCGTCGCCACTTTCTGTAATAATATCGCGTGCGACCTGCCGATCCAGGTCAATGACAGATCTGCCGTGATGAATCTGGTCTATATTGATGACGTCGTCGAGGAACTGCTTCGTGCCATTATCGGGACGTCGAACCGTGAGGGCGATTACTGCGTGGTTCCTGTATTCTATACAGCCACGCTCGGGGCGATCGTCGACCTGATTTATTCCTTCCGGGCGAGCCGGGAGGAGAGAAGTATTCCGGATATGAAGGACGAATTGACATCGAAGCTGTACAGTACATATTTAAGTTATCTGCCGGTCGATCAGTTCAGCTATCCTCTCAAGATGAACAAAGATAACAGGGGTTCTTTTACCGAGTTCCTGCGGACGCCGGAGAGAGGGCAGGTATCGGTTAATGTGTCAAAGCCCGGCATTACCAAAGGGAATCACTGGCATCACAGCAAGAATGAGAAGTTCCTGGTCGTCAGCGGCAAAGGTATGATCCGCTTCCGCAGGATTGGCAGTGACGAGATTATCGAGTATCCTGTCAGCGGTGATGTACTGGAAGTGGTTGATATTCCGACGGGTTACACACATAATATTGAGAATATAGGCGATACCGAGATGGTTACCGTGATGTGGGCGAATGAGTGTTTTAATCCGGATAAGCCGGACACGTATTTTTTGGAGGTATGAATGTGAGTCAGACAAAAGCGAAGAAGCTGAAATTGATGACAATCCTTGGGACCCGGCCGGAGATCATCCGGCTTTCGGAGGTCATCAAGAAATGCGATACGTATTTTGATCATATTCTTGTACATACGGGGCAGAACTGGGATTATACACTCAATCAGATTTTTTTTGATGATCTGGGCCTGCGTGCACCCGATCATTATCTGAATGCGGTCGGCAGCGATCTCGGCGAGACAATCGGTAATATTATTGCGAAGAGTTACCGTATACTCGATGAAGTGAAGCCTGATGCGCTTCTTATCCTCGGGGATACGAATTCCGCTCTGGCCGCCATCTCGGCCAAAAGACTGAAGATCCCGATTTTCCATATGGAGGCAGGCAACCGCTGCTTTGATGAAAATCTGCCGGAGGAGACCAACCGCCGCATCGTCGATCATATTTCCGATGTCAATATGTGTTACAGCGAGCACGCCCGGCGCTATCTGAATTACGAAGGAATTGCAAAAGAGCGCACCTATGTGACGGGCTCCCCGATGGCGGAAGTCCTTACCGCCAATCTTGCTAAGATTGAGTCGAGTAAGATTCTTGATACACTGGGTCTGGAGAAGGGTAAATATATTCTTCTGTCCGCTCACCGCGAAGAGAATATTGATATTGAAAAGAACTTCTTCGGACTGATGAATGCGGTCAATGTGATGGCGGAAATATATAACATGCCGGTGATCTACAGCACACATCCGCGCAGTGCGAAGTTCATTGAGCAGAGGAAGTTCCAGTTCCATCCCAATGTCAGAAGCCTGCAGCCCTTCGGGTTCTCGGATTATAACCACCTTCAGGTCAATGCCTTCTGCGTCGTGTCCGACAGCGGAACGATCCCGGAAGAGTCTTCGTACTTCAAGTTCCCTGCGGTGTCGGTCCGTACCAGTACGGAGAGGCCGGAGGCTATGGACAAGGGGAATTTCGTCATCGGAAGCATTACCACGGAGCAGGTGCTCCAGGCGGTCGACCTGGCTGTCGCCATGCATGCCAACGGGGATCTCGGAATTACGACGCCGGACTACGCGGACGAAAATGTCAGCACCAAGGTTGTCAAGATCATCCAGAGTTATACGGGTATTGTTAACCGGATGGTGTGGAGGAAGTAATAGGCTGCCGTGAGGAATAATTATCTATGTACAAGTTAATGATTGTAGAAGATGAACCGCTCGCCCGCGATGCCATTATGCGCAGCATTGATTTTGCTGCCTGCGATTTTGAGGTTGTGGCTGTCTGTGAAGACGGCAAGGAAGCGGCGGAACAGTATTATAAACATCTGCCCGACCTTGTGATAACCGATATCTGTATGCCGTTTATCAGCGGGCTGCAGCTGGCGGGCCTTATTGCAGAGGCCGGTCACGGTACCCGCGTTATCATTATAACCGGGTACGATGATTTTAATTACGCCCGTACGGCGATCAGCCATCAGGTGAGCGACTACATCATGAAGCCGGTAACCTCGAAGGAATTCGCAGAAGTACTTGCCAACTCCAAAAAAGCTCTCGATGAACAGGCGGAGCGCAAAAATCAGATCAGTTCTGCCAAGCGCATGCTCTATATTGTCAGCCCGCTTGTCAGGGATCAGATCATGAACCGCCTTGTGCAGGGGACTGTCGAGCCGCAGTCCATTGTAAGCGAGGCGCATTCTTTCGGACTGGCTACGGATATGGATTGCTATATCCTGAGCCTTATCGAGATCGAGGATGTCAGCGAAGCCATCCAGCAGCTCAATGTCAGCACGGAACTTCTGCAGTACATGATTACGAATATCGTTACGGAGCTTGCCGGCGAAGGACTCGGTCTTTTCGCGTTTTCACTGGCTGACGGCAAAACAGCGATTCTCGGTTCGGGCAACGACGAGACCGCCGTGTGCCGCAAGCTGCGGAATCTCTGTGAAAATACCCATGATACCATCTTTCGTACACTCAAGCTTTCCGTAACCATCGGCATCGGCAAAAGGGTCTCCTCGCTTTCCCTTCTGAAGGATTCCTATAATGAGGCGCTCAAGTGCCTGAATTACAAATTCCTGATGCCGGTTGATTACATTATTGCTCCGGAGGATATTAAGAAACAGATCCAGCCATTTGATTTTGACAAATTCAAAGAAGAAATTTTCCTTCAGATCAGACTGCAGGATGAAGAGAAGATTCATGAGCTGATTGACACCATGATACAGACCCTGCAGTTATCCAGCATGTCCAAGAAAGATATCCAGTACGAGTATTCCAGCATTGTTAACCGTCTGTTTTCAGGAATCCGGTCTGAGAATGCATCGGTCAGCATTGACATCGATACAACGTTTCCCGAAGAAAACGGGCCCGATTACCTGCCCCGTATGAAGGACTGGCTTTTGAATTTCTGTCATGAATGCGTCGGACTCCTGAAGACCGAAAGACACGGGGGCGTCCGCCGCCTTTCCGTCATGGCGATGGAATACATCAAAGAGAATTTTGCGGAAAGCGATCTTTCGCTGATGAAGGTGTGCAACTATCTCTCGGTAAGCATGAGTTATTTCGGCATATTTTTCAAAGAAAATACCGGCAAAACATTCGTGGAATACCTGACGGAAGTCCGCATGGACAAGGCAAAAGAACTTCTGGCCAATACGGATCTGATGCTGTATTCGATCGCCGAGAAAGTCGGCTATGAGAATCCGGCTTATTTTACAGTCGCTTTCAAAAAAAACAACGGTATGAATCCTAAGGAATACAGAAAAACCTTCGGGAGAAGAGGATAGAAATGGCAAAGGCAAAGGCAAAGGTAGAGGTAGAGGCTGCGGCAAAAGCCGGGACCGGGGCCAGGGCAAGTACCAGAACCAGGACCAAGGCAAAGGTGCATACCGGACATTTGCGCAACAGTATTCTGTTTACCTCACTGTTTATCATCGTGAGTATTCTGCTGGTGCTGTTTCCCGTTACCTATTCCATTGCCGCCAGTATTCTGCGGACAAACTCCATCACCTATACCAACCAGATGCTCCAGCAGGTAGATAACAGTATTAATTATTACATTGACGGAATGATCAGTGTGTCGGACTATATTGTTGAGAATAAGAATGTTGTCGACTACATAGCAAAGGCCAAGCCTGCGACAACTGCAGCGGTCAAGGAAGAACTCAAAACAGTGGCCGGTACCCGGCCCGATTTTGTCAACCTGATTATTTTCAGGGAAGACGGATCCTTTGTCTCCAACCGCGACCAGATGGGGATCAATCCGAATTGGGACTATATGGAATCCGGCTGGTACAAAGATGCGCTGACTGCCGAGGGCGAGCCTGTCTTCTCCTCGTCCAGGGTCGAGAATGTCGTAGCAGGCGAGTATGACTGGGTTATCTCCATGAGCCGTGCCCTTTATACGGATGGCCGGCTGTCGGGCGTACTGCTTGTGGATCTGAACTATCAGCAGATTGCCGACATCTGCAGCAGTCTTTCCACGGACGATTTCGGGTATATTTTTATTGTCGGAGCTGACGGGAGTCTTGTGTATCATCCGCAGCAGAGACTGGTATACAGCGGAATCAAGACGGAGCGATTTGATCTGGTGACACGTTCCGAAGGCGTGCGGTCGGTAATAAGCAACGGATATATCTATACAAGTTCGCTGTCTCCGACTTCCGGATGGGTAACCGTCAGTGTTTTTGATACCAACAAGCTGGTTTCGATCAGTTCGGATATTGTCATTCTTTTTATTACAATCGGTTTATTCTTCTCCATCATCACGTTCATTATTTCCTATGTGGCATCCAAACGGCTGACGGATCCGATTCTCCAGCTTAAGGCTTCGATGAAGCAATTTGAAAGAGGCGATTTTGATGCGAAAGCCAATATTACCGTAAATAATGAGGTTGCCGAGCTCGGCGACTGCTTTAATGTTATGACAGAGCAGATCAAGAATCTTGTCGAACAGGAGCTCCTGATTGAAGAGCAGAAAAGAATCAGTGAACTGCAGGCGCTCCAGGCACAGATACGCCCGCATTTTCTCTATAATACACTGGAGTCGATTATCTGGATGTCCGAGATAGGGGAGACCGAGAAAGTTATCGAGATGACTTCCTCCCTGTCAAAACTCTTCCGTGCCACGACGAGCAACGCAAGTGAGCTTGTTACCCTTAAGACGGAGATTGATTATGTCACCAATTATATGAAGATCCAGAAGATGAGATATCAGGACAAGCTCACTTACAGAATTGACGTCGATGAGTCGATCCTGCAGGCCAAGGTGATCAAGCTGATCATTCAGCCCATGGTGGAGAATGCAATTTACCACGGCATCAAGCAGCTTAAGGGGCACGGTCTCATTGTCGTTTCCGCTTACTCCGAAGAGCAGAAGCTGTTTATAACCATCAGAGATAACGGTGTCGGCTTTGATAAGGGGCTTCTTGACGGCAAGGCGGATCTCGCTCCGAAAGATGAAAGCGGCATAGGCATCAATAATGTCAGGGACAGAATCAAATTGTTTTTTGGTTCAGAATACGGTATTTCCATCAAGTCGACTGACCCTGGAGAAGAAATTCCGGATGAGCACGGAATACCGGGCATGCGTACTACCGTTACATTAACATTGCCGTTGATTTTTGAGTGAGGGGGCGTACAGGGATATGAGGGATTCGGGATTCCGGGGAAACCGCTTCAGAAGGGCACTTAAGATTTTCTTTCTGGGGATCGTTTTTACTGCGTCAACCGGGCTCATTACGTATGCCGCCGTATACAAAGTGCCGCAGGCGCTTGACTCCAGTCCGACAAAGATTATTGTGATCGGGAAGACAACTTCTGATCTTGCTTTCTGGGTGAGCCTGCGCGACGGCGTCGATGTAGCCGCCAAAGAGTACGGAGTCGAATATGAATATTGGGGTCCGGATTCGGAATCAGATATAGATACGCAGATTGCACTTGTATATAAGGCCATTGAGGCAAAGCCGGATGCCATTATTCTGGCGGCTACGGACTATACCAGACTGTCCATACCGGCCCAGGCCATTATTGATGCGGATATTCCGCTTATTACCATGGATTCCAACGTATATGGAAGTGACGGACAAATCGGCCGCTGCTTTGTAGCCACCGATAACGTGGCAGCCGGAGTAAAGGCCGGGGAAGCGATGACAGATCTTTTGCCGGCAGGCATGAAAGTAGCCGTCATATCCCATCAGATTGGGACAACTTCATCGCGTGACCGTGACGAAGGCGTGCGGCTTGGTCTTGGTACGGATATTGACGTGCTGCCGACGGTCGATGCCGCAGGTTCGGAAGAAACTGCATTCGACCTTGCCTTGAAAATTCTTAAGGACCCTGAAATCGGGGGAATTGTGTGCCTTAACGAGTATTCAACGATCGGTGCGGCGCGGGCACTTGTCGACTCCGGACTTGTCGGGAAAATCATCCTCGTCGGATTTGACAGTTCGCCCGCCCTTAATACATATATGGAGGAAGACTGTCTGGATGCAACGGTTATCCAGCGCCCCTTCAATATGGGGTACGTGGCAATGGTGAATGCGATTGCGGTTCTTGACGGCAGGAAAGTAGAATCATTTTATGATACCGGCTCTATCCTGGTGACAAAAGATACGATGTATTTTGAGGAAAATGAGAAGCTTCTGTTCCCGTTCACATAAAGGAATTGATGTCTGGCCGACTGGCTGAAGGCGAGGAGGATAGGTTATGGAGAATTTGCAGTTCCCGGGACAGCAGAGAAAGAGAGCCGGAAAAATTGTTTTCTGGATTGCCGCTGCCGCGGTGATCATCGGTGCTGCTTTTTATGCAGTATATTCATTATCCCCGTCTGTCCGCACTTCGGCCAATCGAAAAATTATCGTCATCGGAAAGACCAATCAGGATATTTCATTCTGGCTGAGTCTTCGAAGCGGAGTCGATGTCGCAGCCAAAGAGTATGACATCAGCTATGAGTACTGGAGTCCGGATGTGGAATCCGACGTCGACAGGCAGATCAGTCTGGTCTATAAGGCTATCGCGGCAGAGCCGGATGTTATTATTCTGGCGGCCTGTGATTATGAACAACTTTCTGAACCGGCGAAGGCCGTGACAGATGCAGGGATCCCCCTTATCACGCTTGACTCGACCGTGGACGGCAGCGGGGGACAGATCGGTGCCTGCTTTGTCGCAACCGATAATGTGGCGGCAGGTGTTAAGGCCGGAGAAACCATGTCGGCCCTTCTGCCGGACGGCAAGAGCGTGGCGGTCATATCTCCGCTGATCGGAACCGATTCATCCAAGGACCGGGATAAAGGGGTCCGAAGGGGCTTAAGCCCGGATACATTCGCTTTTGCGACTGTCGATTCAGCCGGTTCTGAGGACACCGCATACGGACTTGCCCTGAAGATTCTTGAGAATCCGGATATCGGGGGCATTGTCTGCCTCAATGAATACGCGACGATCGGTGCGGCCCGCGCCATTACGAACGCGGGACTTGCCGGACAGGTCGTCCTGGTCGGATTTGACAGTTCGCCCTCACTCAACACATATCTTGAAGAGGGCTGCCTGACGGCAACTGTGATTCAGCGGCCTTTCAATATGGGCTATATGGCTATCACGCAGGCGGTTTCGATTCTGGACAAAAAGAACGTTGACCCTTTCTATGATACGGGCTCAATCGTCGTCACAAAAGACACCATGTATCTCGAAGAGAACGAAAAACTATTGTTCCCATTCACATAATAGTGTTTTTTTAGAATTTTCAAAGAAAAAATCAAAAACATCAAAGCGTGAGTTTTGATACTATAAGGCTGATCAAAAAACCAAATGAACAGTTGATATGGAGGGGATTGATTGGCTGCGCAAATTCTAAAAATGACCGATATTAGCAAGAGTTTCCCCGGAGTAAAGGCGCTGAAAAAAGTCAGCCTTGATTTAGATGAAGGCGAGATCCATGCGCTTATGGGTGAAAATGGAGCTGGTAAATCAACTTTGATGAAGATTCTGACCGGGATTTATACCCGCGACGAGGGCGAAATCACCTTTATGGGTGAACCCATTCATCTGAAGAATACCAGAGAGGCCCAGGACAAAGGTATTTGTATTATTCATCAGGAACTTAACATGATGACTCATTTGTCGGTAGCAGAGAATATCTTTATCGGCAGAGAGAAAATGCATGGTATTTTTCTGGATGACAAAGCCATTAATATAATGGCAAAGAACCTTCTCTATAAACTGGGACTGGACATTGACCCGAAAGAATTAGTTGGAGACCTGACCGTCGGCAAACAGCAGATGGTCGAAATTGCAAAGGCCATTTCATTCCAGTCGAAAATACTTATACTCGATGAACCGACGGCAGCTCTTTCCGATGTTGAAATTGAGGCCCTATTCCGTGTTATGCGCGATCTCAAAAAACAGGGTGTTGGAATGATTTATATCTCCCATCGTCTCGACGAGATCAAACAAATTACGGATCGTGTTTCAGTCATGCGTGACGGGGAATATGTCGGAACATTAATTACCGAGAATTGTACCGATGACGAAATCGTCAAGATGATGGTTGGACGTACGATTTTTGAAGAACCTAAAATGACAAGTAATTGTCCGCCGGATGCCCCGATTATTCTTGATGTCGAAGGCATGAACGCCGGTAAAATGGTTCAGGATGTTTCCTTTAATCTGCGCAAGGGAGAAATTGTCTGTTTTGCAGGATTAATGGGTGCGGGACGTACCGAGACAGCCAGGGCGCTTTTCGGAGCTGATCCGAAGACTTCCGGGACAATCAGGGTCAATGGTAAAGAGGTGAATATCCAGAAGCCTCAGGACGCAGTTAATGCAGGAATCGGGTATTTGTCCGAGGATCGTAAGCGCTATGGACTTGCACTTGGCCTGGATGTTGCAGAGAATTCCGTAATGGCTAACTATGATGCTTTTTCAGGCGCCCTTTTCATCAAGCAGAAAGAGATTAATAAAGTTGCCCAGCAGTACGTTGAAAAGCTTGACACAAAAACACCTTCAATCACGCAGCTTGTCCGTAACTTGTCAGGCGGCAACCAACAGAAAGTTGTTGTAGCCA
>Ga0209429_10001797_pt1 | contig 13003 bp, 12 predicted proteins | sample BarGraNGADG00212_3_FD_184493 | JGI IMG/M metagenome (GOLD analysis project Ga0209429, IMG submission 184493) | Arctic peat soil microbial communities from Barrow, Alaska - Barrow Graham LP Ref core NGADG0004-212 (SPAdes) (version 2) | ecosystem: Environmental > Terrestrial > Soil > Wetlands >... | reverse complement strand
CCTCTTTAATATATATTTAAAACAATTAAGAACCATAAATACAACTTTATAAAAGTTAAGATAAATATCTCCTAAGAGTTTATTCGCTATATGCTAACTGTCTTATTCATGCAGTTGAACATAAATGACGATATTGACATACATACAGATAAACTTTATGGTGAGGGGATAGATAACTTAAATCCCTATTTGCCAAAAAAATATATATAATCATCCCCGGAATTTTATGGGCCGGAGATGACTTTGTTTTTCGTTTTATTTTGCTATCTTCGCTGCTTTGCCTGTAGCATGACAATCAGCGCAGAATTTTGGCTGATGACAATCGTTACAGACTTTTCCTATTAAGACCTGTGACTTATGAGTATTCAACCAATCGCTAGGATGCTCATCTTTATGACAGTTGGCACAAAGGTTTTGTTTTATCTCTGGTAAATGTTGTACCTCAGAATGGCAGTTGTAGCATGCGATCTTGTTATTTGTCACATGGTTTTTATGCACAAAATCAAAATCATTATATCTTTCAACTCTTTCCGGATTATAATGACATGAATTGCATTTATCCTTAGGAACAATGGCATTTGCACCCTCTGAAATATTTATATGGCATGTCTGGCACACAGCCCCCCGACCAATATGGTTCGTATGATTGAAGTTCGTATAATTCCTATGCATTTCTTTTGGTGGCCCGTGACAGGATGGACATCCGGATATTGAATTGTTGGATGGAACATCCCTGAAGTGGCAGGTAAAACACGTTGAAGTTGTTACCACAAGATGACCAACATCATTCTGAACAATATTCGGATGGCACTGAGAACATGAAGGATCAGAAACAGACTGATGTTCTTTCATTCCAATAACAATCATGGAATGGCAGCTTGTGCATGTCAGTTGTATACCTCTATTTGTTTTCAACAAATGGTTTTTATGACTGAAATTGACTCCTACGAATGGGATATTTTTTAATGGAACATCCGCAGAAAAAATATGTGTTTCATGGCATATTAGACAATTCTTATCCATCACTTTGGCATATAATTTACCGTTATATTCTTCAACCGTTGTCTCATAACTGTAGAATTGCATGAGCCCATTGATCTTACCTTTTATATGACCTATTACACCTGGTTCATAATGACATTCTACACATTTTACATCTGTATGGGATGAACCCCTCCATGAATCATAATACGGTCTCATTATATGGCAATTCTTACCACAAAATGCGGGATTCTCTGAGATCTCAAGCACTTTTACTGAAATTACCACTGTTGTCAAAAGCAACACGATCAATACAATTATTAATGGGAGCTTATACTTGGAAATCCGATGCTTGATTACATCTATTAGTGATATTTTATCCATTTTATATCCCTTCAATGTTTCCTGATAATGTATAATGTAGTGATTATTCCCAGAACCGCTACTACCCCAATTCCTGGGACGGATTGTACAGTGGGCTCAACCTCGGTCAGTTTAGTTCGAGCTTTTTTCGCAGAATCTATACCGATCTGGATCTGTTTATCGAAATCCTTAAGGTTAAAGCTATGCCAGAGGGATGGAACATCTTTCATGACAGATGTTGCCTTATCCAGGTCATTCTGGGCTGAAGAAACATCGATTCCTTTTGCCTTTGCTTCAGAGATGGAATTTTTTAAGGAAATTATTTCATTCTGTAATTCTTTGGCTTTTTCAAGTGCAAATTTTGCATCTTCCGGGACGTTCGCAGATGCCACCTGATCGTTTTCATTGTGACAAACGCTACACGTTGGTGCGAGTTCTGACGCCTTTAATACTTTGAAGCTGTGTGGCTGATGGCAGGTTGCGCAAGAAGGGGCGCGTGATTCGGCTCTTAATCGTTCATAGTGCATCGTGTTCTTAAAATGCTCTAATTCTGTATCATGACATTTTCCACATGTTTCCGGAATATTCTTGAAATAAATAGGACTTTCCGGATTTGTGACATTCTTCAGAGTAGAGTGAGCTCCAGTTTTTGAATTTATATTTGGGTTCCCACCATGGCAATAATCACACGTTACAAAATATCTTGAATGGCCAGAATCCGACCATTGCTGGAAATTATCCGAGGATTGCTTGTCTGTAGTGGAGGTTATATTTCTATGACAATTAATACATGAATTATTGAGGGCATCCAGATCGACCGCTCCTGCTGGAACGATCGAAAAGATGAATGCAATCAATAATAAATAGACAAATTTTAAACTATACATATAATAAGTTGATTTTTCATTTTTGAGGGACATTTTTCTTCCTTCTCCATTATTGTGATCCTAAACATTTAATTTTTAATCCCAGAACCGACTACCCGTTTTTTTGTTCTGTCTATAGAGAATGATGTGATGATTCTGGAGAATAAAAAGTTTGCTATTAGATTCCAATTCAATTCAGAGACTTTTTATTATTTTCCGGACTCTACACATTAATATTTTTTCGAAAAGAATAAATAGTATAAGGCAGTTAATTATAGGGGTATTAATTATATTGGTGATAAAATGAAAAAAATAATGGTCATATTCTTAATAATAATGGGATTGTTCATATCAGGATGCTAAAATGAAAGTAATCCCACAAATTCCTTTTAGAATTGAAGTAAAATTCGCGGATTTTCAACCACCAACAGTTTATGTATTTAAAGAGGGGGAGTTGTTACTATAGATAATGAATTAGCAATATATACAATATTCAAAAATAATAACACTATAAAGATTGATTCTCCTAAATATAATTATTGTGAATTAGTTATTTATGACGATTATGTAGTCTCAATTTTATAAAAATGGATGGCCTGATTGGGTTGCTAGATACACATTATTTCCACCAACGTTTAATTTCCAACATCAAAAATATGAATTGAATTAGAATTATTTCAATAACGTATATCGGGGATCAAACTTTTTTTCAGGATAAATACCAAAGACCATAACTTATATTTTAACTGAGGGCTATAAAGAAAAAAAAACTAGATGTTGGATTTTTAAAATTATGGCTACTAAACGCGACTATTATGAAATACTGGGAGTAGACAAGAAAGCTTCAGCCGATGATATTAAAGCTTCATATCGCAAATTAGCGATGCAGTATCATCCGGACAAGAACAAATCCCCGGATGCTGAAGAGAAGTTCAAGGAAATTTCGGAATCGTATGCTGTGTTATCTGACCCAAATAAGCGCCAGCAATACGACCAGTTCGGTCACGCGGGAATCGATGGAAGATATTCACAGGAGGACATTTTCAGGGGTGTTGACTTTGAGGATCTCTTCCGGGATTTTGGAGGAGGTGGATCCGGGAGGGGCAGAGGTGGAATATTTGATATTCTATTTGGGGGCGGCGGGCAGCGTGAAGGGCCAAGAAGAGGATCTGATATACTCTACGAATTATCTATTAATCTTGAGGAAGCAGCCTTCGGAAAAACAGTTGAGTTGGAAGTCCCAAGAACAGAGACTTGCGATACATGCCACGGAAATGGGGCAAAACCCGGAACATCCCCCAAAAAATGTTCTTCGTGCCATGGAAGCGGCCAGGTGAACAGAACTCAGAACACACCATTTGGGAGGTTCATGACAACCTCAACATGCGGGACATGTCGCGGAGCTGGAATCATAATTGATTCCCCTTGCATTACCTGCCATGGTTCGGGCAATGTCCAGAGAAGGCGAAAAATAGAAGTAAAGATCCCGCCCGGTGTTGATACAGGTTCAAGGCTGCGAGTAACAGGAGAAGGTGAAGCAGGGGGGAAGGGTGGACACACAGGTGACCTTTATGTGGAACTGAATGTGAGACCTCATAATATTTTTACACGAAATGAGAATGATATTATCATGGAAGCAACTATCAGTTTCACACAGGCTGTGCTTGGTGATGAAATAATCGTTCCTACACTTGATGGAAAAGCAGAAATGAAAATACCCATGGGAACCCAGAATGGAAATGTGTTCAGGCTTAAAGGAAAAGGAATTCCAAGCCTTTACAATTCCGGGAAAGGGGATGAGCTTGTAAGGATCAAAGTGTTAGTCCCGACAAAATTGACTGACAGACAAAAAGAGCTATTACGGGAGTTTGCTCAGATTAGTGGAGAAAAAACAAAGAGCAAGAGCATCTTTGATAAAGTAAGGGACCACATCTGAATCAGGATTCAAGTAGTGTTAGCGACCTTATCCATTCACCTTTTGGTTCTCTTTTTGTCCCCACGACCAGACGTTTCATATTCCCGATGATCTCAAGCATCCCTTGCGCTTCGATCCTTTCACCCATCAGCGCCTGCCCGGCATATGTGTGTGTATATGACAGGACATAATCTATTTCGGGATGATCTATTTTATATATTGCCGGGCTGTCGAATGAAAAATCAGCGTTCGTGACCGTGGCTTCAATGTTTATTACACCCAGATCCTTTCCTCGCATGAATGGTGTAATATCTCCCCAATCCCGGACATACAGGAGGTCAAAATAAGTGTCCTCGACCATGCCTCTATTGCCCTTTCTGATCTCATGCATCAGGAATTCATCAAAAGGGATATCAGGTTTTCGTTTCTTATAAATATCGATCCACATATCATCGCTTATTTCGTTTATGGGGTGTTTCTTTTCTTTCTCGCGTTTTATTATGTCTCTTGCAGTGAACCAGGAATTTCCATATACAATAAAATCAATATCTGAGGTTTCAATTTCAAGGCCAGCAAGAAGTGATCCTGTGACTCCCATTCTATGGAAAGGCACCTGTTTTTCAAGTGATCTTACAATTGCTTTTACTTTATCATTATTTGTAGCTAAAAAAGGCAACTTCTCATTCGGCGCAAGTATTTCTTTGACACAATCCCATGGCACAATATGGACATCGCTTACCCATTCCGGACGCGCAGTTTTCATGAAAACGAAGGAGTCATCAAAATCCATCTTACGGTACTTTTTTTCAACTCCTCTTATGCCATTAGGATCTGGGACGTACCTCAGGATGGAGCGTATACCATCTTTATGACAGTAATCTGCAACAGCGAATATCCAGTCATCTTTTGTGATTATGAAATCACGCAGGCGTGTTCGAAGCATCGAGTACTTTACGGGATATGGATTATTTAAAGGATTTGCATTTGTTGCATAGACTTTTTAAAATTATTTGGGAAAATGAATCTATAACCATAGAATACTCAGAGAGCACAGAGCGTTGCCTTTTTCTTTTTTTTTTTCTTGGATTTCTTAGCAAAGTTTTATATATTGAAAAGACAATAATCATACAAGATCAAAGTCTGTTTTGGAAGCAGCATTTACGGCAGTCAAAAGTTTAATCAATTTCTGCAGTCCTGTTTTTCATTGTGGGTGATGATCGAATGTTAAGGATGTGTAAATTTTGAGTGAATATCAGGAAAAAGTTGCTCCGGTACAAGTCGGAGAAAGTTATGATGTATCGATAGATGATGTTGCTAAAGAAGGCGACGGAATCGCAAGAGTAGAGGGCTTCGTGATCTTTGTGCCACAAACAAAAGTCGGGGATAAAGTAACGATAAAAGTTAACAAGGTAATGCGAAAATTCGCGATCGCAGAAAAAACGGCTTAAAGTCGTTTTTCTGTTTTTTATTAATTTTTTTATTTAGGTTTCTGATTTTTTGTCTCAGTTTTTTCCGCTTTTTTTCTCACATCATTAAAAAAGTTCATCAGTGAATACTTGACGCGATCTGGCTCAACATCAACGATTTCAGTGCGTTCTTCTTCAGGGAAATATTTATAGACGGAATATTTACCATAGCGCTTAGATGACGCTGACGTATAACGACCGTCAAGCAGAATTCTTGCTCCATAATCATCAGGTGAGCGCACCACACGTCCCAGCGCCTGTCTTACTTTTCGGATGGTCGGTATTTCAATAGCATATTCCCAACCGTGCCCGAATTCAGAGTCATAGGCAGATTCGACGGCGCGTGTCCTATCATTAAGGGCAGGGTATCCAACACCCACGATGACCACGGTCCTTCCCCGTCCATGTTTATAATCAACGCCTTCTGTGAGCGTTCCCCACATATATGATATAAGGACTGCTTTTTTCCCGGATTCACCCAACCGGAAGAATTCATCCCTGATGGGCTGTGCTGATACTCCAACCTCATCAAGGAATATAGGGAAATCGCATTTTATCCTGTTCTTATACTGGGTGGCTTCAAAAAAACTTGGGAAAAATATGATCACATTCCCATCAGTTTGCTCAATTATATCCGTAAGGACTTTTGTGATTATCTCTTTAGTCTGCGGGTTGTCCCTGTCCTTAGAAAAAAGAGCTGGAACAGAGACTGCTATTGTAAGGCGCTTATCCTTCGGGAAAGTGAGTCCGAAAGACATTTCACGCGTATCCCGTGTAATCCCAAGAGTAGCTTTTATAGTTTCAAAAGGAGCAAGCGTAGCTGACATAAGGATGGCTGAATGAACTGAATTAAATAAAGGTGCTGTGACTTTCTTAGGAATGCAGGTGAATAATTCAAGCCTTCCTGAGATCTCAGAATTCTGTCGCTTCACGTTCAAGATCGGATAATAGCTCTTATCGTTTGAGAATTTGACGTAATCGTAAAGGAAAATTGCGACATTTAAACTGCTGCATATTTTTTTTATCGGGCTTTTCCCTTCATTGAATTGTTTCTCATAGAAAGCATCAATTTTTAATCCGAAACTTCTCAAATGTTCGATCGATTCATTCAGTTTGTTAATTCCCGCCTTCTCCAGGGCTGCCATTAGTTTTGCCCTGAACATATCCGTGCGCTCTTGCGGATCTGCTATCCTTAAGTCAGTCCAATCCTTTCCTATTCTTTCACGTTCGCCAAACTTCTTATCCAGAATTATATTATATGTCGATCGTATGGTTTCAAGAAGGACAACGAGAAGTGTTCTGCCATCATCTGAAATAGCAGTATCCCCGTTCGCTTCGATTTCATCAAGAGCCCTATTTAGTGTATATTCAGTGAGGGTCATGGACGAATGGGAACGTGCGGCAGATTCGATGTTGTGCGCTTCATCAAAGATCGTTATTATGTCGGAGAGTCCTTTATCGAGCCATCCCAGAACATTGGTGCGGATGTCTTCATCAAGAAAATGGTGGTAATTGCAGATCAAAAGGTCAGCTTCTTTCATATAACGTTTCAGAAGTTCATATCCGCATGTGTTATTTGATAATGCCCAGTCTGCCACTTCTTCTGGTGTGCGTACACTTGCGAACAGCCATTCACGAAAGTCATCTGTATCACTTTTTAATAATTCAAGTAACATTTCACATGAGTTTTTTTGAGTATCATAGAGCAGCCTTTCTTCCCTGTCGATTTCAGTGCTTAATTCTCTTTGTAGCTGGATCAGAGTTGGATCTTTATCCCTTTTTAGCTTGTCTTTTACTGATCTAATTTCATTTTTTAACTGCCCGAAATCTTTTTCGTGTTCCAGCAATTTATAAGTATTTTCTCTTTTCGCACTGCAGGTATCATAATCCATGTTGGGTTTCGGGCACATGAGCATCTTGCCCTTTAAGACAACGACTTTGATATCGGTAAGTTTACGTATTTCCCTTGCTTCCTCAATGAATTGTGCCATCTGCTGGTGGACATTGGTGGCAATGACTACGGTTTTTTTCTCTATTTTCCCGATATGAAGGGCAGGAGCAAGGGAACTCAGGGTTTTACCTGTACCGCAGGCCCCCTCGAATAGGACAATTTGTTTTTTTAGGAGAGCTTCATGGATCGTGTTCATCGCTTCCAGCTGGTTTGGATAGCATGATCTCTTGGGAAAATAGCGAAGGAAGTCCTTTTTCATCAACGACTATAAGATTTTGCATAATATAAACTATAGCGTAAATTAATTATATATAGTTTATAATTATAAGTTTATAATTGTACCGGGGTAGCACTGAAAGTGTTACTATCGTTTTACTTTAGTAGTACCACTATATATATTGGTGCTAATCATAAGTATGGTTCAGTATGAAAAACATAAAAATATGGGGGCAAAAATGAATTCGATGGCTGTTGTAAGAGCAGATGATGAATCAAAAGTAAAAATAGCACTTTATGATCTTATCAGATATGCAAATTTGACCTTTTCTGATGAGGCAAGAAAATTAGACCCAACTTTTGCAGATAACATTCTCACGCATATAATGAAGAGTCCATTAAGAGCGTGCTGTTCGTCCGCTGCGATAGTTCCACTTGAAGACCAGGCAAGCGTTGCCATAGGACGGCTTCGAAAGATCCATCCACCGGCACACGTAATAATTGTAAGTCCAAGGCATGAAATATTTCATGAACTTATAAATTATGTTGATGTATTGCCCGAAATTGATCTCACGTTCGATCAAAATGTTGCGTTTGAATCGGTCAGCGAGATGGTTGAAGTTTAGTAATTTTGTTTAAGTTTGGAAAAGAAATCTTAATCTTTTTACATTCACTTTTCTTTAGTATTCTTGAAGCATTTCAGCCAAAAGAGAATCTTTCATATATGCGTGGACGATATGTTTCTATCAACATAAAGTTATAACAATTATCGAAATGTTTAATACAACTAATCCTAAAGTACAATAAAAAACCAAATTGTCGAATAAAATAAAAGTATGATTATATATCATAACTTTTTAAATAAGGAAGTAATTTACAACTATTAAATATAAGAGGGTGTAAAATGACATTAAATGCAATACTGATAACTGGAAGAACAATAAACCAGGGAGCAACTATTGAAAACAAGACGTCCTTGGACTATCAGGAAGCGACTGCTTTATGTGAAATGAACTCAAAAGATATCGGTATCCTGGGGATTAAGCCAGGAAACCAGATATCTGTCAAAACAGATCACGGTGAAGTTGTTGTCAAGATAAAAGAGAACAATGGAAATCCGGATGGCATGGCATTCATTCCAATGGGGCCCTGGGCAAATGCCATTGTTGATCCTGATACAAAGGGCTGCGGTATGCCGGGATTTAAAGGAATTAAGGCACAAATTAATCCTACGGATAATAAAATATTATCTATGAAAGAATTGATCGCGAGGTACAAGTAATGACAGTAATAACAGATGCGCTTTGTCCATTCTGCGGCTGCGTGTGCGATGACCTGACAATTGTTGTGGAAAATAACAAAATAACCGATATTAAAAATGCCTGCAAACTGGGCGCTGCAAAAATAATGGGGCATCACAGGATAGAAGCCCCCATGATGAGGGCGGATAAGAAATCAGAGTTCAAGGAAGTTTCTTATGAAGAAGCCATAAATGAAGCAGCTGCGATACTTTCAAAATCAAAAAGACCTTTAATGTACGGCTGGGCCTCAGCAGTTTGTGAAGTTCATAAAAAAGGTATTCTTCTGGCAGAGGAAGTCGGGGCGATTATAGACAATACAGCAACCGTATGCCACGCTCCTTCAACGCTTGCAGTTCATGAAAAGGGCCTTCCTACAGCTACTCTTGGCCAGATAAAGAACCGCTCAGATGTCGTTGTATTCTGGGGAAGCAATCCGGTGCATGCCCATCCAAGGCATATGGGAAGGTATTCAGTGTTTGCAAAAGGATTTTTCCAGGAAAAAGGACGAAAAGGAAGGAAAGTCATAGTGGTAGATGTAAGAAAGACCGAGACCGCAGCTATGGCAGATGAATTCATACAGGTGCGGCAGGGAAGCGATTACCTTGTTATATCGGCTCTTCGCGCTATACTTTCAGGGCATGCGGATGTTGTGCCTGAATCGGTTGGAGGCATTTCAAAGGAACAACTTGTAAAACTTGTGGATACACTAAAGGCTGCAAAATTCGGTTCGATCTTCTTCGGTATGGGTCTTACCCAGAGCATATCCAGATACAAGAACATAGATAATGCCATTTCGCTAATAACTGAGTTGAACGCATTTACAAAATACGTAATATCCCCAATGCGTGGTCATTATAATGTCACAGGGTTTGGGCAGGTATGCTCATGGGAGACAGGTTTTGCTACTGCCGTAGATTTTGCCCGCGGCGCTCCATATTATAATCCCGGTGAGACCGCAGCTAACGATGTGCTCCTGAGGAAAGAAACAGATGCTGCGATGATAATTGCAGGAGATGCAGGCGCTCATTTCCCTGCGGATTCTGTCCGTCATCTCGCAAGGATACCTGTTGTCCAAATAGATCCATACTGGAATCCTACAACAGAGGTTTCCAATGTGGTCATTCCAGTGGCAATTTGCGGCGTAGAGGTGGAAGGCACAGCTTACAGGATGGATGGCGTATCCCTCCGGATGAGAAAGATGATTGAACCCACACTTCCAACAGATGTTGAGGTTCTTGAAAGGATAACAGAACGAGTGAGACAATTAAGGGGTGAATAAAATGGAACTTCTTATAAAGAACGGAGCGGTAATTGACCCGGTAAATGGCATTAAGGGAGATAAAACCGATATTTCTATAAAAGATGGTAAGATCGTAAGCAGTGTGAGTAGCAAAGCCACTGTCATAGACGCTGGAGGACGGCTTGTCATGGCAGGGGGTGTTGATGCCCATTCCCATATAGCCGGGGCAAAGGTCAATGTGGGACGAATGATGCGCCCTGAGGATAGCAGATCGGGTATTTCGCCCAGGACAAAAATAACAAGGCCATGTACAGGATACACGGTGCCCAATGTCTATGCCATGGGATATCGCTATGCTCAGATGGGTTATACAACGGTTTTTGAGGCTGCACAGGCTATTATGAAAGCGCGGCATACGCATGAAGAACTGGAAGAAATACCCATTATTGATAAAGGTGCGCTCACACTTTTCGGGAGTAACTGGCCTACAATGGACTTTATACGCGAGAAGAACATGGACAAGCTTGCAGCTTATGTGGCATGGGGCCTTCTTGCAAGCAGGGGATTTGGCGTCAAATGCGTAAATCCCGGTGGCGGCGAGATGTGGGGCTTTGGCAAGAACGTAACAGGTATTGACGATGTTGTACCGGGTTTTGATGTGACCCCAAAAGAGATCATTGTATCTTTGATGAAAGTCAATGAGATGCTGGAACTTCCACATTCGGTGCATCTGCATTGCAACAACCTTGGAAATCCGGGAAATTATAAGACTACTCTTGCAAGCATGGAACTTGCAAATCAGGTCAAAGCCAGCAAGGATAGGCAGGTAATGCATGTTACTCATTTATTGTTCAATTCATGGGGGGGGACAAACTGGGGTGATTTTGAATCAAAAGCTGATGAGATCGCCAATTACCTGAATAATCACGATAATATTACGGGTGACATGGGACAGATGATATTTGGTAGTGCGACTACCATGACCGCAGATGGTCCCAAGCAATATGCCAATGCAAAATTATTGCATGCAAAATGGAGCAATGGGGATGTTGAACTTGAAGATGCATCTGGTGTTGTGCCAATTTATTATGTAAAACAGATATCAGTTCATGCCATAATGTGGGCTATAGGTTTTGAACTTGCTTTATTGACTAAAGACCCGTACCAGATGCTTTTGACAACTGACCACCCCAATGGAGGTCCATTTGTGAATTATTCGGAGGTAATAGCACTTCTTATGAGCAATAAGAAGCGTCAAGAAGAGATAAAGACGGTTCATGAAGCGGTACATGCAAAAAATAAATTGCCCGGGCTTGACCGTGAGCTTGACTTTAGCGAAATTGCCATAATGACAAGAGCCGGTCCAGCCAAAGTGCTGGGGCTTCTTGATACGAAAGGTCATCTTGGAGTTGGCGCAGATGCGGATATTTCGATATATGACATCAAACCGGAGCAGATCGATCCATCAGTTGAGCATGCAAAGATAAAGAGTGCATTCTCATCCGCCACGTATACAATAAAAGGTGGCCAGGTGGTCGTGAAGGATGGACAGATTACAGCAACGCCCCTGGGAAGGACATACTGGGTCGATGCAAAAGTCCCACAGCTGCATCATGATGAAATGATGAAGGATATTGTCAAGAAATTCAAGAATTATTATTCGATCCAACTTGCAAATTACATGGTGCAGGATGAATACGTCACTCACCCGCAGGTTATAAAAGCAGGAGCCATTCCAGTGGAGGTGAATTAAATGCAGACAGTTACTATGAAACCCAGGAAAGAGATAAAAATATCAGTTGAGGGTGAAAATATATCTGCGGATATATTTTCAGGGAAAACTGAAAAAGAGATACAGGCACTTGTTGCCTGGATGGGAAACCAGAAGACGACGATCGGAGAATTGTTCATGGTAAAAGTGGAAGGTTCCGGCCCTGCCGCAGACACAAAAATTATTCTGGAAGGTGACTTCTCACGAGTTAAGAGGATCGGCGAAGGAATGACCGCTGGCCTGATATTGATAAATGGTAACGTGGACATGCACCTTGGCGCAAAGATGAGCGGCGGTAAGATATCCGTAAAAGGCAACGTTGACTCATGGGCGGGAAGGGAAATGAAAGGCGGCGAGCTTATCATTGAAGGAAATGCTGCATATTATCTTGGCGCCGGATATCGCGGCGAATCATGTGGCATGCGCGGCGGTAAAATAACCGTTATGGGTAATGCTCTAGATTTCGTTGGCGAGCATATGTGCGGAGGTGAGATCATGGTTAAAGGTAACACTGGCATACTTCCGGGAATGAGCAATAATGGCGGTAAGATCGTGATCGGAGGCAATACCAGTCGCCCGGGAAGCGAGATGTCAAAAGGTACAATAATCGTGAATGGAAAAGTGGATGAGATGATGCCAGTCTTCAAGCTTGAAGGCGATGAAGTTGTGGATGGCGTTACGTATAAGAAATATACTGGTGATGTTATAGGCAATGGTAAAGGTTTGTTGTATGTAAAATGATCTAAAATTGTACAATATCCAGATTGTACATATTTTTCAATTTTCTTGAACTTAAAGATTTAAAGAGTGAATTACAATCTTAATCTCTTCACTTTTCCAGTAAAATTTTTATTATATTAAATAAATGTGCAATCATGACAAGTATAAACGTATTAGGCTTAATTTTTATAGCCATCAATTTTGGTTTGATAG
>Ga0209429_10001794_pt1 | contig 13011 bp, 10 predicted proteins | sample BarGraNGADG00212_3_FD_184493 | JGI IMG/M metagenome (GOLD analysis project Ga0209429, IMG submission 184493) | Arctic peat soil microbial communities from Barrow, Alaska - Barrow Graham LP Ref core NGADG0004-212 (SPAdes) (version 2) | ecosystem: Environmental > Terrestrial > Soil > Wetlands >... | reverse complement strand
TCACTATCTGAAAAATACATGAAAATGAACTCTATTTCAATCGTCCATTTTCGAATAAAGTTCATAAATATTAAAATGAACGAAATCATCGAGACGCCCTGTTTATAGTGCTTTGCGAGGTTCTATTGAAAAGTTCACTATTTTATACTTATAATTAATTGACGAAGATCTTGATTGGTTTATTTTTTTCTTGGATAATTATAGGATTAGAAATATTAAAAAATACACATAACAATCTTTCAAAGGAGGAATTCTCATGTCATACCAGCGGCCTAGAAGCGACATAAGAATGTCGAAGCCAGAGAAAGTGAATTTGATGGCTGAATATATTTTGTACTATGAAGAACTCGTGAAAGCAGAAAGAATCGATGAACTCAATGTCAAAATACCCAGAGAAGCCTTCTCGAAAACATTGGATAATATCGGAGAACTGCTTATCCAAGCCTCACTAAAGTTGTCAGAAGAAGATGGACCCGTTAAAGACTTTCTGAAAGCGAATCCATTGCCCCCACACATGAAGGATCTGCTTCCAGATGACTTCCGAGTATTTTCTTTGTTGCTAAATTCATTAAAACAGTGGGTATCTACAGAATCAGCAGCAACAGATCGGTATTTGCTTGGAGCCACAGCTCGTGCGACGTGCAGGGCTGCTACAAAGAAATGTATCTTAACTGCTCATGATCTGGGCGACGATGTAGAACTACATCATCCCGTCAGAGATGGACGACCACCAATTCTGATTAGTAAAGAGGGACATAGTATTATTGAAGGTCAAATCAGAAAGAAATAATCGAAAACGCTTGTTACTTGCGAATTCTAATTCCACTGCAAAAACGAAATATGTTCCGGTATAGAAGAGACTAGGAAAGGCGCTCATATGGAAACAACAGAAAACTACGTTTACAAGAAGGAAGTTGATTGGTCTTTACTGACTGATGGGATTGCCATACCTTTTGAAAACCAAGTTATCTTTGGCCGAAACATGGGAAAATTTCTTTCAAGAGGTGAATCAAGAGAGATCAAGTTGTTTCTTGACGGAAAAATTTATACAGCAAAAGTCAACAATCTGAATTTTGCATTAAAATTCAATAGGATAAAGGACACACTTCAAATTCGTTATTCTCCAAATGGAGATTTGGCCAATGCGTTGAAAAATATTTTTGCAAAGAGCTATCAGTTCATTGTTGAAAAGAGAAGTAGCAGAGATCCGAAAGATAGGAGCATGATCAAATTGCCTGAGGATTTCAAAGAATACCTTGCAATATATACAACCGAATACGAAAACACTTATTTGCTGGAAACGATTGTTTCTGAGGACATTTACGAGCTGAAGAAAATTGTAAATAATAAACCAGAGTACTTTATGGAAGCAAATTTCAATTATGATGTAATAGATAGCAGTGCAAGTATTTTTGAAAGTCCTCGAGTCCTTAAAATACGCAAACTTAACAGAAAGATCGGAGACAATCTCAAATTATTATATGAGTATCGTTGCCAGATTTGCGGAGGGAGAATTGGCGAAGAATATGGGGCCTGTGTCGCAGAAGCACATCACATCGACTATTTTGTAAGCAGCTTGAATAACGATGCTCAGAATCAGTTAATTGTATGTCCAAATCATCACTGCATCATTCATGATGTAAATCCAGTATTTGATAAAAAACGAAAACTGTATATGTATCCAAATGGATTTTTAGAGGGGTTGAAGATAAATGTGCAGTTGTAAGCAAAAGAAGCGTAAATTTATAGTATTGATAAATGGGGGCCTGTCATGCAAGACGTAACTGCGGCCGTGATTTTCAGCGGCGAAAGAGTATTAATAACACGCAGAGCTGCTGGCGAAAAGCATGCTGGCTGGTGGGAGTTTCCCGGTGGAAAAATCGAAGAGGGCGAGTCTCCGGAAAGCTGTCTGCAACGAGAGTTAATGGAAGAACTTGGAATCGAAGCCAGTATCGGTGAACAGCTTGCAGTGAGTATTTTTGAATATGCAACTGGCACTATTCGACTCCTGGCATATCGTGTCGAAATCATTTCAGGCGAACTGTGTCTTAACGTTCATGATGACTATCAGTGGGTTAATGTTTCAGATTTGAAGCAGTATAAATTGCTCCCTGCCGATAAACCAATAGCGGAAAGAATCTTAGAAAAACAGATGGAAGGGTTCATAAAATAAATACCTGACAAGTGGAGGCGCATCATGTTAACACCCGGCCTATATGAGCAAGTCATAAGTAAAGCACTCGGAGAAGCACTTGATAGCGACACGGAGAATTATATTGAGCGGCTTCCGATTGATACAGCGGAGGCCTCGAAGATTCTTTCGCGTTACATTATGGAGATCATCGAAAAGGGCCTTGATAATGTAAAGGACAATGGGGGCAACCTGCAGTCTCAAGTAGATGTCGCTAATAAAATCGTCCAGATTCTTTCAGAGGCCACTGGGCAGACAGAATTTGAATCCCTTTCGGTAGACAACCGTGCGGAACAACTGATAGCGCTTTTGCGCAAACAAAATAGTGTATTTGCACTTCAAGAAAAGAATACTATTATTCGTCCTGAGACCTCGATTGCGCAGAGTTCGCTTTTTACGGGATCGATTCATGAACCGAGTATGTATTCTGAGCTCAAGAAAGAGATCGTGTCGGCGGATCGCATCGATATGCTTGTATCGTTTATCAAATGGAGTGGCCTGCGATTAATTATGGATGAACTTATCGCTTTTACTAAACGAGGTGGTCAGCTTCGCGTGATTACGACGTCGTACATGGGCGCGACAGATATTAAGGCAATCGAAGAACTTCGAGGTCTTACAAATACCGAGATTCGGGTATCTTACGATACAAAAAGAACACGTCTGCATGCCAAAACCTATGTGTTTTACCGGGAGACTGGATTCACGACAGCCTATGTTGGTTCGTCGAACCTGTCACATGCTGCAATTACAAGTGGATTGGAATGGAATGTGAAAATAACGACGAAAGACCTTCCGGAGACGATCCAGAAGATTGAAGCGACATTCGAGAGTTATTGGAATTCTCCAGAATTTGAAGCCTATGGCGAACGTGACAAGGTCCGACTGGAGCGTGCATTAAAAGCAGAAAAATATTCTGACAATGGAAACGGAGGTCCATTTCTATTTGATATTTTTCCGTATCCATTTCAACAAGAAATTTTGGACCGTCTTGATGCCGAACGCAAAATCCGAGGTTTCTTCAAGAACTTAGTTGTAGCAGCTACCGGAACGGGGAAAACCGTAGTCTCGGCACTTGATTACAAGCGTTTTGTTAAAGAGAATCATGGGAAACCGAATCGCCTACTGTTCGTTGCCCACCGCGAGGAAATATTGAAGCAGAGTATGGCTTGTTTTCAGGCAGTCTTAAGAGATCCTAACTTCGGGGATCTTTTCGTTGGAAACTCTCGCCCAACTAGTCTTGATCATCTCTTCCTCTCTGTGCAGACGTTCAATTCGCAGGAGATGCATAATACAATCTCTTCCGAATTCTACGATTATATTGTTGTGGATGAGTTTCACCACGCGGCGGCACCGACGTATCAGAAGCTTCTGACACATTTTACTCCAAAGATACTACTCGGGCTTACAGCAACACCGGAACGCATGGACGGCAAGGACATTCTAGAATATTTTGATAATCGAATTGCTGCAGAAATTAGACTTCCGGAGGCAATTGACCGTAAACTCCTAAGTCCTTTTCAGTATTTCGGAGTGACTGATACGGTGGACCTGGACGACCTGAAATGGGCTCGCGGAGGATATGATCGAACGGAGCTCTCGAAAATCTACTCTCTAAATCAGGCATCCGCCGACAAACGTGCTAATATGATCATCCAATCAATCCTGAAGTATGTAACGGATTTGGATGACGTAAAAGGGCTTGGATTCTGTGTCTCAGTCGAACATGCGAACTTCATGGCTGACTATTTTATTGCACATAATATTCCCGCGATGAGTCTAACAGGACAATCGCCAGATGAGGAGCGCAGCACCGCTAAGCAGCGCTTGATTCGCGGCGATATTCGATTTATCTTTGTCGTTGATATCTACAACGAAGGCGTCGATATTCCCGAGATAAACACTGTGCTTTTCCTGCGTCCAACAGAGAGTCTTACGGTATTTTTGCAGCAGCTCGGGCGCGGTCTTCGCTTGAGCGAAGATAAGGACTGCTTAACTGTCTTAGACTTCATTGGACAAGCCAACAAAAAATATAACTTCGAAGATAAATTCGCGGCTCTTCTTTCAAACACAACCAAAAGCGTTCAGCATGAAATCAAAAACGGATTTCTCTCTTTGCCAAAAGGCTGTTATATCCAGCTCGAACGCAAAGCCAAAGAACACATCCTCGAAAATATCCGCCAATCCTTTGGGAAAATGTCAGGTCTTGTCTCGCGTCTCGCAACATTTGAAGATGATTCCGGAAAACCGGTAACCCTAGCGAACTTTGTAGATCATTACCATTTGGATGTAAGAAATGTTCTGTTGAGAGGAACCTTCTCTCGGTTATGTTTCGCAGCTGGTATTCGAGATGAATTCGAAGAGCCACTCGAGCAAACCGTGTCAAAAGCACTTCCGCGTCTATGCGGAATCGATTCGAGGATGTGGATACAATATCTGATTGCAAACCTGCCAACTGTGGACTTGATTGGTATCGACAACCTTCCAGAAAAACAAATCCGAATGCTTCAGATGTTCCATTATTCTGTCTGGGCGGATGCAGATGAGGACACCAGTCGAGCCCACCTCTACGAGAAGCTCTTGCTCCTCAAAAACTCTCCGGTGCTGTTAGCGGACGTCATCGAGCTACTGCAATATAACTACAATAAGATCGATATTATCGATGAGTCGGTCGATGTAGGATTCGATTGTCCACTGGATGTGCATTGCACATATACACGTGATCAAATCCTTGTCGCCATGGACTTCATGAAGCCTTCAACAATCCGAGAAGGCGTCAAATATCTGCCAGAGAAAAAGATCGACATATTCTTTGTAACACTCAACAAATCGGATAAGGACTACTCGCCAACCACACTGTACAACGATTACTCTATTAATGAGACTCTGTTTCATTGGCAGAGCCAAAGTACGACGTCGGCAGAGTCTGTGACCGGACAACGCTACTGTAATCACAAGATAAAGGGAAGCAAAATCATGCTCTTTGTGCGTGAATTCAAAACAGATGTGGGCGGCACATCTCCCTATACCTTCCTGGGGCTTGCAGATTATGTGAAGCATGAAGGAAGTCGGCCGATGAATATAACGTGGAGGCTTCATAAGGCGATTCCTGCGAAGTATTTGAAGAAGACGAATAAGTTGGTGGTGGGGTGAATTCAATTTAGGTACTCTTGCTATGTGTAGTTTGGCATTCTGTTTTTGATTGATAGATTAAAATAGGATACGATAATTCTCTTAAAAATTTTGTGTGTTGAAATGTTAAGGAGAAAGTAATGAATAAATTCTCAATAGTACTCTTAACTCTGATAATGTTAATATTTGTATCCGCTTGTGATGATAATAATGATAATAGCGCGGAAAACATGAAAGAAAAACTTCCAACATTTATTCAAGCAAAAATTTGTCAAGATGGAGAATCAGCATATTGGGTGGATATTGAATCTTATGAATTTTACGGTGATTATATTTGTATACATGTCAAAGAAGGACAAGATATCTTGATTGACAAATCAAATTGCATGCTGTTTTCATATAAAGCGGAGAATACTGAGACTTTAGGTTATGCTGCAATTCAAATTGAACCAAGTACGACAGATACTAACGAATTGCCAAATATACTGAACGAGGTGATGTATGTAAATGCTGAAATGACGGCACTTTATTCTGACGCTTCACTCAATAACGATCCCATTGCTTACTTAAATAGAGGAGACGTTGTTACTCTACAGGGAGTGAGTGGTTCATTCTCTAAGGTGATTACAACAGATGAATCTACTGGGTATATTTTATCAAATATGCTGTCTGATTCAGATCCGACACTAGGCGAAGATACTTCTGGTATGTCTACAGAACTGACGCCTACTCAATAATCTACTCAAACAGCAGTAACTTTGCTGCGCTACTTATTCGAACTAAATATCAAATATATCAGGCACATTATTTGATCATTTCTTTAACAATTTCTTGAATACGTGTAGTTAATATATCTAAAATTCAATTTTATAGATTGTAGCAAGATATTATGGTGAAAACAGGTAAATAGATGATTGAAACATTAGATTTTAATAAAATTGAAAATTTTTGTAATGCTTTTCAAAAAGGTTTAGAGTCATACAAATTGAGTTACTATATTCGTGAAAAAAATTCTGTAAATTCAAAAGAAAACGTTATTCACTCGGCAATTATTTGGATTAGAGAGGCTTGTGAGCAAATTAACAGATCACCAACCATACGTAATTGCAGCACTGAACTTGCAGACCTGGAGGCTCTGATTTCATTTGTCTTTATTATCGTTGAGGCAACTAACCAGATATATCGTGTCATATATAATACAAATAAAGAATATCCAGGTGATAAAATAGAGTGTTTTTCAAATATTCCAGAGCTTATCACCGATAGAAATGATGATGTATACTTTACAACATTACGTTCTGTTTTCGGGGTGCATCCGACAAAGCTCCAAATTGGAAAAGAAAGCTGCAGATATTTTTCAGATATACCACTGCCGTATTCGAGTATACATGAATTAATGAACCTTCCAAAAGCTGATTTTTATATCAGAATGTGGACATCAACGAAAAAAGACATAAACACCATCCGTTGCCCTCTAAATATTTCGGAATTAGTAGCTTATGTTCAAAAGAGGTACAAATTAATTGATATTTTCAATTCGCGCCTTAATGATATTATGAAACGCAATATATGAACAATACTTTTAGTGAAGTCTTTTCCTCACTACCACATTCAACCACCTCTCCCCCTCTCGCCCAACCCGAACATCCCCAGTCACCATCGTCTCAACAATCTCCAACTCCCCAACCGCTTCAATCAATATCCCGAATCTTTCTTCTGTCATATCCGTAAAATATCTCCCGTTTCTATCCCCCTCATATTCGCCATACTTGAAGGACGCGTAGAAATACCCGCCCTTTTTAAGTGCGTGCGATATGTTGCCGATGACTTTTGGAAGGCCGCTCATTGGCACGTGCAGTATTGATGCGCAGGCCCAGATTCCGTCGAATTCTTCTGTGAAATCGATGTTTTCGAAGGTCTGGCAGAGTACGTCCTGACCGGTCAATTGGGAGGCGAGTTTGCAGAATTCTTGCGAACCGTCTACGGATAAGACGCGGTATCCTTTTTCGAGGAAATATTTGCTGTCACGGCCCGGGCCGCAGCCGAGATCCATGATGTAGGCGTTCGGGGGCAGGTGTGTGAGAAAGAAGGGGTATAGTTTGCTGACGTCGGCGTTGATGGTGTCTGCCGTGTAGTCCTGCGCTGCCTGGTTGTAGTATTCGAGTGTTTTATCCATGGGAAAGGTTCTCCTTTGTTGCTATTCTGACTTGCTTGAGTAATCCGTGCCATTTTGAGCCATCGTTCCGGTAAGTGAGAGCCACAAGTCCGGCGATTGAGAGCCACCCTTACAGTTTGTTTTTCTTCGTCATATTTCATCATATCCTTACTGACGATTCGCTCTCACAATCTCCAAAATCGCTTCACCATATTTCTGGCATTTGACATCCCCGAAGCCGGATATTTTCTTCAAATCCTCCAGCGTGCCCGGCATTTTTGAAATGACATCAAGCATCTGAGCATTGCTAAAAAGAAAGTAGGGCTTCACGCCTTCTTCTTTGCTGGTGTCATAACGATATTTCTTAAGTGCTATGTAGATTGGAGTGCCCTCAAGATTGAAAGCATGCACAATTGCCTCTGGAGCAGTTTGTTGGGGGTTGATCACTGATTGATTTGGCTTATCAACAATTGCCTTGTTTTCATCTTTGGCAAGTGCAGGTTCGGATACTATATTCACTATTGTGTCTCCGGAATCTTCCGTATCGACACCGTATTTTTTCAAATAATTAGTCGTATTAGGTGTGTGAAAACCATACAAATATTCGGCCGTACCATACATCCATTTTTCCAAGGATTCAGGGCTCTTACTTTCCTTTAGGAGATTCTTGATATAATCTATAAGATGATCACATCGGATAATCTGATCCTTGATTTCCTTTTTAGCATTCTTAATGTCCAGAAGCGTTTTCGGATTTGCGAGTACCACAACGGACTTATAGGTCTCATCAAAGCCCTTTTCAAATATTGTTTTTGTGAGAAAATTTCCTTTGCTTGCTGCACCGATTGTACGAATCATATCAAGATGTTTTCTGTTCTGGGTAAGTGGATTGTACATACCCTCTATATTATAGAAACCCTTATACCTCGTTTTCCGAATAAAGTTACCATTACTATCTATTTCTATGTTTCCATAAAGGTTCTTGCATTCAATAACAAGGTTAAATTTGGTTGTTATTACCAGAAAGTCAATCTGTGTTGACCGTCCATCAAACTCTAAATGTAAATCCTGTAAAACGATAATCTGAAGGTAGCTAGTCATCAACTCATAAGCAACGTCCCCCTCGCCAACCATTCCTTTTGAAAGTGCACAAATATCCTTTTCAACCTGTGCCTTTACATCTTTGGAACATGTCTTGCTGAACTCCTTTAATTGCTCGAGTTGGTGTTTTGTATTGATATCTTTCTTGTAAAAATCAGGTGCTTTCAGATGCAGCGGTTTATTAGAAACAACCTCTTTGACGGTATCAAAAAACGGCATCTCCATTACCTCCATGTCACTTAATGATCTGATTATATCGCCCTTCATCCCATATAACAAATCTATTCGCCGACTCTTCCCATTCTATGCTACTCTACCCTTAGCAGCCCATTTGCGTCTGCGTTATTTGATTTTATTTTATTTTGGGAGCAGACATGGCAGATCCGATTATCTTGTTTCAGGAGGCGCAGCCGTCTCTTGCATCCAATTGGCCCTGTCGTTCCGGAGCACTGGCTCACCACCCACCGGAATCGTGGCTCCGCCGCACCGGTGTACTCATTGCTCGCTGAATGCTGGATTGTACTCTAGAATGCTGCTTCTCCGACCGGCTCTTTTTCCCAGCGTTGGATGAGTTTGTTGATTGCGAATACGTCCATACTTTTTAGAAAGGCGATTCGATCGGCCGGCTGGGTGCCGGTCTGGTGCATGAGGGTCTCGCGGAGTGGGTGATTGCTGCTAATGAGGAATTCGTTTCTGGCGTGAAGTCTTTCCAGATATTTGACGGCGGGTACCCTGGCGGATTTGCCGTCTTCGCCGCGGTTGCAGTGTCTGCAGGTGAGGACCAGATTCCATACTCCGTTTAGATTAACTTCCGGGATGTACCTTTGCAAGGTGTAAGGGAAGAAATGATCGACATCGCAGAGGGAGCTGGCATCAGTGGAAGTGGTGAGTGGATCGGGTGAGGACATGTCGGTCAGACTGCGATTGTCGGGATTCAGCAGGATGTGAGGCATTTCATTTTCCGAAAATAGGCGTACAAGTCCTATTTTTGAATGGGTGTCGCTTCCGTATAGTGGACGTACTTCTGAGACACGGAGTATTTTCTTGTCTTCCGGCGCATCAATATTTATGTCGATTTCATCGAATTGTGCTGATACTGCCGCTTCTTCAAGCTCGCCGATCGAGATGTCATCGAAGCAGTAGAAGCATTTTCCTTTCTGGTATCCGTTCAGGGCGGCGCGGGCGGAAGTGACGGCCCTGCGGCGGAATCTTTTCGTGTCGATATAGAGGAGGTCGCCCAATTCGCTGTATTTTATGTCAAGAAGGCCGGCGGATATGTTCTGCTCCCAGGCGGTCTCGACGAGACGCCAGCGTGATTCGGTTTCTTTTGTAAAGTTATCAAAAAAGGCCGTATCCTGCAGCTTGAATATCTCGTCTGTGAGGATGATTTTGCGCGAACGGGCGTTGTAATCTTTGGTGTAGAACCGGACGGGAAGGGCGCCGTTGTTGACGATGTGGAAGGCGTCGATGACGTTGTTGAATCCGTTTTTCACGGTGGCTAGAAGGAGGGCTTCGTGCGTGGAGGTCCCGTCGTTGTAGGATCGGCAGGCATCGAGAAATTGGCTGCCGCTGCTGGTGACCTGCCGGGGCGAGTGCGCGATGTGCTCGCAAAGATGGCGCGAAAAGGGATCGGCGAGCTCTTCGAGCGTGATCTCGGTCTTGCCGGTCGGCGCGATCTCCAGGAGGGACTTCGCGAGGGCGAATTTGTAGGACGCGGCATTGCGCCCGAATAGAATGACGGAACGCCAATAGGATTCAAGGGACGGATGCGTCTCCTGAAACAGAGTTATATTATCTGCCATGTCTGCTCCCAAAATAAAATAAAATCAAATAAAATAACGCAAACACAAACCATGCTGCTATGGGTAGATTAGCATAGATTGGGAGGGGGCGGGGGGATATATTTGTTATATTTGGTTAAGGACGATATTTGCGGTAGTTCTGTTACACGGACAAGACAGAGAATATAGCCGGTTAAAGGAAGATCAGTAACTATCAATCGCACCTGCCATAGTGAGATCTATCTTTTCATTTTTACCTTCATATGTTCTAATCTGTTTAAAGCCTCATACAAGGTATCATTCTTTTTTGCAAAATGAAGCCGTATCAGATGATTGACCTTTTCCTTAAAAAAGCTGGAGCCGGGAACTGCGCCAACGCCCACATCTCTCGCAAGCCTTTCACAAAAATCAACATCGCTATCATACTGAAACTCCGATATATCAAGCATGATATAATAAGCTCCCTGTGGTCTTGTATAAGTGATCCCGATATCATCAAGACCTTTTAAAAATATACTTCTTTTCTCTGTGTATTTCGCTCTTAAATCATCATAATAGGTCTGATCAAATCCAAGTCCGACTAAAGCCGCCTCCTGAAGCGGTGCTGCCGCACCTACAGTAAGAAAATCATGTACCTTTCGTGCAACATCAATAATTTGAGGCGACGCTATAATATAACCGAGCCGCCAACCGGTAATTGAATATGTCTTGGATAATGAGCTGCATGATATGGTGCGTTCAAACATACCGGGCAGAGTGGCAAAATAGGTGTGATGGTACGGCTCATAAATGATATGCTCATACACCTCATCCGTAATGACAAATGTATCATATTTTTCAGAAAACATTGCGATAACTTTTAATTCTTCCTCTGTAAAAACCTTTCCGGTGGGATTTGACGGATTGCAGAGAATCAATGCTTTGGGGTGCTGCCGGAAAGCCGCTTCCAGTTCTTCGACACGGAAATTAAATTCGGGCGGATGAAGGGGCACATAAATCGGTTCCGCTCCTGAAAGGATTGTATCCGCTCCGTAATTTTCATAAAATGGAGAGAATACAATAACCTTGTCACCCGGATCTGTAACGGTCATCATCGCCGCCATCATTGCTTCGGTGCTGCCGCAGGTTACCACTATTTCACTCGCAGGGTCAATGCTTCTGCCCATAAAATGAGACTGCTTTTTAGCAAGCGCATTTCGAAAGTTTTCTGCGCCCCATGTTATCGAATATTGGTGCGGTCCGGTATGTGAAACCTCCGCAAGCCTGTCAAGAATTTCTTTCGGCGGATCAAAGTCCGGAAAGCCTTGCGACAGGTTAACCGCTCCGTATTGGTTGGAGATTCGAGTCATACGTCGGATTACCGAATCCGTAAATTTTTTTGTTCTTTGTGAAAGCTCCGGCATCAGGCACACCTCCCTTAAATATTAAAATCCTTCTTACGCTCGTCGATGATTCTTTTCGACTTATGCTCTGAACGGGTATTCAGTCCACCGTCCGGATGCACCTTAACACTGTAAGGCTTTACACCGATTCTGGCTTTCAATGCCGCAGAGACTTTTGCCGAGATTTCTTCATCCGTTTCGGGATTATCGGCTTTTTTCTCGATCTCTACCGCATATTTGCAGGTATAATCTTTCTCAAATACGCGAATAACATATTCACCTGTTATACCCTGTAATCCACGAATTACAAACTCAACATCACTTGGGAATACATTCACGGCGGATACGATAAACATGTCGTCTTTTCTTCCGTTAATGTGGATTCTGCCATGAGTGCGGCCGCAGGAACATGGGGTGTTATCAATCCAGCCTATATCGCCGGTTTGGAAGCGAATAAGAGGTCTAGCATGCTTACGCAATGTTGTAAATACAAGTTCTCCGACCTCGCCGGGCTTCAATATCTCGCCGGTATGAATATCCACTGTTTCAACAAGAATATGATTTTCAGCAATATGTAAACCATCCTTCGCCTCACACATTGCCGCGCAGGCGCCAAAGATATCCGAGAGTCCATAGAAATCATAAACTTCCGCTCCCCACAACTCCTCAATTGCCTTTCTGGTCGAATCAATGGAACCGCCGAGCTCTCCTGCCACGATAATCTTTTTGATGGACAAATCCTTTTTGGGATCAATTCCGTTCTTGATTGCAGTCTCTCCCAAATACCACGCATAGGAGGGACTGGTCCAGATAATAGTGGGCTGATAGGTTTTCAAAACAAACAACAATCTCTCACTGGGAAGCGTACCGCCCCAGATGCACAATGCGCCGAGATTCTGTGCACCGATGACGTCCGGACCGCCTACATACAAAGAAAAGTTCAACGCATGGACATAGCGATCTTTCGGTCTCATACCAACCTGCCAGAACCAGCGACTCTGGGTGTCCTGAAACTCGTCAAAATCCTTCCTGGTAAAGGGACTCATGGTCGGAACTCCTGTAGAACCTGACGATGTGGAAATAAAGATGACATCCTCTTCAGGTACGGCGCACAACTCACCTAAAAATGAACCTACGCCTTGAGTATCACGCTGCGTTTTTTTATCGATATAGGGAAACTTCTGAATATCCGAGAGTTCATGAATATCCTCGGGCTTTATTCCTGCCTCATCAAAGGATCTTTTGTAGTACGGTGCGTTTTCATATGCA
>Ga0209429_10001793_pt1 | contig 13014 bp, 8 predicted proteins | sample BarGraNGADG00212_3_FD_184493 | JGI IMG/M metagenome (GOLD analysis project Ga0209429, IMG submission 184493) | Arctic peat soil microbial communities from Barrow, Alaska - Barrow Graham LP Ref core NGADG0004-212 (SPAdes) (version 2) | ecosystem: Environmental > Terrestrial > Soil > Wetlands >... | reverse complement strand
CGGAATATCTGTGGACAATATCCTTTCGCATGGACTTGGTGACTGGTACGATCTGGGACCAAAATTTCCGGGAGAGGCACAACTTACACCAAAGGCTCTGACAGCCACTTCAATTTATTTTTATGATAATAAATTAATGGCGGAGATGGCATTGGTGCTTGGAGAAAATGAAGATGCTGTTTATTATAAGAAAATGGCTGAAGAGATTAGGAGAGCTTTTAACAAAAAGTTTTTTAACCTGGAAACCAAAACATATTCAACCGGCAGTCAGACTGCATACGCTATGCCTTTGTTTTTCGGAATGGTTGATGATGTTTATAAGAAAGAGGTGGCAGAAGACCTGGTCAGATCAATAAATGATAATAATAAAGCGCTCTCTGCAGGAGATATCGGGTACCGTTACCTCCTCAGAGTACTGGAAGAAGAAGGTTATTCGCAATTAATTTATGAGATGAATTCAAGAAAAGACGTTCCGGGTTATGGATACCAGTTATCTAAAGGAGCCACAGCACTTACCGAATCGTGGGCAGGACTGAAGGAGGTTTCGAATAACCATATGATGCTTGGTCATCTGATGGAATGGTTTTTCAGCGGATTGGGAGGAATACGCCAGGAAACAGATTCAAAAGGGTATGAACATATACTGGTAAAACCGGAACCTGTTGGTGATATAACCTGGACTGAAACATCATATCGTTCTGTTCACGGAGAGATTTTATGTTCATGGAAAATTCTTGATAATAACTTCGTTCTGAATATTACTATCCCTGCAAATTGCGAAGCAACTGTTGTTATGCCTCAGGTCGACCCTGAAAAGATTTGGGAAGGAGACAAACTATTGAGTGGATCTGAGTTTGTCACAGATATCAGATCGGATGAAAACAGAACAAGTTTTGAAATAGGTTCAGGCGACTATGTATTCCGGTCATATTTACAGAGATAACTGACTGATCAGAAAAGTACTTCTGACATTGGCCGGATTTCTCTTCATGACCAATTCAGCTTCCGGAGAAGAGGATTTTTTCTTAAATTTATATCTTGATTAAATTATTGCTTTATGAAACAGGTTTTGAAATATACGGTATACATTTTAATGCTTTTGATCATTGGATTCCTGATCTGGCGGTTCTATTTTATCATTGTCTGGGTACTAATTGCAGCAGTTCTTTCTTTTATAGGACAGCCTCTTGTACGATTTTTTGATAAAATCCATATTAAAAAAGTCCATATCCCGCATTCCCTAAGCGCTATTTTATCGCTGTTTGTCATTGTCCTCTTTTTTTTAGGATTGCTGGCTGTCTTTGTTCCACTTATTATCAATCAGGCTGAAACAATTTCAAAGATTGATGTAACCAGGCTTGCCCAGAACCTCCAGGGCCCATTGAAATGGCTTGACGACAGGTTGCATGAATTTGGGGCAATTCCTGACGGGTTGACCATGCAGGATTTTATTGTCGCCAAAGTAAAAACGATTGTGAATATTGGAAATATAGGCAACTTCATAAGTGGTTTTATAAGTGCAGCAGGAAACATTTTTATAGGGTTGTTTGCAATACTATTTATTTCTTTCTTTTTCCTGAAAGATGAAAATATGTTTCAGGAAGGGCTTTTACTTATCATCCCAAAAAAAAATCATAATGCAACCCGTAAAGTATTTGCTGATTCCAAAAATCTACTGATTCGTTATTTTATTGGTGTATTCCTTGAAGTGCTGGGTGTTATGTCGCTTATCGCACTCGGATTAACGATTTTTGGTGTAAAAAATGCACTGCTCATCGGATTTTTCGGAGGGATAATGAATATTATCCCGTACCTGGGGCCAATAATCGGCACCCTAATAGGAATATTTCTGGGTATAACGGGAACATTGGCATTTGGTTCATTTAATGAACTGCTGCCCGTAATATTTAAACTTGCCGGTGTATTTATCGTTGTCAACTTTATTGATAATAATATACTGGTTCCGATGATTTATTCGAAAAGTGTTAAATCGCATCCACTTGAGATCTTCCTTGTAATAATTATGGGGGGAGGTCTTGCAGGATTACCCGGTATGCTGCTGGCTGTTCCTGTATATACTCTGCTAAGGGTGATAGCAAAAGAATTTTTTCAGCAATTCAGGGTGGTTAAAAAGCTTACTGAAACAATGGATTAATTGCAGATTATTTGTAAAAGACATTAAACATTATGGATCATATTATAAAAAATCTCGATTATTCCAAAGCTACTTATATGTTCGATGGGATAACAGACGGTATCCTGCCAGCGGATATTGTAAAAACTATCCGTTCCTTTATAGCTACGGAAAATCTTTATTTATCTGCTACACGGGAAATCGGAACTAAGCTGGAAAACCTTAATAACGAATTTAAGTATACAAAGGACCGCAATCCTATCCATCTGATTAAAACCAGGGTTAAAACCCCAAAGAGTATACTGGAGAAACTGCAAAGAAGACGTTTTGAACTCACCGTGGAATCGGCACGGGAAAACATCACCGATATTGCTGGTATTCGCGTAATCTGCCCATATATTGATGATATCTATCTGATTGCAGATATGCTTACAAAGCAGGATGATATAGAATTGATCCATACCTCCGATTATATTAGAAATCCAAAGCAAAATGGTTATCGAAGCCTGCATCTGATAGTAACAGTTCCTGTCTTTTTATCAAATCGTAAAGAAATTGTAAAAGCAGAAGTTCAGATCCGTACAATAGCAATGGATTTTTGGGCCTCTTTGGAACATGAACTGGCTTACAAACTTGCTGATAATAAAACGGTGGAAGTCATCAGGGAATTGAAAGAGTGTGCAGATATTATCGCTGATACCGATAAGAGAATGCAAAATTTATTCAATATCACCGTAAATCCTATAAATCCCATATAAATTACACACAACTTTAAGATTGATTCATCCAGCAAATAAAACATTCTCACATGACACTATTTTATACAAAGGAGATTACCCAAATTCTCACCCACTTCAAAACCAGCGAAAAAACAGGTCTGACGAAGGAAGAGGCAAGCAGGAGACTTGATGAATATGGATATAACCAGCTGACCTCAAAGCGGAAGAAAAGCTTTTTTCAGATTTTCATGGCACAATTTAAAAGCTTTATGATAATTATTTTACTTATCGCCGCAGCAATATCAGGTATGGTAGGTATTATGGAAGGGGAAGGACTGCTTGACACATTTGTTATTCTTGGCATTCTGGTGCTGAATGCACTTGTGGGCGCATATCAGGAGCGTAAGGCAGAATCATCACTGGAGGCTTTAAAAAACCTTGCTACCCCTGAAACCAAAGTCTTTCGCGATGGAGTAATAACAGAGATCCCCACCAGGGACCTTGTGCCCGGAGATATCGTGATTCTTGAGACGGGTGCGGTCATACCAGCTGATCTTAGACTGACAGAGGCTGTCAATCTGAAGGTACAGGAATCATCGCTAACAGGGGAATCTGTACCTGTGGACAAGAAAACTGAACCTCTGACAGGCGATGATATAGCACTTGGAGATAGGATAAATATGGCTTTTTCGAGCGGCATGGTCACATACGGCCGCGGCAGGGGTGTTGTAGTTTCTACCGGTATGAATACCGAAGTAGGGAAAATCGCAGATATGCTGCAACAGACCGTTAACACAGAAACACCCATGAGCCGGCGACTCGAACAGTTGGGTAAGGTCCTGGGTATTGCAGCATTGATCATTTGTGCAGTGATCTTTTTAGTCGGAGTGCTCTACGGCAAATCTGTTTTAAACATGTTCATGACGGCTGTCAGCCTGGCAGTAGCTGCTATTCCGGAGGGGCTTCCAGCAGTTTCAACAGTTGTACTGGCAATCGGGGTTCAGCGAATGGTCAAAAGGAATGCCATAATTCGTACGCTTCCTTCCGTTGAGACTCTTGGAAGTGCAACAGTTATCTGCTCCGATAAGACCGGAACCCTTACTCAGAACAAAATGACAGTCGTTGATGCTTATGTTAATCACAAAAGAGATACAATAAACAGGGCTGCTCCCGGCACTCTACTGAATGACGAGGAAAAGCGACTGCTTTCAATATCGGTTTTGTGCGCTGACGCCCAGGTCAGTGTTAATGAGGATGGTAAGAATGAATTTACAGGCGATCCTACAGAAACAGCCCTTCTCGATTTTGGGATTCTTTACGGTATGCATAAAGATGAACTTGAAAAAAACTTTCCCCGCGTTGCAGAGATACCGTTTGACTCTGAACGGAAAAGGATGACAACAGTTAACAGGATTGCTGATAAAAATACACGGGTAAATGTTAAGGGAGGTCTTGATGAAGTTCTGAGCGTTTGTGATAAGTTTATAATCAATGGAGAGGTAAGGTCCATAACAACAGATGACATGGAACAGATCCGTAATGCAAATGAAGCAATGGCAAATTCAGCATTACGTGTACTGGCAATGGCGTATAAGGAGTTACCTGAAGCACCACAGAATGTCGAGATTGGAGAACTGGAGAATGGCCTGATTTTTATTGGATTACTCGGAATGATTGATCCGGCCCGTCCTGAAGCTGTTGATGCTGTAGCCAAATGTAACACGGCAGGGATTCGTCCGGTTATGATCACAGGCGATCATAAAAGCACAGCAATGGCAATTGCACGTGAGATAGGGATCTACAAGGATGGTGATCTTGCCATCACAGGTGCCGAACTTGAAAAACTCAGTGATGAAGAGTTCAGCAAGAACGTTGCAAAGTACTCTGTATATGCCCGGGTGGCCCCTGAACATAAGGTTCGTATTGTAAAAGCATGGCAGAAGCATGATGAGGTTGTGGCCATGACCGGTGATGGGGTTAATGATGCCCCGGCTCTCAAACAGGCCGACATAGGAGCTGCTATGGGAATTGTCGGAACTGATGTTGCAAAAGGTGCTGCAGACATGGTTCTCACTGATGATAATTTTGCGACTATTGTGTCGGCCATTGAAGAAGGCAGAAGGATCTATGATAATATTCTCAAAGCCATCCAGTTTCTGCTCTCCACTAATATAGGTGAGATATTCCTGATACTTATCACTTCAGTTTTTAATCTTGGAACACCACTTTTGCCAATCCATATTCTCTGGGTAAACCTTGTGACCGATAGTCTGCCTGCACTGGCACTAAGTGTCGATCCGGCTGAGGAAAACATTATGAACCGGAAACCGCGCAATTCCAAGAAAGGGTTTTTGACAAGGGGAATGATCTGGAGAGTAATGTATCAGGGTTTAATGATCGGCACCATTCCGCTTGTTGCCTACATTATGGGAATGCGTGAAGGCGGTGAGCCCCTGGGTCAGACCATGGCTTTTGCAACACTTATTTTTGCCCAACTGATACATGTCCGCAATTTACATTCAAACACCAGGTCATCATTGGCAATAAGCCCTCTGAAAAACAAGCCGCTTATTGGCGCTATTATAGCTTCTACAGGGCTGGCACTGATTGTGCTGCTTATCCCTCCGATACGTGATGCTTTCAACCTGACAGCAATGGATGGGAAACACTGGCTTACCGTGGTATTAATGTCGCTTATTCCGATCCTGGTTGTTGATATCTTTAAACTGCTTAAGATCAACGGTACAAGGAATGAATCGTAAAGAAGTTGATCAGTTTTATAATTTGTTAAATTGCGTCTAAAATAATGAGCTTATAAACTTTATGAAAGAACAGGTTGCGGTTAAAGAGGAAAAGAAATTTTTTGGATTTAACAGGAATATCCTTTTTACGGGATTAACCAGTTTTCTTACTGACACCTCAGTAAAAATGGTTTATTCGGTGATGCCTATGTTCTTACTCTCCATCGGTGCATCGAAAACCAGTCTGTCATTAATTGAAGGAATCGCCGAAAGCACTGCTTCGCTTATCAAATCCCTGTCAGGTTTCTGGAGTGATAAAATAGGGAAAAACAAACCATTTATGCTGATAGGTTATGGCATTTCTGCTATTATGATTCCACTCTACACGTTTGTTGTTTCACCAATTCAGGTTTTATATCTACGTTTCATTGAGAGGGTTGGCAAAGGGATCCGTACTGCCCCGCGTGACAGTCTGATTGCCGGCTCAGTCACAAACGGAGAGACAGGCAGGAGCTTCGGTTTGCAGAAGGCGATGGATAACAGTGGCGCAATATTGGGCCCCCTTATAGCTTTCGCTTTACTGATCTTCTTTCCCAACAACTTTCATATTATCTTTTTGCTGGCAGGAATACCAGCTATCCTGAGCATTTTCGTTATAATTTTTGGCATAAAAGAGGCTAAAAAGAGTAAAGAAAGTCTCTTTAAGAAATTCCATTTCAACGATTTTCCAAAGAGATATTATCTTTTTCTTGGTATAATATTCATTTTCACTCTGGGGAATTCTACTGATGCACTATTGATGGTTAAAGCCAACGAAGTGGGAGTAAAAGTTGCTTTTATTCCGCTTGTCTATCTCGTTACAAGTATTGTATCTGTTCTGCTTGCCATCCCAATAGGTTCTTTGTCTGACAAAGTTGGGAAAGAGAAGATCCTCATAATTGGATTTCTGATCTATGCGATTGTCTATTATGGTTTCGGTGTAACCACAAGTATAGGTGCTATTGTGGCCCTTTTTGCATTATATGGTCTTTACTCAGCTGCAACTGACGGGATTCAAAAAGCTTTCATTTCCGATTTGATTGATAATAACAAACAGGGTACAGGCTTAGGTATCTACAATGCATTACTTGGTATTACACTCTTACCGGCAAGTATAATTGCAGGTGTACTTTATGATAAGGTCAATTCAAGAATTCCATTCTATTTTGGCGCGGCAACTGCCTTAATTTCTGTAATCCTTATGTTATTCTTCCTCCGTACTCAAAAAGGACGATCATTGAACCTCAAACAACAGAAAAGCTGAATAAATTCTTTGCCGGACAAACATCACATTACAGAAAACTGACAGATTCAGTTCCGATAAATATGTCAGTAGGAAATGAAAAACGGATACGGGTTTTGTCCATTTATGCGGATAATTCAAAAAAATGACCGGTTTATTGATCCGCCATTTAATGTAAAAGAAGCTGCAATCCCTTGTGCTATTTTCAGTTACCTTGTACATATCATCCGCGATTTTCAAAAAGATCAGTTTAATAATCTGAATTATTTTGCGGATGATCGAATTATAAAGATCCGGCCATTGATGGAACCTCGTTATCAGTTAAGCCTTGAAATAATCTTTGATCTTTATCTTATGGTGTTTGAAAGGATCAATGTAGATAAAGGTAGTTTCACTTCTTTAGAACTAAACCCTACCCCAGAAGAGACAAGAAAAAGAGTTTATGAGAACATTATAAAGTTCCGTCCGTAATGCCGGTACATAATGCTCAAAAAATTATTGGCACAAGTTTTGCCAATGACTATTTAAATAAATGTTCTTCTAACAATAAATGTCATGAAAAGATTTTTAATCACCTCGATTCTCGCAGCGATAGTTGCAGCCGGGACCACAATAATGGCTCAGGGTAGACAGGAAGAATATCTTGGTCTGCCAGGAGATAATCTTAATCTTTACGCAGTAATGCAGTTGTTCCAGGAATCCGAAACCATAGAAGGTTTTGAGAGAAGCCTGAACGATGAAAATTCCGGGATCAATAACCTCGACCTTAACAATGATAACATGGTTGATTACATAAGGGTATCTGACTATGTCGACGGTGATGTACATAACATAGTACTGCAAGCGGCTTTGGACCGGAATGAAAGTCAGGATGTAGCCGTTTTTACTGTTCAGCGGTTTCGCGATGGATCTGTGCAGATACAACTTACGGGTGATGAAGCTTTATATGGCAGGAATTATATAATTGAACCAATATTTGATGAAACACAAAATCCAGGTTATTCAGGAAGCGCAAACAGGAGGAATGTGAACGTTGTAAGAACCACAGCATTTGAAGTTTCCGCATGGCCGCTGGTAAGATTTATATTTCTTCCAAACTATGTTATCTGGCACTCTTCATGGAACTGGGGTTATTATCCTTCTTACTGGCGCCCATGGAATCAACATTACTGGCATTACTATTATGGCTTTCAACAAAACCGGTATCCATATTATTACACACATTACCGCCATTGGGACAATCACCGCTATACCAACTGGAACGACTTCTATTACAATGACAAACGGGCCTATTCTTCAAACGTACGAGCCAGAATAGAGACCGGAAATTATAAAAATACCTATTCACATCCCGAGATGAGAAGGGATGGTGAAGCTATGTATCGTAAAATGAATCCTACTCAAAATAACAGATCATCAGGTAATTCTCACATGAACAATTCAGGAAGAAGGTCTGTTTCTAAATCAACTTCCGACAGGAACTCTGGAGGAACATCAGGCCCTGGTATGCGGAGGTCCGATAACACGGTAAGAAACAATTCAGATAGAAGTTCATCAGCTGGTCAAAATCCAGGTGCTTCGAGAAGATCTTCTGCCACCGTTTCTGAGAGAAGTGTTTCCAGACCTCAATCAGGTCAAAGGGCTGAAACTGCCAGGACATCCAAAAAATCTGCCACAGGGGTAACCTCTTCACGTCGCAGTAACAGTAAGTCCGATACGAACAACAGGAACAGCGGAAAAACCAAAGATACAGAGACTAAAAAGGAAACCCGCAGGAAATAGCGAATCCCTGATTTAAAAATAGCTCAGCCACATATCCACCTGCTTCATTCTTCAGCAATTTCAGGGAAACGAAGCAGGTGGTTTTTTGCCCCGCTCCCCACTCACTTTTTATCCCCTCATCCTGTTAAGGTATATTAGTGCTAAAAAGAGCCATTGAACTTTTCAGCAAATACAATGTTATTAAATTAACTACCTTTGTAAAAGGTTTTTATAAAGATAAAATGACAACTGAAAGTACAGCACCGCTTGTTACACTAGATGGCCGTAATCTGTATTATACTTTTATTGCCGGAGCTAAAAAAGTTATTGAAAATCAGGTCGAACTAAATAAAATAAACGTTTTTCCGGTTAATGACGGAGATACAGGTACTAACCTTGCTTCAACAATAAGGTTGGTAATAGAATCTCTTCATCCCCACAGGTCATATAAGATAACTGCAGACAGGATTGCAGAAGCAACCCTTATTAACGCAAGGGGCAACTCAGGTATTATTTTTGCACAGTTCTTTTACGGGCTCAGCATTGAGATTGGTGACTTTAAAACAATCTCATTAAAACAATTTGCTGAAAGTATCCAGGGTTCTGTCAGATATGTCTATGAAGCCGTTGCCCATCCCGTTGAAGGTACTATGCTTACAGTCATTAGAGAATGGGCCAATTATATTTATGAAAGCTGGAATAAATTTACTGATTTCAATAATTTATTGCTGAGCTCGTACGAAATCCTCGAAAAGTCGCTTCTTGAAACAAAGTCAAAACTTAAAATACTGGCAAAAAACAATGTAGTTGATGCCGGGGCGAAAGGGTTTGTTCTTTTTGTAAAAGGTATTACTGAATTCATCAATTCAAGAAACGTGAAAGAACTCATTCTTGCAAAAGCAACTGCGCCCTCAATGCTTATGCTTGAAGAGTCTATCCCGGAAAAGGTAAATTTCAGATACTGCACAGAAGCTTTAATCAAAAATTGTTCTTCAGACAATAAATCCCTGAAGGAAACCCTTGAAGAATATGGTGATTCCATTGTTATTGCAGGTTCAGATAAAATCCGAAGAATCCATGTTCATACTAATAATCCGGCTGACCTTTTCGATAATTTGAGAAAAACAGGCACTCTCGCTTTCCAGAAAGCCGACGATATGGTTCGTCAGAGCGATGTTGTCTATAACAGGAAATGGAAAATCGCCATTGTTACCGATTCAACGTGTGACCTGGCACAGGAGATTATCGAAAACTACCAGATTAACATGCTTCCGATAAATATTAATTTCGGCGAAAATCATTACCTCGATAAAATCACAATCAAACCGGAACAGTTTTACAAGCTTCTTGAAGAAAATCCAGAATATCCAAAGTCATCGCAGGTAAATGAGAAGGCATTTATAAATTTATATTCACACCTGGCATCACATTACGATTCTGTTATTGCTGTGCACCTTAGCGATAAGCTTAGCGGTACATTTTTCAGCAGCCGGAAAGCAGCACAGGCGATCAGCAAAGAATTCGGAAAACAGATTTCAGTAATTAATTCAAGGAATCTCTCCGGGGCTCTCGGTTTAATAGTATTACGCGTTGCAAAGGCTATCGAGTCGGGATACTCACACCAGCAGGTTGTGAACATGACGGAAAAATGGATCAATAATACACGCATATTCGTTTCTGTAAAAACATTGAAATATTTAATAAAGGGCGGCCGTCTTTCAGCAGCCAAAGGTTTAATTGCCAGGATGCTGAACGTCAACCCTGTTATCTCTATTGATGAGTCAGGAAAAGCAATAATGTTAGATAAAGCTTTTAACCAGAGAACCAATATGGAAAAGGTTCTGGGACATATTAAAAAAGTTTGTGATAAAAACAAGATTTGGAACTATATCGTTCTTCATGCCAACAATACTAATGCAGCCACCTGGTACTCCGAAAAAATGGAAATCCTTACAGGCTTTAAACCTGTTTCCGTTTTAAATATTTCACCTGTTTTAGGTGCGAATGCAGGTTCCGGAGCTGCCGCTGTCGCTCTTCTTTACGATTAAACATTATTATCATTTCATTTTATTATAACAATGTGAGGTCAATTATCAAACCGCTATCTCTTGTCTGGCTGTTGATACTTCTTAATCAGCCTCAGGCAGAATCACAGAAGATTCCGGATGATTTCATTAATCCCCCAAGGGAATTTTCAGTTATGCCTTTCTGGTTCTGGAACGACACTTTAAATGATGATGAGATTGTAAGACAGATTGCCGGTTTTGAAGCTCACGGGGTATATGGCTTTGTTATCCATCCGCGTATCGGACTTCCTGAAAACCTCGGTTGGCTTTCCCCGGAAATGATTCATGCGATGAATGTCGCAATCAGTGAGGCTGCAAGACGCAAAATGTACGTTATCCTTTATGATGAAGGAATGTATCCTTCGGGTTCTTCAAGCGGCCAGGTCGTTGCCCGTAATCCGGACCATGCGGCCCGGGGCCTGGCAAAAATTGATCTGAAGCGGGGAGAGGAACCTCAGCTTGAAAAAGGAATAAAGCTTGTGACTGTTCTCTACAGACCCGATGGAAATAGTATGGCAGTTGTTGATCAGCCATCTGCAGGAATTATCCGCGGAATTCATTATATCGGAGAGGGTACTTCTGAACTCCGGGAAGAATCACCTGCTGCAGGAGATATCCTTAGTCCTGATGCAGTTACAAGTTTTATGGAACTCGTTTATGATCGTTATGCTAAAGAATTCAGTCAATATTTCGGAACTACCATCCTGGGAATATTTACTGACGAACCTTCACCTATGGGTCGTGGTAACAAAAGAGGTATGGTCCCGGGAAACAGTTCCCTTTTTACACAGATCAACAAAATACTCGGGTACGATTTTAAACCGTTTCTTGCTGATCTATGGTATAACGATAATCCCGATTCAAAGAAACATCGGGATGACTATAACCGTGCAATTAATATCTGTCTTGAAGAAAATTACTATAAAAGATTAGGCGACTGGTGTGAGAAACATGGTATAGCCCTGATGGGCCATCCAGCCGGTTCAATGGATATTGGTGCAGAACGTTATTTTCAGATCCCGGGGCAGGATCTGGTCTGGCGTTATGTTGAACCCGGACCTAAAGCGCTTGAAGGACAACATTCAACTATGGCAAAGTGTGCATCAGGCGCTATGCTTCACCTCGGACTCAGACGTAATGCTAACGAACTTTACGGCGCTTACGGCCATAACCTCACTTATGATGAGATGGCCTGGCTTGCAAACTGGTGCTTTGTAAGAGGACAGAATTTACTTATCCCCCATGCTTTCTATTATTCAATCCACGGACCAAGATTTGATGAACGGCCGCCCGACGTTGGCCCAAATGCAGCATGGTGGAAAGATTACAAACAATACGCTGATGCATGTCGGCGACTGAGCTGGCTTAACACCGATTCACGACAGGTATGTAACCTTGCAATTCTTTGCGAAGCTACCTTCCTTCCTGATAAATCTGCAAAAATATGTTTTCAAAACCAGCGTGATTTCAATTACCTCGAGATAGGCCACCTTTGGGAAGATGCTAAAGTTGACAGGGATGGCGTGCACATTGCAGGAATGAACTACCAGTCAGTAATCCTCGATACATTGTCCTTTATACCGGAAAAAGCAAAACCACTTCTGAAAATACTTGCAAAAAGCGGCCGGCTTATCGTTTCCTCTGATCCTGAGTATAAAGAAATGTCCAAAGATGCTTTGGTTGTAAAAACAACTGGTGACATGATCGCTGCAATAGATAAGAATATTAAACCCGACATTCTCCTGGACCCTTCTTCAGAAAACATACGCTACAGGCATGTGGTGAAAGAGGGAGATGATTATTATATCCTTTTTAATGAAGAAAAAACTGCTGTTGAAACACAAATCAGACTTTCTGTAAACGGTAATTATGAGTGGATAAATCCATTTACATCTGAAATTTCTGTTTTATCAAAAGATGAAAAAATTACCTTCTCCCCTTATGAATTGAAGGTGCTTAAAATAAGCGGTCAAAAAATTAATTAATCCAAAATGTTAAATGAAATCGTATTCCTTAATCGTGTTGCTTGCTCTTCTGATGATTACATCGTGCAGAACTGAAACAAGTCAGACAACTCTCAAAGCCGATGTAATTGTTTATGGCGGAACCTCTTCAGCAGTGACAACGGCTGTCCAGGTTTCCCTCATGGGCAAATCAGTAATAATTGTTTCTCCCGACAAGCATCTCGGAGGGCTTTCATCATCCGGATTAGGGTTTACAGACACCGGCAACAAAGAGGTTATTGGTGGCCTGGCAAGAGAGTTTTACCAGCTTATATATCAGCACTATCAAAATCCCGAAGCCTGGAACT